>Ga0316189_10000431_pt1 | contig 41700 bp, 35 predicted proteins | sample LowCovwburrow_MG_FD_204930 | JGI IMG/M metagenome (GOLD analysis project Ga0316189, IMG submission 204930) | Coastal sediment microbial communities from Maine, United States - Lowes Cove worm burrow | ecosystem: Environmental > Aquatic > Marine > Coastal > Sediment | place: USA: Maine... | reverse complement strand
GTCGCCGAGACGACGGTCGGCGTCGGAGAGGCGGTCAATCCCGGCACACCGGTGATTGCCACCTCGACGATGCCGTCCGGAACCGTGACGGCAATCGCCGGCGAAGGGGACGTCCTTGCGCACGGAGACACGCTGCTCGTGGTCGAAGGCAATCCGATCTCGCTGTTCGTCACCGACGTTCCGTTCTACCGCACACTCGCCGTCGGTTCTGCAGGCGAGGATGTGAGCATCCTCAAGGCGAGCCTTACGTCGTTCGGCTTCGACGCCGGCGAGACGCTTACCGCCGACGACACGTTCGACGAAGCAACCGGGGAGGCGGTCGTCGCGTGGCAGTCGGCGATCGGGGCCCCGGTCGACGGAGTGGTCAACATCGGCGAGATCATCGTCACCGGTGATCCGATCCGCATCGCGACCGCGCATGTCGGCGTGGGAAGCAACGTTACCCCCGGCTCAACGCTGTTCACACCATCGACGTCAACATCGGTCGTCTCGGTGCAGCTGCCTGCCGAGAACCAGGATCTCGTCGTGCTCGGCGATCCCGTCAACGTGGTGATGCCGGACGATTCGGACGAACCCGGAACCGTCAGTTCGATCGGGTCGATCGCCATCCGCAGCCCCGAATCCGGCACCTACTTCGAACTCGAGGTCACCCTGGACCGAGACGGCGCGGGAGCGGGCCTCGACGAAGCGCCGGTCGAAGTCGAGATTGTCGACGATCGCGCCGTCGACGTGCTCGCGGTCCCCGTGTCTGCACTGCTGGCACTCAGCGAAGGTGGCTACGCCGTCGAGGTCGATGCCGGCGGTGGCACGACCATGCTCGTCGGCGTCGAAGCCGGCATGTACGCGGACGGCTTCGTCGAAGTGACGTCAAGTCAGCTCGAAGCCGGGATGCGAGTCGTCACACCGTGAGCGTCACTGCCGCCGGCACGCCGTCAGCCACCGTGAGCCCGGAGACCGACCAGACGGTCCTCGCGCTCTCAGGGGTGACAAAGACCTACCCGGGGACACCCCCGGTCCACGCCCTGCGCGACATCGATCTCGATATCCGCTCGGGCGAGTTGGTCGCCGTGGTGGGCCCGTCGGGATCCGGCAAGTCGACACTGCTGCACGTGATCGGGACACTCGATCGCGCATCTTCGGGGACCGTATCGGTGGCGGGCCATGATGTCGACGAGCTCAACGATCGGCAACTGTCGTCGCTTCGCTCACGACACATCGGCTTCGTCTTCCAGCAGTTCTTCCTCCTCGCGGGCGAGACCGCGCTGGACAACGTGGCCGACGGCCTGCTCTACACCGGCATGCCCCTCAGCAACCGCAGAGTCCTGGCGGAGCAGGCGCTCAAGCAGGTCGGGCTCGCGAACCGAATGAACCACGAGGCAACCAAGCTCTCGGGCGGCGAACGACAGCGAGTCGCGATCGCCCGAGCATTGATCGGATCGCCCGACATCATCCTCGCCGACGAGCCGACGGGGAACTTGGACAGCCAGACCGGCGAGGACCTCGTCCGACTGATCGAGAACCTGAACGCCGACGGCACGACGATCGTCGTCATCACCCACGACCGCGAAATAGCGGCTCGACTCCCACGGCGGGTGTCGCTGCTCGACGGACGTGTCGTCGAGGACACCCGGGCGACGGGTTCGGAGCCGGGCTCGTGAGCACCACCCTCGAACCATCGCGCCTCGCACCGGCCGACATGATGCGGGCGTCACTGATCGGCCTCCGCACCCGGCGCCTCCGGTCGGTGCTCTCCGCACTCGGCATCGTCATCGGCATTGCCGCGATGGTCGGTGTGCTGGGACTCTCCGAGTCCTCCAAGTCTGATCTCCTCGCCCAACTCGACCGACTCGGCACAAATATGCTGAGGATCGAGGCCGGATCGGGGATCGGTATCGGTAGCGGCGAACTTCCCGAGGAGTCCACGGCCATGGTGGGACGGATCGGACCGGTCGAGCAGGTTGCGTCGATCAGCGTCACCGAGGCAAACGTGTACCGCACGGACCTCGTGCCGTCCGGCCAGACCGGCGGCATCAGCGTCGCGGCAGTCGACGAGTACCTGCTGGAGACACTCCAGGGGCAGATGGCATCGGGCGTGTTCCTCGACCAGGCAGCAAGCGATCTCCCGGTCACAGTTCTCGGATCGGTGGCGGCCGAACGCATGGGTGTCTCCGACGGAGCGAACGGCACCGTCGTCTGGCTCGGCGACGAATGGTTCTCCGTAGTGGGGATCATGGAGACGCTCGACCTCTCACCCGATCTCGACCGTTCCGCTCTCGTGAGCTACAACGCCGCCGACACCTATCTCGACCACGACGGCGTGCCAAGCACGCTCTACGTGCGCACCGACCCGGCGAACATCGACGACGTCCGTGCAGTGCTGCCGGCCACGGTGAACCCGGAGAACCCGGATGAGGTCGAGGTCACGCGGCCATCCGATGCGCTCGAAGCGAAGGAGGCGGCCGATCAGGCATTCACGAACCTGCTCCTCGGTCTCGGTGCGGTCGCTCTGCTCGTTGGCGGTGTCGGGATTGCGAACGTCATGGTGATCTCGGTGCTCGAACGACGCGGGGAGATCGGCCTGCGGCGTGCACTCGGCGCGACGAAGCGCCACATCTCGATTCAGTTCCTCGGCGAGTCCCTACTGCTGGCAACGATCGGCGGCATCGGCGGCGTCCTGCTCGGCGGCGCCGTGACCGCGGCGTACGCATGGTCGCGCGGCTGGGGCGTCCTGATACCGGAGATCGCAATCATCGGCGGCATGGGCGCCGCAATCGCGATCGGCGTCGTCGCCGGCCTCTACCCGGCCATGCGAGCCGCGCGGGTCAGTCCAACCGAAGCGCTGCGGACTCTGTAGCGTTCCACTCCGTGACGTGGAGCATTGAGGGCCGAACCGCGCTGATCACCGGGGCCAACTCCGGGGTCGGTCTCGCGACGGCCACCGAACTCGCCCGCAGGGAGGCCGACGTGATCATCACGGCGCGGGATACGACTCGAGGCCGTTCGGCGGCTGACGCGATCGAGGCAGAGACCGGCCGCACGGTCACACCCATGGTGCTCGACCTGGCCTCACTGGCCGCCGTCCGAGCATTCACCGACGACCTCACGGCACGCGTCGGCCGTGTCGACCTGCTCGTCAACAACGCCGGGTGCTACGTCACTCCGCGACGTGAGACCGTCGACGGTTTCGAGTGGACGATGGCCGTCAACCACCTCGGACCGTTCCTGCTGACCTGCAGGCTGATGGCGAATCCGGCAACGCGACCGAAGCGAATCGTCAACGTGGCATCCGACATGCACCGCTCGGCCCGCCGCGACCTCGCGTTCATGTCGCTCGAACCGGAGGGTCACTACTGGGGCACGAGGGCCTACGCCCGTTCCAAGCTTGCCAACATCCTGTTCACCAGGGAGTTCGCGAAACGGTTCCGCGACTCTGGCTCAGTCGCCTACTCCGTACATCCGGGCAACGTGGCGACTCGGATCACGCAGGATGGGGACAGCCGACTCGCTGCGCTCATCTGGAAGGCCGGGTCCTCTCGTATGCGTACGCCGGAGCAAGGGTCCGCGACGGTCGTGTATGCCGCGACGGCACCAGACATCACGGAACACTCGGGCGGGTACTTCGCCGACGAGCAACTCGCCTTCCCAAGCGACGCTGCGCGAGACGACGACGCTGCCGCCCGGCTGTGGGCGGTGAGCGCCGACGCCACAGGCTGCAACCTCACCCATCTCGACGACGCTCGTCGGTCCGATAGGCTGCCGGACCCATGACCGATCAGAACGAGACGCCGCAGGAGCACGCGGCCATCCCCACGACGCTGAAACCGCCGCTCTGGCAGCGGCTGGCCCGCGGTGCCGTCACCGTCCTCGTCCTCGTTCTCGTATTCGGCTTCGTGCTCCCGCAACTCGCCGACTACCGCACGGTCCTCGAGTACATCCAGGGAATCGAGCCACTCGAGTGGCTGCTGTTGGCCGTGTTCGCCGGCTGGTTCCTCGTGGCCTACGTGTTCGTCTTCATGGCAACGGTGCCGAGCCTCAGGTTCCGGGAGGGCTTCGTGGTGCAGACCACGGCCACAGCCATCAACAACTCGCTGCCGGCAGGCGGCGCCATCGCCCTTCCGATCACGTATTCGCAGTTCCTGTCGTGGGGGTTCACCCCGGGTGCGGTCACCGCTGGCCTCCTCACCGCCGGTGTCTGGGACCAGCTGGCGCGACAGGCACTGCCGGTGCTGGCGGTTGCTGTCATCGCATTGATGGGGGAAGCGGTCTGGTGGATGTGGGTGGTCTCGATCGTCGGTGTCGTCTCGGTCGCGATCTGGGTGGTGGTGATCGGCATCGTGCTCCGATCGGAGTCGGCCGCGATCGGCTTCGGGAACTGGCTGAACAGGGTCGTCAATTGGGTGACGAAGAAGCTTCACCGCGAGCCCGTCGATATGGTCGCTGCAACGATCCGGTTCAGGGACAACGTCCTTCACGTCGCCGAGAACCGGTGGCAGGCCATCACTGCGGCAACGATCGCCAACCATGCCTCGATGGCGGCGCTCTTCGTCGTATCGCTCCGGGCCGTCGGAGTTTCAGGTGACGACGTCTCGCTGCCGTGGGCCATTCTCGCGTTCGCACTCGGTCGGCTGCTGGTGATGATCCCGGTGAGCCCCGGCGGCCTCGGCCTGGTCGACCTCGGCTTCATCGGGTTGCTCACGCTCGGCTGGGGCTCGGGAGCGGACGCCGATCTCCTGTCGGCCGGAGTACTGCTGTATCGGGGCCTGTCGTATCTCCCGCCGATCATCGTCGGTATCGGGTCGTGGGTGTTCTGGAGGGTCAATCGCTCGTGGCGACAGGATTGGCAGATCGCCCGTCGCGGCGAGACCACACCTGCCTAGCCACGCTGCGAACCCAGGGTTCTCCGCATCGCATATGACGCCGACAGCCCGCGGAATGGATTACATGGCCGACGTCCCTCATTCTGTGGGCCGTCGGCGCCACATAGAAGGTGGAGAACCCTGGGTTCGCAGCGTTAGACGAGGGCGGAGAGAACGACCGACGTCGCCTGCTGCAACGCGATCCAGACCAGCCATCCGCCGATCGCCGTGCCGATCGCCCGCCGGGTCGTGAAGTCGAGACCCTCCCGAATTGCGACCACCGAGGCGACGAGCACCCACACCGCGGCGACCGGACCGAGGAACGGAACCAGGCCGATCACGCGAGGAGCCTGGGCGAAACCAAGTACCCGGAGCATCTCGCCCATGTCGGTCGTGCCCTTGAAGAGCCTCGTTCCAATGAATGAGGTCGTTGCTGCCCACACGATCCACCCGACGACGGCCGACAGAATCCCGAGACCGACGACGGCGACGACGCCGCCTTCGGTGGGAATCGGGAATCCTCCGATGCCGATCCATTGGCGGATCGAATCCCACGTCGCTTCACCGGCCGTGTTCTCGTAGCCGATCCACGAGCCGACAGCGGCGAGTGCGTTCGCGATCATGACGACGCCAAGCGCCTGCCAAATCATGCTCGGCGATCGCTCCGCTGTGTTGAACAGGTCGATGTCAAGCGCCGAGGCACGGATCATATTGCGGATCACGCGGGCTCCTCCCGTGGACCATCCAACGATAGAAGGTTCGTCCGCACTCCAACCGCTGGTGCACGTGCAGCGCTCGATACCATCGACCCCCGTGGACACGCCGATCATCACCCGCCGATCACTCCTCGCCGGCGCCACCGGGGTATCGGGACCGACCGTGGTCATCGACACCCTTCGCGCCTTCACAACGGCGGCGCATCTGCTGGACCGGGGCGTCGCCCACATTGTGCTCACCGGGACCCTCGACGAAGCACGCAACCGAGCGCGAGCGACACCCCGGACGCTCCTATGCGGTGAGGACGGCGGACGCCGCCCAGACGACTTCGATCTCGACAACTCACCGATCGAGTCAGGTGTCTACCCCGATCTAGCCGGCCGCATCGTCGTGATGCGAACCTCCGGGGTACCCGCACCATCGTTCGGTCACTCCGATCGGGAGCCGACCCCGTCTACGCCGCGAGCCTCGTCGTTGCCGGGGCCACGGTCGATGCACTTCGCCACTTCCGCCACGTCACCATCGTCGCATCGGGCCTCGGTGGCACCTCGATCGCCGATGAGGACGAGGAGACCGGCGATCTCATCTCGGATCGAATCCTCGAACGAGCCGACGATCCGCACCGGATCGACCGCATCCGCAGCGGTATTGGCGCACGGCGCCTCGAGTCGACGCCGTGGATCGATGCGGCAGATCTCCACCACTGTCTCGAAATCGATCGGTTCGATTTCGCGCTCCGCGCCGTGATCAGCGACGGCGGCTCCACGCTCCAATCCGAGCCGGGGCCTGATTCGCTCGCTCTGCGGAAGAATGACCCCCAAATGGGTTCAAGATTCGCCGGACCCGCTCCGATATAGCGGGATGCGTTGGAAGAAGCGACGTGACGAGGGTGCCAGCCGGTCAGACCTCGCGCGCAACACGGAGGCTACCAACAATCGGTTGCGGGATGTTCTTTCGCGTGAGTACGACTTCGGGGATCAGGATCCAGCCGAAGTCGAGGCACGCCTGCGGAACATGGTCTACGGAACAAACCGGAAGTAGACGTCGGGAATCGATCGGGCACGCCGGAGCGTTCAGGCTTCGGCGTTGGTGCGCGGGCGGAAGTCGGCGGCAATCTGCGACGTCGCCAGCGCCATACCGCATCCGGCGAGAGCCGGCCCAACCCGGCTGTCGAGGACGGTGTCGATACCGAGCGCCGAGTCGATGGACAGTTCGCCAGGACCACCATTGGCGATCGCCAACCCGACGCTGGCGAGCACCATCACGTGCTCCCACCCTTCCTTCGGCGGGCAGTGACCCTGAACCCCGCCGACCGACGAACCGTCCAACAGGCGAACGCCACTGCCGCGAGCAACCTGCTCGTGGCAAGCGACGCCCCGAAGCCGACAAGCAGCAGCACATCGACGCCGATCTTGCTGGCCGTGGAGACAGATCGCTGGAGTTCGAGCATCTGGAACCCGATGCTCTGGATCCGCCTCAAGTCATTGCCCGGGCCCGAGCATGCTCAATCCCGTGGACGAGCATCGCCGAACCGGCAGCGACGCCGCGTGTGGCCATGTCCCGACCGTTCGACTCGTACACTCCAAGCCCTTCTCGCTGACTGCCCCGGTACCCGGTTGGATAGTCGCCGCCGATGGCTTCCTTCTCCGGTACCAGAAGCATGACTAGACCCTTTCTTGTTCCCGAGTTGGCCCTGTACGGCGGACAGACTCAGCAGTACAGTCACGTCGGGCAGTTGAATCGGGAAAGGAAGGTCCATGGATTTCGAGGCGATCGACGTTGAGACGTATGAGTTCGACGTCGTCCGCAAGGGCTACGATCGGCTGCAGGTCGAAGACTTCCTCAACAAGGTCAGCAAATCGATGGCACGACTCGACGAGCGTCGCAAGCTCGCAGAGGTGCGAACCGACCAGGCAGAGCGCGAGCTACGAGAAGTCCGCACTCGGGCTGACACAACGATCCAGGAAACCGTTGCCGAACGCGCCCGCATCATTGCATCCGCCGGGAAAGAGGCTGAAGTCGCCGACTCGAACCAGCCGTCCGCCTACGCGGCCGATCGAGCGAAGTTCGAGGCCCACCAGATCATCAGCCAAGCCACGGATCACGCAACCTCGATCCATGCTGAAGCCGAGGCCGTGCTCGCCGGAGCGCTCTCAACTTCCGCACGAATCAACGACGAGAGAGACGACCTCCTCGGATCGGTCTCAGCCGAGCGTGACAACCTGATCGCTGAGGCTGCCGCGGAGGCCGACGCAATCCGAGCTTCCGCCCGTGAAGAGGCGCGGAAGATCGAGGCCGATGCGACGGAGCGTGCCGAGAAGGTACGTCGTCGAGCGGAGAGCGACGCCGCTGATCTCCTCGACAATGCGCGATCGCGATCTCTTGAGATCACAACGCTCGCGGAGACTCGGCTCGCAGGAGTACAGCCAAGCGCCACCGGATCGACCGCTGAGCCAGCCGCAACGGAGCGAACCGCAGGCGACCTGCTCTTGGAACCGGTCGAAGCCGACGGCACCGACGCGGATGTCGGTGAAGGTGAACGCATCTCTGTCGATCTACGCGACGATCCGGCTGCACAAGAATTGCAGCCGACAGAAGCCGAACCTCGCGCCTCCCGCTACCAGTCGCGGTCTGCCAATCTACCCAGCCTCGGGAGGGAGGCTGGATCGGTGATCGGATCACTCGAGCATCTCAGGAAGTCGGATGACTAGACCTCTCAGCGTTCCCTACCGAATCAACCGGTCGACCTGACGGATTGCCACCATGATCGCTGCGCTGTCGGAGGCGCCATCCCGCCGCAGCGCCTTCATCAGCCGGTTGAGTCGGCCGATCTCGAGGTCCCCCCGAGCCACGAACGCCGAGAACGCGGCGTCTCCATCTTGGTCATCCCAGTCCGTGAGCATCCGCTCAACGATCGACCGCCTCAGTGACAAGAGCTCTTGCTCCATGCCGATGATCGCCCACCGTTGCCACTGGGTGTCTGCCGGTAGCTCCTCGAGGTGCCGCTCGAGCCAGTCGACATGGAACGCCGCGCCCGCGCGGAAGAACAGGCGACCGACTTCCTCAACCGAACGGCCGGTCGCCTGGGCGACATCGATGATGTCGACCCCATGGACAAGCTCGAACTGCGTTGCGTGGCCAATCGCGATGTGCTCGGGTACGCCGGACCGGACCATCCGAGCGACCGATCGTTTGAGACGGTTCTGCCATCGCTTCGGCCCCATCGTTCGAATCCCGGTCGCTAGTTCCTCGAAGCCGCTCCGATAGCGATCGATCCGGTCCTGGATGGGATCGTCGCTGGGGTGGGCAATGAACCAGCGGGTCAGGTCCTCAACGAGGTCGTCGACACCGGAGAGCAGTTGATTCACCACGTCGGCGTCAAGCGATCCTGCGAGGGCTTCGACCTCTCTCCAGCGGGCAGACGCACCGGCGACTCCTCGAGCGATGCGATACGAGGCGACGATCTCTGGAGGCGACGCTCCGGTCTCTACCTCGAGTCGAGACACGAACGTGACGCCCTGAGAGTTGAGGATCTCATTCGCAATGATCGTGGCCGCCAACTGTCGCCGCAGCGGATGGTCGGGGATCAGCGAAGCGAACCGATCCACGATTGGCCGCGGAAAGTAGCTGACGAGTAATCGGGAGAAGAACGGCGACTCGGGCAGGTCGGATGCGACGAGTTCGTCGGTGAGGTGTTGCTTCGCGTATGCCAGGAGCACGGCCAGTTCCGGCCGCGCCATTCTCCGACCGGCGCGGGCGCGCTCCACCATCGTCTCGGTCGTCGGGAGCATCTCGATCGCACGGTCGAGTCCGGCGCCCGCCTCCAATCGAACCATGAGGTCCTCGTAGGCCTCGATGCGTTCGCCCGAGACTGCGGTCTCCTGCGAGAGGATCTGGGCCTGCAGGAAGTTGTCGTACACGATGGCCTCGACGACGTCGTCTGAGACCGCCTCGATGAGATTGTCCCGCTCGTCGCGAGTCAAGGCACCCGAGCGCTCGGCCATCCGCAGCAGGATCTTGATGTTCACCTCTCGGTCGGAACAGTGGACCCCACCACTGTTGTCGACGAAGTCGGTGAACATTCGGCCACCGGCGCGGTCAAACTCGATCCGGCCCGCCTGCGTGAACCCGAGATTGCCGCCCTCACCGACCACCCGGCATCGGAGTTCCCGGCCGTCGACGCGGACCCCATCGTTGGCCCGATCCTGCGCGTCGTCGTTCGACTCGGTGGCGGCCTTCACATAGGTGCCGATTCCGCCGTTCCAGAACAGATCGACCGGCGCTTTGAGAATGGCGGAGATCAACTGCTGCGGCGTCATCTCGTCTGCATTCGTGTCGAGCACCTGCTTCATTTCGTCGGTGAGGTCGATCCGCTTGAGCGACCGGGAATAGACCCCTCCGCCTGCCGAAATCTGGCTCCGGTCGTAGTCATCCCACGACGAACGCCCGAGACGGGCAATGCGCTCCCGTTCGGCGAACGATCGCTCCGCATCGGGGTCGGGATCGATGAAGATGTGGCGATGATCGAACGCGGCGACCAGTTTGATGCTTCGCGACAGGAGCATACCGTTGCCGAAGACGTCCCCCGACATGTCTCCAACACCGACGACGGTGATCGGATCCGTCTGGACGTCGACATCGAGTTCCGCGAAGTGCCGCCGCACCGACTCCCATGCACCTCTCGCCGTGATACCGAGCGCCTTGTGGTCATACCCGGACGAACCTCCCGAGGCGAATGCGTCGTCCATCCAGAAGTCTGCGTTCATGGCGATCTCGTTCGCCGTGTCGGAGAACGTGGCGGTTCCTCGATCCGCAGCAACAACGAAGTAGGGATCGTCCCCGTCGAGCGTGCGGACACCGATCGGGTGGACCACCTGTCCGGCTTCGAGGTTGTCGGTGACGTCGAGGAGTGCTCGAATGAAGATCTGATACCCCGACTTCACTTCCTCCGGCGTCGGTCCGATCCCTGGATCAGCGATCCGACGGAGGACGAACCCGCCCTTGGCTCCCGTCGGGACGATCACCACGTTCTTCGTCATCTGGGCTTTCATGAGACCGAGCACTTCGGTGCGGTAGTCCTCCCGCCGGATCGACCAGCGGATGCCGCCACGCGCGACCGGCCCGCCTCGGAGGTGGATGCCGGCGACCTCGGGAGCGAATACGAAGATCTCGTACAGGGGCCGCGGCTCCGGGACGGCTGGGACCTGATCCGAGACAAGCTTGAACGCCAGTGTCCCGTTCTCCAGAAAGGCACTCGTCCGGACCGTCGCGTCAATCAGGCCGAGGAAGCCACGGAGGATCCGGTCCTCGTCGAGCGACCCCACCGCTTCTAGGCGCTCGAGGATCGACGCTCGCGACGCTGCTTCCTCGTCGGTATCCGAATCCGGGCCGAATCGGGCCTCGAACAGTCGGACGAGGTCACGTGCGATATCGGGGTGTGCCGCGAACGCGTTCGCAACGTACGGCTTCGAGAACGCAGGGTTCACGAGGTGCCAGTACGACCGGTAGGCCCGAAGAATGTGAATCCGCCGGTGGTCGAGATCGGTGAGCACCAGAAGCCGGCTGAGACGGTCCGACTCGCTCTCCGTCAGGAGCGTCGCTCTCAACGCGGCGGCGACTCGGGGGCCGCACTCGCCAACGTCGAGCGGGCTCCCATCGAACCCAACCACCCCGAAGTCGTGGGCATACAGGTCGTCCTCATCGTCCTGATCGGAGAGGCTCGTTGGAATCTCCTCGATCACCCGGAGGCCGAGGTTCTCCACGAGCGGCAGCATCGCCGATAGATCCAGCTTCCCGTCCCGGCTGTACACCACAATGCGGGTAAGCGGGTTCTCGGGTCCGGCCTCATTGTGGATGCCGACGCGGATGCGGTCGCCGTCGGCGAGGAGTGAATCGACATCTGCCACCGAGTGCGCCGCATCGTCAAGTGCCGCCGCGATGCGGAAGGATGAGGGGTATCGCCTTGCATGAGTATCGACCATCGCCCTCGCGACCAGCGGTTCTCGGGTTCGCGCCAGTGTCTCGATCACGCGGTCCTCCCACGTCCGTGTGAGGGCGTACACCTCACGCTCGAGGTCTTCGAAGTGGACGAGCGGTATCACCCCCTCCACCCACACCGTGAAGTGAATGCGGGCATCGCCGGTCTCGCCGAGCGTCAACTGATAGTCAACCGAAACCCCGTCGTACCGCTGAAGGAAGAGATCCTGAAGGTTCCGTCTCAGGTTGGCGTCGAAACGATCTCGCGGGACCACCACGAGAATGGAGATGTTGCGGCGGAGAACGTCGCGACGCACGAACAGACGCACGTGCTGGTGTTCCTCGGCCTCGAGGAGACCGAGGAGGCTGGACCGCAAGTCGTCTTCACCGATGCTGAACAGTTCGTCCTTGGGGAACGACTCGAAGATCTGCGTGATCACCTTGTAGTCGTGAGAGCCCGGGAGCAGGTCCTCTTCATCGAGGATCGAGCGCAGCTTCCGCCTCAGGATCGGGATTGTCGCCGACGACTCCATGTAGGCCTTGGACGTGAACAAGCCGACGAGCCTCGCTTCACCTCTCGGAGATCCGTCCGCGTCGACGCGGCGCACGCCCACGTAGTCCATGCGGGCTTCCCGGTGGATCGTCGACCGGCTGTTCGTCTTCGAGATGACAAGTTGGCGGCCGCTCTCGTAGCGTTCGCGAAGGTCTTTCGGGAGCGACGCGAGTGGCACCGGCGCTGCGAAACGACTGTTCGCGCTGTCCGCCAGGATCCCGTATCCCGACTCAGGATCCGTGACGATCGCCGGACCGTCGCCGCCGTCCGCGATCTGATACTCGCGGTAGCCGAGGAGGATGAAGTTGTCGTCGAGGAGCCACTCGAGAAACGCCACCGCCTCGTTGACTTCGGCCGGATCGAAGGCTTCACCGTCCTCGTAGACGTAGTGGGCCATGCGGCGCACCGCGAACCGCATCGGTTCGAAGTCGCGAACGGTGACGGCGACCTCCTCGAGCGTTCCCAGGAGGCGGGACTCGAGATCCGCTCGTTGCTCGCCAGAGAGCGTCTGGGCGAGTTCGTAATGCTGGATGGACTCGCGATGATCGGCGTCCCTCCCCGGACCGATCCCTACCAGCGCTCCCGACGCGTCTCGCGTCGTACCGACGACCGGGTGGTGATGGCGGACGATCATGTGTCCGAGGCTCCCGATCCGACTCGTCACTGAGTCGATGAGGAACGGCATATCATCGATGACGATCTCGACCACCGTCCCCGGAGCCTCGTAGCCACAGAGCTCGATGGATGGGTCGAAGACCCGAAGGGCGAGCGGCGACCTCCGCCGCTCGTCGGCGAACTCGAATAGATGCCGGATTTCGGCGTCGAGGCGATCGCCGTCGACCATCGGTGCCTCGTCCTCCGGCATGCGCCGCGTGTAGGCCCTGCCGAATGCCGCGAGAGCGTCAGAACAACTCATCTACCGGTCTCCCTTCGAAGACCCCGCGAGGTTACCGGTTTGGCCCCGACGGAGCAGCCGACTGCCGACTGGCGACCGGCGACTTCTCTACGGCACTACCAGCACGGGGCAGGGGGCGTCGTGAATCACGTGACTCGCGACGGATCCGACGATTATCCGCTTCAGCCGTCCGGCACCGCGCCGACCAACGACGAGCACATCGGCGTCGACCCGCTTGCACACATCGATGAGCCGGGTCGAGGGTTCGCCGATCTCTTCCTGGGTTTCGTAGTCGATGCCGGTGAGGTCCACCGCTCGCAGCGCCCGGTCGAGGACGTCGCGCTGGGCGTCCGAGAGCGAATCGCCGAGAGCTTCGGCCGTCGGGGGCGCTCCGACAATCCCCCACCATCCCTCCGGCGGGCGGACGACGGTGACGATGTAGAGCTTCGCCTTTCGTGCCTTGGCAACGTCGACCGCGACGCGAACCGCGTCGATCGCAGCTTCGGAACCATCGACCCCGACGACGATGACCGTTGGGTGCCAACCTTCCACGTCGTACCTCCTCGAGTGTCGACAGCAGCGTATCGCTTGGAGTCGTGGGCGGGAAGGGCCGATCGTCCAGATCTGGCCAATGATCGAAGACACCGCGCATCCCCTGTGAAATCCGTCAATTGGCCCTACTCACACACGGGGCGGTGATCCACACTGGAAATCGGAGGTGACGATGTTCCTGATAACCGAAGCAGAGTCCATTGCGCCCGATGTGCGTCGGATCGTCGTCGAGGCGCCGAAGATCGCAAAGAAGCACGAGGCCGGCCAGTTCGTGATCGTCCGTGTCACCCCCGATGGCGAACGGATTCCGCTGACGATCGCGGAATCCAATACCGCTTCCGGATCGATCACTCTCTTCGTCCAGGCGATTGGACGCACGACAACGCTGATGAGCGAACTGGAGGCGGGCGACTACCTCGAGGACGTAGCCGGTCCACTGGGACGGGCATCCGACATCAAGGACTACGGCACCGCGGTCGTCGTCGGAGGTGGCCTCGGAACGGCGATCGCCTACCCCATCGCTTGTGCCCTCGCCGAGGCCGGCAACCGTGTTGTCGCGATCGTCGGAGGCCGGAGCCGCGAGTACGTCTTGCTCGAAGACCAGCTCGTAACCCAGGGTATCGAGGTGATCCCGTGCACCGACGATGGCTCGTACGGTCGGGAGGGTTTCGTCACGGATGCGCTCGCCGAAGTGATCGATGCCGGGGATGTCGGCGTTGTATTCGCTGCCGGTCCGGTTCCGATGATGAGTGCCGTCGCCGAGGTCACCCGTCCGAAAAGCATCGAGACGATCGCCTCGCTGAATCCGATCATGGTCGACGGGACCGGCATGTGCGGCGGCTGCCGGGTGGAGGTAGGCGGGGAGACGAAGTTCGCCTGCGTCGACGGTCCGGAGTTCGATGCCCACCAGGTCGACTTCCACCTGCTCCAGCGGAGGAACACCTCGTACCGAGCGTTTGAGGCGGAACGGATGCGCGATCTCGAGAGCCTCGACGCCGAACACCACGAACAGCTCCTCGCCGACGTACGCGGTGCCTGCGAACCGGAGACCGTCACGTGATCAAGGTGCCACGCCGGACGCTGAACAAGCTCGACCGGGTCACGATGCCGGAACAGGACCCCCTCGTTCGAGCCACCAACTTCGTGGAGGTCAACACCGGGTTGACCCCCGAGCAGGCCACCGTCGAGGCGATGCGATGCCTGCAGTGCAAGACCCCGACGTGCATCGACGGGTGTCCGGTGAACATCCAGATCGACCAGTTCATCGAGCGGGTCGCCAACGGCGACATCCGCGGCGCGGCCGATGTCATCCGAATGGACAGCCTCCTTCCCGCCATCTGCGGGCGCGTCTGTCCTCAGGAGGCCCAGTGCGAGGGCACGTGCGTACTCGACAAGAAGAACAAGCCCATCGCGATCGGCCACCTCGAACGCTACGTGGCCGACACGATCCGCCGATACGGTCTCGAACCCCCTGTCGAGCCGGCCGATCCCTCCGGGAAGAGCGTGGCCATCGTGGGGAGCGGACCGGCCGGGCTGGCCTGCGCCGCAGATCTCGCGAAGAGCGGTCACAAGGTCACGATCTTCGAAGCGCTACACCAGCCGGGCGGCGTGCTCGTCTACGGCATACCGGAGTTCCGTCTTCCCAAGGACATCGTCGCGTCCGAGATCGAGGGGTTGAAGGCACTCGGTGTCGAAGTCGAAACCAACGCCATCATCGGTCGAACCACGACCGTTGAGGAACTCCTGTCGGACGAGGGCTACGACGCCGTCTTCGTCGGCGTAGGCGCCGGATTGCCGCGTTTCCTCAACGTCAACGGCGAGAACCTCATCGGCGTCTACTCGGCGAACGAGTTCCTCACCCGGGTCAATCTCATGGGTGCCTACCGGGAGGACGCGGAGACACCGGTCCTCGATCTCACCGGGAAGCGCGTCGTCGTGTTCGGGGGTGGGAACACTGCCATGGACAGCGCCAGAACGCCCCTGCGGCTCGGTGCCGAGGAGGTACGGGTCGCGTACCGCAGGACCGAGGCGGAGATGCCGGCGCGCGTCGAAGAGATCCACCACGCGAAGGAGGAGGGGATCGTATTCGACTTCCTCGTTTCGCCGGTCGAGCTGCTGGGGAACGACGACGGCTGGCTCGCCGGCGTGCGGCTTCAGCGGATGGAGCTGGGCGAACCGGACGACTCGGGGCGGAGACGCCCCGTGCCGGTCGAGGGAGACATCTACGACCTTCCGGCAGATGTCGTCATCGTCGCCATCGGCAACGCCCCAAACCCGCTTCTGCCGGCGACCGAATCGCGCCTCGAACAGACGCGGTGGGGGACGCTCGCGGTCGATGAATCGACGGGACGCACCACGATGCAGGGCGTGTTCGCCGGCGGAGATATCGTCACCGGTGGGGCGACGGTGATCCTCGCCATGGGCGCCGGACGCGTCGCTGCGGCCTCGATCGAGCGGTATCTCGAGAGCGGCGTCTGGGACGAAACCTCGGAGTCGGCGTCCGTTTAGCGAGGCGGGGAACCTGGGGCCCCACGGTCGCGGCTACTGCAGCGTGCGAAGGAACGCAGCGATGGCCGCCAGGTCATCGTCCGTCAGCCTCGGGTTGCCACCGTACGGCGGCATGGCAATCCCGCTGACGTTGTCGGGTGCGTCGTTCAGGCGCCCTTCCTTGATGAACGCCGCAAGCTCGGCATCCGTGTGTCCCTGGATGTAGGCGTTGTCGACGAACGATGTGCCCAAACCGCTCACGCCGGTGTAGTCCTTGCCGTGGCAGGCGGTGCACGATTGATCGACGAGCTCCTGACCGAGGACGACCTCCGGCGATGCGTTGGGACCGACACGCGGAGGACCGGACGATCCACCGCCACATCCGGCAAGCGCGAACGCGAGGACGACGAGTCCGAGGAGGAGAGATGCCGGCCGCCACGTCTCAATGGTGCGTCGCGGCGGGGTGCGCTCGGATCTTGTCATCACGGCCTTCCGGGTCGGTGGTTCGGCGGAACGATACCGTGGATCCAGCCCATTGGACCCAGCCGCGGCACCAAGCGAATGACGGCGATTCGCGGCGTATCCGCCGTGCGGAGCTACCGGCGCAACGCTCGGCGTCCGAGAGGTTCACGCGGGCGGGCGATGACGGGATCGGTCGACGCTCGTTGGTAGCGTGCTGCCCATGGCGAAGGACACACCGGAGTACGTGGCAGCGAACCGTGCGGCGTGGAACGCCCAGGCCGACCGGTATGCCGTCGCGGGCGAGCGTGGCTGGTCGTCGGAACCCTCATGGGGTCTGTGGGGAATCCCGGAGGCGGCTGTCGGCTTCTTCCCCGATCTCGAGGGCCGCGACGTTCTGGAGGACGGGTGCGGCACCGGCTATGTGTCGGCGTGGGTCGCCCGCCGGGGCGGACGGCCGGTCGGTCTCGACAACTCACCAGCCCAGTTGGCAACCGCCAGACGGCTGCAACTGAAGCACAAACTCGAATTTCCGCTCGTTCACGGCATCGCAGAGCATCTGCCGTTCAGGGACGAGTCGTTCGACGTTGTCCTTTCGGAGTATGGCGCCGCGATCTGGTCAGACCCCTACCGCTGGATCCCCGAGGCGTCGCGGGTGCTCCGGCCGGGTGGCAACCTGGTCTTCCTCGGCAACTCCGCACTGCTGATGCTGTGTGCCAATGACGATGAGACCATCCCGGCGGACACCACTATGCGGCGCGACTACTTCGGGATGCATCGGTTCGAATGGCCAGACAACGACGGCGTCGAGTTCCACATGGGTCACGGCGACTGGATCCGCATCCTCCGCGCAAACGGGTTCGACATCGTCGACCTGATCGAACCACGCCCGGCTGAGGATGCGACGACAACCTACCCGTTCGTCACGACGGAGTGGGCCAGGCGGTGGCCGGCTGAAGAGATCTGGAAAGCCCGCAAGACCTAACGCCGCGAACCCAGGGTTCTCCACCTTGTATATGACGCCGACAGCCCACGGAATGACGGAGGCCGCGACGAAGTCGCTGCAACGAGGCCCGGGTAGGCGGAATCGGTCGATACCCTCGCATGTATGCCCTCTCCCTCCTTTCGGAACGTCGCGCTGATCGCGCACGTCGACCACGGCAAGACGACGCTCGTCGATGCCATGCTCAGTGCCGCCGGCGTATTCGCCTCCCATGAAGCCCACGTCGATCGCGTCATGGACTCGAGCGACCAGGAACGCGAGCGAGGCATCACCATCCTCGCCAAGGCCGCCTCGGTGACCTGGAAAGGCACCAAGATCAACCTGGTCGACACCCCGGGTCACGCCGACTTCGGGGGCGAAGTCGAACGGGCGCTCACCCTCGTCGACGGCGTGCTCCTCCTCGTCGATGCAGCTGAGGGTCCGATGCCGCAGACCCGCTACGTGCTCTCGAAGGCCCTTGAACAGGGACTCCCGGCCGTCGTGGTGATCAACAAGGTCGACCGACCGGACGCCAGGATCGAAGAAGTCGCCGACGAGATCTACCAACTGTTCTTTGACCTCGACGCCGCCGATCACCACATCGAGTTCCCCATCATCTCCTCCATCGCCCGCCACGGCCACGCCATGGCGGGCACCGGCATCCCGGGAGAAGACACCGACCTCTCCCCGCTGCTCGACGCAATCGTGGAGAACATCCCGGAGCCCTCCGGAGATCCCGAAGCACCGCTCCAGGCCCTCGTCACCAACCTCGACGCCTCCGACTACCTCGGCCGCCTTGCGATCGGCCGCGTCGCTCACGGAACGCTTCGCTCCGGCGAGCAGGTGGCACTGTGCCACTCGAACGAGGAAGAGCCGCCACTCAAGCGCCGCTTGACCCAACTCATGGGCTTCGAGCATCTCGGTCGCGTCGAGGTCGAAGACCGCGTCGCCGGCGACCTGTTCGTCGTTGCTGGCTTCCCCGAGGTCGAGATCGGCGACACGATTGCCGACGCCGCCGATCCACAGCCACTGCAGCGCATCGAGATCGACGAACCAGTGCTCCGCATGACGTTCGGAGTCAACACCTCCCCGCTCTCAGGGAGAGACGGCCGCTTCGTCACTTCTCGCCAGATCAAAGAGCGCCTCGAGCGCGAAGTCCTCGGCAACGTGTCGATCCGCATCGGCTCGACACCGTCACCTGAGATCATCGAGGTGGCAGGACGCGGCGAGCTCCAACTCGCAGTCCTCATCGAATCCATGCGCCGCGAGGGGTATGAGCTCCAGGTCTCCCGCCCCGAAGTGATCATCCGGGAGATCGACGGCAAACCCCACGAGCCGCTCGAACGGGCGGTCGTCGATGTGCCCAACGATCACGTCGGCACGGTCACGCAGGCGGTCGCACCGCGCAAGGGCCAGGTCACCGACCTGCGTCCCGGCGACGCGGGACGCACCATCGTCACCCTCACCGCACCGGCACGGGGCCTGCTCGGGTTTCGGTCCCTCCTTATGACGGCAACCCGGGGAACGGCCCTGGTTCACCAGCACCACGCCGGATGGATGCCATGGGCAGGTGAGCTTCCGCACCGTCAAGGCGGCGCCATGTCCGCCGACCGAATCGGGACGTCCACCGGCTTCGCCCTCGACAACCTGCAGAAACGGGGCGAGCTGTTCATCGGGCCGAACACGGACGTCTACGAGGGCATGATCATCGGCGAGGCTGCCCGCCCCGAGGACATGCAGGTCAACCCGACCAAGACGAAGCAGTTGACCAACATCCGAACGCACTCCACCGACGAGGCGATCAAGCTCAAACCGGCCAAGGAGATGACGCTCGAACTCGCGATCGAGTGGATCGCCGAGGACGAACTCGTGGAGATCACACCGAACGCCATCCGCGTTCGGAAGCGCTACCTGACTGAGAGCGAGCGGAAGCGTCGGAAGAAGCTGTAGGCCGAGTCTCCCGTCGCCGGCAGGATCCGTCGACTCGGTAGCTGTGAGCCTCCCGGCTTGGTCTATCGTCGCTGACTCCTACGGAGCAGCATGAGCCAGGACCGATCCACGCGGAAGAGGGCATTCGTCGACGGCGTGCGCGCGTTCTTGCCGCTCGTGATCGCTGTGATCCCCTTCGGCCTCGTGTTCGGCATCGTCGCTGCAGGATCGGACATGGGATCGTGGCTCGGCGGAGCAACGTCGTTCATCATCTTCGCCGGCGCGGCCCAACTCGCAACACTCCAGCTCGTCGATGCCGGGGCCGCCGGAGCCGTAGTCATCGCCACAGCGCTCGTCATCAATGCCCGCCACCTCATGTACAGCGCCGCCCTGGCCCCCGCGTTTCGCGAATTCCCGAAATCGGCCCGAATCGTGCTCCCCTATCTGCTAACCGACCAGGCATTCGCCATCTCGGTCGTGCGCTTCGGCGAGATCGAGGACCCCGTCTACCGCCGCTGGTTCTTCACCGGAGCCGGCCTCGGCTTGTGGGTGACGTGGCAGATCTTCACCGTCGTGGGGATCGTCGTTGGCGCCCAGGTCCCGGCCTCGTGGTCGCTCGACTTCGCCATCCCGCTGATGTTCGTGATCCTCCTCGTACCGACGCTCAAGGGCCGCCCGGAACTCATCGCTGCAATCGTTGGGGCGGCAGTTGCCGTGGCAGCGGCGAGTGCACCGTACGGTCTTGGTCTCATGATCGGCGCCATGAGCGGCGTGGTTGCCGGTGTCGTAGCTCAGCGGGTCATGCCATGACCGACTTCGCGATCGTCGTCGCCATCGGCATCGGAACCTACCTCATCCGATTGTCGTTCATCGGAATCGTCGGCGATCGGGCAATGCCCGACTGGGCGATGGTCCCGATCCGCTTCGTGGCACCAGCCGTGCTCGCCGCACTCGCCGCACCTGCGGTTCTCCTCCACGATGGGGACCTCGCCATCTCGCCGGCGACCAACCCGCGGGCGCTGGCAGCGGCGGTTGCCCTGCTGCTCGCGTGGAAGACCAAGAACGTCGCCGTCGTGATCGCGGCCGGCATGGCGACGGTCTGGGCTCTCCAAGCGATTCTCTAGGCCTCCGCAACACCCACTCGGAAACGACCACAGCGCCGTACCATCGCCGAATGCGGAAGCTGATCATCCCCCTCATTGCGCTGGCCGCCGTCGCGGCTGCAACGCCGCGCATCCTCAAGCGCGCGTTCGCTCCCCCGGTGCGAGAGGTCCACGACGAACCGGATGACTACGACCTCGCCGGTACCGACGTTTGGATCAACGGTCCGAACGGCAAGCGACTGCACGGCTGGTGGATTCCCGTCGACCGACCCGCCCCGGCCGTGATCGTGCTGCACGGATGGGGTGGCAACTCCGCCGACATGCTTCCCATCGGCCCGGGCCTCGCCGACTCCGGCTTCCACGTCCTCTTCCTCGACGCAAGGAAGCACGGCCTCTCCGACGACGAGGACTTCATGTCGATGCCTCGATTCACCGAGGACCTCCGGACTGCGATCGGCATGGTCTTGGACCGTGACGACGTGACAGGTATCGGCGTGATCGGACACTCCGTCGGCGCGGCGGCATCGATCTACGCCGCATCGCTCGACGATCGAATTGACGCCGTCGTCGCGGTAGCACCATTCGCTCACGCCGAAGAGATGATGCGCCGTAACTTCCCGTTCCCGGCACCGATGACCTGGGCCATACTCGAGATCGTCGAGCGAATGATCGGCCACGACTACGACGACTTCGCTCCGCGATACCGCATCTCGGAGGTGACAGCACCGGTGATGCTCATGCACGGCGACGCCGACGCCGTCATTCCGGTTGAAGACTCGATCGAGTTGCACGAGCGACTCCCCGGCAGCGAACTCCTCGTTGTCCCCGGCGGGATGCACGCCGACTTCACCCCATTTCGTCCGTACTTCTCTACCGTCGATGCATTCCTCCGGCGACACCTGCTCGAGGCGAGCGAGCACGAGGCCCCGACACCGTCGGCGTTGTGAACGGCACACCAGCGAGGCGCCATGGACCCCACCAACGAGACAACTGATCACGGCACAGCTGAAGCCGAACTCGCCCCGATCGGCATGATCTGGGGACGGATTCGCGAGCGGGAGAGCTGGACCGACGCGGAGCGGATTGAGGTTCTCGATGATCTGTTCCCCGAAGACGACCGGATCGTGCCCTACACGAAGCGATTCGCCACACTGATCCTTCTCTCGACGACGATCGCTGCGTTCGGCTTGATCGCAAACTCCGCGGCCGTCGTGATCGGCGCCATGCTGGTCGCTCCCCTGATGACGCCGATGCTCGCACTCGCCGCGTCTCTGATGTACGCACAGATGCAGCGGTTCGTCGGATCCCTCGCGATGATCGTCTTCGGAACGGTCGCCGCCATTGCAACCGGATGGGTGATTGCGAGGATCGCGGGTGGCTCACTGACTCCGACATCGCTGTCATCCGAACTCCTCGCGCGGACCACGCCGAGCCTGTTCGATCTCGGCATCGCCGTCGCTGCTGGGCTTGCCGGCGGATACGTACTCACCCACAAAGGCGCAGGATCCTCGCTGCCGGGCGTCGCCATCGCGGTGGCGCTCGTTCCGCCGCTCGCCACGGTCGGGGTCGCTTGGGAGATTAATGCCACCGAACAGGCGGTCGGAGCGCTCCTGCTCTATTCGACGAACCTCATCGCCATTGTGCTCTCGGCTTCCGTCGTGATGCTGGTGTCGGGCTTCGTCCCCGACCACATCCGTGACGCGGCCCGGGGCAGGATCGGCTTGCGGTTGCTCCCCTGGGTCATCGCACTCATCGTGATCGCGCTTCCACTCGCCGCCCATACAAGAACCGTCATCGAGGACGAGGCTTTCGTGCGCGATGTCGTGAGCGCCGTGGCGGAGTGGGATCCGCAAGCGAGTGTCGTCGACATCGACGCCGACCGGAGCGGCGGCAACGCCACAGTGTCACTGACCATCGGCACGACGGCAGAACGACAGCCGGCGTGGGAACTCGCGAAGGCCATCTCGGACGATTCGGGAGTGCGGCTTGATCTCGACATTCGGTACCAAGAGGAGACCACGGATGCCGCGTCGACGAGCTAGCTCACTCCTGATCGCTGTGGTGTTGCTCGCCGCAGGATGCTCCTCAGAACCGGTGGATGAGGCCCCGGTCGTCGAGATCTTCGGCTCATGGCGCGGGGAGGACGCACAGCGCTTTGCCGCCACGATCGAGCCGTTTGAGGAGGAGACGGGCATCGACGTGCACATCGTCGGTTCAGCATCCTTCGTTCGTGACATCAACGATCGCGTTGACAATGCCGATCTGCCCGACGTCGGGATCTTCCCTCAGCCGGGCCTTGTCGCCGACTTCGCACGTCGGGGATTGCTCATCCCTCTGGAGGACGAGACTGCTGTCTCTCAGCAGACCGCCTACGGCAACGCGACCGCTGGATCAGTCGGCGACGCAACCTACGGGGTCTGGATCAAGGCAGCGGTCAAGAGTCTGGTCTGGTATCGCCCGGATGTGTTCGCCGAGTACGGCTACGAGGTTCCAAAGACGTGGGCCGATCTCATTGCCCTCACCGAGGAGATCGAAGACGATGGCCTCGTACCGTGGTGCCTCACGATGGAGAGCTTCTCCGCGAGCGGGTGGGTCGGGACCGACTGGATCGAGGATATCGTGCTCCGCCAGCAGGGACCGGAGTTCTACGACGCCTGGGTGTCCGGCGACGTGTCGTTCGAAGACCCCGCCATCGTCGCAGCCTTCGAGACGTTCGGCGGGCTCATCCATCCGCCGGGCCGGGTCCTCGGCGGCGTCAATCGGATTCTCAACGAACCGTGGCAGAACGCTCAGACGCCGATGTTCGATGACAGCCCGGCGTGCCTCCTGCACCGCCAAGCGTCGTTCCACGAGACGAACCTCCCCGACGGTGTCGCGGTCGGCGAAGAGACCGCCGTGTTCGGGCTGCCGAGCGTTGATGGGACCGAGCCACCCGTTCTGGTGGCCGGCAATCTGGCCGCGGCGTTCGTCGACCGACCGGAGGTTCACGCCTTGCTGGGGTACCTCGCTACACCTGAGTCTGGCAAGGGTTGGGCGGAGCTCGGAGGCTTCACCTCGCCGCATCCGGACTTCGATCCGGAGTGGTACGCCAGCGACTTCGACCGACAGATCGGCGAAGTCCTCAGCGACGCTCGGGCGATTCGGTTCGACGGATCGGATCTCATGTTTCCTGCGGTTGGAACGGGAACGTTCTGGGCCGGGATCCTCGACTTCGTGAGGGACGCCGACGCCCGCGCAGCGGTGGCAGAGATCCAGAAAGGCTACCCGACCGACGAACTCTCCGAAGGCTGAACGCTCACTGCCAGAGGTCTTCGAGCACGTCGGCAACGGGATCAACACCGTCAGGAGGCGGCTGAATCACGTCGTCCTGATGGGGTGTGCCGGCCGTCACTTCCTCGAAGTGCTCCATCGCAGGGTCCAGGAATCGGCTCGGGAGTGCGTAGGAATGCTCACGACTCGACGAGAAGCGCTTGTGATAGAAGCGTTGTGGGACGGTCACATGGAGGTGGTCCTTCGCTCGCGTCAGCGCGACGTAGAGCAGGCGCCGCTCTTCTTCGAGCCCACCGGGGTCGGAGATCGCCATGTCGGAGGGGATGTTCCCGTCGGCGGCATGGATCACGAACACGGCGTTCCACTCGCCGCCCTTGGCCGAGTGGATCGTCGAGAGGATGAGGAAGTCATCGTCGAGATGGGGTGGGCCCGCAAGATCGCTCGTGCTGGCAGGCGGGTCAAGGGTGATCTCGGTGAGGAAGCGACTCCTGGTCGAGTACTCGGATGACAGGGCGGCGAGTTGACCGAGGTCGGCAAGACGGGCCGAGGCATCGTCGTATACCCGTTCGAAGACGAGCACGCAGAACTCGGTGAGACGCTCGATCTGCTCGGCAGGGCCGGGCTCGGTCCCCTCCGACCCACGGCAGTCGGAGAGCGATGCCCGAAGCTCCCGCATCGGCGTACGCGCCTCTGCGACCACCGGGAAGTCCTCAGAGACGAAGGCTTCGAGGCGATCCGTTCCGGCGGCGGCAGCGCGTTCGTCGAGGAACGTCGTCAGCTTCGACGCGGTCGCCGGGCCGACGCCGGGCACCATCTGGATGACTCGGTCCCAGGCCATCTCGTCCCTCGGATTGTCGAGGATTCTGAGCATCGCGAGGAGGTCCTTCACATGGGCGGCTTCGAGGAATCGCAGCCCCCCGTACTTCACGAAGGGGATGTTCCGTCGGGAGAGTTCGATCTCGAGCCCCGCCGAGTGATGGCCGGTCCGGAACAGCACGGCCTGGTCGCGCAAGGGGATCCCCGTTTCGCGGTGCTCCAGCACTCGATCAGCCACGACTTCAGCCTGAACCGACTCGTCGTAGCAGGTGACCAGTTCGGGCACGCGCCCGGCGCGTCGGTCGGTCCACAGTTGCTTCGGATACATGTCGGGTGAAGCGTCGATGACGGCGTTTGCTGCATCGAGAATCTGCGGCGTCGAGCGGTAGTTCTGCTCGAGCTTCACAACTTCGGCTCCCTCGTAGGTCTCTGGGAACTCGAGGATGTTCTCGACGGTTGCTCCCCGGAAGGAGTAGATAGCCTGGGCGTCGTCACCGACTACGGTCAGATTGCCGTCGATGCCGCACAGGGATCGCAGAATCTCCGCTTGGCTGCGGTTCGTGTCTTGGTACTCGTCGACGAGCACGTGATCAAAGAGGCTGCGAACGGTGCCGCCCGCCGGTGAGTCGAGCAGCGCGTTCCAGTAGAGGAGGAGGTCGTCATAGTCGACGACGTTGTGGTCCTTCTTGCGGGCGGTGTAGGAGCGGAAGATATCCCGGAGCGCATCGACGTGGTCGGCGACCCATGGGAACCGGTCCTCGACCGTCTCGGTGAGCGGCGTGCGGGCATTCACGGTGCGCGAGTAGACGGCAGCAATCGTCTCCTTCTTCGGAAATCTCTGTTTCGTTCCGGAGAAGCCCAACTCGGTTCTGATCATTCCGAACAGGGCAGCCGAGTCGGACTGGTCGATGACGGTGAAGCCGTCCTGAAGCCCAACCGCCGTGCCGTACTGGCGCAGCAGGCGGTTGGCGACGGCATGGAAGGTCCCTCCCCACACCTTTCCGACGGACCGGTTCGAGATGAGGGCACCGGATCGGCGCAGCATCTCTGCGGCCGCCCTGCGGGTAAACGTCAGGAGCAGGATCCGCTCAGCCGGCACTCCCTCGTCGACGAGACGGGCGACGCGGCTGGCGAGTGCGCGGGTCTTCCCCGAGCCGGCTCCTGCGATCACGAGCAGCGGGCCATCTCCGTAGAGGACGGCGGCGCGTTGCCGGTCGTTGAGCCCGGCGAGCCAGGCCGGCGCATCAGATTCGGATTCGTCGAACATGTGTTCGTCGAGTGTAGACGGGTCGATCCCCCTGATGCTGCGAACCCAGGGTTCTCCACCTCGCATTTGACGCCGACAGCCCGCGGAACGAATGAGTCTCGCCCGGAGTTGCTACTCGCCGAGCCCGCTGAGCGCAGCCCTGAGTTCGGAGTGCAGGTCGGCGACCTTGGCCGACGGCCAGTGGTCGGTTTCCTCTCGAAGGAACGACGTGTGATCCGACCGATTGTCGAACACGGCGGCTGGAATAGAGCGCTGCCCCGAATGGTGGTCCACCGTGACTGAGTCTCCCCCGCCCCGTTCGAGGAGCCAGGGAAGGTCGTCGCTCCCGTATTCGCCCAACATGACGGCTTCGGGTACACCGTGGTGGAGAATCGACGCATCCCCATCCCTGCCGGGCCGAGCACGCTCGTCGTTCCGACGCCGGCTCTCCTCCGGCGTCACCCAGACATAGAGAATCGAGGAACGATCGACGATTTCCATCGAGAGTTGGGCAAGGGAGTAGCCGTATCCGTAGGGTGCCGTCAGGGGCATCGCCTCACCGTCCGGCCCGCCGCGGGCGAACTCGATCACGACCGTGTCGCCCGGCGACCACGACGAAACCGCTGTGGCCAACTCTTCCCAGGCGTTTGCAGCCTCGGCCTCGATCGCATCCGCGAGCCGCGACTGGACCTCGTCATCGAGCATCCCGAGTGCGGGGACGGCGCCGACCGAGGCACGAGCCCGATCGAGGCGGTCAAAGAGCGAGCGGGCAGCGGAGGCGGGGCGCGGTGGACTGGTCCCGAGCAGTTGGTAGTCCTCGTTCAGCAACTGGATCAGGGTTCCCCAGTCGAGTGGTTCGGAGAACGGGGTCGAGTCGTCTCCGAAGAAGATCGGATCCTCCCCCATCTGGCAGAGTTCCTCGGCGATCCGCCTCATCAGGTGCACATACGGGTAGTCGTCGAGTTGGACCGTCGGCCCGAGGTGCAGGTCCCGCTTCGTGACAACAGGGTCGAGGTGAGCAAGATATCGCCTCAATTCGGACTTGCCGGAGGCTGGAAGAGCAAGGAGGAGCAGCGTGTCGATCGTGTGGGTCATGACGAAACGTTAGCTAGGGTGCCGCTCCCTCCGGACGGTCGCCGGGGTCGCACGGCCTGCAAGACTGGTCGACTTGGAGGTGGGCGATTGGAAGAACGAAGAGGAATCTGGCTCGCCGTCGCCGCCTATGTCGTGTGGGGAGTTGGTCCGGTCTTCTGGAACATGCTCTCTACCGTTCCGGCCCTGCAGGTTCTTGGCCACCGCATCCTGTGGTCCGTCCCCCTATTGTTCGCGATCATTGCGGGACGGGGACGGCTCGGGTCGCTCCGCAGATGGTCCCGCACGCCGGGGACCGTCCTGACCGCGTTTGCCGGCGGTGTCCTCCTCTCAGTCAACTGGGGTGTCTTCGTCTGGGCCGTCACCGCAGGTCACATCGTCGACGCCTCGCTCGGCTATTTCATCAACCCGCTGGTCTCGGTCTCCCTCGGCGTCATCGTTCTGAGAGAACACCTCACCGCGGCGCAGCGAGTCGCCGTCGGCATCGCGGCCATCGGCGTTGCCGGTATGGCGCTGCTCGTCGGCATCGTGCCCTGGATCTCGTTGGCACTTGCCTTCTCGTTTGCGGCATACGGCCTCCTCAAAAAGCGACCGAACGCCGCTCCCCCATTCGAGGGTCTGTTCATGGAGACAGCATTCGTGGCAACACCAGCGCTCGTCTATCTGGCGATCCTGGCGGGTGAAGGACAGGGAGCCTTCGGATCGTCGCCAACGATCACGCTGCTCCTGATCGCCGCAGGTGCCTATACCGTGACGCCGCTCGTCCTGTTCGCCGCCGCGGCGCGACGGATTCCGTTGTCGCTGCTCGGCATTCTCCAGTACATCGCTCCGACGATGCACCTCGTCATCGGAGTCGTCGTGTTCGACGAAGCCGTCTCAGGCGGAGAGTGGTTCGGCTTCTTCATGGTGTGGATTGCCCTTGTCGTCTTCACCATCGACAATGCACGCACCATCAGCAGAGCGAGAAGCGTGGCCACATGAGACCCTTCGACGAGCTGACAGAGGGCGGCCGGGCCCGGCGATTGGGTCGGCTCGCCCGCACTGCTCTGGATCGGTACGACCTGGACGTCGAGTCGGTCCGGTTCTTCGCCCGCCACTCGAACAGCCTGTTCACGGTCACAACGGTCGACGGCAACCGCTACATCCTCCGGGTCGGGATCAACGGCCCAGTCGGTCACCCGAGGAGCCAGGTTGATACCGAGGTGATGTGGATCGAAGCGCTCGCACGAGACACCGACCTCATCCTCCCGGAGCCGATCAGAAATCGGGAGGGAAGCCCGGTCACCAGCCTGGCGGTCGACGGCGTTCCCGACGAGCGAAACGTCGTGGTATTTCGCTGGCTCGACGGTCGCATCTCGGACGAGCACGTCTCGGCCGCGGCGATGCGTTCGATCGGTGTCCTGTCCGCGAAGCTCCACCGGCACGGTTCCACCTTCGAGCCGCCGCCTTCGTTCTCTGCGCTGACCTACGACCGCGTGTTCCCCTATGACGAGCCGGTTGTGCTCTTTGACGGGAATCATGATGGGTTGGTGCCGCCGTCTCGGCAGGCCGTCTTCCTCGAAGCCCGCGATCAGGCCGCCGAGGCGATCGACCACCTGCGCAGCGTCGAACCAACGCGAATCATCCACGGTGATCTCCATCGGTGGAACGTCAAGATCTGCGGCGGCGTGGCGGCGCCGTTCGACTTCGAGGATCTCGTCTGGGGTTGGCCCGTGCAGGACATCGCCATCACGTGGTACTACCAGTGGTCGCGAGACGACTATCAGGCCCTCAACGACGCATTCCGAGATGGCTACGAAACCGAGGCAGAGTGGCCAGAGCGCTATCCCGGAGAGATCAATCGATTCATCGCCGGGCGGACCCTCGTCATCGGTAACGACGTGCTGATTCAACCGGAGTGGCGCCACGCGGCAGCGGAGACCCTCGATCGCGGTGAGCGACGAATCCGCGACGTGCTGAATCTCCAGGCCTGATTCCGCGGGCTGTCGGCGTCACATACGAGGTGGAGAACCCTGGGTTCGCGGCGCTAGGTGGCGGAGCGGGGTGCGCGACGGCCTCGGCCGACCACAACGATGCCAACAAGCGCCAGCGCCGCACCGACGACGATCGGGAGCGTCAGCACCTCGTCGAGCAGCACCACCCCCGCGACCACGCCGACGACCGGTGCAAGGTACCCGGTCAACGCAACCCGGGCGGCGCTCGTGTGACGAGACGCGAACAGCGTTGAGAAGAACGGGAGGAACGTGCTCCCCAGTCCCAGCGCGACCAGCGTGATCCACGACATCGGTGCGACCCCGGAGAAGTCGATGTCCTGCATTGCGACTCCGGCGACCAGGGCGACCACCGAACCGCTGACGAACATCGGGACCGCCAGGTCGGTCGTCCGGTGTCTCGGGGCGTACTTGCGGCTGAGGACCCCACTCGTTGCTCCCGCCACCACCCCGAGGAGCGCGTACACCGCGCCGACCTTGACGTCGCCTCCGTCGCCGCCGATCCCGGACTCTCCCGAAGCCACGATCAGCGTCGTGCCGAGAAGTCCGATGATCAGCCCGATGATCTGGTTCCGATCGAGCCGTTCGTGAAGGACCACCGCAGAGAGCGCCGCCGTCGAAGCGGGGATAAGTGTGATGAAGATGCCCTCAACGCCTGCCGAGACGTACTGGAGCGACGAGATGAACAGGATCGGAGCGAATCCGATGCGCAGAACCCCGATGATGCTGCCATCGCGCCACGCGGAACGATCGACGCGTATCCCATTCGACAAGGCAACCACCAACACTGCGGCGGTCGCAGTGAGCGTCCGCACCACGACCACGGTGAAGGTTGTGACGCCCTCACCGAACAGGTAGCGCGTGCCGACGCCGGCCATACCCCAGCCGAGCGAGGCGGCAATCAGCGCGGTGAGGACGCGAGCCTGCATCCGCACCACGCTACCGGTCGCTCGATCCGGCTCAGCCGTCCGCTCGCACCACCGACGGATCGGCGTATTGGGTCGCCGAGTGCTCCCGAATATGTCGGGTCACAATCACGCTCGAGATGGCGGCCCACACGCACCACAGCGAGATGAACCCCTGTGCCAGCAGGGTCGCGAGTCCGATCACCATGATCAGGTTGATCGAACCGAAGAGGACGAGTCGCCGGTGGCTGGAGAGCAGCAGCGGCGCGCACACGGCAATCACATAGGCGACAGCGATCGCTCCGCTCCACGGCAGGGTCGTTTCGTACGCGATGTAGCGCCCTCCAATCGACGCTCCGTACGGTCCGGTCGACAGTGCGACGAGCAGGACCACGCTGACAGCGACGCCAACAGCGACGAATGGGAACATGAGTCTCTGCCGCGTTGGGCTGCGTTCTGTCCGCATCACTGCATACGGCACGAGGCCGGGAACGACCCCCATCGCGATGACGAGATATGCGACGATCGCCAGCGTCCCGGCGGTCTCCGGCACCCTGTCCTGAAGGCCCCACCAGCCAACCGCTTCGATCAACTGATGGGCGGCGAGGACGAGGGGGACCGCAGCGAGCGCGAGATCACGCCGATCGTCGACATGGCGAAGTGCGTCGATTCCCACGGCGCCGACAACGAGTCCGGCGACGAGATCAGCTTCCGGCGAGTAGCACATGACACCTCTCCGGTTCGACCGGAGACCATCGTGCTCAGCGAACCGGGAGCCGTCTAGGGACGAAAGTCCGCGATCAAGAAAGGAGGGTGAGCGCCTGTCCGGCGAGTTCGACCGACCGTATGGTGATGGGGTCCAGGACCAACTGAACGTGGTCCACCCCGATGTCGGCATACGACCGGAGCGCTGCCGCGAGATCGTCCGGTGAGCCAGCCTGTGGATCGGCGGTGTGGCGCTCCGTGTCGCCCTGCTTCCGCCCGGCCCCGCCGTCGAATTGCCAGTAGAGCGCCGCGGTCCGGCCGATCTCCGACGGATCCCGGCCGACGGCCAGCGCGGCATCATCGATGGTTGCGTTGAGGTCGACGAACCCTTCCGGATTGTTGCCGAACCACGCGTGCCACGTATTCCAGAGATTTACGTACGGCAGCGTCGCTGCCAAAACGCGTGGCCCCATCGAGCCGATCATGATCGGCGGACCGTGCACACTGCTTCTCGGCACCAGTGCGCACTCTCGTGCCGTGTAGTAGGTCCCGTCGAAGTCGATCTCGCCTTCCCGTAGAAGGGTGCGAATGATCGTGAACGCCTCTTCGAACCGACTCGCCCGGTGATCGAAGGGGAATCCGTACGCCCGGTATTCCACCTCGTTCCACCCAGCGCCGAGGCCGAGGATCAACCGGCCACCGGAGATCTCATCAACAGTTGTCGCCTTCTTCGCGAGCATCGCTGGGCTGTGAAAGCTCGTAGCTGCAACCAGTGGACCGATCTGGACCCGCTCGGTGATCGCTGCGACCGCCGCCAGAAGTGACCACGCCTCCCATGGACCGACCGGACCCTCGGGCTTCTCGTACAGTAGATGGTCACCGGCCCAGATTGAATCGAAGCCAAGACCCTCGATCGTGAGTGCCATGTCTCGTATCTCCGGCCACCCGACCGGTCGCTCGATCTCCGGGAGTTGGACGCCGACGGCAAGGGGCCTCAGGGTGGTGCTCATGGCGATGATCGTACCGCTTCGTTGGAACCGGTCCGCGGCGAACCCCATCCCGCTGCGCGCGGCGGGCTACCCTCGCCCGCATGCATATCGGCGTCTCCATCTTTGCAACCGACACCACACTCCAGCCTGTTCCCCTCGGACGAGCCGTTGAGGAACGTGGGTTCGAGTCACTCTGGCTCCCGGAACACAGCCACATCCCTGTTTCGCGCGCGACGCCGTGGGGCGGCGTCGCCGATGCCCCGCCCCTCCCCGAGTTCTACTGGCGAACCCACGACCAGTTCGTAGCGCTCGCCGCGATTGCCGCAACCACCGAGACGATCATGCTCGGTACCGGGATCACGCTCGTTGCCCAGCGCGACCCGATCTGGCTCGCGAAGCAGGTCGCCTCACTCGATGTGATCTCCGAAGGTCGGGTCATCTTCGGAATCGGGTACGGCTGGAACAAGGAGGAGATGGCCGATCACGGAGTGGCCTATCTCGAAAGACGGGCTCTGATGCGTGAGAAGATCCTCATGATGAAGGAGATCTGGACGGAAGACGAATCATCGTTCGATGGTGACTATCTGCACCTCAATCCCTCCTGGTCTTGGCCAAAGCCGATACAGCGACCACACCCTCAAATCGTCCTGGGTGGCGGCGGAGGGCCGAAGACATTCGGCAACATCGTCGAGTTCTGCGACGGCTGGATGCCGATCGCAGGACGTCACGAGTTCGCCGCGAACATCGCTGCATTGCACGAAGCAGCGCGAGCCGCCGGGCGGGATCCAAACGAGTTGAGCCTCGGCGTATTCGGCGCACCGACAGACGCCGGCGATCTGCGGCAGCTGGCCGACGCAGGGGTGAGCCGGGCGGTCCTCGGCATTCCTTCGAAGTCACCGGAAGAGGTGCTGGCTCGCCTCGACACGTACGCCCCGCTCGTCGAGGAACTGCGCGACACCTGACTCAAGGCGGCTCCAGGAAGACTGTTTGCCAGCGGTCGAGGCAGACGATGCCACCGAGGCAGGCTCCATACAGTCCGATTGCGACCGGCCTATCCGGATGAACCCCGCCAGCTGCCAGGCTTCGTGTCGGTGAGAATGGTCCAGAGCGAGAGCCACAGCCCAGCTGTCTGCACTCGAAGCCGCGCGGACCCGGGATTCCCCGGAACGGGGGGAGCGGACGGCGAGGCGTGAACCGGCGAGGCGTGAACTCTCTGGATTCGGCGGGGTGACCAATGTCACCCCGCCATCCGCGTTCAGGATCGGTTTCGGAACAGTCCCAGTGGGGGTACCGTGTCCGCCTTCGCCACGAAACGAGGACCGATGCCCGACCCCAACGCGATCCCCGACGGCCGTGATCTCATCCGCACAATGGGCTGGACGCCGCTGCCGTATTCATGCACCGGCGTCGTCAGAAAGACCGCCGTGTCGGGCCGCAATACCGTCTGGTCGTGGCTGATCCTCATCCCCTGGGCGTCGGATTCGAAGCCCTGGGTGGACGGTACCGAGGTCGTTCCCGCCTCGACCAAGAGCGAAGATCAGGAGCGAGAGCAGATTCTCGCGAAGATGCGGAGACTGCTCGATGAACGCTACGGCGAAACGGTCGCCAGCCGAGCGGTCGACGATCTCATCCAGAGCATCCTCGAAGACGAGTGATCCATTCCGCGGGCTGACGGCGCCATATACAAAGTCGTGAACCCAGGGTTCTCTGCTTTCCATTTGACGCCGTGGGACCACAGAATGACGAGAGACTCTGGGGCTGTGCGTTCCGCGGGCTGACGGCGTCACATACGAGGTGGAGAACCCTGGGTTCGTGGCGCTAGTGGGGTGGGCGGAGGAGAACGACGATCGAACGCGGCTCGACTCGATAGGTTGCGGCGGCGAACGGGGCCCCCGCCAGGTCCTCGGCGATGTCGTCCGGCGACGCCAGGCTGGTGTCGATCACACGGGTCCACTCCCCCGTTGAACCGTCGAGGACGGTGAAGATCACCGGCTCGGTCCACTCGTTGATCATCACGAACAGGTCGTCGTCGCTCTCCGAGGCACCTCGCAACAGGTACGCGATGCTGTGAGAACCGTCACCAAGATCAGGTGGTCCGTCGGTGCCGTACCACGTGACATCGTCGCGCCAGTAGGTGCTCCTACCGATCGACGGATGCGCTGCCCTGAACGCGATCATCAGTCGGAAGAACCGCTGCACATCGGCAAACTCGCCGAGGCGGTTCCAATCGAGCCAGCTGATCTCGTTGTCCTGATTGTACGGGTTGTTGTTCCCGCCCTGCGTGTCGAGAAACTCGTCGCCCATGCGGAACATCGGTACCCCGTTCGACAGCAACAGGATCGCTGCGAAGTTCTTCGCCTGCTGCCGGCGGACGGCGATGACCTCAGCCGGGGCGTCGACATCGCCTTCCCATCCGTGGTTCGACGACAGGTTGTAGTCGGATCCGTCGGTGTTGTTGTGACCGTTGGCTTCGTTGTGCTTTCGGTCGTAGGAGACGAGGTCGTACAGCGAGAACCCATCGTGCGCCGTGACGAAGTTGACGCCCTGGTAGGGCCGGTACGAATCCGGGAGCGTGTCCGGGAAGAGGTCGTCGCTCCCATAGAGACGCCGCATCACCGCAGGGATCTTCCCTCCGTCGCCGCGCACGAATCCCCGAATGTCGTCGCGAAACGCCCCGTTCCACTGCATCCAGTAGGCGCCGGGGAAGGCCCGACCGAGTTGATAGCTGCCAAGGTCCCACGCTTCGGCGATCAGCCGCACGTCACGCAGCGTCGGATCGGCCCGGATCGCTGAGATGATGGGCGGATCGCCGAGGTCGATCGTTCCATCCGCTCGGCGGGTGAAGATCGAGGCGAGGTCGAAGCGGAACCCGTCGACATGCATCTCGTTCACCCAATAGCGCAAGCTGTCCATGATGAATGTTCGGACGAAGCGGTTGTCGGCTCGAATGATGTTCCCGGTGCCGGCGTCATTTCGATAGAACCGCCGGTCCTCTTCGAGCAGGTAGTAGGTGGTGTTGTCGATGCCTCGCTGCGAGTACGTCGGGCCGTTGTGATCGCCTTCGGTGGTGTGGTTGAACACCACGTCGAGGATGACCTCGATATCGGCCGCGTGCAGCGCCGCGACGAGATCGTGGAACTCATCGAGTTGCTCCCCCACCTCGGCCGACCGTGCGTACTGGCCGTGCAACGCGAAGAACCCGAGTGTCATATAGCCCCAGGTCGAACCCTCTTGCGGATCCGCCTGGAAAACCGGCATGAGTTCAACCGCCGTCACCCCGAGTTCCTTGAGATACGGGATCTTCTCAGCGAACCCCGCGTATGTCCCACGCAGATCGGCTGCGACACCCGACGACCGGTCCCGGGTGAAGCTACGGACGTGGGCCTCGTAGATGACCAGATCGTGACCGTGCATCTTCGGGTGCCGGTCCGTCGCGTGGCGGCTGGCGGACTCGGCGCAGCAGAGCACCCCAAGTGGCGCCCGTCCAGCGTTCCCGCCGGGACCCCGCGCCGCTTCCCGATCGAAGTTCGGTGGGAAGTAGACCGCCTTGGCGTAGGGATCGAGCAACACCTTGTTCCGATTGAACCGCAAGCCGTTGGCCGGGTCGAACGGACCGTCGACCGAGTACGAGTAGTACGTCGCCGCGGCGACGACATCCTCGGGGATGACACAATGCCAGATTCGGCCGGTCTTGTTCGCCACCGGGTCGAAGTCGTAGGTGAACGAGGGCACATCGACGTCGCTCTTCTGATAGAGCTGAAGACGGACCGCCGTCGCGTGCCGGGAGTAGATCGCGAAGTTGTAGGCCCGATACCGGGCCAAGTACGTCACGCCGCCTCGGCCGGGGTAGCCTTCTCGTGCGATCCAGTCTTCCACCAACCGCTCCTTCCGAACCCTGCGGAGAGCCTACCGCCGGCACCTCACGCCTTCGCCTTCACATACCATGGGGCCATGGACACGATCGTCCGGCCCATCGGCGCACACGAATACGACGCGGCGCGACGTCTTGCCGTCGCTCCCGAAGAGCAGGACCTCGTCGCCTCGGCTGCGTCATCCCTCGACTCGATGGACCGCTACCCCGGATCCGAGCCGCTCGGTATCTTCGCCGACGGGAATCTTGTTGGGTTCATGATGGGTCAACTCCTCGAAGACGAGACCCCGCGCTCTCCGTATCTCATCTGGGATCTCTTCGTGGCTGACGCCCACCAGAGGCGAGGAATCGGCCGGTCGGCTGTTGCCGAGGCCGCACGCCACGCGGGAAGCCGCGGGGCTACGGCGGTGATCATCACCTATGAGCCCGCAAACACGATTGCCCGGGATCTTTACCGATCCTGTGGCTTCGTCGAGACCGGGTCGATCAACGCGGACGGCGAGCATGAGATGGTGAGAACGATCGCTGCGGGACCAGCCGTCGAATAGCCCTAGACACGCCAACGACCCAGCGCGACGATGGGGGCGTAGACAGCAGAGTCCCCGCGGCGCAGAACATTGGGTCCGTAGACCCGCACCCATCGAGGTGACCAGGAAGCAAGCGCCCTCCGGGGGCTCTGCTGCTGTTCTGACCGTTCCACTATCCGGACGGCGCGGTACCTTGATGGTGAGCAACCCGAGGTGTCCATCATGCGACGAATCGCCATCCTCCTCCCCATCCTCGCCCTCGCCCTCGCCGCATGTGGCGGCAGTGACGACGCCGCGGATGTGGCATCCCTCAGCGGAACCGAAGAAGTAGCAGCCGCCGACACCACGGAACCGCTGTCAGACGAGGAAGCGCTCATCGAGTTCGCCTCGTGCATGCGCGAACAGGGCATGGACTTCCCGGATCCGGTCGTCGATGCGAACGGCTACCCGCGTTTCGACTTCGAAGACCCCGAGTCGATCGACCAGGACGCAATGTTCGAGGCCGGAGAGGCATGCCGAGACCTCATCGAGGGCGTGGTGCTCGGACTCGTCGACTTCGAGAGCTCCGAGTTCAACGACATGTTCCTCGAATATGCGTCCTGCATGCGCGAGCAGGGCATCGAGAACATTCCGGACAGCATCGACATCACGTCGATCATGCGCGACGGTGAACTCCCGTTCGACGCGGAGGATCCCGCCTTCATCGCCGCCGACGAACAGTGCCGGGACATCTTCGCCGAGTTCGCTGCACGATTCGGCGGCTGACCAACCGACGGTCGATTGAACGGGCCCTGACCTGACGGCTCTACGATGGGTCCATGGACCGCATCGCTCGCGTCATCGTCAGCCACAGTCGTCCGATCCTGGCGGCGACTGCCGTCGTCAGCCTCATTGCCGTGGCGATGCTGTTCCGGATGCAGTTCAACGCCGACATCAGCTCCTTTGCGCTCACCGGGAGCGATGCGGGCGAATCGTTCGTCGCCCTGCAGGCGAAGTACGAGTCGGCCGATCCGATCAACGTCGTGGTCACGCTCCCCGAGGGCGAGACGTTCCGCTCCAAGGCCGGTCTGGTCACACTCGTGGAACTCCGGGACAAGATCCTCCAAGTCGAAGGTGTCGAGAGCGTCGCAACGATCGTCCCGAACGAGAACCCGCTCACCGAGGCACCGATCACGGCATCCGACATCGCCGCAGCGCCGGACGCGATAGTCGTGTCGCTCATCGACGAGAGTCCGGTCGCCAGCCTGCTCCTCGACGAGAGCGGTCGCAACACGCTGATGCTCGTGATGCCGGCCGACGACGCCGTTGCCTTGGCACGAGACCTCGCCGAACTGGAGCCGCCGACAGGAGTCGAGATCACCCTTTCGGGGAACCCCGTCATCTTCGCGACGGTGCTCGACATCATGTCGTGGTTCCTCCTGATCATCCCGCCACTCGTCATCGGCCTCCTCATCGGTGTCTTCTACCTCACGATCGGCGACCTCCGGCTGAGTGCCCTCTCACTCCTGCCGGCGGGGCTCGGCGCCCTCTGGACGTTCGGGTTCATCTTCGGCCTCGGGCTGAAAGTCGACATCGTCACCCTGCTTGTACCGATCTTCGTGATCGTCATGGGATCCGCGGATGGTCTCCACTTCGTGACCCACTTCCAGGAATCGGCGCAGCAGTCCGACTCCGTTGGACGGGTGCGCGCCGCCCTGTCCGAGGTCGGCGTGCCAATGATCCTGACAACAGTCAGCACCGCAGCCGGATTCCTCTCCCTCCTCGCAACCGGCGTCTCCCCCATCCGGCAGCTCGGTCTGTTCGCGGCTATCGGCATCTGCTTCGCCGGCGTCATCTCGTTCTTCTCCCTCCCGGCACTGCTGAGCCGCGTCACGGTGAAGAAGACCGGCAAGAACGCCCTCCTGGGGCCGCGCGTGACGACCGGGCTCAAGGCCCTCGTACGGAGCCGCACGCCGGCCATCGTCTTGTGCGGAGCGATCGTGGTGTTTGCCGCCATCTTCATCCCACGGCTGCACGTCGACTCAGATCAGCTGTTCTTCTTCAAGGACGGCGATCCGGTCCGCGAGGCGTTCGCGAAGACGGAGGAAGTCTTTGGTGGGGCGACGCCGCTCGCCGGGGAGTTCGTCTTCGAACCGGCACAGGGACTCGACGGACTCGACCGGGTCGCTGCGGTCTCGCGAGAACTGGAGCAGCTCCCCGGGATCCGGAGAGTGTTCTCTGCGGCCGATGTCGCGGCTGCATTGAGTCCGGAAGAGATGCGAGATCTCGTCACCGGGGGGATCGATTTCCCGCTCGGCGACATGGTGAGCACCGACGGACTGCGGTTCATGGTGTTCCCCTCCGACTTCACGACGGAGGACCTCGAAACGTGGGTGGCGTTCGCTGAGGAGACGCCCGAGATCCGCACGCTCACCGGGATGCCGATCGTGTGGGATGAGATCGCGCGCCTGGTCCTCAACGCTCAGATGACCTCGATCATCGTCGCTTTTGTGCTGGTGTCACTGATGCTCCTGATCGCATACCGCAACATCCGCGAGACGCTCGTCTCCCTCGTCCCGATCGCGCTCACCATTGCGACCGTGCTGGGCTTCCTGGCCCTGTCGGGGATCAACTTGAACCTCGTTACGGCCATCCTCTCGAGCATCGTGATCGGCGTCGGCATCGACTACGCGATCCACTTCATCGCCGCCATCAACATCGCGCGCCCGGACGGCGATGGCTACGTCCTGCGCGGAATCGACCGGGCCGGACGTCCGATCGTGGCGAACGCACTCGGAATCGCCGTGGCCATGACGGCGCTCTGGTTCTCGCCGCTCAAGGTGCACTCCCAGGTGTCGATGATCATGTGGATTGCCATGATCACCAGCGCCCTCACGGCGATCATGGTGATTCCGATGTTCTTGCCACGCGCCAGCGTGCGGGACCCCGTGGCAGCGCCCAGCCAAGATGCTGCGATCTGATCGGTCGACGGTCCTCAGGCGACGCGCAAGGCTTCTGCCGAGCGTGTCCGAAGCAGTTCGATCGCCACCCAGAACAGCGCGGCCAGCACAACGAGCGCCGGTGCCACGACCTCGATCCCGAAACGACCGACAAGAATTCCGATCGAACCGGAGAGAAGCGCAACGCCGATGTTCGCTCCTGCGATCTCGTAGCCAACCGCCCACGGCGTGAATGCGGCGCCGAAGCGTCTCGGCGTCAGCAGGATCTCGAGCGGGAAGACCGCGCCGTGGGACACACCCGACGCGACAAGGCCGGCGATCCCAAGCCACGGGGTCGGCGCGAGCCACACGAGGGCGAGGCTGGCGACGGTGGCGAACCCGGAGAGCGTCAAGACACGGTTCGGGTCGACCCGATCTCCGAACACGCCAAGCGCGATCCGCGCGACGGTCATTCCCGCCCAGTAGCCCGCCACCGCCATGCCGGCAACACCGTCGCTGATACCCCGGCCCTCAGTGAATAGGCTGAACGTCCAAGCACCGGTTCCGGCGGCGACGCCCGCGTAGAGGAAGAAGACAGCCACCGACAGCCCGAGGACGAGACCATTGTCGCCGACCGACGGTCGACGGCCGGTTCTCCCGACGTTCCCTTCGACAGCGCTGATCGTGGCAAGGAACGCGATGGCAAGGAGGAGGTCGGCGACGGCGAGGCTCCCGAATGCGACCCTCCATGACACGCCGAGGGCCAAGAGCACGGTGACGAACAGCGGACCGAGTGTCGATCCGATACCGAACCCGGTGTGGACGATTCCCATCGCTCGTGCGCCCCGATGCACGGCCACATAGGCGTTCACCCCCGAATCCAGCACTCCACCAGCGAGCCCGAGCATGAATCCGGCGCCGAGGAACAGCACCCAGTTCGATGACAGGGCGAATGCGGCAAGGCCCAGAGAAGACGCGAATGCGGCGACGACCAGCAACGGGCCAGCCGTGAACCGCCTGGTGAGTTCACCGTTCGCGAGCGTCGACAGCGTGTAGCCGGCGCCGTAGGCGAACGTGACCAGCCCAAGGTCGGCGAGCGGACGCCCCAGCTCGTCAGCCGCTGATGGCCACGCGACGCCGATCGCCGCGATCGGCATCCCGAGCAGCACAAAGCTGACCGCCATAACGGCGAACACGCGGTTTCTGGATGTCACGGACTCAGCCTAGGAACGGCCCCAGGCGGCCCGGTCACCAGATCAGGCCGGGGGCGGCACGACCTGCGGTGACGGCTCGGTCTCCCACGTGCCGTACTGCTCGTCGACCGTCACCTCGGCGGCCGTCACGGCGCCGAGAAGCCACGTGTCGGTAGCGGTGAAGACAACCTGATCCTCCATGAACGGCAGGACTTCCTCAGGGGTAGCGACCGTGCGCTCTTCGACCACAATGACGTGGAAACCGAATTCGGTCTCCACCGGGCCGGTGACCTCGCCGATTGGCGCGCTGACGGTCGCTTCGGCAAAAGCCGACACATAGGTCGCAGCAGCGCCACATCCCAGTGATCCGCCCTCTGCTCCGCTGCCGGTATCGATCGACACCTCGGCGGCGACGGTGGCGAAGTCTTCGCCGCCCTCGAGGCGCTCGATCACGGCGTCGGCCTCAGCTTCGGTCTCGACCAGGATGTGCGACGCACAGACCTGGGTGAATTCGAGCGGCGCGGCGTCGATGGCTTCCTGCGCGTCTTCGACGGTCGGCGTGTCCACCGTCGGTGTCACGAATTCGATCACGGCGTCCTCGATGAGCAACTGGGTTGCGTACCGCTCCAAGCCCTCCTCAGAGATGTTCTGTGCCTCGAGAAACCCTTCGAGGTCTCCGGCGTACCCTTGGTCGAACAGGATCGTCTCGACCTCGGTGTCGATCTCCTCCTGCGTCGCCTCGAATCCGAGGTCTGCCTCAGCGGCCTGCTCGATCGCCGTCCACTGGATCAACGGGCTGAGGTACCCGGCCATCTCCTCATCGCTCAGGTCCTCCTCGGGTTCATAGAAGAGACCATCCACGTCCCCGGTTGTGATTTCGGTTCCGTTGACGGTCGCCGCCGTCGGCGACGAACCACTGCACGCAGCGGCAGTGAGGGCGAGCACGGCGAGCAGAATGAGCAGACGCTTCATGGGGTTCCTTCGTCGGAGATTGTCTCGCGAGGCTAGGGACCCAATCGGCGAAACCCCTTCGCTCAACCTGAGAATCTCCTCAGATTCGACGGTCGAAGCCGGACCCTCTGGGCCGGACGGTACTCGACCTGCGAAGTGCTGGTGGGCTGAGTGTCGCCATCCAAGGCCATTCGACCCTTCTCCTGTCGGAATCTGCGTGACAGCTCTGAGGGCACGCGATATTGGAAGCAGCCGTGAGCATCGCCGCAAGGCGCTGGCCTGTGATCCTCTTCACGTTCAGCCTGATTGCTGCTGGGTAGCTCGCGAGAGGGGCGCCGGCCCCGTTGACGTGCCGTCTCTGTGGTGACTAGTGCCGATGGACTATTGCTCAACCATTCTCGTGAAGTGGGGCCATGACGCCGATATTGAACGTAGGCCCGCCGAAAGAATGGCGTGCCACGGTGGAAGAGGTGGCCCAGATGCGGATGCGCGACCAGTTGGTCGTAATAGTTGCCGTTGCCGTTGCGACCATCGCCGTTGCAGCGAACGTCTTCGCGCAGACACACGCTGCCAATCAGCGGGTTGAGATGGAGCGGGAGGGCCTTGCCGCAGCGTGGTCGTATCCCGTCATGGACACCACAACCTCGACCAACCCTATCGAAGAGACGGACACGCCAAGCCGTGAGACCTCGGATGGGGACGATGGCGACCACAAAG
>Ga0316189_10000430_pt1 | contig 41766 bp, 41 predicted proteins | sample LowCovwburrow_MG_FD_204930 | JGI IMG/M metagenome (GOLD analysis project Ga0316189, IMG submission 204930) | Coastal sediment microbial communities from Maine, United States - Lowes Cove worm burrow | ecosystem: Environmental > Aquatic > Marine > Coastal > Sediment | place: USA: Maine... | reverse complement strand
CCGAAGTCACCACTGCTCCATCAGTAATTGGCAAAAGCCCAAAGGCTTTATCTTTATTTAAAGGATTAGTAATAGCAACTTTCCATTCCTCACCATTTATCTGTTTTCCCCAAGTATTCATATCTCCCGAGGCATTAATAATTCCGGAAACAACGCCTTCCTTAATGAGGAGTGCTTTGGCTTTATCGGCAGCATATCCTTTACCGATAGCGCCAAAACCAATTTTCATTCCTTCTAGCTTTAGAAAAACAGAATGCTTAGTCGCATCTAAAACGATGTTATCAAATCCAACTTTTGCAACTGAGGCTTTTATGAGGTCTTCAGAAGGCATTTCTGTCATACTGCCATCAAACTTCCAAATTCTATCCATTGACGCATATGAAATATCAAAAGCACCATCAGTAAGCTTAGAAATTGAAATTGACCGCTTAATTAAATCAAAAAGCTCTTGATCAACCACAATGGGTTTAACTCCTGCATTTCTATTTATTTCTGAGGTTTGTGATTTAGAATCCCAAGATGAAATCAAGTTTTCGATTCTTGTAATTTCTGAAACTGCTAGATCAATATAGGAATGAGCTTGAACTGAATCTTTAGCTACAACGGTAATATCAAAGCGACTTCCCATAAGTTTCATAACTCGTTTATGGGTAGATTGTGCTTCTGCAAAAAAAACGAATAGTAGAAATACAGCGCCTATAAATACTTTTTTCAAACGATTATGATTTAAAGGATTCAAGGACTTTTATATATTCTGAAACTGACATTTTTTTATAACCAGTTGAACCTAATGCCTTACCGTTGCCATCTAAAACAACAACATAAGGGAAGTAACCATTTTTATTATACGTTTCAGCTAATACATTATTATGTTGCTGTTGCGCTTCACGCAAAGCATTCTTTTTTCGTTTTGGGAAATCTGCCCTAAGCATTACAAAATGATCTTTAGCATAAGCTTTAAATTCGTCTGTATGCCATATTTCTTTGTCTAGCTTTATACATGGCGCACACCAATCTGACCCTTGAAAGACAAGTATAATTGTTTTGTTATTTTCTTTTGCTGAAGATTTGGCCAATTCGAAATCTGTTATCCAATCTTGAGCATTTAAAAATGTAGTTGATATTAAAATGAATAACACTACATAAAAAAATTTATTCATATCTATTATTCTATTAATTGAGTTCAATGTATTTATTTAAACGCAATATCACACGTAATCTTACATTGATATTTATCAACTTATTGAAAGTTAGCAACCTTAACAAGCCCTGAATAGTTTTTTATAAAAATACTACTGCGTTTGGTGGTTATAAGTTGCTCTTCCTTGAAGTCCTTCAACATTCTAACTACAGATTCTTTTGCTGTACCAACCATACTTGCCAAATCATCTCTATTAATTATGATTTCGGTTTCTTCTTGGTTTTGTAGTCTAAATTTACTTTCTAAAATTAAAAGATTTAAAGCTGATCGCTCCCTAACTGTATGTTTCGCCAACATTTTTGTAGCATTTATAAACACTCTAAACTCGTGGCTTAAATTCTTTAGAAGACGTTGAGACAGTAAATGAGACGCATCAACTGCTCTAAGAAAATCATCCTCAGTAATAAATTCAATTTCAGAATCTACTAGTGCTACTGCGGAATCCGGATACAACTCTTGACTGAGGATAGAATGATAACCAAGATATTCTTTTTCACTGCAAACATAAAAGATATGCTGTGTTCCAAAATTAGTTTGTGTAGACTTCTTTACTTTACCTTTTTTAACTCTATAAATTCCTTTTGGTTGCTGACCTTCTTTAAAAATCGATTGACCAGCTTTAAAATAGGCTGTAATCATATTAGCTTTTATCATTTTGCAAATAGAATCAGGTATTCCCGTAAGGAGGTCCTGATTATTAAAACTAAACTGATTGTTTAATATGTTATTTGTTTTCATATTATAATGAACAATATTTTATTTTGATACACTTTGTATTCGCCAAATAGCTCATGTGATATTACTCATCATAAAGACGTCTATATATTTAATCGAATACAATTGATGCTCCATCACAGATAGTAATAAAGCATATAAAATCAAGTAAACTTAGTTATGAATGTTTGGGTGGTTGAAAAAAACCTTTTAAATACTGAGATGAATACAATTCTTGATAGAAAAAATTATGAAGTTTATATTCATAAAGCTCAGAGGCTTTTAGTTCAATATTTTGCGGAGCGACTAATGAAAACACCAACGTATTCACTATTTGAATTTTTTGCTGAAATGGTAATTTATCATGTTCGCTTTTCTCTTCTTCGTGTTCTTTGTCATGATCCGCTTTCAACTCGCCATAATGTTTAGAAATAAATACAATTAGATTATCTCCATATTGGGCCTTGTGAAACTGTGAGTGCTCGATAAACTCGTCAATTTGAATAACATCATTAATGCTCAATCCAAAGCTTTGGACTAAAATCACAAATGACACTATTATTGAAGACAATTTCACAACACAAATATAATATTTTTAAAACAACGTAATTTGTCCTTGATCATCTAAACCTTCGGCATCTTCGTCATCATTAGAATCCTTAGCCTTGCTATTTGAAGCGCTCTCTGTTTTTTCTTCGGAAACATTAGCTGCATTAGCAGTTTCAACTGTTTCATCAATTACCTCGATCTCTTCAGCAGGCTTTTCCTCTGGAGCTTCATAAGGTAATGGGTCTAACAAATTGACTTGATTAACTTTTTCCTTGGTTAATTGATTACCCAAAGCCGAAATGCCTTTAATAGAAATAAACTCCTCAAGATTTATAATTTCGTTGTCCTTTCTATCTTTCCCTCGCTCCTTTTTGAATTCAATTTCTGCCATTGGTTTCCAATCTGTAGACACGATTTCAAGCTGTGAATCTGCGTGGTCTGAAATAAAGGATTCCTCACGTCCTTCATTTTCAATCAAGAAACGTTTGACATAATACATGTCTTTTTCACCATTATAATAGACGACAGATATTGGTTTCTTCGGAATCCATTTTTCTAGGACAATCATATCATCATCAAAATGAGTACTCAGTTCTGGAAGAATAGTTTTAAGGATACCAGATTGGTTGATGATTAACAATCTATCTTCACCTCTAAATTCGCCAATTAATTCGCCACGATTATCAACATTAAGACGTTGTACAGTATCATCAAACCATATTTTACGAGGTTTTAATGTCGATACTCCTTTTTCTTTTAATTCGATTTTTTTAATTGGATATGTCGTGACTCGATTTCCTTTTGATGCTCTACCTTTGATAAGAACATCTGCAAAATCTAAATCCCATTTGAGTTTTTTAATGCTTCCTACTTGACGCAGATAAATAGTAATTACCTCAGCTTCTCCATTAGGATTTGCTGAGAAATACCAAAGTTTCGACCCTTTAGTTCCATTAGTTAAATCGTATTCTTTATCTCTAGTCATAGAGGTTACCGCAAAACGTTTTACGTAAGTTGACCCCTTACTGCCATCGCGATAAATCATATTATAAATGGTACGCTTGTCTTTCTTTTTAAAGACGGCAACATGAATGATGTCCTTACCTATAAAGGTTTTTCCATCCACTTTTGTGACCATCATTTTTCCGTCGTTAGTAAATACGATGATATCATCAATATCACTACAATCACAAACATATTCGTCTCTACGCAAGGATGTACCTATAAAACCTTCGGCGCGATTGACATAGAGTTTTGTATTACGAATAATGACTTTAGTAGCATCGACATCTTCAAACGTTCTAATCTCCGTTTTACGTTCGCGACCTTTACCGTACTCTTTTTTAAGTCGTTCAAAGTAAGCAATCGCATATACAATAAGATTTGCCAGATGATGTTTTACCTCAGCAATCTGATCTTCAAGAGCATCAATTTTTTGTTGTGCTTTATCAATATCAAATTTTGAAATACGCTTAATTCTAATTTCAGTTAAACGTGTAATATCTTCAACAGTAATAGCGCGCTTAAGATGTTTAATATGTGGCTTTAATCCTTTATCAATAGCATTAATAACACCTTCCCAAGTTTCTTCTTCTTCAATATCACGATAAATTCGCTTTTCAATAAAAATACGCTCCAAGGAAGCAAAATGCCATTGTTCTTGAAACTCACCAAGCTTGATCTCTAATTCACTTTTTAATAATTCAACTGTATTATCTGTTGAGCGTCTTAGCATTTCTGTGACACCAACAAAGTATGGTTTATTGTCTTCAATCACACAGCCTAAAGGTGAAATTGATGTTTCACAATTGGTAAAAGCATACAAGGCATCAATGGTCTTATCTGGTGAAATTCCGCCAGGTAAATGCACTAAAATTTCAACATCTGCAGCTGTATTGTCTTCTATTTTTTTAATCTTAATCTTTCCTTTATCATTTGCTTTAAGGATCGAATCAATTAATGAGGACGTATTTGTTCCGAAGGGAATTTCAGTAATCACCAACGAGTTTTTATCTAATTGTGAGATTTTTGCTCGCACTCTGACTTTTCCGCCTCGTAATCCGTCATTATAGTTAGAAACATCAGCAATTCCTGCTGTTGGAAAATCTGGAACAATTGTAAATCTTTTTCCTTGAAGATGCTTTACTGAAGCATCGATAAGTTCAATAAAATTATGTGGTAATATTTTGGTAGACAGACCTACAGCAATACCTTCTCCACCTTGTGCTAGCAACAACGGAAACATTACTGGTAAATTCACAGGTTCTTTACGACGACCATCATAGCTGGATTGCCACTCTGTAATTTTTGGATTAAAAACGACATCTAAGCCAAACTTAGAGATACGTGCTTCAATATAACGCGAGGCAGCTGCTCTATCGCCTGTGAGGATATTTCCCCAGTTTCCTTGAGTATCAATCAATAAATCTTTTTGACCGATTTGCACCATAGCATCAGCAATACTTGCATCGCCATGTGGATGATATTGCATGGTATGACCAACAATATTAGCTACCTTATTGTATCGACCATCATCTAAATCTTTCATAGAGTGCATGATGCGACGTTGCACTGGTTTAAAACCATCTTCAATTGCTGGCACAGCACGTTCAAGAATTACGTATGACGCATAATCAAGAAACCAATCTTTATACATCCCTGTAACTCTGGTGATGCTTTCTTGGGGCTCGTCTTGATTATCTATGATATCGGTATTGTCTTCACTCATTAATCTATTATTCTTTTTTATTAGCTTTTATCATTTTTCGCAATGATTGCCTAATATATCCTCTTTTTTTTCTTGTTACCAAAGTAACATTAAAAGAGTGCTTTTGTTTATTTCCGTGTCTGTCCTTAATATAAAACACAAGTGTTCTATAAATGATATAGTTCTTAAATTTATAAGCGTACAATTGTTTCTTATCATATTCTAATTTGTGTTCTCGATAATTAAATTTATCTGAAAACATTAGACCTTTATTCGTAACAACCACTTTTACGCCGTCACTATCGTATTCAAAATATTTTGAGATAAAGTGTACGATAAAAAATAGAGCAGCAAACCCAAGAGCGACACTACTAAATAGCAAAAACGGATTTGAAGCCCCTTCACTAAATGTCTTAAACACAAATAAGAATGTCAGCGTCAATACTATCAATATAAAATATACTGACACAATCGTGTTTTTTACTCTTGCATTGTTTATTCGCATTTAAATATTTATTACAATTATATTTGATTTAATTCAAACTTATATTAAAATCGCTTAAGATCGTTGACAGTTCTTTTTTTGTAATGCTAACATCATAAACTTCTCCCTCTTTATTCTCTATGTTCAAAACCATATCAGTAAGCGAAGCAATAACAGACTTTTTAATAATATAACTACAAAGACTAGCCTCATTGATTTGTTCTCCATTTATCGCTAACACAATATCACCATACTTCAGTTTTTGTCGCAACTCTTCATCCCAAACATACCCAATAACTACACGGTTATCTTTTAATGTTGTTGTAAAACCAGGTGCTGGCTCAATAACATCAACAGTATCTGATTTTGGGTTAAAATAGAAACGTTTATTTTTAAAATCTATGGTCATAATACCGTAGTCTAAAATTTCAGCACCTATTCTAGAATTATTGTCTTTAGTGGTATGTGTGATGCAATTTTGAATTTCAAAATTATTAACTACAAGTTTTGGTAAATGGACTCTAAGTTGATTATTTATTGGAACCTCTCCAAACAAACTTACGGATGATGCACCATCACTTTGTCCTATTTCATTAAATATGTTTTTCCCTTTAAAAATACTATAATTATTTTTTGAAAGATCATATAAACCTCCCATTCCAGTATCAATCAAAACATGTTCATTGCCTTTTTCTTTTCCTTTAACAGTAATCCATACATAAGGACTACTTTGGCTTCCAACTAATTTCATCTTACTTGCATCCTTTTTTTTCAAGCCTAATTTTTTACGACTATCAGTAAGCGTTAATAGCTTTTTCTCTGAATCAATCTGAATAATTGAATGTCTTAGTAAATTACTTCCAATAAAACCGTCGATACCAAAACACCTAAATATATCACTTCCGTTAAGATCATAAACCAATGCTGCTGTATTTATAAATTCAACAGCTCCAATATGAATACTATTTAAGGAAACAATATCTAAGTTTTGCTTTTTACCGTTAGCATCTCTTGTTGAAATGGTCTCGATTTGTTTCGGTTGTATAGCTTTATAAAGCTCAGAAGATATGATATTTGGTGCACCAGTATCCAATAAAAACCTATAGGTCTTTCCTTCTATAGTTACAGGAATAATTATTTTGTTTTTTTGAAACTCGAAAACTATTTCTTCGAAATAGTTCTTTGCGTTAACGGCTCCTTTTTTAAGTAAATCATTTTGAGAGGAAACACTTAAAGTAAAGCCAATAAAAAACACACCTATTAAAAAATAGACCTTATAAATAGTGTTCTTTATTCCTAATATATTATCTCTCATACTTATCTTCCCAAATCATTTAAAGATTTAGATTTTGCTTTATCAAATTCATAATACTTATCATACCAAACATCCACAACAAAAAAACCCATAAATTTATCGTTAAGCTTTGAATACACTCTTATATCTGAGGGTTTCTTCAATTTTTCAAACTGCACTTTATACCGATGAATATATCTTGAAACCGAATCTGAATATAATTCTACAAATTTAAAACTAGACAAATTACCATTTTTACTTTTTACAGAATCGCATTCCATTTGCAAATTCTTATTCCAATCTTTTCTCAACGACCTATGAATAGCATTAGTCGCATCCGCAACAAGCATTTCAGGTGGCTCACGCTTTTGATAAGATTTCAATGCAAAAGAATGATTGAGCTTTAAAGCTGCTTTATCAATATTAGACGTATCAATCTTTTTAATTGGTAGATTTTCATATCTCGGATAAAATTTGTCAGACCAATACTCTTTTGATCGTATTCCTGCCAACCTATTTTTATTGTCTAAAACTACTCTTATTTTTAAATCCCATTCAGTAATAGAGCGTTTTAGTTTAAATCTATATATCGTAAAGTTGCCATTTTTATAGGCCTCAATCAGTTCAGAATTCTCAACGATACCATAACGTTCCACATACCAATGACAAGCTTCTAACAACTTCTCTTCTGTAAAAAACTTTCTAAAGCGAGACGTCGAATTCCGCGATGACAATTTTAAGGTTGCAATAGCACTACAATCGGCAATTGCCTTATTGATAAACTCATGAACTAACGTTTTGTGTTCTACAGAAATAGACGATAATTCTATTTTAGTATGTTGAGCTAAACCGTATTGAACCAAAAAGGTAATACCTATTAAAAATACATAATTATATATCTTCATTAGTTACTATCGTCTTCAATAATATCTAATTCAACTTTCAGATTATTGATAATAAACTCTTGTCTAGTTGGTGTATTTTTTCCCATATAGAAAGATAACAACTCTTCAATAGACATATCTTTATCTAACATTACGGGATCTAAACGGATATCCTCACCAATAAAATGCACAAATTCATCAGGCGAAATTTCACCCAATCCTTTAAATCGTGTGATTTCAGGTTTCGGCTTTAATTCTTCTAAAGCAGCTTGTCGCTCTTCGTTTGAGTAACAATAAATCGTCTTCTTTTTATTACGAACCCTAAACAATGGTGTTTGTAAAATATACAGATGACCTTCTTTTATAACTTCAGGAAAAAACTGTAAAAAGAACGTGATCAATAATAATCTAATATGCATTCCATCTACATCAGCATCTGTAGCTATGACGACATTATTATAACGTAAATCTTCAAGAGACTCTTCAATATTTAAAGCCGCTTGCAGAAGATTAAACTCTTCATTTTCGTACACGATTTTTTTACTTAAACCATAGCAATTCAATGGCTTTCCTTTTAAACTGAAAACGGCTTGGGTATTTACATCGCGAGATTTTGTAATACTTCCCGATGCTGAATCTCCCTCAGTAATAAACAAAGTGGTTTCTAGATTTCGCTCGTTTTTAGTATCTCCAAAATGAACACGACAATCTCTTAATTTCTTATTATGAAGACTTGCTTTTTTAGCTCTGTCTTTCGCTAATTTTCTAATTCCAGAAAGCTCTTTACGCTCACGTTCAGCTTGAAGAATCTTTCGTTGAATCTTTTCTGCTATATCTGGATTTTTATGCAAAAAGTTATCTAGGTAGCGTTTTAAAAAGTCGTTAATATAGGTTCTTACCGTAGGTAAGTCTCCACCCATATCTGTAGATCCTAGTTTTGTCTTCGTCTGACTTTCAAAAACAGGTTCCATAACTTTTATCGCAATGGCTGTTACTACAGATTTCCGGATATCGGACGCCTCGTAATTTTTTCCGTAGAACTCACGAACAGTTCTCACTAAAGCTTCTCGAAAAGCTGCCAAATGTGTTCCACCTTGCGTTGTGTTTTGTCCGTTCACAAAACTATGATACTCTTCGCTATATTGTGTTTTACTATGGGTTAAAGCGACTTCAATATCATCACCTTTTAAATGAATGATATCATAAAGACGATCGCTTTCATTGATATTTTCTGCTAATAAATCTTTAAGCCCATTTTCACTATAATATTTTTCACCATTAAAAACAATGGTTAATCCTGGATTCAAATACACGTAATTTTTGAGCATTTTAGCTACATACTCATTACGATACTTATACTTTTTAAAGATAGCATCATCAGGAATAAAAGACACTTTGGTTCCCTTGCGTCTTGAGGTGTCATCCAATAATTCCTCATTGATTAGGTTTCCCTGTTCAAATTCTGCTGAAGCCGATTTACCATCACGAGTAGATTCTACTCTAAAGAAATTAGAAAGTGCGTTCACCGCTTTAGTACCTACACCATTTAGTCCAACCGACTTTTTAAAAGCTCTTGAATCGTACTTCCCTCCTGTATTCATTTTAGAAACTACATCGACGACTTTCCCAAGTGGAATACCACGACCATAATCTCTAACAATCACTTTATTACCTTGAATAGAGATTTTTATCGTCTTTCCTGCTCCCATCACATACTCATCAATCGAGTTATCCAAAACTTCTTTGAGTAAAATATAAATTCCATCATCTGGAGATGAGCCGTCACCTAATTTACCAATATACATTCCAGGTCGCATTCGGATGTGTTCTTTCCAATCGAGCGAGCGTATGTTATCTTCGGTATATTTGGTTTCTTGCGACATAGATAAGAGAAAAATTAGATAGAACGCTAATATAGCATAACGTTTCAAAAAATGAAATACCAATGACACAAAGTAATTAACAATAAAAATCTAATGTTGTTGAGAACGTTGCCGTTTTATTGAATATCAGATAATTTTTCGGCAGTTTCCTTTAAAAATGCGTTTCTAACCCTCAATAAATTAGTCATGTAACGCTTTAGAAATAAAACATTAGCCAATTTACCTAAGATACCTAAAGGCGATTGAAAATAAAATTTATCAATCATTCGTGTGTTCTTTTCTTCGGAAGAAAAAATATGTTCGTGTTTAAAAGATTTAAAAACTCCCGAAACCATTTCATCTACAAAGTAGTTTGGTGCTTCAAATTCAGTAATTTTTGAGGTGAGCTGCTGCTTTATCCAGAGGTGCTTAGCTTCCCAAGTTACCCATTCACCGAGTTCTATTAAACCAGAGGTTTTTCCTGCGATAGCTTTTTCGTTGGAATGTTCTAGGGATGCTTTATGAAAATCAATATCTCTTGATAAATCAAAGCATGTTTGAATATTAGCATTAATATAGGTTTTGATTACAATTAGAGGCATTTAAATTGTCATTACTAGTAAAGCACAAAAGTTACAATATGTTTCCATTAAAAGAATATTACTTACACCTCACTTTTGTGAGCCTGAAATTCTTTAATGGTCTTTTAGACACATATCCCATTAACAAAACACCAAGTCCTACTGCGAGTGTAATTCCACCAATAATTGTATCGAAAAAGAGCCCAATAATTCCAACTAGAATAATCCCTACAGAAACAATCATTAATCCAAGATCTCCGTTGTTATTTTTATTCGTAGTCATATTGCACTCTATGATTTAATTACACGTTAAACAAGAAATGCATCACATCACCATCTTTTACGATGTAGTTCTTTCCTTCTACACGCATTTTCCCAGCTTCTTTAACTTTAGATTCGCTACCATAAGCGACGTAATCATCATAAGCGATTACTTCTGCTCTAATGAACCCTTTTTCAAAATCTGTATGAATCACACCAGCAGCTTGTGGTCCAGTAGCACCAACATTAACAGTCCAAGCACGAACTTCTTTAACACCAGCCGTAAAATAGGTTTGTTGATTTAACAACTTATAAGCTGATCGTATAAGTTTAGCAGATCCTGGCTCTTCTAAACCAATATCCTGAAGAAACATTTGACGTTCTTCATAATCATCTAATTCATTAATATCAGCTTCTGTTCCCACTGCAAGCACTAAAACTTCTGCATTTTCATCTTTTACATTCTCCCGAACTTGCTCAACATAGGCATTTCCTGATACTGCGCTTTCTTCATCTACATTACAAACATACATGACTGGTTTTGCTGTAATCAATTGGGCCGGTTTTACAAATTCTTCTTGATCTTCATCACTAAACTCTAGAGCTCTTACAGATGTTCCGGCTTCAAGTCCTGCTTTCAGTTTTAATAAAACAGCTTCTTCTTTTTGAGCTTCTTTATTTCCTGTTTTTGCAGCACGTTTAACTTTGTCTAATTTCTTTTCAACCGTTTCTAAATCTTTTAATTGTAATTCCATATCGATAGTTTCTTTATCGCGAATGGGATCTACACTTCCATCAACATGAATAATATTATCATTATCAAAGCAGCGCAATACATGAAGAATCGCATCTGTCTCACGAATATTTCCAAGAAACTGATTTCCTAAACCTTCACCTTTACTAGCTCCTTTTACTAAACCTGCGATATCAACGATTTCAACCGTTGCTGGCAAAACACGCTCAGGATTTACTAATGACTCTAATTTCTGAAGTCTTGGATCTGGAACATTTACCACACCAATATTAGGTTCTATTGTACAAAACGGAAAGTTTGCACTTTGCGCTTTAGCGTTAGATAAACAGTTAAATAAAGTTGATTTTCCTACGTTTGGCAATCCTACAATTCCAGCTTTCATCGAAAAACTTGTTTTTCGTTCCCACAAAAGTGGGAATCTATTATTTATTAATTTCCGCAGTGACGGAAATCTCTTTTTTGCGAGTGCAAATGTAGTTATTTATCTTGGTGTTTTAAATAAAAAATTTATTCTGTTAGCGTAACAAATTTAAATCATATTCGTCTCAATATTAAAAACCATCAATTATGAAAACGTATCTTGCTGTAGGTCTCATATTCCTGTGTTCTTTTTTAAATGCACAAGAACTTACCGCTAAAATTATTGATCAAGCAACTGGCGAACCTGTTCCTTTCGTTGCCATACAAACTGCAGAATTTAAAGGTGTCATCTCTAATGAAGAAGGTGTCTTCATAATCGATATCGCAAAAGTCGACGAGAACACCATTAAGTTATCTTGCATGGGCTACCAATCACTCACTCTAAGTATTGATGACATTACAACTTCAGACTATATTATAGAATTAGTTCCCGCAATTAATGAACTCAATGCGATATATTTAACAAACACCAAACCTAATGTAGATTCTATTGTTTCGAGAGTAAACAAAAATCTTAATAAGAATTATAAAAGCGATTCTCTGAGCTATAATTTTTTCTATAGAGAAACATCATATATTGATTTTGAAAACTTAGAATTTAAAGTCAATAAATCTTCAAATTTCAAAAAGCGACAATTAGCAGAGGCTAATGAAGACCTGAATAAGATGGGTGACGAGATTATGAATGGTGATTTTGTCTACTTCACGGATTACTCAGGAAACTTGCATGTTATGGAGAACAGTCGAAAAAAAATCGACATAGAAAAAGCTACAAAAATCATTAACTCTAATAAAAATATTTCGTTAGATAATATTCAAGAAAATGCTCAGAATATTGTTCTAAGATATTTAGATACCACAAAAACATACAAGCTAAAAACTGGACTTTTCAAAATTGAAGACTCTCTATCGCTTGCCAATGACAATAATAAAGATGACAACCCTAATGAGTTTGATGTTGAAAACCTTAGAAAAAGTACAACGTCTATTCTAAACAAATCTCAAAGAGGAACAAGCAGCATATTAAAAAAAATCCTGAATACAGAAAACTATGAGTACACTCTAGTCAATGCCAACCTCATAAATAATGAAATGGTTTATCTCATTGAATTTGAGCCCAAACGGTCTAAAGCAAATTTTAAGGGTCGCTTTTACGTTTCTGAAGACACTTATGGCGTTTTAAAATTAGACTATAGTTATGCTAAAGGTAAACGAGGAGAAAAAATAAATTTAAGATTGATATTAGGTGTAAAATATATCGAAAATGTGAGTCAGGGCACTATTATTTATAACAAAAACGATTTAGACTTCTATGAACCTAGATATATAAAAATTGAATCTGGACAGTATTTTTACCTCAACAGACCATTAAAATTTATTGAGAATAGTTCTGATCGGAACAAAACAACATTTAATTTTAAAATTGAAGGCAATACAATAAATCGTGAAGAACTATTGTTTTCAAATATCAATACGTTGACATCTTCTGACTATGATGCCATTCAAGAAAAAAAGATGATCACCTTTGAAACCTTGCGCAAATACGATGCGAACGTTTGGAGTGGCAAAGAAACACTCGCACCAACAACAGAGCTCAAAACTTTTGATGGTGATGATAAGTAAACTAAAAAATCCCAAACTTTCATTTGGGATTTCCTTTATCATCTAATACTGAATATTGTTTAGTCTTCAGGATGCATAAAACGTTGCTTCCCAAGAAGTTCTTCTATAGTTTCTACATGCTCATCATCAGGCACACAGCAGTCTACAGGACACACCGCAGCACATTGTGGCTCTTCATGAAAGCCTTGACACTCTGTACATTTATCAGGTACAATGTAGTAAATCTCATCACTTACAGGCACTTGTGCTTCATCGGCATCTACAGCACTACCGTTAGGCAGCACCACATTTCCTTTCAAGCTTGTACCATCATTATATCTCCAATCATCGGCACCTTCGTAAATAGCTGTATTTGGGCATTCTGGTTCACATGCACCACAGTTTATACATTCGTCTGTTATTATAATTGCCATAGTAATTTTTAGTTTCGTTTGCGTAAATTTGCAATTGCAAAAATAAAGCCAAAACATCGTATTACCAAACGCAACATGGATTTACAACAAAGAATTAACGCATTTATAAAATTAGGTGACTTTTTAAGCCAATTTACTAATGAAGGCATCCAAAAAAATGATACTATAGCGCACAATGATTTGTTTTTTGATGGCTTTAAACATCAAATAAAACTAGCGCAAGAACACAACGGATGGTTTACAAAAGAAAACATGCTTTTTGCATTAAATGGATGGTCTAATCAACTGACTAAAAGCAGTATTAATAAATGGCTATCAAAGTATCAGTTTAATACAGAAAACTTAAAAACCATTGCCATTATTATGGCTGGAAATATTCCGTTAGTAGGATTTCATGATTTTTTATCCGTCTTAATTTCAGGTCAAAAAGTTGTTGTTAAACAGTCTTCTAATGACAAACACCTATTGCCCTTTTTAGCCAAATACCTAGAACATATCGAACCAGAATTTAAAGGTCGAATGACTTTTACGGAAGGTAAATTAGAAAATTTTGATGCCGTTATTGCTACAGGAAGTGATAATACTGCACGTTATTTTGAATATTATTTTAAAGACAAACCTTCAATTATTAGAAAAAATCGGAATTCAGTAGCAATCTTAACAGGACACGAAACAGAAAGCGAGCTTAAAAGCCTTTCCGAAGATATTTTTAGATACTATGGCTTAGGCTGCCGAAATGTATCCAAGCTATTTGTGCCAAAGGATTATGATTTTCAAAACTTCTTTAAAGGTATGTATGATTGGAACCCAATTATCCATCAAAATAAATACGCAAACAATTACGACTATAATAAAGCCGTGTATTTAATGAGTGAATTTGAGATGCTTGAAAATGGATTTTTAATGATTAAGGAAGACCAAAGCTTCTCATCACCTATTGCTACCATATTTTATGAGTATTATACCTCTGAAGACCATTTAAAAGAAATACTTGAAGATAAAAAAGAGCAGATTCAATGTGTGGTCTCTAATGGCTTTTTAGCCAATGAAATCAAATTTGGGCAAACACAATTACCAAATCTTTGGAATTATGCCGATGATGTTGATACTATTTCGTTTTCGTTGACAATCTGTTAATAAATTATCCATTTCTTAACCTATTTTTTAGCAGAATTTACCACCTTTGTATTCAGTTTATCTTGACTTTTTGTTTTTAATCGAAAATAAAAATATTAGGAGGACTCTTATATGTCAACAGCTAGATTTTTGATGTATTCGAAATAAGAACTAAATGTTTAACTAAATGCGATTTTACGAATCGTGGACAATAGATATGAAAAGACATAATTTTAGCGCAGGACCATGTATTTTACCTGGAAGCGTTCTTCAAAAAGCTTCAGAAGCAGTTATAAATTTTGATAACGGTTTATCGCTTTTAGAAATATCTCACAGAAGCAAACCTTTTGTAGATGTCATGGAAAATGCGAGAGCTCTAGCTTTAGAGTTACTTGGTTTAGAAGGTAAAGGTTACAAAGCCTTATTTTTACAAGGTGGCGCAAGTACTCAGTTTTTGATGGTAGCACTTAACATGTTAGAAAAACGTGCCGGATACTTAAATACAGGTACTTGGAGTGACAAAGCCATAAAAGAAGCACGGATTTTTGACGATGTTTATGAAGTAGCTTCTTCAAAAGATGCAAACTTTAATTATATCCCTAAAGGATATGATATCCCAACAGATTATGATTACTTCCATTGCACATCCAACAATACCATTTTTGGAACACAGATGAAACAATTTCCTAACGCTCCAATCCCAATGGTTTGCGATATGAGTAGTGATATTTTTTCTCGTGAATTAGATTTTTCGAAATTTGATTTAATTTATGCAGGAGCTCAAAAAAACATGGGTCCAGCAGGTACAACTCTAGTGGTTGTTAAAGAAGATATCCTCGGAAAAGTATCACGCAAAATTCCGTCAATGATGGATTATAAAGTACACATAGGAAAAAGCAGTATGTTCAACACTCCTCCTGTTTTCCCTGTTTATGTATCAATGTTAACCTTAGAATGGTTAAAAGGATTAGGAGGTATTTCAGCGATTCAAAAAGAAAACGAGAAGAAAGCACAATTGATCTACTCTGAAATTGATTTAAATCCGCTATTTGAAGGGTTTTCAAATAAAGTAGACCGCTCTACAATGAACGCAACATTTACTTTGACAAACGAAGATTTAAAAGAAACCTTTGAAACTATGGTCAAAGAAGCTGGAATTAATGGATTAAATGGCCACAGAAGTGTTGGTGGTTATAGAGCATCAATGTACAATGCATTGCCTTTAGAAAGTGTTGGTGTACTTGTAGATGTCATGAGTGAATTAGAGCGTAAAGCTTAAAAAAAGTAGTCTTTAGGTAATGACTTTTTTCATTGCTTATTCGAACTAAAAAATAATTAAATTAAGAGGTTTCCGTTTGTACGGAAATAAAAATAAATTTTAAATGAAAGTATTAGCAAACGACGGAGTATCACAAAGTGGAATCGAAGCATTAGAAGTTGCTGGTTTTGAAGTTCTAACAACAACAGTTGCCCAAGAGCAACTCATAAATTATATCAACGACAATCAAGTTGATGTGCTTTTAGTAAGAAGTGCAACAACAGTTCGGAAAGATTTAATCGATGCCTGCGATAACCTAAAAATTATTGGTCGTGGTGGTGTCGGTATGGATAATATTGATGTTGATTACGCACGCAGTGTTGGTAAGCATGTTATCAATACACCTGCAGCATCCTCGCAATCTGTTGCCGAATTAGTTTTCGCTCACCTTTTTGGAGGTGTTCGTTTTTTATATGACTCCAACAGAAGCATGCCTTTAGATGGCGATACTAAATTTAAAGCCTTAAAGAAAAACTACGCTAAAGGTGTAGAATTAAGAGGAAAAACTTTAGGAATCATAGGTTTTGGTAGAATTGGTCGTGAAGTAGCAAAAATTGCTTTAGGGATTGGAATGAAAGTCATCGCAAGTGATAAATTTGTTGGAAAAGCCGATATCAAAGTAGAATTCTATAACGGTCAATACATCAATGTAGAGATTGAAACAGAACCAATGGAAGACGTTTTAAAACATGCAGATTTTATAACGTTACACGTCCCTGCTCAAAAGGATTATATCATTGGCGAAAAGCATTTTAACCTTATGAAAGATGGTGTAGGCATAGTAAATGCTGCACGAGGAGGTGTCATAAATGAAGTTGAATTGGTGAAAGCAATAGAATCTGGAAAAGTAGCTTTTGCTGGATTAGACACTTTTGAAGAAGAGCCTAAACCTGCTGTTCAAGTTTTAATGAATGGAAGAATATCTCTAACACCGCATATTGGTGCTGCTACAAACGAAGCACAGGATAGAATTGGAACCGAATTGGCGGAGCAAATAATCAGCCTTTTGAAGACGCAAAACGCCTAAAATTTTTTAAATTTCAAGTCATCTTTTAAATAAAATGTGACTTATTCAAATAAAATGAGTCCTAATTAACGTTAGGACTTTTTTTTTGTAACTTGAAAGTCCAATTTTATATTAATCTTATTTATAATAAATTATGTCAGGAATTTTAGACTTATTAAACAGTGACCTAGGTAAAACAATTATCAGTGGTGTATCAAATGAAACAAACCAACCTCAAAATAAAACACAAGATGTTTTAACTATGGCTCTACCAGTATTAATGGCAGCTATGAAACGGAATGCTGCAACTCCAGAAGGCGCACAAGGTTTAATGGGTGCATTAAGTGGCAAACATGATGGAAGTATTCTAGATAACCTCGGCGGTTTATTTGGAGGTGGTGTTAACGAAGATGTGAAGCAAGATGGAGATAAAATTTTAGGTCACGTTCTTGGTGGTAAAAGACAAGGTGTCGAAAAAATTATCGGTGAGAAATCTGGAATTGATATGGCTTCTGTAGGAAATATTTTAAAAGTAGCTGCGCCAATTTTAATGGGTGTTATTGGAAAACAATCAAAACAAAACAATGTAAGCTCTTCAAATGATTTAGGGGGTTTACTTGGTGGTTTACTTGGTGGCAATAGCGCTCAAGAAGAACAGAGTTTTTTAGAAAAAATATTAGATGCAGATGGTGACGGTAGCGTTATTGATGATGTGGCAGGAATGGTTTTAGGAAGCGCAAAAGGTAAAGGCGGACTTGGTGGATTGCTAGGTGGTCTTTTCGGAAAATAAATTTCAACTCTATTTATATATCAAAGCCAAACCTTGCGTTTGGCTTTTTTTTATACCATATTACAATGTTTACTCATTCAATGGTTCTGTTTACTCATTTTAGATTTTCTAGTACTTAAATCAAATCTATATTTAACATAAGAAAACAACCTGAAAATCATTTATAAACTAAGAAATGATTTTTGTAACTTTATAAAGAAAAAGCAATGAGACATTTTACTTACACGTTACTAATTTCCATCGTTTTATTAAGTTGTGGAGCAAGTCAGCAAACTTATAATGACACTACCCTAGATCAAACTCCCGAAGAAGATATCGTTAGAATTGCTAACGACGATATAGAATACGAAATTGTAATCATTGAACCTGGTTTTAATTCCTGGTTGGCTTCTGTTGCAAGACCACCAGGCTATTACTCACAATCGTTTTTGGAATCTAGAAACACTGTTCTTGTACAAGAATGGAATATTAGAACTTTACAACCCAATAGGTTTGATCCAAATCGTTACGAAATGCAAATTGACTACAATCCCAACATTGATTATGGGTATGATGTAAACTATCAATTGTACAACTATTTCATTTACTTTCAGTTAACATACAAGCAGAAACTTTCATCGTTTGTTCCTAGAATTTAGAGTATTTTTGCATAGCAAAATTAGCCTATGTTAAAACGTTTTAAATCTAATTGGGAAATTCAACATAATTGGCAGCTATTGTTTCCGTTAATAGGAAGTATTGGTTTAGGATATTCAGCCTATAAATTAGCACTACTATTCACAAAGCAATATCATTTGGCTCTTACTGTTGTACTCGCCATAATTCTGTTCTTTCTGCTTTTAAAATTCACATTATTTCTATTTAAAAAATTAGAACATAAATGGATTGTTTCTCAGCGCTGGGAAATGATTAGAATTTTCATTGTTTTTGCAATTACAGGGTCGTCATCGGTTTTTGTAGGGCGACCAATTATGAAACTTATCGGAATTACTAAAGAAAACTTAAACCCAATGCTATATTGGGTTTTATTCATTATCATTGGACTCATTTTTTATCAGATCCTATTAGTAACTTTTGGTTGGCTATTTGGCCAGTTTAAATTCTTTTGGGAATTTGAGAAAAAGATGCTCAGACGTTTCGGATTAGGAAAGTTTTTAGATTAATGATATACAACGAACAACATATTTCAAAACGCTTAGTAACACTGTTACTAGCTTTTGTATTGTTTCTACCTTCCGTAGTCAAGTTGTCACATGCTTTAAATCATAATCACGAACACGAAATATGTATTGAGAAAAACCAAACTCATTTTCACAATATAGATTTTGACTGCGAATTCTATAAATTTAAACTAAGTAGCAGCCTTTACTTAAGCATAGAACGTTTTTCGATATTTGAAGACGTTATTTCTAATCAGTTAAACGTTACTTATCATACTTACATAAAAAGTCATCAGCAATTATCCTTCTATTTAAGAGGTCCTCCTAGTTTAACGTAATTATTCCGATTGCATTTTTTACGTTAAACAATTTTCAATGAAATATTATTTTATTTGTTTTGCTTTTTTCCTTTTTGGAATAAGCGAAGCGCAAGACTGTAGTTTTACATTTTCGGGAGAACTCTCAGATTTTCATGATGGCACACCTATTTCAGCAGCAGCAATCTATATCAAAAAATTAGATCGTTATACGACTTCTGATTTAGATGGGAAATTCAAAATTGAAAATCTTTGTAAAGGAGATTTAATCTTGGTAATCTCACATATTGGGTGTGAGACAAAAACCGTGAATTTTGAGGTAACAGGAGATATGTTTAAAGCCATTGCATTAGAACATCACATTGAAGAACTCAACGAGGTTTCTATCAAAACGAATATTTCTCGCAATGAAACGACAACTGCCCAAGAGACTGTAATTAAATCAAAAACACTACAGAAATACAGCGCTTCAAATCTTGGAGATGCTTTAAAAGAAGTTTCTGGAGTATCCTCTATTAATACAGGTAACAGTATCGTAAAACCAATGATTAATGGAATGCATAGCAGTCGTTTGCTCATTTTAAATAACAACGTACGTTTACAAGATCAAGAATGGGGTATTGAACATGCGCCAAATATTGACATTAATTCTGCAAATCAAATCTCTGTCATTAAAGGTTCTGGAACTCTTGCATATGGAGGTGATGCTATTGGTGGAATTATAATTATTAATCCTACTCAAGCTATTTTAAAAGACACTTTATTTGGAAGAACAAGTATTGGAGCACAATCAAATGGTCGAGGCTATAATGTATCAACACGTTTAAATAAAAACTATGCTTCGGGTTGGTTTGCGAATCTTCAAGCGAGTCATAAAAGACATGGAGATTTTGAATCGCCAGATTATGTGTTAACAAATACTGGTTTACAATCTAGTGGTGTGACATTCTCTGCAGGAAAAAAACGTTTTGAAAGTGGGTTTGAACTTTTTTATAGTTACATAAATAATGACATTGGTATATTAAGAGCCTCACATATAGGAAACATTAGCGATTTAGTTACAGCTATTAACACGCAAGAACCTTTGGTAGTTAATGACTTTAGTTATGATATAAATGCGCCTAGACAAGAGGTTACACATCACTTAGTAAAGGCGTTATACTATAAACGATTTAGGAATTTCGGGAAGTTAAATTTACAATATGATTACCAAAATAATCAACGTTTTGAATTTGACGTTCGCGTTGGTGCTGATCGAGATAAACCAGCTTTAGATTTAAACTTGCAAACGCATACATTAAGTGCTGACGTAATTCTTGATGCTCGCGATACTTACAAACTCAACTTTGGTGTTTTGGGACGTTATCAAGACAATTTTGCCAATCCAGATACGGGTGTTAGACGATTAATTCCAGATTATGAACGCTATGATTTTGGTATATATCTCACTTCGGAGTGGGATGTAAATGACCAACTTACATTAGATGCTGGCATTCGATATGATTTTAATAGAATTGATGCTAAAAAATTCTATCAAACCAGTAGATGGGAAGAGCGTGGTTACGACGAGGATTTTCAAGATATTATTATCGAAGATTTAGGAACTCAATTATTGACGAATCCAATTTTCAATTATCACAACGTGTCCTTATCTGGTGGCATGAAATACACCTTGAACACTAATAGCTATATTTTAGGGAATTACAGTATGGCTAGAAGACCTCCAAATCCTTCTGAATTGTTTAGTGATGGTTTACACCACTCGGCAGCTCGCATAGAATTGGGTGACTTAAGGCTTGAACAAGAATTATCAAACCGTTTGTCAGCGAGCTATGCATATAACAACGATAAGCTTAACATTCTATTTGAGGTATTTTATAATCACATTAATGACTTTATGTACTTAGAGCCTGTTGGCATTGAACAAACGATTAGAGGCGCATTTCCAGTATGGAGTTATCAACAAACAAACGCAGCGTTATATGGTGCAGATTTATCTGTAAACTATAAAATTTTAGAGCGTTGGAGTATCAATAATAAATCTGCTTTTATCAAAGGTGATGATTTAGATAATGAAACCGCCATAATTGATATTCCAGCGTTTAACACCAGAAATGAGTTAACGTATAGAAATGACACTTGGAATAATTTTTCGGCAAGTCTAAAAAGCGAATGGGTATTTGAACAAAATGAGTTTCCAGATTATAATTTTGAAACCTTTATTGCCTCAACCAACGAAACTGTTTTGGTAGACATTAGTACACCTCCTCCAGCCTATCATTTGTTGCATTTTTACAGTGATATCAATTTTAATATTTCTGATAAAACAAAACTAAATGTAGCACTTAGTGTTAATAATCTATTAGATACAAATTACAGATCATATTTAAACCGATTGCGTTATTTTGCTGATGACCTAGGACGAAATGTGACACTACAATTACAATTAAATTACTAAACAATTAAACAAAATAAATTAAATATTATGAAAACAAATAAATATCTATACCTAGCAATCTTAAGTCTTATATTGGTAATGTCTTGCTCTGATGACGACTCAAATCCTGTTCCTGTAAATGAGGAAGAAGTTATTACAACTTTAATCGTCTCGTTAAATCCAACTGGTGTAGGAACTCCAATTACTATGGAATCTAGAGACCTAGATGGTGATGGTCCAGATGCTCCTGTTATAACAGTCTCATCTGCATTTGAAGAAAACATGACCTATACAGGTAGCTTAAATTTATTAAATGAAACAGTAACTCCTGCCGAATCTATTAGAGAAGAAATTGAAGAGGAAGATGATGAACATCAGTTTTTCTTTTCAAGTAATAATGGTTTGGTAAGTACATCCTATTCAGATATTGATGGTGACGGAAATCCAGTAGGTTTACTATTTACATTAACGACAACATCTGCAGGTGATGGCGTTTTTACTGTGGTTTTAAGACATGAACCAAACAAAACTGCCGAGGGCGTTAGTGATGGTGACATTACCAACGCAGGAGGAGAAACAGATATACTTGTTTCGTTTCCTATAAGTGTTGAATAATTAAATGCAAGACTAATAAAGAGGCTGTCTAGAAAGTGAACAACATGTAGACGGCCTCTTTTTGTTTGAATTAGACTTCCAATAAGAAATCCTGTAACAATGGAGAAGAGTGTGGATTAAAAGTATAAGCTTTTCTTAATCTGCATTGTTCAGAGCCAAACAAATAAGCTTTATCTTTGCAAACGGATTAAATACAATTTATGACCGAAATAGACTTTGCTCTAAATCAGACGAAAGACACCGAGATTATCGAACTCGTTGGAACAGTCCTATGGAACAAAGCAAGTGATATCAATGAGTTTTCCGAATTATCGCAACCCGAACAAACCTTTATTTATATCGATATTTTTGAGAGTGAGCTTATTCATGGAGGTCTTTTTGATTTTTTCTATAATACATCAGGTGCTTATGCGCATGAAATTATGGAAGCATATGATGTTATAGGTGCTAATGAAACAGCCGATTTGGTGAGTCAAGCCATTAAAAGCTTTCCTGAGTTACCTGTTCCTAAAGATATTGTTTTTAGAAGATTTTCAATGCGTGCATTAGAAACTTCCATAGAAACAAAATGGGAAGCCTTAGAGGAGCTGTTTTTGAATTCAAAAGAAGATATTGTTTCGTTATTAATTGATTATATTAAACTACATAAAACATATTTTGAGTATTAACCTGGTATATTCCACAGCACTTTTCATCTACATGACAACGAATGTCAAAATTACCCAAAGCACATAAATTTATTGATCTTTCAGATTACGGAAGACCAATCGCAAGACGCATTGCAAGCACGTTAAAAAATACATCCTTCACTCCTATTGACGTTACCTTAGCTTTTATAGTGTCTGGCTTAATAGCTGTCTTTTGTATTGTAAGTGAATACTATTGGTTAGCAGCATTTTTTTTAATTTTTAAATCCATTTTAGATGCGGCAGATGGAGAATTAGCAAGGGTAAAAGAAACACCATCTTACACAGGGCGCTATTTAGATTCTGTAGCAGATATCCTATTAAACGCTATTATATTTTTAGCAATTTGGCACATCACCGACTTAAATATTTGGATGGCCATCATTGCTTTTTTAGGCATTCAGCTGCAAGGGACACTGTATAACTATTACTATGTTATTTTAAGAAATAAATTTAATGGAGATTCAACAAGCCGAGTTTTTGAAAACAAAACGCCTATTGCTTTGAAAGGTGAAAAACAAAAACATGTTGATATATTGTTTGGACTTTATAAGTTTCTTTATGGTCGTTTTGATTCTATCATTTATGCTTTAGACAAACAAGCGTACCGAGGAAAAACAACACCAAATTGGTTAATGACAGCCATTTCTACCTTTGGATTAGGTTTTCAGCTATTACTTATAGCAATACTTTTAGTATTAGGATTGAAAGAATATATCATTCCATTTTTTATCGTGTACTCTGTAATGATTTTCATTTTTATCGCGATAAGACGCGTGTTCTATGGCAGTTCAAAAATCTAATTGAAATCAATAATAGTCTCTCCTACTTTCTTTTCCGAAGAAAAAACATAGGTATAACACCACATGATGGTAAAGGATGGAATGAAATCGGTTCCCGGAATAATCTCTTCAATAAATGTGAAGATTCCGGCAAGCTTACCAGGATTCCCTTTATAGAGTTTGGTCATTAAGTAACCAGAAAGTGGAGCCCACAATAAGTCTATAAACGGAACCATTCCGATAGCATCACATATAATGCTCAGTATTAATTTTTTGTTTTTTGAAATGTTTTCTAATGTCATAATGTATTTGTAATATGCTTAATGAAAAGCAAATAGCATTCCAAAATACATACTATGACAATTTTTCACTGATAAGTTTTAAAAACTCGGTTCGGGTTTCTATATTTTCAAAAGCGCCTCTAAATCCAGATGTTGTTGTTCTAGAGTTTTGCTTTTGCACACCTCGCATCATCATGCACATGTGAGATGCCTCTATAACAACTGCAACACCTTCGGGTTTCAACGTATCATTGATACAATTTAATATCTGTTCTGTTAATCGTTCTTGTACTTGCAATCGTCTGGCAAACACATCAACTATTCTGGGGATTTTACTCAAGCCTACAATATGACCATTTGGAATGTAGGCGATATGCGCTTTCCCAAAGAAGGGAAGAATATGATGTTCACAAAGTGAATACAATTCGATATCCTTTACAATGACCATCTCATTATAAGATTCTTTAAACATGGCACTTTTTAAAATTTCGGCAGCATCTTGATGATAGCCTTGAGTTAAAAACTGCATCGCTTTTGAAGCGCGTTCTGGTGTTTTCAATAAACCGTCACGCTTAGTATCTTCTCCTAAATCTTCAATGATTTGTTCGTAACGTTGTTTAACGTCATCGGTTACTTTTATATTATACTCTTCAAATTTTTGATAAGGCATACTTATTAGAAATTAATTTCTCTAAATGTAGTAAAAAAATTCGGACAAATTTTTAAGATTGTCTTATCAAAACATTAACAATACCTGATTCTTTTTAACGTTTACTTGTGAAATTCCGAGCATTACCGTGCTAAATTTGTAGCGCTAATTACAACAATCAAAAACTAATAGTGTCCTTAAATAAATGGATACTATTTATCATCAATCAAAACTAAATGAATCTCCGCTTATTCCTTTCCCTTTTTATAATATGCTGCTTTTACTCCTATGCACAGGAAAAAAAATCTCTTAATATAGAAAGAACTGAAAAAGCACCTAAAATTGATGGTATTTTAAATGATGAAGTATGGAATACTGCCGAAATAGCCACCGACTTTATACAGTTTAGACCAGAAATGGGCGTGACTTTATCTCAAAATGAGCGCACCGAAGTTAAGGTGACTTATGATGACGAAGCCATTTATGTTGCTGCTTATCTTTATGATGATCCCGAAAAAATTATGAAACAATTGACAAGTAGAGATAATTTTGGGCAATCAGATTTCTTTGCTATTGTTTTAAACCCTAATAACGACGCTCAAAACAACACCAATTTTTTCGTGTTTAGCTCAGGAGTTCAGGCAGATGCTATAGCATCACCAAGTATTGGAGAAGACTTTAGTTGGAATGCGGTTTGGGATAGTGCTGTTAAAATTAATGATGATGGTTGGTCATTAGAAATGAAAATCCCATACAGAACCTTGCGCTTTGATAATCGAGAAGCCCCAACTTGGGGTGTGCAATTTCACCGCCAATTTAGAAGATTTAGATCACAATACACATGGAATCCTATTGATGTCACCAAAGGTTATGTAGGTTTATATAATGGAGAGATGACAGGTTTAGATGGTATCAAACCTCCAACTCGCTTACTGTTTTATCCGTTTACAACGGGAATTGTAAATTCATTTGATGGCGATACTGAAACTGATTTGACTTTCGGAATGGATGTGAAATATGGTATTACTGAAAATTTCACACTTGATGCGACTTTAGTTCCTGACTTCAGTCAAGCAGGCTTTGATAATGTCGTTTTAAACTTAGGTCCTTTTGAACAAACCTTTTCTGAACAACGTCAGTTTTTTACTGAAGGTGTCGATTTGTTTTCAAAAGGTGGACTCTTTTTCTCTCGACGAATTGGTGGTGCACCAAGCGGAGAATTAGACCTTGCTGAAAATGAATCGGTAGATACTCCAAACGAAGTAAAAGTACTGAATGCTTTAAAAGTTTCAGGACGAACTAAAGATGGTTGGGGAGTTGGCATTTTCAATGCTATCACTGAAAAAACAGATGCTATCGTTACTAATGATGATACGGGAGTGTCAAGAACAGAAACCGTTGAACCGTTTACTAATTATAATATTTTAGTCGTTGACAAGCAATTCAATGTGAACTCTTCAGTCAGCTTAATTAACACCAATGTTTTACGTGAAGGAAATTTCAGGGATGCTAATGTAACCGCTTTTAGAGCAGATATCACAAACAAGAAAAATGTGTTTCGATTTATTACTGAAGCCAAAATGAGTCATGTTAATTATCAATTAGGTGATAATGAAACAGGGTTTAGCTCTTTTCTTTATGCAGCTAAAGTTGCAGGAAATTTGCGTTACAGTTTTGATCATAGCTTTGCAGATACGAAATACGAAATTAATGACCTCGGACTTCAATTCAGAAATAACTTTAACAATTTTGGTAGTGATATTTCCTATGAAATTTTTGAACCAAAAGGAAAACTAAATAGCTACCGCATCAATGCATTTATGAATTATAGAATGCTTGCCAACCCTGGAGTATTTACTGGATTTAATCTTGGTGGTGGTTATCGTGCAACAACTAAAAAATTAGATTTTTATAGGTTTCGTTTAAATATAGAGCCTGGTAAACAATATGACTACTTTGAGTCTAGAGATGGAAGAGCATTTATTTATGAAAATTTTATTAGTACTGGATTCTATCTTTCCACAAACTACAACCGCGTTTTTGCACTAGATATAGGTGGAAACATCGGAACCTTATTTGAAGATGACAGAGATTTTTTTTCGTATGATTTTGAAATTAGTCCTAGAGTGCGGTTTAATGATAAATTGTTAATGACCTATCGTATCAATTTTAATCATAGAAATGGTGATCGTGGTTATGCTGCCGAAGTTGACGGAGAACCAATCTTTGGCGAGCGACAGAGACAAAGAGTGACGAATAGTATCTCGGCAAACTACACCTTTGACCCTTTTAGTGTGCTCGCATTAACATTCAGACATTATTGGGATACTGTAGATTATAATTATGAAATGTATACACTACTAGATAACGGAAGATTAACAACCGATTCAGGATTTAATAGAGATAATATTGGTGATGATCCCAATATTAATTTTAGTACTTGGAACATCGACTTAAGTTACTCATGGCAATTTGCACCAGGTAGTTTTTTAACAGCGTTATATCGAAATCAACTGTTTAATAATAGTAATATGTCTACCGAATCCTATGGAGATAGTTTAAATAGTTTATTTGACCAACCCATTCAAAACACCTTCTCTTTGCGTCTGCAATATTTCATAGACTATAATAACGTCAAAGGCTTGTTGAAGAAGAAAAACAAATCTAATTCTTAGATTGTACATACCAACATAAATTATTAAATTGAACGTTTTACAACTCATGCATGATCTCAGCAAAAAACATTCATAAATACTATGGTGATTTACACGTTTTAAAAGGTGTGGATTTACATATAAAAAAAGGCGAAGTCGTTTCAATTGTTGGTCCTTCGGGAGCAGGAAAAACGACCTTACTTCAAATCCTAGGAACATTAGATCAAATCGAAAAAAAATCATCCAGCGAACTGGTGATAAATAACATCTCTATTCCGCCTTTAGGAGATAAAGACTTAGCGAAGTTCAGAAATAAGCATATTGGTTTTATATTTCAGTTTCATCAGTTGTTACCAGAGTTTACTGCTTTAGAAAATGTATGTATTCCTGCTTTTATCTCTGGAAAATCGCAATCACAAGCTGAAACTCGCGCAAAAGAATTATTAGATTTCCTTGGCTTATCACATCGATATGATCACAAACCCAATGAACTTTCAGGAGGTGAACAACAACGTGTCGCTGTTGCAAGAGCACTAGTAAATAATCCAGATTTAATATTTGCAGATGAACCTTCTGGGAATTTAGACAGTGAATCTGCCGAAAACCTACACAACCTCTTTTTTAAACTTCGCGATGAATTTGGTCAAACCTTTGTCATCGTAACACACAATGAAGAATTAGCTGATATGGCTGATCGAAAACTGACTATGGTTGATGGTAAAATTGTTGGGTAAAAATTATTCCACAACAATCAAGCTCTTAGCTTCAATTTTAACGCGTTTCCCAAAGGTAAAATCAAAATAATTAGCATGACCTTTTTGACCTTCGACTTCTAATTTAGCGCGTCCTGTCTCGAGTCCGTTTTTGTCAAATACCTTTACATATAAAATTTCTTTAAAGTCTGTCTCAAAGATAAAGTATACGGTGAGCAGGTTATCATTACCACCTAAAGGATTATCAGCTATTGCATACTTGCCAGTTTGCAATCCCTTTTTTTGAAGTTTTGGTGATATTTTTATAACACACTCTAAAGTTTTGTCAATCCCTTCAGAAACACCTTCAACAAATTCAGCTGCTGATTTACCTACAACTTCACCACCTGCATTAATGGTGTCTTGGGTTGTCTTCTTAACACGGTCACATGAGCAGAACACACAAAGAATTAAAACAACGATATAAATTTTAGAGGTCATAAGAGTATATTAAAATTTCAAATCAAAAATAAAGGTTTCGACGCAAATAGATTGTAAAGAAATGTAACTTTGTTACGTAATTCAATTAAACTGAACAAAAAGGATTAGCACTACAACTCTTAATACGATTAAAAACACTTGAATAAAAAAGACCTTAAAGAATTTCTAGATACTAAAGTTGAGCAATACAATCATCCTAAATTTATTGAAAGCGATCCCATACAAATTCCTCATAAATTTTCAAAAAAAGAAGATATAGAAATCTCAGGTTTTCTAACTGCTACCATTGCATGGGGAAATCGCAAAAGCATTATCACGAACGCAAATAAAATGATGGACTTACTCGAGCATGCACCTCACGATTTTATTATGAATCACAAAGACAAAGATCTGGAACATCTCAAGCAATTCGTTCACCGCACATTTAACGGCAACGACTTTATTCAGTTTATAAAAAGTTTAAACCATATTTATACAACTCATAATGGTTTAGAAGCTGTATTCGCAAAAAACATTGAGAACAAAGATCTTCAGCAATCCATTCACCAATTTAAAACACATTTTTTTGAGATTGACCATTTAGAGCGTACCAAAAAACATGTTGGCGATCCACTAAAAAATTCTGCCGCAAAACGTATTAATATGTTTTTAAGATGGATGGTGCGACAAGACAATAGTGGTGTAGACTTTGGGGTTTGGCAAAGCATCTCTCCTGCTCTATTATCTTGTCCTTTAGACGTTCACTCAGGAAACGTTGCCAGAAAACTAGGCTTACTAAAACGAAAACAAAACGACGGAAAGGCTCTATTAGAACTCGATACTGCCTTAAGAAAACTGGATGTAAATGATCCTGTAAAATACGACTTTGCTCTTTTTGGGCTTGGTGTTTTTGAAGGATTTTAAAGTTGCCTACTCAGGTTCATACTGAGTTTAATATGATTATCGGATATCTAAAAACCAACTCAACCTTTCAACCAAGCTTTTCTAATCGCTAATTGTTTTTCGCTAGCGTTTTCATTTTCTTTTAGTGTTTTAACATTGGTATAAGCTTGTGTTAGGGTCGTTTTAATTGGTATCTCTTTTCCGTCACGAGAAATTACAACATCAATCTCGTATCCTATCTTCCAATTATACATTTGTCTGAGAATTGTATTTGCGTTTTCAGGCACTAGTCTAATTCCGCCAACAGATTTCAACACATCATTTGGCAGCACACCTTGCTCTACCCAAAAGCTATTCCCTTGTACAGATTCTTTAAAATAGATGGTACGCTTATCTAAGTCGGCCTCTAAAATAAGATCTTGACCAGATTGAATAAACAAAGCTTCAAACTGAACATCAAAATAACCTACACCCACCTTTTCAAAGAATTCCTCGTAATTGATTGGCGTACCGTCAACGACATGAGTATTCAAAAATTCACCCACAGATGGATACGTCATCGCTGTGATTTCTGCAATAAGATTATCATCAACAAAAGGTTTTTCTTTTCCGTATTTAGCTGAAAGCTCCTTCATTAAAGACAGCATACTTCTGGTTCCGTTGCTCTCTTCTCGCATTAAAATATCAATGCACATTCCAATCAAAGATCCTTTTTCATATACATTAACATAATTTGATGCATACGGTTCTATTAAGACATTCTCGCTCATTTCAGTAAAACTCATGGCATCATCCATAGTTTTCGAATATTGTATTTGTCGGTCTATCGTATTATAATATGTCTCTGCATCAACTAAACCTTCATAAATTTGAAAGTGCTGTGCAAAATATTCGGTCACACCTTCATACATCCAAAGATGTTTAGAAAATGTTGGATCATTATAATCAAAGTAGTGTACGTCTTCAGAATGAACCGAAAGCGGTGTTACAATATGAAAAAACTCATGAGATATAACGTCTATAATTGATGCTGCCATTCGCTCTTTTGTTGAGTTTTCTCTAAAAACGGCAACTGTAGACGTATGATGCTCCAAAGCACCAAAACCTTTTGGCGAATCTTCACTACCATCAGACAAATAAATGTAAATATCATAACGTGAGGTCGTGTCAATATCTCCTAAATAAGCTTTTTGAGCTTCCATCATTGTATAAACCGTCTCTTTCATACTTGCAGCCGTATGAACCTTATTTGGTGAATACACGCTCAACACGATTTTAATATCACCTACCATAAATTCTTCAACATCTAAATCACCATACATCATTGGGTTATCTGTGATATCAAAATAACGTGGTGCAAAATAAGATGTAGTAATTTGTGATCCATCAGAACTTGTTGTAGTATTTGTATTTTGCAATGCAGATGTGCGCACAAAACGTGCTGGAGCAGTTACATCAACAGTGTATTGTGCCTCTTTTAAATTATCAAAATAGCCAATAAAACCATGCAAATTTAATACATAGTTCTCTGGTTCTATATTCGTTCCAGACGGTGAAAAAGGAATTTCACCACCCATTCCGCCTGTAGCTCCTTCTTGGTCAAAAGTATCATTGACTAAATAGTCAATCTTATCTAGTTTTGTTGCATTGGCAATCGTCCAAGTGTTATCATCTAATCTCGTTACAGAAAGTTCGTTTCCATCATAATCAAAAGCTTTAAAATCATCTATATACTTCCCAAAATCACTCACAGCATAAGAACCTTGAACTACTTTTGGTAACCTGTAAGTTACCAATTCTTCTGTAAAACGTCCCGGATTTATCGTCACAGGAACTTTGTCATCTGCCACCGCAGATAAGTTAATTGATGTGGCAATTGGAGTTGCTGTAGCTAAATCATTTACTGTAGGTTTTGATGATCCGCAAGCCACAAGTAACACACTTAGTGCACCTATTGAAAAAATATTTTTCATTATTAGAGATATTAGAGATTATTAGGGTTTTCAAATCGTTAAATCCGAAGAGCAAAATTACAATCTCTTACCAGCAATGAAGCTAAGGTTTTGTTAAAATGGTATTTTTGTAATATGACCACACCATTAATAAGCATCATCACGCCTTTTAAAAATACAGAGCAGTATCTCAACGCATGTTTAGATTCTATCATTAATCAAAGTTATCAAAACTGGGAATTGCTTATTGTTGATGATCATTCTACAGATACAAGTCATGATATCGTTCGCGCTTACGCGGAAATTGATAAACGCATAAGGTTGTTTAAAAATTCAGAACATGGAATCATTAATGCTTTACAATTGGCATTTTTAGAAAGTTCTGGAGCATATATCACCAGAATGGATAGTGATGATATCATGCATCCTGAAAAATTAAGCAGTATGCTAAACGATTTACAAGCTTCTGGAAGACAGCACATAGCACTAGGTTTAGTGAAATATTTTAGTGAAGATGGTATTGGCGATGGTTACGCTAAATATGAATCATGGCTAAATAACTTAACACAAAATGGAACTAATTATTCCGAAATATATAAAGAATGTGTTATCCCTTCACCTTGTTGGATGCTGCATCGTGATGATTTTATAAACTGTGAAGGCTTTTCGTTAAATCGTTATCCTGAAGATTATGATTTAGCCTTTAGATTTTATAAAAATAATATGAAATGCATCCCAAGCAAAACTGTTTTGCATAATTGGAGAGACTACAGCACCAGAACGTCACGAACTGATGACCATTATGCCGAAAACCATTTTCTAGAGCTTAAAATCAATTATTTTCTCGAACTCAATTATGACAGCTCAAGACCGCTCACCATTTGGGGAGCAGGGCAAAAAGGAAAGAAAGTGGCACAACTCTTAAAACAAAAACAGATTACGTTTATTTGGATTTGTGATAACCCCAAAAAAATTGGAAAGCATATTTACGATGAATTGCTCTATAATTTTGAATATCTAAAAGAGCTTGAAAACCCACAGAGTATTGTAAGCGTTGCCAATACTGAGGCGCAACGCGATATCAAAAACTATTTTAAAACACGGGATATGAAAGCTATGGTTGATTATTTCTTTTTCTGTTGAAGAAGACTATCAATATTCGACACAGATTTATCTGATTTTCACGGATTCTTACTCAGATGGATAGCTTACTCAAAAGGATTTCAAATACTTTTCCTAAGTAGCTTTGTGTCTCATATAAAATTGGAGTATATCTGTAATCCGTGAAAATGAGTGAAATCCGTGTCTTAATAAAACCTAATTCTAAAAGTATCTGTTAAAATTCTCAAAACCTAAAGCCACAAATCCCATTTCATTTTCTATATTTGATTTCTAACTCAAACAATCACAAAAACAGGAATGCAGTTTAAACACCCAGAACTTCTTTACGCTTTATTACTGCTCATTATCCCTATCATTGTTCACTTATTTCAACTACGTAAGTTTAAGAGTGTCCCGTTTACAAATGTTCAGTTTTTAAAAGAATTGACCATTCAAACACGTAAAAGTTCGCAACTAAAAAAATGGTTGACCTTAATCACGCGATTACTTTTACTCGCTTGTGTAATTATTGCTTTTGCACAACCTTATATTTCAAATTCTGAAAGTTTTAATACCAAAAGTGAAACGGTTATCTATCTCGATAATTCGTTTAGTATGCAGTCACCAAGCACAAATGGAAGTTTACTCAACTCTGCGATTCAGGATATTATTGAAAATATTGATGAAAATGAACAAATCTCTATTTTTACAAATGATGCTAATTTCAACAAAACAAGTATCAAAGCGATTAAAAATGATTTGATTCAACTCAAACATTCACCAAATCAATTAGCTTATGATGCAGCTATTCTAAAAGGAAAGCAACTATTTTCTGATGATGAGAGTTCGATTAAAAATTTGGTATTGGTATCTGATTTTCAGCAAAAATCTGAGGCTTTAACAGCAACAACGGATAGCCTTGTTAATTTAAAACTAGTACAGCTGCAACCATCAAACCAAAGCAATATTGCTGTTGATAGCGTTTACATTTCAAAAACTACAGTCGAAAACATAGAACTCACAGTCAGAATAAAAAATCAAGGCAGTGCTATAGAAACTTTACCAGTTTCGTTATATAATGATGATAAATTAATCGCTAAAACGGCTATCAATATATCTGATGAAGCCACCACTAATTTTACAATTCCAGCAAATTCGGTATTTAACGGACGAATTGTAGTTGAGGACAGCAACCTTCAGTATGATAATAACTTGTTTTTTAATATTGATAAACGTGAAAAAATAAACGTGCTTTCTATCAATGAAGCTGATGACACCTTCCTGAAAAAAATATATACAAGTGATGAATTTGAATATCAAGCTAGTGATTTCAGCGCTTTAAATTACAACACATTAGAGCAACAAAATTTAATTGTCTTAAATGAATTAATTGATATTCCAAACTCCTTGGCAACGACCTTAAAATCGTTTATAGATAGTGGAGGAACTGTTTTAATTATCCCTTCAAATAATGTAAGGTTAAATAATTACAATCAGTTATTTACAGATTTTGGATTATCATCTTTTGGTGCATTAAACGCGGTAGAAAAGAAAATTACAAGTATTAACTTTTCGCATCCTTTGTTGACCAATGTATTTGACAAACGGGTCAATAATTTTCAGTACCCTAAAGTCAATACGTTTTATGTAAATGCTTCTAACCAAGTGGCATCAGTTTTAAGTTTTGAAGATGGCATGTCCTTTTTATCTCAATCTGGAAATGCGTATCGTTTTTCCGCAGCCCTAAATTCTGAGAACACAAATTTTAAAAATTCACCGCTTATTGTTCCTGTCCTTTATAATATTGGAAAGCAGAGTTTAAAAACAGGTGATTTATTTTATACTATTGGCAAAGAAAACACTATCGATATTGCAACACAATTGCAACAGGATGATATATTAACTTTAGTAAATGGTGAAAACTCCGTTATACCTCTACAGCAGACGTATAATAATAAGGTAGAGTTGATTACAAACACCTATCCTGATGTTGCTGGTGTTGTTTCGGTACAAAATAAAGCTACATTTCTAAAGAATTTGAGTTTTAATTTTGATCGTACTGAAAGCAACCTTAACTATTTTGACGCACAACAGATAGCGAATACTACAATCGATAATTCACTTGCAACTGCCATAAGTGATATCAAAAGTGCAACGAATGTTAACGAACTATGGAAATGGTTTGTTATTTTTGCAGTAGTGTTCTTAATCATTGAAATGCTCATCTTAAAATTCTTGAAATGAACGTACTTGTAAAATCTGCCCTTATAGTTGACTCTAAAAGCGATTTTCACAATCAAACCGTTGATATTTTAATTGAAAAAGGGATTATCTCCCAAATTTCAAAACACATTTCAAATCCTAAAAACTATAAAGAAATAAAACGCGACAACCTTCATGTATCCCAAGGATGGTTTGATAGTAGCGTGAGTTTTGGTGAACCAGGATTTGAAGAGCGTGAAACTATTGATAACGGGCTAAAAACAGCGGCACATTCAGGATTTACATCTGTTGCTGTCAATGCAAATACAAATCCGGTTATTGACTCCTATGCTGATATTGCATTTCTAAAATCTAAGGCAGCTAAAAATGCGGTAAGCCTCTTCCCTATTGGAGCGCTGACCAAAAATAGTGATAGCTCTGATTTATCCGAAATGTTTGATATGACAAACGCTGGAGCCGTTGCATTTTACGACTATCAAAAACCGATTGCCAATCCAAATCTTATGAAACTAGCCTTGCAATATGCGAGTAACTTTGGTGGTTTAGTTTGCTCATTTCCGCAGGAATCACAAATTAGCGGATTAGGTGTGATGAATGAAAACGTAATGAGCACATCGCTCGGATTAAAAGGAAATCCGTCACTTGCCGAAGAATTGCAAATCGCACGAGATCTTTTCATTTTAGAATATACAGAAGGTAAACTCCATATTCCTACAATATCAACCGCAAAATCTGTGGAACTCATCAGAGCAGCGAAACAAAAAAAATTGGATGTCACCTGTAGTGTGGCAATTCATAATCTATTATTTACCGACGCGCACCTCAAAACTTTTGATACCAATTTTAAAGTATTACCGCCTTTACGAACACAAAATGATATTGAAGCCCTAATTGATGGACTCAAAGACGGAACGATTGATATGGTAACCAGCGATCATAATCCAATAGATATCGAACATAAGAAAATAGAATTTGACTACGCTAAATACGGAACCATTGGTTTAGAAAGTGCTTTTGGTGCATTAAACTCCTTGTTTACTGTGAAAAAAACAGCTGAGTTATTAACCAAAGGCAAAGAACGCTTTGGAATAAAACCATCAACTATTTCTATTGGAAATGAGGCTAATCTAAGCTTGTTTAATCCTAATGGAAATTATATATTTTCTTCAAAAAACATACTGTCCACCTCAAAAAACTCAATGTTTACCGGTAAGGAATTAAAAGGTGTTGTTTATGGAATCGTTAGTAATAATCAACTCATTTTAAATTAAAGAAAAGAACATGCAAGACAGTGCAGCAAAGGATGGAAAAACATTTGCCATCATAAGTTATATCACATTATTTGGAACCTTAATCGCTTTCTTTATGAATCGTGAAAAGCGTAATCCTCTAGTCTCATTTCATATCCGTCAAGCTTTAGGTTTATGGTTATTACAACTACTTTTAGGATATTTCATAAGCGCTTTTGATAGCTGGATGATTAGCGTTTCATTTTGGGTTTTTATTTTAGTATTGATCGTTTATGGTATTTCGGGAGCCATGTCAGGGAAATATAATGAAGTACCTATGCTCGGACCTTTCTTTCAAAAACTATTTTCATCAATCGGACAATAATCTATGAGCTTATCATTACACCATTTAACGAGACCTTCGTCATTAAAAGCAAATGCGCCATTACTTATTATGTGCCACGGATACGGCAGTGATGAAAACGATCTATTTTCATTTGCACAAGAATTACCTGAAGAGCTATTCATCATTTCAGTAAGAGCACCTTACCCAATACAACCTTATGGCAACGCTTGGTATGCGATTAATTTTGATGCCAATCAAAACAAATGGAATGACGTCGAACAAGCCAAAGCATCTCGAGATAAAATTTCAAACTTTATAGATGAAGCTTGTGCAGAATATCCTGTAGATAATAATAATGTTACTCTTTTAGGATTTAGCCAAGGCACCATTTTAAGCTATGCGGTAGCACTCACCTATCCTGAAAAAGTAAAAAATATTATTGCTTTGAGTGGTTATTTAAGTGAAGATATGCTTCCTGAAAATTTAAAGGACAAAGACTACTCAAATTTAGATTTCTATTGTTCTCACGGCAGTGTTGACCAAGTTATACCTGCAGATTGGGCAAGAAAAGCACCAAAGTTTCTGACTGAATTAAATATTAAAAACACCTATTCTGAATTTCCTATTGGTCATGGTGTTGCGCCTCAAAATTTCTATGATTTTAGAAGCTGGTTAGAGAAACGTATCTAGTTTCTATCGTATGACATGACGACACCGTTTTTCTGAGCTTACGTCAATTATCATTCTTGATATATTATAATCTGAGAAGAAAGTATCTTTTTTTTGTAACATAATCCTAGAATTCTCTTCTTATGAAAAAAAAGAACCTCATGAGTACATCTAAAATGATTGTATTATTCTTTCTATTTAGCCTTAACATTGGCCAAGCTCAAGAGCGCTGTGACTGCAATACAATATTAGATTCAGTGTCTGAAGACATTGAGGTCAATTCAGCATCTTACGCTCATCAAGTCATTGAATATAAAAGAGAAAAAGAGTATATAACACATAAGAAGCAAATTAAGGCTATTTCCAAAAGGATCACTTCTCAAAAAGAGTGCATGGGGCTAATTCAATTGTATCTTTCATTCCTAAGAGACCAACACCAAAAACTATTTTTAACCGATGAGTATTATCCCTTTACAACATTTAAAGACAGCCTAAGTGTTAAAAGTTTCATCGCAAAAAATGTAGAAAACTTTAGTCTTGATTCTGATAATGGTCCTGATGAACTTATAGGAAACTGGATTCATGAAGGTGGTAAGTTGGAAATACAAATTCAGAAGAACAAAGAAAAAGGCAGAACACATATAGGTGTTTTTAAAAAACCTTACAGTTATTATGGTAAATCTGGTGATTTAAAAATTGAGTTTTATAAAAATGAATCCGATGAATTACTTGCGAATTACTGGGATTTTGCTCAAAGTCCGTCAATCTATAAAGTGACAACTGATAAAAATCGTTTATCGCTTGGCAGAAATTTACATTTCTACAGAAGCTTTGATACCATTAAGAAAGATGAAGAACCTCTAAAAAACGAAACTTACTTTGATGTTTTAAGTGAGAAAACTAATTATCTCAGAGTACATTCATTTGATTATTCTAATAAGATAACCATTGACTCAATCATCGCATCTAATCTTCCAAAAATTAAAGAAAGCCCAAACTTAATAATAGATGTAAGAGACAATGGTGGAGGCTCAGATTTAAGTTATAAAGAATTATTACCCTTGGTATTAGATAGTATTTATTATAAAAACCCGATTAGTGCCTCAATCTGGGTAAGTAAAGACAATCTTAAAAATTTTGAAAAAGAAAAATACCAATATGGTGTAAAAACCAAAACAGATAGTATAAATGCTGACAAAAGAATTGAAGAATTGAAACCGTATTTGGGAGGTTTTACTCCTGGCGAATTTTGGGTGTTTCAAACCGACAAATTATACAATGAAGTCAAGAATGTCTATCTTCTCATTAATAGAAATTGCGCCAGCTCTACAGAAGGTTTTATTCTTACTGCCATGCAAAGCTCTAAAGTAAAAACTTTTGGAGAACATACCTCGGGAACATTATCTTATGGTGATTGGAGAGAATTAAAAATTGATGGCTTACCTGCTATGATTAGCTTAACGACTAAAAAAATGACCTTAATTGATAAGTCAGATATTGAATCTATTGGTATAGCTCCAGATGTAGAACTAGACGAAAACAGTACGTCCAAATGGTTAGATATCGCACTTAAAACAATAGATAACTAAAGCGTGAAACAGATGAAATACCTTCTTACCAATGAAGAAACCAAAAGACTAAAATTTCGATTAGTCACAACAGATGACTTTGATTCTTGGTTGCCCTTGTTTAAGAAAGAAAATGTTGCCAAATTCCTCGGAATGCCAGATAATTTATCGCAAACTGAACAATGTGAATTTTGGTTCAAAAAAGTATTTCATAGATACGAGAATGGTCTTGGCGGTATGAATGCTCTTATCGATAAAACAACAAATGCTTTTATTGGACAATGCGGGCTCTTAGTTCAAACAATTGAAGACCAAGAGCGATTAGAAATTGGATACTCCATCCTTCCCAAGTATTGGAACAAAGGATACGCTCAAGAAGCAGCAATCAAATGCAAAGATTTTTCTTTTGAACATCAGTTTTCGGAAACCCTTATATCTATGATGCATATTGATAATATTGGTTCAGAAATTGTTGCCAAAAAAAATGGGATGCGCTTTGAAAAACAAATCGAAGGGTTTAATATTTTTAGCATCTCTAAATCAGATTGGCTAGAACAAAAGACAGAGTTAACAAAACCTAAAACTACGAATAAATGATAAATAAAGTTTTAGTTCTTTTAGTAACAATGTGTTTGTTTGCGTGCAATACGAACAACAAACAATATGATACCTATGCATCTGAACATTTAAAAATTGAAAAAATAAGTGAAAACCTTTTCAAACATATTTCATATTTAGACACTGAATCCTATGGGAAATTCCCTTGCAATGGTATCATATATTTTAATCAAAATGACGTCATCGTATTTGATACACCTACAAATGATAAAGCATCAGCCGAATTAATTAATTGGATTGGAGAAAAAAACCTCAAAACAGTAATTTCGACCCATTTTCATGTTGATTGTCTTGGTGGACTTAACGAATTTCATTCAAACGGATTTATATCCTATGCTAATGAATTGACAATTGAATTAGCGAAAGCGAATAACAAAATAGTGCCACAAAACGGATTTGACCAAGAGCTAAAAATCAAAATCGGTGATGAAACCGTGCTCACAAAATATTTTGGACAAGGACATACTAAAGATAATGTGATTGGCTACATCGCTAGTGAAAAAGCACTATTTGGAGGATGTTTGATTAAGGAATTAAAAGCTGGAAAAGGCAATCTTGAAGATGCGAATGTTACAGCATGGCCAATAACAGTCTCTAAAATTAAAAGAGAATTAAAAGAACTGGAACTTATAGTTCCTGGACATGGAAAAACAGGTGGAACAGAACTTTTAGATTATACCATTGACCTTTTTTCTGAAAAACAGTAACTTTTACAAAGTGTTTAATTCCAGATTTTCACTCAAAAAATCATGGCTGATATAAAGTAGATTCAAGAACTCTAAACTTTAAGTTTTCTTTATTTTCTATGTCATAAGCTAATAACATTTCTCCCCAATATTTTCCATCGGTAAAACTCGCAATAATCCATTTGTGATTTAACATTCTAATTTGGTCAATCAACATTTTATTACCAGTCATTGATGCATAAGGCACTAATGGATGGTCTTCAGTATCATAAATATTAAGATTTATAAGTTCATCTTTAATAAAAGGTACGAATTCTGAAATTCTAAACCCTTGCTTTTCCCAATACACCATGGCATCGTCATTAGTATCAAATTTAAAAGTATAGAGATCAGTCGCATTCGCATCCAAAATTGTAGTAATTGAATCTTTCAGCTTAGATGTTCTCTCCATTGAATTTGTAAGCTTCATATCATAATTCTCAATGATATTTTTGGAATTTACAAACTGGAAAATCACAAGTAATAATGTGAAAATAAACAAGTACATAAAAATTCTATTCTTCATCTTTATAATTCTATTTGTAAGTTATCAAAAGCTAAATAAACGTTATCTGGCAAATTTTGTTGTACGTCATCATGAAAACCTAAATAATGACTAATATGAGTTAAATAGGCCGTTTCTGGTTGTACTTTGTCAATAAAAGCTAAGGCTTCTTCAAGATTAAAATGGGACATATGCTCTTTTTCTCGCAAAGCATTCACGACTAAAACTTTTACTCCTTTTAATTTTTCTACTTCCTCATCAGCAACTGTTTTCATATCTGTGAGATAGGCAAAATCTCCAAACCGAAATCCAAAAACTTGCAATTTATGATGAAATCCATTAATAGGAATGACTTGCTGATTTCCGAGAAAAAAAGGTTCGTTTTTAATTTCATTTTGAATCACGCTAGGCACACCAGGATATTTATTTTCCGAAGTAAAAATATAGTTGAACCGTTTAGATAATTCTGACAGAACACGCTTGTGAGCATAAAACGGAATATCACCTTGACGGAAATAAAACGGACGAATGTCATCTAATCCAGCGGTATGATCTGCATGTTCATGCGTAAATATAATACCGTCAATTTTATGGCAATTTGTCCGCAACATTTGCTGTCTAAAATCTGGTCCGCAATCAATCACATAAGCAAAATTGTCCCATTCAATCAAAACAGAAACTCGTAAACGTTTATCCTTAACGTTAGCACTTAAACACACGGGATGATCGCTTCCAATAACTGGAATTCCTTGAGATGTACCTGTTCCTAAAAACGTAATTTTCAATGCTAATGACTTTAAAACAAAAGTAAACTTATTTTTTTGTTTGACCTGCTATTTTAATACCTTTGTAAGGTTGACAAACCCAAAATACAAAATGGAAATAACCTTAAAAGGAGATAAAGAGTTTGATGAGATTCCTTCGTTAAAAACGAAATGTCTACGAATTAACTTAAACGAAAATATCTACGGAACGTTCGCCGAAATTGGAGCCGGACAAGAAACTGTGCGTCAGTTTTTTAGAGCTGGAGGCGCTTCGGGAACAATAGCAAAAGCAATGTCTGCTTACGACAAAGCCTTTAGTGATGCCATATATGGTATTGAAGACGACAAGCGTTATGTTACAGAAGCACGTTTACGCAAAATGTTAGACCATGAAGTAAATTTGGTTGAAGAGCGCATATTAAGAGAAACACAT
>Ga0316189_10000429_pt1 | contig 41836 bp, 26 predicted proteins | sample LowCovwburrow_MG_FD_204930 | JGI IMG/M metagenome (GOLD analysis project Ga0316189, IMG submission 204930) | Coastal sediment microbial communities from Maine, United States - Lowes Cove worm burrow | ecosystem: Environmental > Aquatic > Marine > Coastal > Sediment | place: USA: Maine... | reverse complement strand
ACTCGATTTGACGTTTTGTAATGCGCTCTCAGCCTGTTTTACTACCAATTTGGCCCGCTTTAACAATTTGGGATAAAGCTTTTCTTTCTCGGCATTTTTGGCGTTAAATATCTGAAATGACAGGGATTTTGACCCTTTCCGCTGGTCGGTAAAGCGGATCTTGACCCCGGTGACATCTTTGCTTTTGGCCAGTAATCGACTCAGTACTCTGACGCCATCATTCAATAAATGGCTATCGCTCGGCGGCGCGATGTTGCTGGCAACGACGGTGCTATCGACGCGTAATTTCTCCATCGATAAAGTACCTTGTTGAAGCCAGTCCTGCGCGAGCTTCTCATGTATTGCCGCCAGGGTTGCAGGTTTGATACGACGTATGGTTGACTGTAAACCGGATCGACTCGGCGCGACATGATGCGCTAATCTCGCAAAACTACGGTAGGTCATCGAATCCGACAAATAAAATGATAGTTGCTCGTAGCTGATACGTAATTGCTGCTTGAGTAACAGGCACCTGAAAATAGTTTCAACACTCAAACCGCATCGACCGACATTGGTGACTGACTTATCCATCAGGTCCTGGCTGATCAGGGGCAGTATTTCCAGATGCTGATCCAAAATACTCGACAACTGTTTTAGTCGCGCGCCGAATTCGTGTTCTGAATAATTTTCGAATATACTTGCTTGAGCTACGCGGGTTTCTCGCATGCTGAATCCTCTGGGTTTTTTGGTTTTTGTTCGCAACTTAAGCTTAACAAATCCAAGAGGATTTTTTTATACTTTTCCAGATTATTTCTTTTTATTTCAATGCTTTATCTATTTGTGGATGGGCACTAATTAATTTTACATATCTGATTATTGAAAGCAGTCATTCACTTGATATATTTTGATTGATGTAGTGCAAATCAACTGAGCCAAAGCCATTTTTTTCTAGTCTTTATCATGTTGCTTTAATAAGGAGATTCAGGCGAAAAGTATGTTGACACCGACCGTTATTATAACTGGCCAGACTATCTGGTATGGGTAGAATCCGACCTTTATTCCCCTTATCTGTTCGAACCTCGATCTACCTATAATCAAAATTGAGATGAAGAATACGAACCGTAACCCATACGCTAGCCTAATGTGTCCAACGCGTCGCTTGGTATTGACATTTAGAAACTTACTAGTAGATTGATGCGCTTAAACAATAAAAAAACTAGTTTAAACATTATATTTACGGAATTCTGTCAAGTTTTCTTTGTTCTGTATTTTACAAAGGATTAATTATGGATGATTCAAGGGGTACGGAAACACCAGAGGGCAATACTAGTAACAGAGTCATTTCTAATGCGTCTCGCTCTACTGATGATTCCAAAAATAATCACATTATAGAAATACCACAAATATCATTGCCCAAAGGTGGCGGCGCTATTAGCGGTATTGGTGAAAAATTCGCTGCAAATCCCGTAACTGGCACGGGTTCATTTTCTATTCCCATCGCATCCAGCCCTGGCCGGTCTGGATTTGGCCCACAGCTTTCACTTTCCTATGACTCCGGCGCGGGTAACGGGTCTTTTGGTCTAGGCTGGAATCTTTCTCTACCTTCCATTAGCCGAAAAACAGATAAAGGCCTACCTCGATATCTTGCAGGAAATGAAGTCGATGTATTTATCTTATCTGGCGCTGAAGATCTTACTCCCGTTTTAAAAGAGCAAGCCAGCGGTTGGCAACAAGTCACTCTAAACCGAACAGTCAATGCTCAAGAATACACGATCACACGTTACCGTCCTCGCATAGAGGGTTTGTTTGCAGTAATTGAATATTGGGTGAATGATCATGCGTCTGATGATTGTTTTTGGCGATCAATAAGCAAAAATAACATTACGACCTGGTATGGAAAAACAGCGCAAAGCCGAATTATTGACCCAGAAAACCCTGCAAAAATATTCAGCTGGTTAATTTGCCAAACTCATGATGCCAAAGGCAACGTTGTAGAGTATGAATACAAACCCGAAGATTCTAGCAATGTGGATTTATTTCAGCCACACGAGCGGCATAGAACTGAGCTTAACCGCACAGCTAATCGATATATCAAGCGCATTAAATACGGCAATCAAACGCCATACTTTCCAAAGTTAGAACCCAACTTAGCGATTAACAACCCGAGTGAAAGCTGGTTTTTTGAACTCGTCTTTGATTATGGCGAGCACGATCAAACACCCACACCGGAAGAAACTAATCTTTGGCCTGCGCGAGAAGATGCTTTCTCTAATTATCGATCTGGTTTTGAAGTTCGACATTATCGCTTATGTCAGCGAATACTGATGTTTCACCACTTCGATGGTGCCGACATTCAAGGCCTGGACGGAGTGGGTAAAAGTTATTTGGTACGCTCTACAGACATTACCTACGCATCAGCAACAGAATCGAATCAAAACTATACGCAAATAGAGGCCATTACCCATACTAGTTGGCGTAAAAAAACCAATGGGGAATATACCAAACGCAATGTGCCGCCCGTAAACTTTAATTACAGCCAGGCAATAGTAGGCGATACGATTAAAACCCTGACACCGGATAGTTTAGAGAATCTACCCCAGGGTGTTGATGGCAACCTGTATCACTGGGTTGATCTCAATGGAGAAGGTCTGACCGGTGTATTAACCGAACAGGCTGGTGGATGGTTTTACAAAGACAATCAATCTATCGCAACGCGAACGCAAATTCCGAATGCTGAAGCCTATTTAGAGAACCAGTTTTCTGCACAGTTAGGCCCAACGCAAACAGTGGCGAGGCTACCTGCCGGCGGTTTAGGCAACGGTACGAAACAACTGATGGATGTCGATGGCAATGGTCAGTTAGATCTTGTGCAGCTATCCATATCAACAGGCGGTTTTTTTGAGCGAAATCCTAATAGCACGTGGGAGAACTTTTTACCGTTCAAGCAACTCCCCCATATTAACTGGCAAGACCCAAACCTTAAATTTATAGATTTAACCGGTGATGGCCATGCCGATGCGGTGATTACCGAAGCAGACGTGATTACCTGGTATCCATCACTAGCTAAAGAAGGTTTTGCAGCATCAACAAGGAATCACATAGCAAACCATGAAGATGATGGCCCCAGGGTTTTATTTGCAGATGCCGAAGAATCAATATTTCAATCCGATTTCTCCGGCGATGGCTTAACCGATATTGTTCGCATTAGAAATGGTGAGATTTGCTATTGGCCGAATTTGGGTTATGGAAAATTCGGTAAAAAAATCACGATGGGCAATGCCCCATGGTTTGACCATAGCGACCAATTCTCTCCGCAACGAATACGGCTGACTGATATAGATGGCTCTGGCACTATCGATATTATTTACCTGGGTCGCCAACAAACACATATTTATTTTAACCAGTCGGGCAATAGCTGGAGTGAAGCACAGACAATTAGCGGATACCCCTTAGTCGATAATATCACTACTGTAAACGCGGTCGATTTATTAGGTAACGGCACGGCCTGTTTGGTTTGGTCTAGCCCATTACCCAATGAACAAGGCACACAAATTCGCTACATAGAACTCATGGCCAGAGGCAAACCACACCTGCTGATTAATACCAACAACAACTTAGGAGCAGAAACACAAATCCATTATCTGCCTTCAACCTATTTTTATTTAAAAGACAAACAAGCTGGAAAGCCCTGGGTCACACGCCTACCATTCCCTGTGCATGTGGTAGAACAAGTTGTGGTGACAGACAAATGGCGTAAAACCCGTTTTGCTTCTAGCTACAGTTATCATCATGGGTATTTTGATGGTCGTGAACGCGAATTCCGAGGCTTTGGCCGAGTGGAGCAGGTGGATACAGAGTCGTACGGAATATTTAAAGCGGCAAATGAAAACAGTCCCTATATCAGTGACGATAAAACCCTCTATCAGCCCCCGGTTAAAACCATTACTTGGTATCACACCGGAGCTGCAATTGATAAAGAAAAAATACTCAATCAATACCAAAAGGAATATTTTCCGAATAATTTAGAACCAGGTAGGATTGATAATGCTTATCAAGAAAATGATTTTCCTCAGCCAGATTTATCTCATTTGCTACTCAGTAGCGACGAATGGCAAGAAGCTATGCGAGCATGCAAAGGTATGCCATTGCGGCAAGAGGTTTATGAACTGGATGTACAAGCATTAGAAGAACAACAACATTTACCAGTTAAACTGTTCTCGGCGGCTTATCATAATTGCGATATAAAACGTCTACAGCCAAAAGCGAATCATCTGTCAGCTAGGAATGACCACGCAGTCTTTTTTGTGACAGAAAGTGAAGCCATTACTTATCATTATGAACTGGATTTAAAAACGCCCAACATTAGTCCTGATCCTCGCATCGCCCATACGTTTAATTTGAATATTGATGATTATGGCAATGTACTTCAAGCGGTTGCCGTTGTTTATCCTCGTTTAAATTTATATCAAGATACTAGTTTAGAAAGCGATACAGTTTCGTTAATTAATCAGGTGCAATCTGAGCTTCATATTGCTTACACTGAAAACCATTTTACCCATGGGATATTGTCGGAAAATCCAGAATTAGCTAATAGTGATTTAGGTGGCTATTTAGATAATTATCACCTTCCCTTACCAAGTGAAGTGCGCAGTTATGAGCTTTCCGGTCTGACACTCCAGCCTAGCAATAACAACTACGTTACCCGCAAACAATTACAAGATTTACAACTCAGTACTGAATATCAAACTTCAGGTATTGAAGTAACAGCATTAGATTACGAGAAAACCGCCGACTCAAGCTTATTACAAAAACGCATTGTTGAATGGTCGAGAATTCTCTACTTTAATCAAGATTTAAAAACGCCTTTAGCCTTAGGTGAAGTAAACGCATTAGCCTTACCCTACGAAGCCTATACACTCGCCCTAACCGATAGTTTACTGGATTCAATACTGGGCGATAAACTCACGCCTGCGATCCGAGCCGATATACAAAGTGAACAAAAAAGCGGGTATTTAAGTACAGAAGAGCTAGCAGCAAGTTTTGAAGACCTAACTGACTCAAATCAGTACTGGATACGCTCAGGTATCGCCGGTTTCGCTGATGATGCAGCCGATCACTTTTATTTGCCCGAAGCTTATACCGATGCTTTTGGTAATACCGTAACCCTAAAATTTGATGATCGTGATCTTTATATTAAAAGTAGTCGTGATCCGTTAGGCAACATAACACGGGTTACTCAATTTAACTATCGTGTATTAGCGCCGCAAACAACCCAAGGTATTAACGGAAATCAGTCTGAAGTAATTTTTGATACCTTAGGTTTGCCTGTTGCCTCGGCTATTTTAGGTAAAGGCGATCAAGGTGATAACCTATCCGGTTTCAATGATGCTTTGTTAGATTTGGATGCTGAACGACGTATCAACTTTTTTACCCAGGAAGTTTTTAATAGTGAAACGGCAGTGGACCTACTCGCGAATGCGAGTGGACGTCATCTCTATGATTTTGGTGAAGAGCGAGATAGCGATGGTCATATTATTCGTTACGCGCAACGCCCAGCAAGCGCAGCAGTAATTATTAGAGAACAACACGTTGCATCGTTGCCAGAGGGACAAACCAGTCCAATACAAGTTGCCTTTGAATATTCCGATGCAGGCGGCAATGTTTTAGTGACTAAAACACAAGCAGAACCGGCGGAGGGAAAGACAGCCTTACGTTGGATTGCGAGCGGTAAAACCATATTAAACAATAAAGGCAAACCCGTAAAACAATACGAGCCGTATTTTAGTGAACGTGAAATAGCCTCAGGCGAACTTGCTCCAGATCATCGTTTTGAAGAGCCGCAGGAAATTGGGGTAACACCGATTATTTATTATGACTCAGCAGGCCGCGTGGTGAGGACCGATGCGCCCGATGGATCATACAGTCGTGCAGAAATTACATCTTGGCATGTTAAAAGTTACGATCAAAACGATACCCTGTTAGAAGAGAACAACGCTTGGTATCAACGCATGAGAACGGGTAGTACCGAAGAGCAAAGAGCAGCAAGTATAGCCGCCAAACACGCCAATACACCAGCCAGTATTTTTCTGGATTCATTAGGCCGAGAAGTCATTGCCATTGCACATAATCGAACACCCGACTTATCAGAAACAAATCCAAATTTATTAAACCGCACCTGGTTAGATGAAAAGCATATTACCTATACCAAGCTAGATGCTGAAGGCAAACCACTTTGGATAGAAGATGCGCGTCATAACTTGGTTATGCGTTACACCGTGGCTGTTTCGCCAAGTGCTGATCCTAGCATTGATTTTTATCCCGCTTACGACATTGCTGGTAATTTATTATTTCAACACAGTATGGATGCCGGTGATCGTTGGTTAATAAATGATGCTAGCGGTCAACCTTTTTATGCCTGGGATCAGAATGAGCGCACATCTGAAAATAATACAACGATTTTAGAAAATCGAATTTATCGGTCTGAATATGATGAGCTGCGTCGGCCTTTAAAAAATGAATTGAAAATTAATGACGGGGACTGGTTGGCTATTGAACGATTGGTTTATGGTGAAGGCCAAAACGATGCGCAAGCAAGAAATTTGCGCGGTCAGGTTTATCAACATTATGATCAGTCGGGTGTTGTTACAATCCAAGAACTTGATTTTAAGGGTAACCTACTCGAAGCAACACGCCAACTAACCAGTGCAGTTACAGCCGAGGTGATTGATTGGCCTGAGATCCCATCGCCAGGCGCAAGCTCGGCAATAACCAATTTATTAGAAGCAGAAAGCTTTACCCAACGTACCCAATCCGATGCACTGAATAGAATGGTGCAGCAAGAGAATTGGCATTTAGCAGGTCGAGAACCCGCAACTTATATCCCGCAATACAATCAGCGTGGTGTTTTAAAAAGTGAAGCGCTCACTGTAAATGGTGTTTCCAAAACTGCAATTAATAATATTGTTTACGATGCGAAAGGTCAGCGCCAACAATTAGTGCTCGGCAATGGTACGGTTACAAATTATGAATACGACCCGCAAACCTATCGGCTCTTACAATTAACCACGCACAATAAAAACGGCAATAAAAAATTTCAAGATTTGTATTACAGCTACGATGCCGTCGGAAATATCACCGACATTCGTGACAATGCACAACAAACTGTTTATTTTAGAAACAGCGTTGTCGAGCCTAAGTTTGAATATGTATACGATGCCATTTATCGTTTAGTAGAAGCAAAAGGTCGCGAGCACGCTACACATAATACACAGCAAGATAACACCCGCTTTAACAACAATAGCGTTATGCCATCTGATGATGCGCTACAAAATTATACTGAAACTTATCGCTATGATGCGGTTGGTAATATTTTAAATTTTAAACATCGGGGCGATAGTGCAAGTGCGCTAGGCTGGAATCGTTTTTATCAATACGCAAATAGTAGCAATCGTCTATTAGCCACTAGTAGGCCTGGCGATACTATTTCAGGACTAGCACATTACGCAGAATCGGCGAGTGCCAATTTATCTGTGCCTTATCGCTACGATACCCACGGAAGTATGTTGAATCTAGAGCGCACGAATGAAATGTTCGATTTGCATTGGGATTACCGCGATATGATTCATCATGTACGACTTGAAGCAAGTGGAAGTTCACATGCCTTTTATAATTACGATTCACAAAAACAACGCACCCGTAAACGCATCGAAAAAAACAACGGCAATATTATTGAAGAGCGTTTTTATTTAGGCGGAATGGAGTTATATCGCCGTACCGAAAATAATACCTTGGTAGAAGAAATCGAAACCTATCATTTGTTTGCCACGGATGATCGTGTGTTAATGGTTGAGAATGTGATTGAAACGAATAATGTAGATTTAGGTAAGGGCGTTTTATTTCGTTATCAGTACAGCAATCATTTGGGCAGTGTGGGTTTGGAGTTAAATGAAAATGCCGAAGTGATTTCTTATGAGGAATATCATCCTTATGGAACTACGGCTTATAGTGCGAAGAATAGTGCTGTTAAGGCGGTGGCGAAAAGATATAGATATACGGGGATGGAGAGGGATGAGGAGACGGGGCTTTCTTATCATACGGCTCGGTATTATTTGCCCTGGTTGGGGAGGTGGGGGAGTTCTGATCCGATTGGGGTTGGTGGTGGGGGGAATTTTTATAATTATTGCTTCTCAGCGCCAATTTTGTGCACAGATTCAGCTGGGACTCAGCCTGCAAGCTCCATAAAAACCATACACGGTTTTATAGATGGATTTTCGGAGTCAATGGCAAACTTTGTTCCAAATACTGCTAATTTCCTTGCGCAAGGTTGGGAGGAGTTGACAGACGAACCACTCCAAACAACACAGAACTTGGGGGCATTTGTAGTTAATCTTGTAATTGTAAGAACAGAAGACGGGGACAACATACCCGATAGCTTACAAGTAATTGGTAGGGGTATTGAAGATATAGCTGAAACAGCAAGTGAAACGTTCATAGCTGCAGTAGAAGCTGGGGATGAATATGAAGCCGGACGGATTATTGGCTCGGGCACTGCTATGATAGCCGCACCATTTGGCGCCACAAAGCTCTTAGGAGCCATTCCACGTATTACCAGAGCCGCCACGGCCGGAAGGAGAGCGGTGGCAGCAGTGGCTGGTTCCACAGAAGCAGAAACATTAGCTGCTCTGGAAGGTGCTGAAGCAGCGGCGGCGGAAACGAACTCAGCATTAGTGACAGCAGATATGGAAACCTTAGTTGCAGAGGGAAACCTCTCAACTATCGGTGCGCTGACTGACGAGGCTGTCGGATATAGCGAAGTAATGAGTAATATCGCAGAAATTGCGGAAAGTCCAGCTCTTGCTGAAGCAGCAGCTTCCGAAGCTGCCGCGGGGAGTACAACCGCAAGATCATGGCAAGTTCTCAGGGCCCAAGCAACAGAAGAAGTTGTATCAACCGCAACTGGTGCTCAAGTTGCTGAAGTCGAGGCTGCTGCACAATTGGAACTTCTCCAAACCGCTGAGACAAATTTTATTGATGAATTGGCAAGACGCTCTAGTGCAACATCACGTACTAGCGAAGCTCTGTCTGCTGCCCATGCTGCTGCACACGTTGCATCTGATGGATTGTCTACTGAACTGGCAAATGCTATTTCGAGTCGAGCTTCGGGCGGAAATGCTATCAAATTTTATTTTGACATTTTGAATGCTATCACACGTAGTCGATGAAAAAGAAGGATTACAAAAGAATAAGATCAGATTCGATTTAATTTTAGGAGAAACATGCAATACAAAATGGAAAAAACTAAAGTCAGTTATCATGTTGAAGAACTATTACAGCGGTACTTTACACCGCGTACGCCGGATCGTAGGTTGGATAAGCGAAGCGTTATCCGACAAAAACAATTGAAAGGCAAAAAATAGGGCGAGTGTTATGCCAAATTATGTGCGGTATCGGATTAAGGGAGGTTGTTATTTTTTTACGGTGAATTTATTGGAAAGAAATAAAAGCTTATTAGTTGACCATATTAACCTTTTGCGTGGATCGGTACGCACTTGTAAACAAAAACGGCCGTTCCATATTGATGCATGAGTGGTGCTACCACCGCGTACGCCGGATCGTACCGCGTACGCCGGGTCGTAGGTTGGATAAGCGAAGCGTAATCCGACGTTGTTGATAATTTTATTCAATGTTTATAATATTTTTTATATAAAATTTTTTAAAAATTGATGTTGAACAAAATATAAATAGACTCGGTGGAATGCGCATTCGCTTTTCCACCCTACAAACACGGAGGTGGTTGTGTCGAATTATTTGCGGTATCGGGTTGATGGTGGGTGTTATTTTTTTACGGTGAATTTGCTGGAGCGGAATAAAACTTTGTTGGTTGACCATATTGATCTGTTAAGAGAATCGGTGCGTGTGTGTATGCAAAAACGACCGTTTTATATCGATGCCTGGGTGGTGCTGCCTGAACACATGCACGCTATTTGGACTTTGCCCGAAGGTGATGATGATTTCTCTAACCGTTGGAAGATGATTAAAACCCATTTTTCTAAAGGCTTACCCAAAGATGAAAGACGTTCAAAGGTAAGAATTAAACGCGGCGAACGGGGCATTTGGCAACGACGTTTTTGGGAGCATGCCATACGAGACGAACGAGATTATGCCAACCACATGGATTACTTACACTTTAATCCAGTTAAACATGGTTGGGTGAAAAAGGTAATAGATTGGCCTTATTCAAGTTTTCACCATCACCTCAATAGCGGAAATTATCCCGCTGATTGGGCCGGTGGCGATGGCGAAAATGTAGGTTGGATAAGCGAAGCGTAATTCGACGTATCAATGAGATAAAACGTTATAGATGCTTGAGCAATGCAAATAAAGATATTTTAGATAAATAAAAATATATTGATGGAGAACAATATGAACAATAAAACCGATTTAAAGTTAGGTATGCAAAGTCAGGATGTTTGGGTGCTTAAGGTAAAGCTGCAATTAATCGGCTTTAATCTTTCTACTATCAAGACCACCAAAGCGACTCGCTCAACCGTTGCGGAAAGCGCACTTGATGTTTTTGATTCAGTTACTGAAAACGCCGTAAGAAAATTTCAAACACAACAAGATTTACCGGTAACTGGTGTTGTTGATTCTCTTACTGAAACGCGCCTTGATTTGATGGTTGCTCAATCAAATAAATTTGCAGTATTGGGTACTGTGCTAGATAAAAATGGTAAACCACTACCCAAAGTGATTGTGCAGGCAAGTGATCGCGATGTGGGTAAAAACACGCGTCTGAAAAAGGTGGCCACTGATTCATCGGGCAGGTATGTGATTGCATATCGTCGTAATCAATTTGCGCGAGCAGAAAAAGAAAGCGCAGATTTACTATTAACTGTAAGGGGGCTCCCTAAGTATCAGCCTGATATTATTTTTAATGCTAAACCTGTTGAGCTTGTTAATCTGATTCCAGACGATGCTGATTTTACTGGGCCATCAGAGTATGAGCTGCTGTTAACTGAACTTGCACCCTTGTTAGTCAATGTTTCTGTGCCTAATTCACCGCAGGCAGGGTCGTTAGAAAAATTGATTTTAGTGGTTCATCAGTCTGCAAATCGTAGTGTTGATCCCAAACAAAATGATCTGATATTTATGCGTCAGGAAATGGGGGAATCAAAGGAGCAATTTGACACATTAGTTACGGCTATTAGGCTATCAGAAGAGTTAAAAAATAAATTTGGCGTTACCTTTGTTTATGGCCTGATTCGACAGAATCTTCCTGCAACACTGGAACAGTTATTAAATACAAATAAATTAATAGTGATATCAGCATTAGAGTCGGCTTTTAGCCAAAACGTTATTCCTCAGGATATTAATAATATTAAATTGAAGTTTGTCGATTTTTTGCAAAATAAATCTATCGCTTATCAAATGAGAAAGGCGACTAATAAAGATAGTAGTTCTTTAGGTGATTTATTACGGTTGTCTGGTACCAGTATAAAAACACAACAGCAATATGCCAAAGCAGTTTACGAATATGATGGCAAAGTGGATGATTTTCAGAGTGTGTTAGTAAGTAAATATCGTATTCCAGAAAAACATGTAAAAAACATTGCTTCTACTCTGGCGCTGGGGAGTTTAGCCTCTGGGCATGTGCCAATGGTGAAAGCGATGCAAGCTATTATAAAAAGTACAGATATAGCTAAACAGGTAGAACTCGCCACGTTAGAGACTAAGGATTGGTTTAAATTAATCCAGGGACGCTCTGGCACAGGTTATCCAGTAACTACAAGAGGACTTAGTGCTAAAGAGAAACGAACCAACTACGCAAAATATGTTAAGCAAACCATTGAATCCAGGTACCCAACAGCTAGTATTACGCACAGATTACCCGCTTTATTGCCTGTTAATTCAGTATCCAAAAAAGATCTTAATTTGTTTTTCAATAACAACATCAATTTTGCATTTGATCAGGTTTCAGTAGCGAGCTATTTAAATACTGAAGCGGATCTTAGCGGCATCCAAAATGTAGACACTTTAAAAGATACATTAATACAAACGCAAAGCCTTTTAAGAGTCGTTGGTAAAAATGGACAGTTTGAAACACTCGCACCCCTTATCAATGCCGATTATAAAAACATCTCACAAATTGCCTCGGAGTCTCAGCAAACATTTATCAATAATATGTCGAATTTAATGCCCGAGGATGTGGCACTTGAAGTGCATAGCTTATCTACATCCATCGCTATAGCCACTGAAGTTGGACAAGCTCAAGTTAGAGATTGGATAAACACTTCAGTACCATTGGTTCTTCCGCCCCTACTTGATCCGGAGCTATTGGGTAGTGGCGGTGAAAGTGAAGGTCTATCAGAAATATTTGGTGCGCTAAATGGTTGTGCCTGCGAGCATTGTCAATCTGCCTATAGCGCATCTGCCTACTATGTTGATTTATTAAATGAGTTACAAAAAGCGAAAGTTGGCAATATTTCGATTGCTTTAGAAGATTTGTTTAAGCGAAGACCAGACCTGGAAAATATTCAGCTCAGCTGCGCTAATACTAATGTAGAAATTCCCTATATTGATTTGGTTAATGAAGTATTAGAGGCGGCGATTGTTGGTGGTGATTATAATAACCAAACTGGCGATACTGGTATGGTGCAAGCCGAATTAGCCGCGCGCTGGGAGCATCAAAGTGAACAGGCATATACAACTATTGGTGGAGCACCATTACAATGGCTGCCAATTTATGAACCAGCTTTTGTCCAGACAAATGCGCTGCTTGACTATTTTGGGATCAATACAGTTTCCTGGTTGGAAACGTTTGCTGAGCCAGACGATGAAGGCTTAACCAAGGCGGCTGCGATATTGGATGTGAGCAAGACAATCGCCAGCTCTTTTGTTACTGGCGCATCAGACAGGCATGGTATTGCCAGCAAGCTTACGGAATTTATGAAACAAAGTGGTTTATCCTATGAGGAAGTTGACCAGTTATTAGAGCTAGAATGGATTGATCCAGATGACACGGTAGGAATTAAATTTTCACCTGCTCATCCCTGTGATATCGACTATGCCACTATTAAGACCTTAACAGCAAAAATTGCCGATAAAATATGGCGTTTTTTACGCTTGTATAGAGCTACAGGCTGGGAGCTAGAAGAGCTTGGTGAAGCGCTTATTATTGCATCGAGCTGGGCTATAGCATTAGGTTCCAGTGCAAGAAAATTAGACAGGCACACCTTTGTTAATTTAGCGTCATTACATCATCTATCTGAGCGCACTGGTTATAGTCTATCGAGCGTGATGGAGTGGTTTTCCTTATCGATTGAATCAATTTCTAAATCAAGAATATCTGCTCAACGATTAGTTGCACTTTCTGAAGTAGCTGGCCTGGATGTGTTTCAAATAAAAACAGTTGCTGCGCTAATGAAAATTAATCTCAATATTACTGATGAGCCAGCTATTGATAGTGTTCAACAGCTATCGCCTTTATTGGCTATTCAACTTCTGGGCGTCATCGAGTTACTAGTCGAGCTTAAAATCGATATTTATCAGTTGCAATGGTTGCTAAAAAATCAAGACCAAACGCCAGCTTTATTTTCTCGAAAAATTGAAGAGGTAACTCTGTTTTTGGAAGGCCTATGGCAAGGTGCAGAAAAATTAAGAGGACAGCTGGATGGTTTAACTGATTCTGTGGAAGATGTACAAGAGCGTGCACGTTTACTTAGTTTAATAGGTGAGTATGTTGTTTTACAGTTAGCAAGCTATACCTCTACTACAGAAGAAGTAGTGTCGTTATGTATGGACGCTTATTTTTCTGCTTCGGAATATTCATTGTCTAGTTGGCAGGTATTTATTCAAACGTCTTCAGTTGATGCTGATAATGAAGTTGTCGATAACGCGGTTTTAGTGAGCATGTTTCCAGCCTTACGAAAACTGGCAAAAACAATTGCACTCATAAATATGTTTGGTTTTACCAGCGAAGAGTTAATGAGTGAAACCCTCACTAATCAGTCCTTAATTAACTTTCCTTTATTGCCAGTATCTGATGCTGAAGCAAATTTACCATTTTCTAAATGGCTGGAGATGGCTGAAACCGTCCGACTTAGAAATGATTTTTCGGGATGGGAAAAATCATTATTGAATGTAATACAAGAGTCAGATCTTGACAACATTTATTCTATTACGGGCTGGTCATCAACAGAAGTTCAGGCGTTTCAAACATCCTTTTCATCCCCGCTGGATTTGTCTAAAGCGCACACTTACAAAGTGTTAAACGAGTTGTTTAGATGGAAGAAAAAGCTAAATATATCTGCCAGTGAGTTAAGTAGTTTAATCGATGAAATAAAAGCGATGCAATTTGAGGCGCTATCACAAAGGCTAAATGAACTAGGTGAAAATAATGTTGAGCAATCACGTTGGCTTGAAATTATTACGCCGATTAATAATGATGTAAGAGAGAAAAAGCGTGATGTTTTAGTCAGTTATCTAACCTCAGTTAAGGCGCGGTCAGATTTAAGACAATTCGAAGATGCTAGTGACATTTATGCATACTTCTTGATTGATCCTGAAATGGGCAGTTGCCGAAGAACCTCCCGCATCAAAAATGCGATTAGCGCTGTGCAACTGTTCATTCAGCGTATACGAATGGGATTAGAAACTATTCAACTGAATCAACTTGGCCCTGCATTTAATCAAGAATGGGATTGGCGAAAAAACTATCGAGTATGGGAAGCAAACCGAAAGGTTTTTCTATACCCAGAAAATTATATATTCCCGGAGCTAAGAGATGATCAAACAGTATTTTTTAAAGAGTACGTAGACACCTTATTGCAAGATGAGGTTAATGAAGACAATATGGAGCGTGCTGTTATTGCCTACCTCGAAAAGCTTGATGAAGTTGCTCGTTTAGATATACGAGCAATTTACCAAGACGAGGATGAAACTAGCGATGGCAATGGTGAAGTGCATATTCTGGCGCGTACCTATGGTGAGAATCCCAGGTACTTTTATCGTAAACAGAGTGCATCCTCTTTTTGGGATGGGTGGCGACCAGTGGAGATTGATATTAGCGGTAATCATCATGTGCTTGTAAAACACTCAGGGCGTTTATATCTAGTTTGGATTGTTTTAGAGGATAGTGGAACAAGTGATGAGTTTACTGAAGGCCAAACTGAATCAGTAAAGATTATTAAGATTAAACTGTATTGGTCAGAATATACTACCTTTGGTTGGTCTAGTTCAAATTATACTGTTGTGCTGGAATTAAAGGAATCGTTTAACCATGATGATTTTTCTATTAAAACTGTAGTGTCCGACAGTCATTTAAGAGTTGCCATCTATCTTTTACGGCCTCGACGAATTAATAATTTAATACCTATTCGTGCTTTTGTATTAGATAAATGCAAAAACGTATTTACTACAGATTCCACAGGCCGATGGCAAGAGACTATTGTTGCACCTGAGAAGACACTCTATAAGAACATGAAATATGTGAGTAGCGATTTGCAAATTTCATTTAAATACCGACGATTTGATGTCTCTGATACTACCCCCAGTATTGTTCAAGATGTAGTTACACGTTCAACTCGCCCATTTTCATTGCTTCCGCCAAGTCAAAGACTTCATTTTAGTTCAAATTTGTCTTTTGTTTTTTCTGATTCCCAGGGAGTATTTATTGCCCGACGTGAAACTGTTAATTCAGGTCAAGGTGAGGAGCTTGATAGTTTCTTTGAATCGACCCCACCCTTTTCAAGTCTTAGTTCACAGGCACGTACGGACAATTTAAGGGTTTTAGATAACGAGTCTGTTGTGTTTTTTCAATCCTTTTATCACCCATTTGTCTGTAAGCTAATAACTCGATTGAGGGAAGGAGGATTGGATTATTTTTACGGGAAATTTCATAGGCCAGCTTTTGATTCATTGTTAAGGATACCTTTTTTAAATGGTTATCCGTCTGATATAGAGCAGAATTTATTAAGAGAAAATAAAGAAACGTTTATGGATCGATATGGTGTACAAGAGTATCGTACTACACGTAATATTGCGAATGTTGCTCACCCTGAGTTTGCAGATGAAAAATTAGATTTTAGCCAATCTGGTAGCTATTCTATTTATAACTGGGAGTTGTTTTTTCACATTCCATTGTACACAGCTCAATTACTAACTCAGTCTGGTGATTACGAAGCTGCGCAAAATTGGTTGCACCGAATATTTGATCCAACCGATACTCGGAGAGATGGAATGATAGGCGCCAGAAATTGGCGAATAGCTCCTTTTTATCAAGAAGCATTAAAAAATCCTGAAACGATAGAAGAGTTACTTGATTTGTTGAGTACGGGAGCCGATTCTGGCTTAAGCGATGATATTGAAGCATGGCGAGAAGACCCTTTTAACCCTCATTTAATTGGCCGCATGCGTATTTCTGCTTATATGCGTAAGACGGTATTACAATATCTCGATAATTTAATTCAGTGGGGCGATTATTTATTTAAACGACATACCATCGAATCAATTAATGAGGCGAGTAATATTTATATTATGGCCTATGAGTTACTTGGTCAAAAACCTGTTAGGATTTCAAAAGGTTCTACTGAAAATGCAATGAATTTTTCTGAGTTAAGCGAATTAGATCTGTTCTCTAACACTCGCTTAGAGGAGGCTGTTTCAGTAGGCGGAGTTGCAACTGCAGATGGCGCAATGTCTAGCCCCTCGATTATCAATATGCTGTTTTTTTGTATCCCCGGTAATACGGATCTTATTAAGTATTGGGATATCGTAGCAGATCGATTATTTAAAATTCGCCATTGCCAAGACCTTAACGGTCGTTCACGTTCTCTACCTTTATTTGAGGCACCTATCGACCCTGCGTTATTGGTAAGAGCCCGTGCCGCTGGTCTGGATATTAATAGTGTTCTGGATGGTTTGTATGGCACGAATAGGCCGCATCATCGTTACCCTGTTTTATGGCAAAAGGCCATAGAGCTGTGTAATGAAGTACGTAGTTTGGGTGGGTCGCTATTAAGTGCGCTAGAGAAAAAAGACGCCGAAGAATTAGCGAGACTACGTTCTGCTAATGAAGCGCACTTATTAGAATTGCAACTAGGTATTAGTGATCAACGTATTGAAGAAGCAAACAATCAATTAGCGTCTCTAATCAAGTCGCAAAATAATGCTATAAAACGACAATCTACTTATTCTTCACGTCAATTTAAGAACATACAAGAAAGTCAAGCGGAATCCAATTTAAAGGAAGCTAATGAATTAGAGGACGTTTCATCTCATTTTAGCCACAAAGCAACAATCGCAGCTGGGTTTCCGCAGATTCATACCCAGGGAACTTCCTCGGGCACTAGTATTGGTGGGCAGCAAGTTTCTGCAGTTCTCAGGGCATTCTCTGATCGTTTCACTACCATGGCTAGAAAGGAAAGTAGGGAAGCTTCTAAAATGCAGATATTGGGCGGGTATCATCGTCGTCAGGAGGATTGGGATCTGCAAAAAGACTTGGCAGGAATCGATATTGAGCAAATAGATAAACAGATAGTTGCAGCTGAAATTAGAGTGGCGATATTAGAAAAAGAAAAACAAAACTTGCAAGTGCAAACAGAGCAGAGCAAACAAGTCGGTGATTTTTTACGCAGTAAATTTACTAACCAGTCTTTATACACATGGATGAGTAATCAGTTGCTAAATTTATACAGGCAAACTTATGATCTTGCTGTAAGCTTAGCTATGCAGGCGCAAAGCGCAGCTTCACGTGATTTAGGTTTAGTGGCTGGTGAATTTTCTAGATTTATTATGCGCGATTGGGATAGTCAGCATAAAGGTTTGTTAGCTGGAGAAAAGTTAGCGTTGCAATTACGGCGTTTAGACAGTGAGTATTTAGAAAGAAACAAACGCAAATTCGAACTGACCAAATCTATTTCTTTGGCCCGCTTAAATCCGGCAGCGTTATTTGCTTTTAAAGCTAATAGGGTGTGTCAGTTTACAATACCAAGCTGGTTATTTAATATGGATTTCCCTAATCATGCTAACCGCCGTATTAAGAATGTTCGTTTGACTATTCCTGCCGTAACAGGGCCTTATACGACTTTGGCGGTTGAACTTACCTCTGATGCATCGGGTGAAACAATTGCAACTAGCAATTGTCAAAACGATTCGGGTTTATTTGAATTAAATTTCCGTGATGAAAGATTCTTACCCTTTGAGGGCGAGAGCCTTGACCCCGATACTAATTGGCTGCTGACCTTGCCAGGATCTAATCAATTTGATCAAGAAACTATATCAGATGTGATTTTGCATATGAGTTATACCTCTTCCGAACAAACTTTGGAACCTGCAGATACGCCCGCACCGGATGAGGATACTCTGTTTAGTGTTCTATCTGTACGCAGCCAATTTCCTGTTGAGTGGGCCCAATTACAGGATGGTGAGGCTGCGACTTTAACAATCAATGAACAGCATTTGCCCTATGGTGCTAGCACCATAGTAGGTATCAGTCAATATACTACCTTGTCTGATTCTGATTCTGACTCTGACTCTGACTCTGACTCGACTAATGCACCTGTGCCTTTCAGTGGTTCTACTCCTTGGCAGATAGAATTATCAGTAGAGAATGCAAGTGTAGTGCAAGATATTCATTTGTTTATCGCAGGTAAGATTGGTTAGAGAGAAACGATAGATCGGCCGATAAAGATAGCTGAGCGCATTCTAAGGTGGTTAAAATAAAATAACTGGGTCAGATACACTTCGAATTATTAATATCTGGATTTTGTAATTTGTACTAGATCATTTCGTTCATAGCCAACGGTCGGTATTGTTACGGACTTGCCTTTTTCTATAATCCGTTAGAAATGTATAGATTTACATCGAAATTTGAACCATCATTTGCGTTGCATGTTGACTCATTAAACTCCATGAAAGTTGAAAAAACCCGGTGTTTCAATCTTTTGTAGGATCAATGCGAAATGTTGGATGCAATCTAACACTCAAAATTTACCAGTGAGCGCAACGTAGGTTCAAAAATGCTATTTTAAATGACTGCTTTCTTCAATGTTGTATGCACAACTGGCTAAGTAAAAAAAGATGTGATTTGGATTTTATTTCCTGATGTTCCATAGCATGAACGTCCGCAAACGGCACACTGCGGACGTTGGTATATATTAAACTGAGCGAGAAAGTCATGAGAAAAAGTTGTAACATAAGTCAATATCCGTGCGCGACATAAGTCAATATCCGTGTGTGCCACATAATCACCCTATTAGCTGTCCAGAGAGCTGTGAATGCGTACCGAGGATGACAAATATAAGGTCGAGCGAATCGTTCTAATAGAGTTTGCTAAAAACGCATCCCTTAACCTTGATCAAGAGAGTATGCGTAAGGGCAATCCGGATATAGGAGAGCCTGATATTTTCTGCAATTGCAATGCGAAGTTTATCTATTTTGAGTTAGCTGAAGCTTGCGTTAAAGAGTTTGCGGCAGCAATTGCTGAGGCAAAGCGAAACGAATCAGGCCTGGCAACAGCATGGGGCAGTGATGGTATAGAAGAGGTTCTGAACAAGAAACTAAAGAAATCCTATAACGTGAAAGAACCGATCGATCTTCTCTTATACTTAAATGGCAGAAACGCACTGCCCGATGATGTTCTCATACCAAAAGCACTACATTTATTAAAAAATGGAGCCGGCCCTTTTAGGAAGGTTTGGTTTTTTGGGGAAACTGTTTGTGAATTGGATACCGGCAACAGCTAACAAGCAATGTTACTGAAAGTTAAATGCTGGGCGTTAGAGCAAAAGCGAATGGATTTAATGAGACGTCAAAAGTGTTTGTAACTCGAATTCTCGGCGATTGCCCGCAGTGCGAATCAAAAAACACATACGGTAATGTAAGCATACATTCAGATCATGTTCTCCGTGGGTGCACCCAGTGCTCTTACGAAGGATTCTTTTGGCTTCCTGAAATACGTAAGTCGATACTTTATCTCGATCAGTTTTTCTTTAGCCACGCATTTCGGGCAAAAGACCCGCGATTTGTTGATGCCGCAGACCTAGTGTCTAAAATGACATCATCCCAACTGCTTGTGGTTCCATATTCTTCGATTCACGAAGATGAATCCCGAATGTGGAGAGGGAATGGTAGTAATGATCAAGAAGATCTAATGGAGTTTATAAAATCAACGTCTGGGGGGCATGAGTTTTCCCCAGATTATAATGTTGAAAAAACGCAAATAGTAAAGGCTTTCCAGGCTTATTTGTCTAGCGCTAGCACAGAATACATCGTTGACGAACGAGATGCGGTTCCAAATGATATCCACAGATGGGATGATTATTTTCGTATAGATGTACCGGGATACTTCAAAGACGTTGAACTTGGTCGAAAGTTGAAGAATGAAAGCATCGAACTTTTGATAAACGCATTCGATGGATGGCAAGAGTCAACCTCAACATTTGATGAACATGTAGCCTTAGAAATGCGCGAATCTGCTAAGTCATATATCGAACCGTATGTGAAGCAAGCTTTGCGCCTCGCACAAGGGGATTTTGATGCAGTTTTAGATTCCCCGGTCAGAGCTAATGTATGTGAATCTCTTCTATATTGCCTCGATAACAATCTTGCGGACACCGTAAAATTCGAAACAATAAAGCGGTTCTTTTATTCGGAATATTTTAGAAAACTCCCATATCAGTCGATTAGCTGTCGGACATTTGCTGTATTAAAAGAGATGGTTGCGCGGGGTGCGTACGCAAATCGAGATAAAGCTAAGCGTCGATTGAGAGGTATATTCCAAGACATCGGTCATATAGCAACTTATGCACCGTATTGTGATGCAATTGTTGTAGATAAGCCGATGGCAGAATTAGTAACATCATCACGACTAAATATTGAATCAGAATTTGGTGTTAGAGTTTTTAGCCTTAACAACTGGGATAAGTTCTACAACTGGCTTAACGAACTAGAGAACCGAATTACAGACGACCATAGAGCAGGGCTCGAAGCAGCATATGTATAATAAAATTCACTCTAACAAATTGGTGCGCTACGTTCCGCAATTTGCCGCTGATGCGAAGGGTTAAACGACGGCTATGGGCACCAAGTACGCGTTCGATGTTCGGAATTTAATGGCGGCTTCCAGATAACTGTCGTTCCAGATCACGGCTCAATAGGCAAGTCTCGGCACGAATCGGACTTAAATTGAATTAGTTGACTGAGTGATGCAATGTATATAGAAGGCTACGTGAAGGTTCAGAGCATAGTTTATCCATATGGTAAGCAGGTGGTGCCGCAGTTTCTGTTCATTGGGGATAGGGTGTGGCGGCCTTGCTCACTACTGCCAGCAGTCGTTAGCAAGATAACCAACACGAGAACTGTGGCAAGTATCGGTTTTGAATCTGAAATGAATCAACCTTGCTGGATAAAAATTGATACTTTGAAGCATCGACTGGTTAGACGTTACGATGATGGTAGTGCATTGTACGAGTGTGAAATTAAAGATGCGGAAACTCTTAGTCCAGAATTTTCATTTCGACATCATGAATATCGCTTGAGACTGTTTCACCACACAAATTCAGAGACGGTTCCGATGATATTCAGTAGTGGTGAACTTCGCTCAAGCAGTTCAAACTATGAAGGTTCGACTCATCATGCAGAAAGGAGTTTTGTATATTTTACAGATTTTCCATCACTAACAACTCCTGAAGATTTTTTGCGTGTAGCAATGTCTGATAAAGGAAGGATGTTAGGGTTGGAGTATGATCAACCAGAGTTTGGTGTTGAGATACTTAAAGTTCCTGAGCGTTCAATGGGCGTGATGGATGCTTCTATTGAACTCCTTGTCGAACCAGAGTTAATAGACCCACAGCCAATGCTATATCATGACCAAAGGATACGTAAAGAAGGCGATTCGCTGTACTGGGAACTGATGCATAAAAATATCTTTAGGATACCTGTTGAGCCTGGAGGTGTGATTTTTGTCAAGGAGCAACTTCAAGCAATAGCTGATGCTGATGTTCGAGGATTGCATATGCCAGACAGTATACTTGCTGACGTGGTCAACCTTTTTTATACAACTCAGTTAAGCGGCTTTCTGTCTTTCGGTTAGTAATTCTTCATACTGCTTTGGACTGACATATCCCAGCGTTGAGTGCAGTCGATAATTGTTATAAAACACCGATATGTAGTTCAATATATCTTGCTGTGCTTCCTGCCTGCTTTGGTAATGTCGCCAGTGCACTCGTTCTTGTTTTAAGGTGCCGAAGAAGCTTTCCACGACGGCATTATCCCAGCAATCACCCTTACGGCTCATGCTGCCCTTTATGTCATGCGTTGTCAGTAGCTTTCTGAAAGCCTTGCTCGCGTATTGAGATCCACGGTCTGAATGATGGATCAATCCTGCTTTAGGTTTGCGTTGCCAGATCGCCATTGTCAATGCGTCACATACCAGCTTTGCTTTCATGCGTGAACTCATACTCCAGCCGACTACTTTTCTGGAACATAGGTCAATCACGACAGCAAGGTATAACCAGCCTTCCTGTGTCCATATATACGTCACGTCAGCGGCGTAAATCTGATCAACCTGCGGTACATCAAACTGTCGCTGTACCAGGTTATCGTACACCGGTTGCTTGTGGTTACTGTTAGTGGTCACTTTGTATTTCTTTCTCCGGCGTACCGACACATCGGCTTCTTTCATCAGCTTTCTCGCCTCGTTTCGACTGATCGGGTAGCCCAGGCAATTCATTGCCTTCTTTATGCGACGACTGCCATAGGTATCATCGCTGGCTTCGGCTATTGCCTTGACCCAATCCAGCATTTCCTCTCGTTCAGAGTCTACTGGCCGATTCGCGGCATGGCGTCGATAATGGTAATAACACTGACGATTAACACCCAATACCCGGCATTGCAGGCTGATCGGATAGGTATTCTGATGCTGGGTGATGAACGAATATTTCACTTCGTTTCTGCTGCAAAGAATACCGTTGCCTTTTTTAATATATCTTTCTCCATCTCCAGACGTTTTACCTGGGCTTTGAGCTTTCTGATTTCCTCCTGATCTGGTGTTAACTTGCCATTACCTCGGAAGGCCAGTCCATCGTCAGACTCTGCTTGCTTAACCCAGCGGCCCAACATGTTGGCATTGATACCAAGACTTCTGCCTGCCTCTTCTCGACTATATTTTTGTTCAGTCACCAGGCTAACGGCATCCAATTTAAATTCTTTTGAATACTTCTTTCGTGTTGTCATTTCGATTTCCTCAGTTAAGTAAATTATCCTTAACTGGGTTGTATCAATCAATTAGACCACGTCATGCCGGTTGTGCATTCTCGAAGGGTGATATGCGGATTGTGTTTGATGAAGATTGCAACGCTGGATATCAAGTTAAGCATGTTGCAAGAGCACATGATAATCCACTTGACGCATTTCTCGCATCATAAAAGAAAATTAGTCGGCAACCGGCGGCACATTGCAGTCGTTTCTCTAGGCGCGATTAATTACTGGGACGAGCAGTTTGGTGGCATTTCACTATTTGCGTATACTGAGTTATACAGACTCAACCTAACTCAGTTAACCTAGAGTTTGAATAATTCACTGTCAGGAATTTAATAAATATGGAAATCACAATCATTGTTGCACTTACTGTTATAGGTACGCTATTACTAGGGGTGTCTGAACTTTTCTCGGCTCAATTAGTAGATGCTATTCGAGAAACAGCCAAGACAACTATTAGACTAATATTGGATTTTATATTTAGGGCTACGCTTGTGTTTGGCGTATTATCATTGGCAACACAGATGATCTTATTATCAATCCCAACGCAGTCACTAACGCTAGAGCAAGCATTTTCAAATCCCCATATTATGATAAGGGTACTTCTTATAGCAGGTGTTATATCTGCATTTAATAATATGCGAAAATTCAGCATGCCACGAAAAATAATCAAAACATTTGCTTCTGTAAATGCAAAATATATATCAGCGTGGCTTGGATTTTCGTGTGTAGTAATAGCGGCAGTATTGGGATTAACGTGATACGCCTAACAAATCATTGGTATGGGGATTTTGCTACGCCGCCCTTCGTAACATCCGCACAAATCAATCGCTAGCCATCTTAAATAGAGTCTTGAATGATATTTTTAAGTCACAATCATGCGGATAAACCCGTAGTTGAACAAGTAGCGCTAAAATTTTCAGAGTCATTTGGTGTTGAAAATGTTTTCTATGATTCTTGGACCATCCAGCCTGGCGAAGGAATCATTGATAAAATGTCTTCTGGCTTAGGGAGTTGTAAGTTCTTTTTTTTCTTTGTTTCTGAAAATAGCCTAAAAAGTAAAATGGTTTCGCTTGAGTGGCAAAATGCACTAATTCTAGCAACAAAAGAGCAGTGTAAAATTATTCCTATCAGATTAGATCAATCTGTATTACCGCCAATAATGAGTCAAAATCTCTATATTGATTTATATACCGTAGGATTGGATGCGGCAATCGCGCAAATTGCTGACGTCGTAAACGGTGTAAATACCTATAGGGCACCAGCGCAGAAGTTTTCTAATGTTTGTTTTTCTATTGAAAATGTTGACGGCGATACTTTTGTTACCATTAAAGCACAGCACTACTTAGAACCAATTGCGAAATTCGTTATTCTCTTTGAAAACTCAGAAGGTGAACTTGAGTGTAAGGTGGAAAATGAAGATCCGTACCAAGGTGGGTTTAACAAGGACGTAAGACTAAACAGTGGCGTCATTTGTAATGGCTATTTTGCTAGTGTTTTTCGAGGTTTAACTCCTGCAATGTCATTAAAAGTTAGCCTTAAACCAAAAGATGGTGCTACCTTAAAATTCGTTGGCGTTTTACACCAAAAGTCACACAATAGCTGGGAAGGTGTGCCGCACGAAAATGCTTAGTATCAAGTTGCGGCACTCGGATAAATTACTGGCTGCACTCCCAATTACCCGGTGAGCAAGGCGTTAACGGCAGCTTGGGGCACAGGCTGTGTGAAAACTATTTGCGAAAAACCAAAGTGGAAACTCGCGGCTAGTTTATGGCAGTTATCGCACGTTGAGTGGGTAATTAAAGTCAACGTCAGCCCCGTTATTGATCAGTTGTGGGAGAAATCTTTTCACCAACGCCAATTTTTGGAGTTTTTACACAGGCTGGGCACACAGCTGCTATTCCTCAGCTGAATATGAATGACTGCTTTGAATAAAACAACCATTGTCTGCCCCAATTAAAACCTGTTAACAATCCTGTCAGATTAAGTCTGAACTGCTGGGGGTAAGCAACAAATTAACGCCAAAAAAATCCGCTTATGTATTGTTCACTTGAGCCATAAAAACAAATGCTGAGGTTTCTCATTCATCGCCGGCCCTGAAGGCTTTGGCATTTCATCTTCAAGCATAAAGTTCCTTTGTCGATTATGGCTGGTTGTTTCCAATAGCGGATAGGCGACCGGGAATCTTCCTTCTAAGCCGCAATGCGTACACTTGTGCGGGTAGGACATGGGGTATTCAAACCGTACTGGTTTTGATTGATCTCTGCGGAATATGCCCTTTCCGCAAGCACACTGGAATTCGATTAACTGGGCGCTGACTGGTTTTGATACTCTCGGCATGCGGGTAGTTTACTGGTTGGCTCAAGGGTTGCCTACATGGATGTTGCGGTGCGGCGTTCCGATAAGGCGCGCGTGGCAGGGAGCGGAAGCTTCTGGCTACAACAGCTAATATACAAGTGATATTTGTCCACGGTAATGTCACAATTAACCCACGGAAAAATAACAATCAATTGGAGCAGTCGGCTTTGCACAGAACTATCGAACCCATCGCAATTGTTTTCTTATTGTTGCTATCGATGAACAGCCAGGCAATCGTCTCCAGTCAATGTAAAGAAAATTTGCCCATCACCAGGCAGGCTTTATACGGTAGCTGGACATATAGCCAGGGACAGATTGTCGGATATTTCACCTTTAATGCCGACATGACTTTCGGCGGTCGCGTTGAAGACAATGGCATGACTACCTGGAGATATCGCGGCACCTGGTCATTCAAAAATAACGCGATCGATTACCGGTATACTTTTTCATCATCCGACCACGTTAAAGTTGGCACGCAAGATCATGACGAAATATTAGAGATTGGCTGCGATCAAATAAAAATAAAAAGCATGATGGGGCGAGTTGGCTTTCTCCAGAAAAATGATTGAATTTGATATCGATGTCGAATGGAAAATAGTCTTCTGAGCTTTATTGGTTTATTGCCCGGCCTGGCGTCTTCTGACTATCTCGATTGCCCTTGTATGGTGGTCAAAGTTACTGATTTGGACTGTCCGTTCCAGAAGCAGTGTTATTTAGGCATTTCCTGAGATAGAATATCGATAGTGTTTTTGTTATACCCTAAAAAGGAAACGGGGATTAAGCTGGCCATGCGCGATGTAAGCCAGCGATCGGTAAACCCGGTTTGCGCACACTTCCTACACTACGGGTAGCTCTGACCAACGATTAGATCACCCGATTCCTATCGCGTCGTCAACCTCGACTATCGCGCCAGATAATCTGGCTCGATCTAAACTAGGATTTAAAGTCAGTCAGGGCAGGGATGGGCGAGCGTGCGATTTTCATCTAAATTCCACAATACTACCTATTTTCTTCACGCGGCCTTTGCACCGCACCACAAAGCCACTTAAGGCCTGTTTCAGGCCCATTTACGCCCGCGGCCGACGGGCTTTTATGTCCAGATTGTTGTAACAATTTAATGGACGAAGCGGCCAAGTTTTAATCGAGTTTTAAGCCGAACGGAGACCAGATATGACACCAGGAAATACCCAGGCGGTGCTGGGAGAAAACACGACCTTCAGTTGCGACAGGCATGCCCGCGCCAGCAGCCTTGCCGCCACAAGAGCGGTCAGCGACAAGGACCTTGAAGACAAAGCCGAATACCAGGGCGATCGCTGCTGCGCCTTCGACCGTCGGGTCAACCCGTGCACCCACCCGATGGAGATCCACTAATGCACCAGTCAATGGCCAGCAACCCCAAACCCGTTTACGTAGCCGAGCTTTATTTTCAGGCAGAGACGATCGATAACAATCAAACCATCCAGCTCAAGCTGCACAACATCGGTCAGACCTATACCGCCGAGGATCTGTTTTATTACGTCACCGAAGGTCAGTCCGATCCGCTACCCTGTCGCTATAGCAGTCTGCGGGTGATGAATGACGACGCCATTTTTGAGGCACGATGGGCCATGCAATGGCGCGCCAGGCAGTGACTGCCTATATAGTGACTGGCCATGAAGTGACCCGCGATGCATTCGGCCAGCCATCCGGTGCCGAGTTCTCAACAGACCGGCGCTACCGCTACCACCTCTGGCGACGTAGGCAGGGTAGGTCCGACTTCGTGCGCTTCATCGGCCTGAAGCCGTCGACCGCCGACGAGCACGACGACGATCGAACCATTAGTCAATGTTGGCAATTTACGGCGCGTTGGGGCTACGGCGCTTTTACTATGGCCAAGCTGTTTGCGCTGGGTACTAAAGACCCCAGTATCATGCTGGCCGATCCCCATCCCATTGGCCGTGACAACAATCGACACTTAAAACTACTTGCCCGCCAGACGAGTGTCATCGTCTGTGCTAATCCAGGCCGACACCAGGGGCGTGACATCGAGGTGATCAAGCGGCTCGATGACTACCCACGCCAGTGTCTGGACACCAACCAGACCGGCACCCCGAAGCCCCCGCTTTATGTCAAAGGTGACACCCCGTTAAAACCCTACCCGTTACCAAGCACCAGCCAGGCCGGGACTAAATTCGGGACTAAATCCGGGGCTATATACGGGGGAGACCCCCCAAAACAGGCGCTTAGCGTGAATCTTTTACAACCTGTTCCGGTATACCTGATGACTAGTCGCGGTCAGGCGCGCCTGCTGAAATGAAGCTTTTGACCCACCCGGCACCGGAAGACAATCTACTGCCCATGCGCGAGGTGAGCATCGAGGTGGACTGGACGCGGATGCAACGCCAACGCGCTGCCGTACTCAAGCACACCGAAGTACCCCCGTATCTGATCCTGCCGGAAGTCCAGCAACTGCTCAATCACTGCTACGACGACACCACTTACCAGTTGATTAATATTCTCTGGCATACCGGTACACGCATCAGCGAGTGCCTGGTGCTAACCCCCCGGCACTTCGTGCTCGATGCCGATGAACCTTACGTGTCGGTGAATAAGCTCAAACAAAAGCAACCCCGACAGGGCAGGGCCAAACCGCGTTATATCCCGATCAGCGATGATGAATTTATCGCATCGCTCAAGCGCTTCATCCGCGCGCGTAATATCAAACACAACGAACCGCTGTTTGTCTTTGCCTACTCAGCCGCGATCAAGCGCATCAAACGCTTCGTCGCCGCCCTCGATGCCGATGTGCAACCGTTGATTAGCGTCACCCCGCATACTTTCCGGCATTCGTTTGCGATCAATGCCGTGATCCAGGGCATACCGTCGATACAGGTACTGCAAGGCTGGCTGGGTCACAAAACCATTGCCAGCACGTTGATCTACACCCAGATACTCGCGCTGGAAACGCACCACTTTATGCAAAAGATTCAGTTCAGGATCTAGGTGCACGGGATGATTGTCTATGTCGCCAGCGCCAACAAAATTGACCGGGCATTCACTGCGGCCGCAGCTGAAGTTGGCGACGAGCAAAGTCAATTAATCAATCTCGCACATCATATTTACCAGGCATTTATCCGTAGCGCCTACGCCAAACTGTTCCACAAAAGAACCGGGCTGATCGTCTTTACGTTATTGGATTTTGAACGGCAATTTGCGCATTGGGTTGACGATGAAATAAAAGCGGCGCCGCAAAGTACCGACAATATTCGTCGCTTTACCGGGCAACTGCTAACACTCATGCAATCCACCTGGTGTCTGGACCAGGGGCTAGTCGTCAGAGAATGCCTCACCGACAGTGATTTCTTAAGCCCGCAAACATCATCTACCAAGCCTTTTAACCAACAGACAGGATAACCTATGCATTCTCCCAGGGACTGGATCAAAAATTTTCATCATTATTTATATTGTGAGCGCCAATACTCACCCGTTACCTGCACCCGTCACCAGTCGGTCCTGCTTCGGGCCTGGGATTTTCTGTCAGGACACCCAGGCGTTGACAACTGGCACCAGGTCACCGCTCATCACCTACAACGCTATCTCTCATATTGCTATCGTCGCAGCCTGAAAGCGGCCTCAATCGCAACCATGTTATCGTCGATACGTTGCTTCTATGACTTCCTGATACGCCGTTGCGATTTCCTTGACCACAATCCGGCAAGGCAAGTCTCGCCACCCAAACAATCCGGTCGCCCGCTACCGGGCCCCATCCCATCGATCGATGACATGAACCGCCTGCTCAAGCCCGGTCGGGGCGATAGCATCGAAGTTATCAGGAATTTAGCCATGTTCGAGTTAATCTATTCATCGGCGCTGCGAGTCAGTGAGCTGATCAACATCGATATCAACGACATCGATTTAAAGACAGGTAACGTGATCGTAACCGGCAAGGGCAACAAAACCCGTTATCTACCGGTCGGGCGGCAAGCGGTGAGGGCGGTTCAGCGCTATCTTAAGGTCCGACTCGACAGCACAGGCCCATCGCAACCCCTGTTTGTCTCCGACAAAGGCGGTCGCTTTACCGTCAACATGATCGAATGGCGACTATCGACACACTCACGACAATGCGGTCTCGATATCCCGCTAACCCCTCACCGGTTACGTCATGCCAGTGCCACCTATTTTCTGGAATCCAGCGGTGATCTGCCAGCCGTCCAGGCACTACTCGGACACAGCGATATCGCCACCACCGAAATTTATACCCACCTGAGTACGCGCCACATAAAAGCCACGCATCTGGCCTGCCACCCGCGCGCAAGACGTCGATCGAAGAAAGGAAAATTGCCTTGACCACATAACCAGGTTTAACGATGTATCAGCTAAACAGCAGGGAGCCTCTATCATGACTAATCAGACCCATATTGAATAGACCGGTCACACCTGGAATACCTCAACGGGTTGCAGCAAAATATCGCCGGGTTGCAAAAATAGTTACGCAGAAAGCACGTTTAATAAGGCCTACAAAAACAACAATCTGATTTGAGTATATAGAGTCTTTGGTATTGCAGGATACTTTGTCAGCACACAATACTGGCTCATTCTGTGAGCTATCAACGTAGTAAAATTAATTAAATATTCATTGCTCATCATAGAAGGTTAATTTTGTGCACGGTATGTGACATAATCCATGTTACATAACATAAATGCATATTCTGGGGTAAGCCTAATGCCTGTAGGTGAAAGTGGAAGAATCGTCATCGAAATTGACCCGCAATTAAAGCAAGAGCTTTATGGTGCATTGACAGAACAGGGACTGAATCTTAAGCAGTGGTTTTTGGGTAATGCGAAACAGTATTTAGATCAAAGAGTTCAGCCCGACTTGCCGTTATTTGATCGTGGATTAGACGAGGGGGAGAAAAATGAAATTTGATGGATCAAAAGTCGCATTTGGGCGCCACGAAACATTCGCATTGCGTTACAGCTGGATCCCGAAAGGCTTTCACCATATCAACGAGTTTGATAGCGAAGATGCCATTGTAAAGCTTGGTGTCGGTAAGAATATGGTGAATTCTATTCGATATTGGCTCAGAGCCTGTCAGCTTATTTCCGAAACTAAACCCGATAAACCTCAAGAAATAGGAAACCTGATATTTGATGTCAGGGAAGGTTTTGACCGCTATCTCGAAGACGAAGCGACTATCTGGCTTCTTCACTGGCTATTAGCAACCAATTCTTCACTAGCCACGTCATGGTTTTGGTTTTTCAATAAATTCCATAAACCAGAGTTCACGGCGTTGGAACTGCAAACCGCCCTAAATGACTTTATTAATGATCAGGTCGTTGAGAATAAAAGGCCCGCTGCGGGTACCCTAAAAAGTGATGCTCAGCTAATACTTCGCATGTACGTCCAATCGAGAGGCAATACAAAAGTACCATTAGAAGAGTCGCTCGATTCACCGCTTTCACTGCTCGGCTTAATTACGAAAACGACAGGCAGCAAAGTATTCCAATCTAAATCGCAAGCCAGGCCAGCGCTGCCAATTGGAATTTTCTCCTTTGCGGTAGCCCAATTAATGCGTGATCGAGGGCTGAAATCAATACCAATTGATGAGCTTATGTATAGCCGCAATAACTATGCTGCACCAGGCTCGGTTTTTCGGTTGACGGAAACTGACCTCATTACCAAGTTAGAAAAAATGATAGCGTATATACCAGAAACCCACGCTTTGAGAGAAACCGCAGGTATTCATCAGCTATATCAAACTAATTCAATAGCCCCCCTGGTGTATCTTGAAAAGCACTATGGGAGCATAGCGAAAGGACTCGCCGCATGAGCATAAAAAACTTTGTCAGTGTCAAAACACAATATACGCGTTCTATCAATTTGGAGCGTGATGCTAATTCGAGTGATGTTGTCAGTTCTTATATCCCGACGTCGAGAGCTCTACGAACCTTTGCAAGAATAGCCGACTCCTTCAACCTAGACTTACAGCCACGTGCTTGGTCGTTAGTCGGGCCATATGGCTCAGGCAAATCAGCCTTTGCAGTCTTTCTATCCCAATTACTCTCAACACCAACGTCTAATGAATCGCATGTTGCGCAACAGGTTCTCGGGAAATCAGAAAAGACACTCGCTACTAAGTTTGCAAAAGATGCCAATGATAGCGATGGCTATCTTAAAGTTCTCATTACTGGGTCGCCCGAATCGTTGTCGAAGCGACTCGTATCTGAATTAGCTGAAGTTGCTGAAAGCTATTGGAAGAATATCCCCGGTAAAAAACCAAGCATAATTGAAGAACTAAAAAATGCGTCGTCAGGTGACGCCACGACATCTGAGATAATCGAACTAATCAAGCAACTCCAGGTACGATTAGAGCGAACACGGTGTAAGGGCATACTTTTTGTTATCGATGAATTGGGCAAGTTTTTAGAATACGAAGCAAGACACTACGGTGCCAATGATATTTATTTATTGCAGGCGCTCGCCGAGCATGCCTGCAAAGGGCATGAAGCCAATTTATTTCTATTTGTCTTATTGCATCAGTCTTTTGAACAGTATGCAAAAGGCTTGGGAGAAAACCTGAAAACCGAATGGTCTAAAGTTCAAGGCCGATTCGAAGAGGTGCCATTTCTAGAATCAGCGGAACAAGTTTTAAGAGTCGTATCCGCAGCTTTTAAATATGACTTAAACCGAAGTGATCGCGAAAAGCTGCTATTACACGCTACTAGTGTCGCCAAAGTGTTAGTCAAAGAACAGGCAATCCCCAGTACGCTAGAGCTGAAAGAAGCCGCTAGTTTATTTGCAAACTGCTATCCGTTACATCCCGTTAGCGCAGTCATTTTGCCGATTCTGTGCCAAAAAATTGCGCAAAATGAACGAACACTATTTAGTTACCTCGGAAGCCAGGAAGAATTTGGACTAACGCACATGTTGGATGTGTTAACAGATTTAGATGATGCCATTTACCCTCATCATATTTTCGATTACTTTATTCAAAATCAACCAGCGGTGTTAGGCGATCACCTAACTCATCGGCGTTGGGTAGAGGTAGTAACAGCACTTGAGCGATTAGGCGATGCCCCTATTGATGAAATCAATCTATTAAAAACTATTGGCATGCTCAATATCATCGGTAGTCGAGGCGGTTTAAAAGCGTCAAAGGCTATCTTAAAAACCTGTCTATCAAAGCATGGCTCTCCGAACTTAGTGATTAAGTCGCTGGTAGACAAATCGATTATTAGCTATCGAAAATTCAATAGCGAATATCGTGTGTGGCAAGGCAGTGATTTTGATTTAGAAGCTGCACTGCAAGAAGAAATAAACAATGTGGGTAACTTTTCACTTGCCGAAGAATTGAACAAGTCGAAGGGGCTATTACCGATTGTAGCCAGGAAATACACCATTCAAAATGGCACCCTGAGATACTTCACACCAATATTTGCTGACGCAAAAAACTTCAGATCGCTAGCCGAAACTGATAATGAAGCCAGAATCGTTTTGTATTTAGCATCGGCACAAGATGACGAAAGAATATTTCATGCTGAAGTCGTCAATGCTTTCTCTAGCCTCGATGTAGTTGCGCTGTGTAAGAATAGTGAGTATTTAAAAGAAGCCGTGAACGAAGCACTTGCTTTGTCTCGGGTAGGCGCTACTCGTCAAGAACTCAATAATGACCCCGTCGCGAAACGTGAATTTAATGATAGGTATACAGCGGCCAAAAATGCCGAAGACCAGCTGTTACAAAGGTTAGTCGAAAGCCCTGAAGACAACCTCTGGTATTACAATAGCGCTGTAATAGAAATAAAAAGCAAACGCCAGTTACAAGAAAGGTTTTCCAGTGTGCTTGAATCGGTATACGACAAGTCGCCAAAAATATTTAATGAGCTAATCAATAGAGATAAGCCTTCTTCACAGGCCAATGCTGCCAGAAATAAGTTGCTATATGCCATGCAGCAACACGCCACGAAAAGCGATTTAGGCATTGACAAGTTCCCACCCGAAAAAGCCATATATAGATCGGTGTTAAGAGAAGCCAAGCTACACCAGCTCGATGATGACGGCGTATCTTGGTGTCTCACTGCCCCATCTAGCGATGGGAGGATCGATCGATCAAATATTCGTCATGTATGGAATTGTATTGACGAATTCCTCGATAGCACAGAAAAACAGGCCAAATCCCTGGCTAGTTTAAATAAAGTGCTAATGGCACCGCCCTATGGCGTAAAAGCAGGATTACTGCCCATCCTTTATGTGACGACTTATTTAGTCAATCAACACGAACTCGCGCTATACGAGCAACGACGTTATAAGCCGTATTTTACGGAAGATATGCTAGAACGATTCGTAAAACGGCCTGATGAATACGAATTCCAACGCTTTAGAATCAGCGGATTAAGGGCATCGATATTCGAGCAATACTCAAGAGTAATTCATGGCGATAAAAAGCAACGAACCTTACTCGAACTAGCCAAGCCTTTGGCTTCATTCATGGGTGGTTTACCCGAATATACGCATAAGACAAGAAGAGGTATTTCCGAGCAGGCGATTAAAATACGCATTGTGTTTAATTTGGCTAAATCACCCGAAGCATTGTTATTCGAAGAACTGCCCCAGGCTTTAGGGTATGGTGCGGTTAGCTCAATGCATGACGATCATGCCTTAGAAAGCTTTTCTCAAGCACTAATCGATGTGCTAAGAGAATTAAAGAATGCCTACGAGAGCCTAAAAAATAGACAAAAAGAATTGCTCGCACAAGCATTTAATATTGATCGGCATCTGCCTGTCGAAGAACTCAGAAAAATTCTTGCCGGCAATTGTCACGGTTTAGAAAACTATACGGTTGATACTCAAGGCTTACGCGCTTTTATCATGAGATTGACAAAATCGAGCGGCACAACAGACGAATGGTTTGAGAATATACTCATGTTTTTAGGTAACAAACCTTCAAAAAATTGGCAAGACAGTGATCAGGATATTGCCGAATACCGGCTAAACGATTTTTCTAGAAGGCTAATAGATCTGGAAAAACTACGGTTGCATGAAAAGGATCAAGCTGCAAGAATAAGTGGTGATTTTGATGTCTACCTGTTAAGAAGCATCAAAAAAGGTGGTGACATACAGGATGAAGTAGTAGCGATTAATCAAGACAGCTCTAAGCAAATCGCCTATGCGAAAGAGAAGATACAAATTTCTCTGAATGAATTACCCGATAAGGAACTCAGATTGGGAGCGTTAGCGGAATTAGTCGACGAGTTTTTACATGACTACAAGCAACAGCAAAGCCAAGCGAAAACTAAGCCCGATTTAAGTGGCACGAAGTTAGTTAAAGGCGGTAAAGGATGAGCGAGCATTACAAAGAATTGATTAACAATGCCCAATACCGGCATGTGTTAGGTATTTCTGGCGGTAAAGATAGCGCTGCCCTGGCTATTTATATCAAAGAACATCACCCCGAAATTCACCAAAAAATCGAATATTTCTTTACCGACACTGGCGCTGAACTTGACGAAGTCTACGATTTCTTAGCTAAACTAGAAGCCTTTCTTGGCAAGGAGATTATCAAACTTAGTAGCGGTAAAAACTTCGAACACTGGTTAACTCGTCACAGCGAATACCTTCCATCACCCCAGCAACGCTGGTGTACCCGTGTGATGAAAATCGAACCCTTTGAGAAATTTGTGGGCGACGATCCTGTTATCAGTTATGTCGGGATCCGGGCCGACGAAAATCGTGAGGGCTACATCAGCCATAAACCTAACATCAAAGCCATTTTCCCTTTTATCGAGGATGGGCTAGTACGCGATGATGTTTTTCAGATACTAGAAGATACCGTAGGCATTCCTGAATATTACAAATGGCGCTCGCGCTCCGGTTGTTATTTTTGTTTTTTTCAAAGGAATGATGAATGGTTAGGGTTAAAGAGAAATCACCCTGCATTATTTGAGAAAGCCAAGGCATTTGAAAATAAAATTAGAACGAAATACGACTGGAAAGAAGGTGAAATAGAATTTGGTGGTCATGGCTATACTTGGAATTCCCAAGGGTCGTTGGATGAATTAGTTAAAAAGGCTGAATTGCGTGAGCAATTGAAGCCGGTAAAACAAAAAATAAATATACGTTGGCAGGATGTTTTGCGTGATCAGGATGATGATGATCCGGAAGATCAGGCTTGTTTGATTTGTAGTTTGTAAGCATGGGTGAATTAAAAAACTTAAAACCTATTTATTTCCCTTCTGAATGCAATATTGATAAGGAGCTTTTTCTGCCTTTAGCAATAGTGGCATCTAGTTTTGACTGCATGGTCGGTTATTTCACAAGTGGTTCCTTAGAAGAACTTGCTCGCTCTATAGCGTGCTATCTCTCCTCCGACCCGCAATCAAAAATGAGATTAATTGCCAGCCCTAATCTCTCCGAAAACGATATTAACGCAATCAAAGAAGCTCTACACAATGACAAGGACTTACTTCCTTTGCTCTTCCCAAGTTTTGAAATTACTGAAAAAACTCTCCGCGCAAACTCAATCAAAGCACTCTGCTATTTGATATCCGCAGAACGACTGGAACTGAAAGTTGCTGTTCAAGACGAGGGGTTATTTCATACGAAGTGCTGGCTTATCGAAACAGATCAGGGCAGTGTTGCAATTCATGGTTCGGGAAATGCTACCAAGTCTGGTTTGATGAAAAATTTTGAGCAGCTAGCGGTTGCTCGAACCTGGCTAAGCGATGAATCAAAAGAGGTGTATCATAATCTGAGGGAACGGTTTAATTCTCTGTGGAAGAATGAATACAAGGGGATTTTATGTGCAGCATTAAATGATAAGACAATAGAGCAAATTGAAAAAATAAATCTTGAAAACGGAAATACCCTCGATAAGGATAATTGGACAATATCAAACGAAATCAAGGAAGACTTACTTCGTGAACTAGAAAATTCTTCTTTTAACGAGTCTAAGATTGAGGTGCAAAAACTCAAGATTCCATCTTGGCTGAATTATGAGTCGGGATCTTACGCCCACCAGGGTGAAGCAGTAAAAGCCTGGATTGAAAATAATTACAAAGGTATCTTATCCATCGCTACCGGAGGAGGGAAAACTTTGACTTCCTTAGTGGCTGCAAGCATTCTATCTCGAAAATTGGATAAACTTTTTATAGTAATTTCCGTTCCGACAACCACACTTTTAAATCAGTGGCAATCTGACGTTAGGGATTTTGATGTTGAACCAATATCTACCTTAGGCTCAAATGCCAAGACAGTAAGAAGGAATTTAAAAGAGGCTGGAAGAAAATTGCGTCTAGGATTATCACGAGTAGAGGTATTGTTAATTACTCATGAGTCATTAAAGGGCAATCACTCTACGTACCTAGAATCTTTATCAAGTAACTTCCCATTTCTTCTAATAGGTGACGAAGTACACAATATGGGTTCTGAGGGCTTTAAAAAAGCTCCGCCAGGCTATTTCAAATACCACCTTGGATTATCAGCGACATATGAAAGGGCTTTCGACGATGAGGGCAATAGCTTCTTACTTAGCTATTTTGGAAAAGTTGTATTTGAGTACCCCCTGGAGAAAGCTATTGGAAACTGTCTTGTACCATATGAATATTATGCGCACGAAGTATCTCTCACTGCTGACGAGGAGGAAGAGTTCCTCGAACTAACTCATCAGATAAAGAAAATTTCCTATGCTAGTAATTTAGCCGATGGAGACAAAACTAAAGATCGACTTAAGACCTTATTTTTGAAAAGGCGAAGGGTAATAGAGTCCGCTCGTAATAAAGTAGGTGTATTTGATGCAGTACTACCCTCAAATAAAGATGAGATTAGTCGAACATTAGTTTTTTGTACCGACAAATATCCTGAGCAGCTTGATGATATAAATAATGTACTGAAATCTCGAAGCTTGGAATTTCATCAAGTTACCCAGGAAGAAACAAAAAATTCAAAAGCACTAAAAGGAATTGTTGATTCTTTCAGCGATGGGGATTTAAAGGTGCTCACATCAAAAAGAGTATTAGACGAAGGTTTCAATGTACCGCAAACGGAAGTTGCTTACCTCATTGCTAGTCAAACCGGCAGAAGACAATGGATACAACGACTCGGCCGAATTTTAAGGCTTTCCTCTAAAACGACCAAAGAAAAGGCTATCCTGCATGACATGATTGTAATCCCACCTACAGCCAACGGATCTTTTGATGATGACTTTAAGTCTATGATTCGTTCAGAATATGAGAGGTTGAAATTTTTTACTAAGCTTAGCCTAAACGGGCTTGAAGAAGGCGGTTCAATTTATCTAACTAATAAACTTCTAAATATATTGAGGGGAAAATGAGCATATCTTTTAGAAAAATAAACTCTATGATTGACAGTGAAGTCAGTTCTCAGGAACTTACTGATGAACAAAAAAAATTACTTGGTGCCTTATGCACCAAAATTTATCTAATCGAGTCAAGCATCGAAAAGGGCGGAAGTAATCAGGTAACAAACGACATAAGAGGAGAAATTTCTCTTAGGTCTGACGATTTTTAGAGGTTGCAATGAAGTTATTAAAGGCTACTTTCAAAAATTTCAGGCTCTTAAAGGATTTGACGTTAGAGTTTTCTATCGATGCAGAACACCCCCTAACGGTAATAAGGGCAGCTAATGAAACAGGAAAAACTACTTGCGAGTATGGTCTCATGTGGGGACTATACGGCTCAAAATCAGCTCTCCCCAAAAAAGGTGACTACCCACTTTTCCCTGCAGATCTTAAAGCTAACGGCGATAGAAATGTAGAAGTTTCAGTTGAGATCGAATTTACCGTAGAAAGTATCAGGAACGTAGGTAGAGGGGGGCAAGATATAGAAAATTCTACATATAGAATTAATCGTTCTTGCATTGAATATGCTGATGTCAGCAGCGGGGTACGCCGAGAATCTGAGCGAACCAAAATGTTCAAGATAAATTCCTCCGGTAGTGAACCAGTTTCCGAGGTTGAAGCCAAAAGAATCATTGAAAGTGCACTTCCCGAAGCACTTAAAGATGTTTACTTTACCGATGGCGATCGTGCGATGTCTTTTATCGAGGCAGCCGCTACTCAAGGTGTAAAGCGAAAACGCGTGAGCAACGCAGTTGAGGCCTTATTAGGTATCGAAACACTCAATACAACTGTTCTACATTTAGGCATTGTTTCCAAACGATTCAGCCAAGAAATTGACAACACAAATTACAAAGCTGAACTTGAGCAATTAAATGATCGGATAGATAGTTATGCGGAAGATATTTTGGATTGGGAGACCGAGTCATCTGAACTAGAGGCGCAAATAATATCTGGTTCGAAAGAGCTCAGAACAATAAAGGTTCAGATTGAGGAAGCCTTAAAGCTAGGCGATAAAGAAAAGCTAGTTGATGAACTAGCATACACGAATAGGCAAATACATAATTACCGAGATAATTCAGAAAAGCAGCTCCAACAAATTGCCTCGCTTACTTCTAATGAACAAGTCTCGAAAATTTACGTCGCCGATTTTGCTAATACTGCAAAGAATTTGCTAAATAATTTAAATAAAGATAAAAAACTACCCAAAGTTAACATCCCTATTCTGGAGGAACTTCTAGATAGTGAACTTTGCTTTTGTGGTGCTGACCTTAGCCGGGAATCTACAGAAGGTAAAGCTAGGAGGGCCGATGTAATGGAAACTATTGCATCAAGTCGAGAATCAGATCTTATTCAAGAATGTGCAACGAGTTTATTCTATAGAGTTAGAAGTGAAGAATTTGATAATATAAAAGACAACTGGACTGAGGATTATTCCGATCACCAAAGTATGTACCAAAACAACGTATCCTCTTTACGTGCTATGGAAGATAAACTAACCGATCTGAATACAACTATCGATGCATTGGAAGACACGATGATCAACGAGTTAAAGGATCAGGAAGAAATTTTCACTAGTAACATATCACAGCTAAACACAAATCTCGGGATGCGAAATGGCCAGATTCACGACGCTCAAGCCAGAAAAAAAGAAGCCGAAGAGGAAAGGACAAAAGTCGAGAAAAAAGTTGGAAAAACTAATACATCAGCAAATAAATTAACTTTATCGCGACATGCTCAGTCTCTATTTGTTTCAATAATTGACCGATTAAAGAAAGAAGAATTGCGAAAAGTCAGTGATGAAATGAACAGAGTTTTTCTAGAAATGATAGGTTCAGATCCAGATGGAAATGTTTTGACACTGATAACTGAGGCCAAATTAACAGATGATTATGACATTGTTGTATTTGGTCCAAACAGACATCAGCTTAATCCAGACCAAGATTTAAACGGAGCCTCACGGAGAGCAATTACGCTTGCTTTTATTCTTGCGCTAACGAAGGTTTCCGAAGTAGAAGCACCGAATGTTATCGACACTCCTCTAGGAATGATGTCTGGGTTTGTAAAACAATCTGTGCTACTCCAAACTATAAAGGAAGGGTCGCAATCAATATTGTTTTTGACTCATGATGAAATTAAAGGAGTAGAAGAAATTTTGGATAAACATGCAGGAATGGTATACACGCTCACAAATCCGGCCCACTATCCAAAAATGCTCCGAAATGAACCAACAATTACCGATTCCAGGATTATTAAATGTGCTTGCAATCATAACCAGTCTTGCAGTATTTGTGAGCGAAAAGACATGGAGGTAGTATAAGTGTCAGATAATCCTTTTGCCGCGTATAACATAGAAGTTCCTAAAAAATACGCTGAGGAAATTAAAAAATTCTGTAAAACAGGCGGTGGAAAAGTAACCTATGAATTTGCACCTTTTAATAGGCAAGTAGACTTATGGTATTTTTCATTTTTGTTCGCAGTTCGAAAGGGATTAGAACCTGTCGCCGAAAAAGAAACAAGCAACATTACACCGGCCACTATTCTTTCAGGAGACTCATACAGAATAGATCATATTCAGTTAGCATTTCTCGGTACTACGAAATCAATTGAATTGTTAGCTAATCATAGAAAGGTTTTTGATTACGCCCTATCGATGGCCAATGCTGGATTCCCTCACGTATTGCAACTGTTAAAAGATCCAGATGATCGACCGTTATGGACAATACTTGATGAAATTGAAATGACTCAGTAATCTCTTCTGCCTGAGCAGTATTAAAAAGTGTCCCTTCCCCTTCATTAGTACCATTACTTGGATGAGACCTCAGCAACTTTATGCCACTTTTTGGGCAAATCCAGCTGGGATCATGGTGCGCGATTAAAGGATTGACACAAACTTATTATAACTACCATTATTTATCTATTTTTCGATTTACCAATTTATATTCGCTAATACTAATCGTCTGAATATTCTGCTTGTTATCCAATAATGCAGCCATATCGCGGATTTCCATCCGTTCTACCGCTAGCCGGTATGGAGCTAATTCATCGGGTAAAACATTGTATTTATAGTAATCCCAATCTTTTATGTCGGGGTGACCAGCATTAAAACGGTTTATCATTTTTCCAGCCTCACCTAAATATATGAGTTTTTTTCTCGTATCTACTAGCATATAGATGACATCCTCTACTCCTAGTTCTAATTTGTATTCTTTTCGTGGTCGCCAATCTTGTTTAAAAATTCTTTTTTTATCTTTCCCTATAACTTGATTTTTTATCCTATAAATCGGTGCCGAACTTACTAGCCGAGAAAATAGGTTTGGGAAATCCGGTGTTAATTTGTAGTGGGCAACAAAATGAAATTGTTTCCTTTCTGAGTCAAATTCGATATCTATAAACTCCCAAAATGATATTTCCTTTTCTGTTTCGCGGTTATTTGACGATTCGCTAAGCTCCGATTCAAGCATTCTCATATATGACATTAGAAACAGGTTGCACATTGAATCTGCAAGGGATGGCTCAAAATAAAGTCGATAACGTTGACCATGTGGCGATCTAACTTTTGATACTTGCCCTTGATACTCTAGATTTTTATATATAATTGATACTTGCGCATCCTGGTCTGATTTAGAAGTCACGTGATTAAAATTCTTGTCAATCTCCCAAATACCAATTAACCATTTTGGTATTGGTGTGAACCCCTCTTTGAGAAAAGTCGCATCTACTTTTTTTCTCCAGAGCGGGAAGTCAACATTTTTCCTTTCAAGCATTTTCACCGGCCTTTTTAAAAGATGGGCATACTGGCGATTCCGATCACCCGTACTGGTTTTATTCGATCATCTGCCAACCTAACGCGAGTGGGTTGATAATATCAGTCTAAGTGATCGGAATCAGCTATTTTACTCATGGTTTTTCTC
>Ga0316189_10000428_pt1 | contig 41840 bp, 39 predicted proteins | sample LowCovwburrow_MG_FD_204930 | JGI IMG/M metagenome (GOLD analysis project Ga0316189, IMG submission 204930) | Coastal sediment microbial communities from Maine, United States - Lowes Cove worm burrow | ecosystem: Environmental > Aquatic > Marine > Coastal > Sediment | place: USA: Maine... | reverse complement strand
CGCCATCAGGTCGACGTCAAGCCCGGTCGGCTGGCCGACAAAGCGTTCTGCGATTGCGGCAACATCGACAAACCCGACGACATGGTTCGTATAGTCGTATTTCGAGATGATGTCCTGCAGAACGGTTGATTCGAGGATACTGCTTTCCGGCAGCGTCATACCCAGCGCGCGCCCGGTCTGAGCATCGTCAAATACGGAGGGTACCAGTGCGAATACAGCCTGGTCCTCGACAACGGCGATGACGATCCTGACGTCTTCAGCATCGAAATATCGATAGGACTGATCTGCCAACTCCGCAACCGGCATCTGGCTGCCTGCCCGCTCTTCGATTCGTTCGATCGCCGCTTCAAACAAGGCGCTGTCAGATAACCCAATGCGCATGACCGGCAACAGGCCGTTGCCATAGAAAGCCATCAAAGAATCCCGAGCTATTCCTGCGTCCCGAATACCCTGCACAGACATCAACGTCGACAATTCTTCAACAAGCGCCTTGGTGCGCTGCGCTTCTTCGCTGTTCTGCTGCTCTTCCGTCATCTCTGCCTGCTTGGCGACGACGACTTCTTCCAGGACAGACCTGTAAGAACGCAGGACCTTGTCGAGCATCGGCTCGATCTCATCCATTACGTCATCTGGCAGTGGCTCAAGGCTTGCGACGACATAGGGCGAATCAGCCGGCACATACTTCAGCAATGTGCTGTCAGAGCTAAACGCCGACGAAGTCTCGACGGATTCTTCGTCTTTCCCGCAGCCGGCCAACATGACCGCACTGATGGCAAATACCGCGAGAACTTTTGTACTAATCGATTTGAACATGAAACAGATTCCTTACGTTGAGCCATGACACACAGCGCCGACGCGGAGCTGCGGATTCCAAATTCAGGCGAGTAAAGTAGCGAATTGCGACGGTCTGATTGTTGTTAATCGAGCGGGTCGATTGCCGTCATAAGCGCAGTATACGCTTTGCCCCACCGCCAGCACAAACCTACACTGCACCTATGAGCATGATTATCCGCGATGTCAGTGAGCCAGACCTTGACGCAGTTCTTGGTCTGAACCAATCAGAGGTACCCCACGTAGGCAGCGTCGACCGGGAAAAAATGCGCTGGTACGCAGCGCATGCCAGTTATTTCCGGGTTGCGATAACCGAGGGCGAGCTGGCCGCCTACCTGGTCGGGTTTCGGCCGGGAACGGACTATACGAGTCCCAATTACCTCTGGTTTTGCGGCCACTACGACGACTTCGCCTACGTCGACCGGATTGCGGTTGCAAAATTTGCCAGGCGCTCAGGAATTGCATCCCGCCTGTATGACGATTTTGCGGCGCAGATGCCTGGGACGGTCGGCATCATGACCTGTGAAGTCAACGTACGACCACCGAATCAGTCATCGATGACATTTCATCAGCGCCTTGGCTTTGAGCAAGTTGGCTCGCTGGTCTCAGAAGATGGCAGCAAAGAAGTGGCGATGCTCTCGAGAGATCTCCCGGGTCGATAGCTAGTGGTAACCGTCCGGAACCGAATGCGTTTCCGGGTCATATATTTCGCCCGCCTCGATTCTCGTCTTCAAACGATTCCGAGGTGAGGCGACCGGGCATGTTGCGAATGCATTGAATGCGCACGGGGGGTTGTAGGACTTGTTGAAGTCCAAAATGGTCTTGCCGTCTTCACCAGGCCAGCCCGCGTAGACAAAACGCCCTGCCGGATAAGTTTCACGCCCACTGGTCTGGTCGCCAAAGACGAAAAACAGGCTGTCACCGGACGCATACGCTTCCAACTCGTGTGTGACGCCATCGATCTCGAACGTGACGGTTCCGGGCGACTCGGGACGGTAACCGAGACCCTCGATGGTCGTACCGACATTGAGAACTTTCGGTTCATCAAATGGCTGCAGTGTCGCGATAACGCGGAATGCAGGATCAATCGGGTAATACTCCAGTGGCGCAAAGTTTGCGAGTGACGGATGTTCAAAATCACGCAACCGCAGCGCAAACCGACCGTCGCGCTTGATGATCGCCCAGGACAGTGAGCCATGAGTCAGCGCAACCGGATTCCCGGTTGTGTCATCCGACATCAGGATTGTGCGGACCGGTATGTCTTCGTAGCGGACGTCGGCGTCAGGATAGGTGGCGAAACCGACGCCCTCCGCCGTTACCTGCAGCGTACCGACATACGGTGCGGCATTGCCCGGGAAGACGATGTCATTATCTTCGGCCGAACCGACTCGGGTCACACCATTTTCGAGCCAGTACAGACCGACCAGGTTCAGGTATCCGTATGGCGCCTTGAGATTGGCCAGTCGTTCCGTTCGCCATTCAAGGATTTCCTGCTCATAGGCAGCGGGCTCGATTTGTGCCTCTACGGAACTGTGCGCACAGGTCAGTAACACTGCAGCCACAAGTACCCACTTAACTACTGTAGTCTTCATGCTCGACGATACTAAACCATTTTCTCATGACGAAAACCCCCGACAACGCAGCCACCGCATACGCGAACTTGCAGCCTGAGCAAATCCTCGACGTGATCGGAGATCTGGGCTTTCGATGTGATGGCCGCTTCCTCGCGCTCAACAGCTACGAGAACCGCGTTTACCAGGTTGGTATCGAAGAGCAACGGCCTATCGTGGCCAAGTTTTACCGCCCCGGGCGATGGAGCGACGCGGCAATCATTGAGGAGCATGAGTTCAACCAGGAATTGAGTGCAGCTGAACTTCCAGTCGTTGCGCCACTCGTCCTCAACGATCGCACCCTGCACCATTCCGGACCGCACCGATTTTCTGTCTGCCCTTGTCATGGCGGGCGCGCGCCCGATCTCGACAACTACGACCTCCTCGAGCAGCTCGGGCGCCTGGTTGCCCGCATTCACCTGATCGGTGAGACCAGGGATTTCTCGCACCGACCGTCGGTAGAGATCCAGAGCTATGGATACGATTCGCGCGACTTCCTGCTCGACCACGATTTCATACCGTTCGAGCTTCATCCTGCCTATGAGAGTGTCAGTGACCTGGTGCTCAGCGGCGTAGAAGAGTGTTACGCGCGTGCAGGCGACGTTGGTGATTTTCGCATTCATGCCGACTTTCACCCGGGCAACGTCCTCGTCCAGGGCGAACGGCTGCACATTGTCGATCTCGACGACACCCGGCATGGGCCGGCAGTTCAGGACCTGTGGATGTTCCTGTCTGGCGACCAGGACGAGCAAAGCCCGCAACTTGACGCGCTGTTATCGGGCTACAGTGAGTTTCGACGCTTCGATACTCGCGAACTCAACCTGATCGAAGCGTTGCGCAGTCTGCGCATCATGCATTACGCCGCATGGATCGCCAGGCGCTGGGATGACCCGGCATTCAAGATTGCGTTTCCATGGTTCGACTCGCATCGTTACTGGGAAGAACACGTGCTCGCGCTACGCGAACAGGTCGCACTGATGCAGGAAATGCCGATTCAGTGGCGCCACGGTTAGCGCGACGGCAATTCGCACCAAGGCAAATTCCGAGTACCTGCATGTGAAGAGTTGCAGAATATTGGCTGAAACGCCCGAGCGCATTGATTCTCAAGGCACAGCGCACTACAGTGGAGTCGTGCTGATTTTCGCACCCAAGGGCGGAACTCTGGCGCCTGAGGTCGCTCTGATATAAGGGCTGTACATCTGAAAATCGCCGTCGGACGCGTCTATTTGAAAGCAATGAATCGCACAGCGTTACTGGGACTTCTCGTGATCGGGATGTTGGGCGGTTGTGCGTCGAACGTCACGCTCAAGGCTCCAACAATACCGGAACCTCTTCTGGCGCAGATCCAGATGTCGGTCGGCGTACGCATGCCCGCCGACTTCGAGCACTACGTTCACGAGGAAATGGTCTACGGCCATGAGGAATGGTCAATCGACCTCGGGCGTTCGAACGCAGCACTGTTCGAGCAGCTATTTGCTTACATGTTTTCCAGCGTCACAGTTCTGGGCCCCGATGACGATCCGCAATTGATGGGCCTGGACGCCCTGATCGAACCCACTATCGATGCATTCGAGTTTTCTACACCGGGACAAAGCAACACAGAAGCGTTCGCCGTCTGGATACGCTATCGACTGAAGGTTTTCGACCCTGACGGAAATCTTGTATCGAACTGGCCCGTCGCCGCCTACGGCAAGAGTCAAACCACCAAGATGGGTGGGTCTCAGGCGCTGCAGCGGGCAGCCATTCTGGCAATGCGCGATGCTGCCGCATTGATGATCATGAAATTCGACAACGTGACCCGGATCAGTGACCTGGCAGGAGGTGCCTCAGCACCCAAGTCTCCGCTGCTCCGACCGAAGCCCGAAACCAGTGATAAACCCGAGGTACAGGCGACTGCCCTCGAAGGAACTACGGATGAAACAGGTTAATCGTGTGATGAAGCTCGCTGCCTTGCTTTTGCTAACTGCGATTGCGAGTGGATGTGTGACATCAACAGTGGTGGATGCTCGCACGGGAAAGACAGGTATCAACGAAGGCGACACGGTCGTAATCATGGCCAAGAGCTACCACCTCGGCAATGAAACTGAAGCGAAGTACATCCGATGCATTGAGGAAAACCTGGCGCGAGGCCGGGAAGGACTTACGGTAATTCCGCATACCGAATTTATCGATTCGCTGTTTCCGTGGTTCGAGCCTCGCACAGCGCCCGCCGAGACCAAGAACCTGCCCAGGCTAATGGATCGCCCCGGCGTGGCCGACAAAATTGCCGAACAGGGTATTCGCTACATTATCTGGCTTGATGGCGACACTGACCGCGTCGCCGGTGGTGGCAGTCTGTCCTGTGCCGCCGGTCCCGGTGGCGGTGGCTGTTTCGGCTTTGCCTGGTGGCAGAATGACGCGGACTACGACGCATCCGTGTGGGATCTGGAAGACCTTGAGTCCGCCGGCACGGTCTCTGCTGACGTAAGCGGCACCTCGTATATGCCTGCACTGGTCATTCCCCTGCCTTTCATCGCCCGCACGCAGTCAAGGGCCTGTAAGAGCCTCGCGGATCAACTGCACAGCTTTATCGTACAAGACGAAACAGCCTGATTTATCAAGGGCGGCCAGCCCGAATGAACGCTTTTCGATAAAAGTCCGATCCCAGGCTTTCGATCGACACAGTCCTGCCTGTCGATGGCGCATGCACAAAACGCCCGTCACCCAGGTAGACACCGACGTGCGACATCTTGCCAGCAATGCTGAAGAACAACAGATCACCTGTGCGCATGTCGCGATTTGGAACCGGCGTTAGCTCCGCCCATTGACCAGCGGTAGTCCTGGGGAGGTTTTTCCCTGCAGCCGCGTATGAATAGTGGACGAGACCACTGCAATCAAATCCTGCGGGCGAGCTGCCACCGTAGCGATAAGGTACGCCGACCTGCCCCAGTGCGACGGATGCCGCGCGCTCACCGACACTCTGAGACTTGCCTGGCGTAGATGAACAGCCGGCAGCAGCGACCAGGACAAGAAGCAGCATCACGACGCGGCGCACTCTTTGTGCTGGCTGGGATATCATGGCAGTCACTTTAATTCGGCACTGGGCGACCAGAATACGTAACGGAACCTGAAGACCGTATGAACTGCATCCCAAGTTTGAACCTTAGTATGCTGCTTGTGTGCGCTGCGACCTGTGCCGCCTGCGGCACACAGGTTGCCGACCCTCATACTCCGACCGACCCGCTTAGCTATCGAATCAGCTACATCGTCGAGCCACACCCCGCGGAAGGTGCTGTCGACGTCACTCTGCGGCTATCGCAATCTCGCTCGCTGCTACGCGAACTCACGATGAGACCCGACGATCGCATTTCAAAGATCGAGGCCGACGGCAACCTGGTAAGTGATGACACCGGCATTCACTGGAACCCGCCACAATCAGGCGGCACGATGTCCTGGCGGGTTGCTGTTGCGAACCGGCGAAACGGGGATGGCTACGATGCCTGGCTCGGTGTGGATTTTGGTCTGTTTCGAGCGGAAGACGTTATCCCGCGCGCATCCAGCCGGACGCTGAAAGGCGCTACCAGCGAAACGTGGTTGTCGTTTCAGCTGCCGCCGAAATGGTCAGTAGTCACTCAGTATTTTAGCGAGGGCGGCCAGATCAAGGTCGATGCTCCGGAGAGGAGGTTTGACCAGCCCTCCGGGTGGTTCGTGCTGGGTAGCCTCGGCGTGCGGCGTGAGCACATCGCCGGCATGCGTGTCGCCGTGGCCGGCCCGGTTGGCCATGCGGTTCGACGTCTCGACACCATTGCCCTGCTGAACTGGACGTTGCCAGAACTCGCCCGCCTGCTGCCGGAACTGCCACCCAGGTTGACAATCGTCAGTGCTGGCGAGCCTATGTGGCGTGGCGGCTTGTCGGCACCGCAATCGCTGTATTTGCATGCCGAACGTCCGCTGATCAGTGAGAATGCGACCAGTACTCTGCTGCACGAGGTCTTGCACATGTCGCTCGGCCTGACATCCCGGGACGGGTACGACTGGATTGTCGAAGGTTTCGCCGAGTATTACAGCCTGCAATTGCTGCACCGCAGTGGCACGATTTCGGACTCACGCTTTGCTGCAGCACAAGCCGATATCGCTGACTGGGCCAAAACCGCCAGCAACCTGTGTGGCCCGACCTCGACTGGCGCAACCACAGCGCTGGCCGTTACTGTTCTGGATGCGCTGAACAAAGAAATTCTCGAGAAGTCGGCTGGAGAGTCGAGCCTTGACGATGTCGCACGCGAGTTATGGCGGCTTGACGAAAAGGCAGACCTTGCTCTCTTGATCGCTGCTGCCAGGAAATTGATCGGCCACAAACCGGACGCATTGCACAGCGACATGCTGCCAGGCTGTCGTACTATCGCCTCTCAGAATTCAACGAACTAGATCTGCCAATGGACGGACGCCGCGATCTCGAAATAATCCTGCGCTCGCGAACACCGATCGTGATCATCGAGACGCGTGACGAGGCACGCATACTCGAGCTTCTGCAATCGATAACGATTGCAGGCGCGGCTCATGAGTACATGCCGTTATTTCGCTGGACAGTTACCGACGGCTTGCAGCGCATCGACATCGCGCTCGAACCGCAACCGCTGAATTCGGAGCCGGGAGAGGTCCTCAAGCACATTCGGGCAGTTACAAAACCAGGCATCTATGTGCTATTGGATTTCCACCCGTTTTTGGAAGATCCCGTCCACGTCCGACTCATCAAGGATATCTGCATTCGCTACCGCGAGATTCCCCGGCAAATCGTACTGATTAGCCACACTGTAAAACTGCCGAGTGAGCTCGACTCCTTTAGCGCCCGATTCGACATGGCGCTGCCGACGGAAAAACAGCGCCGCAAGATCGTGCAGCGCGTCGCTGATGAATACACAAACGAACATCCCGGCTCACGCGTGCAAGCTGATTCCAAAGCCTACGAAATGCTGATCAGAAACCTCGCCGGGCTGACCTACAGCGATACCGAGCAGCTGGCGCGAAATGCCGTATTCGTCGATGGCGCGATTACAAAAAGCGATCTGCCAGGCGTCATGCAGGCCAAGTATGAGCTGCTGAATCGTGGTGGCGCGCTGCAGTTCGAATACGACACAGCTAAGTTCAGTGATGTCGGTGGCCTGGCACGACTGAAAGACTGGTTATCGCGACGAAAGTCCGTCTTTCGAGGCGATGAAAGTGCAGCCCATCTCGACTCGCCCAAAGGAATCCTGCTGCTGGGTGTTCAGGGCTGTGGCAAAAGCCTCGCTGCCAAAGCAACGGCTGGAATATTCGGGGTGCCGCTGTTACGCCTTGATTTCGGCGCCATTTACGACAAGTACCACGGAGAAACAGAGCGCAAGCTTCGTGAGTCGCTAAAAACTGCCGACGTCATGTCTCCGTGCGTGCTCTGGATTGACGAAATCGAGAAGGGCATTGCCGGGCGTGGCGGCGAGACAGGCACAACGCAACGTGTTCTTGGCACGTTTTTGACATGGATGGCGGAAAAGAACAGCCAGGTTTTCGTTGTGGCAACGGCTAATGACATCAGCGCGCTGCCACCCGAGCTGGTCAGGAAGGGCAGATTCGACGAAATATTCTTCGTCGACCTGCCGCGCAAGAAAGTGCGCGCTTCTATACTCGCTATTCACCTGACGCGCCGCGACCAGAGCCTGGGCAATTTCGAGATCGAAGCACTGGCGGAGGCCATGAAAGGTTTCTCGGGGGCGGAGATCGAACAGGCCGTCGTAGCCGCGTTCTACTCGGCTCACGCCTTGAAAGAAGACCTCAATACACGCCACATCCTGCACGAAGTTGAGCAAACACGTCCATTATCCGTTGTTATGCGCGAGCAGATTCACGCCTTGCGAACCTGGGCGGACGGCCGCACGGTTCCCTGCGATTAGGACGCAGAATTTAACGTAACGTCCTGCAAGCACTTCCATCGATAACCACCTGTTTTGCCGTGGTAATATGGCTCGATGGCTAATGACAAAAACACGATAAATGAATTAGTCGCAGACGATGACGACACGACAGCAGAGCTCGAGATGCTGGCCGCTACCTATGACTTTGTCGGCCGGAAACGCGAGGCAACCGCGCCCTCGATCACAGAGCTTGAGTCGGATCTCAAGAACCGCTCAGAGACCATCGATCGACTGCAATTCGATATCGAACAGCTGCGCGCCAAGTGGGCCGGGCTGGAAGTTGAGATCAAGGCCCGCGAAGACCTGACGAAGGATCTGAATCAGGAACTCGGCGAGACCCGCGAAAAGCTTGCACGCAAGGAGAAGCTGCTCAAGAAGCGCGACCGGCAAATCGAGCGGTTGAAAAAGGAAGTTCGCGAAGACCGCGACTCCGAGACCGCATCAGAGCAACTGAGTGATCAGCGCCAGTCCGGAAGACTGGCAGCTGCCAGAACAGAAGTGAGGGAACTACGGACTCAACTTGAACGCATGGAGTCTTACGCGGACGATATCCGGCAGAAGCTCCAGGAGCGCTCGTCGTTAACCGAACACGCCGAGAGTACTCGAGAATCTCTACAGGACCGCCTGGATCGGGTTACGCAGCAGGTCAGGCAGCTCGAGGGTGAACTCGAGGAGGCCCGAGCGTCAAGTGAGATGCTGACAAAAGAACTCGTTAGCACCAGGGAGTCGCATGCCGAGGAAATTCGCATGATTCGCTTCGAGTTAGGCGAGGCTCAGGAAACCGTCACGGAACACATACTCGTTACCGAACAACTCGCCTCCGACCTCGTTGATACACGCGAATTTCGCGACAAGCTCGAACGCACACTGAATGAGACCGAAGAACAGACGCAATTGCGAATAGAAGAACTGGAACGCGAGAATAGCAAGCTAAGAGACGATCTTGCTCACAATGAGGAACAACTTGAGAGCAAGAATGAGGCCCTAAAATGCCTGCTCGCCGAGCTCGCCAAAAAATCTCAGGAGATTGAATCGATCGACGAGATCGAGGACGTGATACACGAAATCGACGAAAGAATGTCTAATCGTTTCGACGATCGCGCGCACAAGGAACGTGACCGGGTAACCCGTGTTCTGATCGGTTCTGTCGACGGACAGGAGTTACGATTCCCGTTGTTCAAGGACAGGCTCACAATAGGTCGAACGGATCAGAATGACATCAAGCTCCAGGCTTCCTGTATCAGCAGGCGACACGCCGTGATCGTCAGCGATCCTGATGCAACCAGGATTGTCGACTGGGGCAGCAAGAACGGTGTTTATGTGAATTCCAAGCGAATCACCGAGCACTTCCTGGTTAACGGTGACAAGCTCACCATTGGTACGGCTAAATTCCGTTACGAAGAGCGCCCGAAGCGCGACAACTGAGATCTTCTCAAAACGCGCGGACTGTGAGGGCAATCACGGCACTCAAGGGCCGGAACCGGTATTGTCTTTACATCAACGCAGGGAGCGCGTGTCGAAATGATGTACAGCAATGCCGTCGGAAAGCCGGCTCACCTCAGTGAAACCCAACAGGTAACGCGCGACGCAGGCAACTTCATGTCGCGTAAGATCTGGATCCCCAAGGTCCTTTACAACGTATTGCCTTACTTCTACCTGTTTGCCGGAATCAGTGCCCTTTTGACCACGATTTATATCAGTGGCTGGGTGTGGGTGCTGCCGCATTACCTCTTGTTTGCCATTGCCTGTCTGCATATGGGTTTGCTCGTCCATCGTCGCAGGAATAAGCCCAAACCTTGATCTTTCCCGCACCCTGATCAACAATTTTGCCCCCGATGTGGACGAGAACGGCAAATGGCCCAGGGCACTTTCAAACAGACTGCACTCCAGGAAGCGGCGCTCCTTTTCGGTTTGCTGTTCCTTGGTTTAGTGATAATGCCGATTGCGATCTACTGGATCGGACCACATGTACTGGGAGAATTCGGAGGTTACGGCTACTCCGACTTTTTTGGCGGCCTGAGCGCACGCATCCGCAGTGGGGATTTTGTGGCCTGGTTGTTCGTGCTGTCGCCCTACCTGGTCTGGCAAATTTTGCGCATAACGCTGTTTGCGTTTCGGGCGTCCTCTGGCGAAAAGCGCGCCAACCAGGGGAAACTGTGAGCGAAATCACATTTTATTCTTTAACAACAACACACTAGAGATGATTCTCTAGAAATTATGTTAACAATGATGCATTCTCAGCTGAAGCAAGTTCTATAGTTGCCACCATCATTCACAGCAAATCACAGAGCGCGCGAGCAACAACCATGAAGCGTTTCATCAACTGGCTGACTAGCAGGATATCGCCAAGGAAGGCTTCGCCGGATCCCGCACTTCGACGGACGGGCGCGTATTTCAAACAAACCGGGGCTCATTTGCGCCGCACGGGTGGTCACACGATACCCGGATCGTCAAAACCGCCTCAGGCCGTGCCCGCTCGGCAACCTGAATACATCGACCTTGACCCGCGCATTGAGGCAAAAATCGAGGACAGAGGTCCAGGTAAGAACGTGCTGATTCGGAATAAGTACCTTCGCGAAGATACCGGCACGCACGACACCCTGAAAATCCTCGATGATTCGATGGTCGACACTGAGGAGGAAGCGGGAATCGATCCGTATAACACGGGTCAGTTTGACCGCTCCAAGAATTGGGACCAACGCAGAAAATAATATGGGCCTGCGTGTCTCGTTCGAACTCGACGACAACGATCTCACTCATTTTCGGCTGATCATGCGCGAGGCGCGAAAGGCCGCCGCACGCATGGCACCCGAAGACGTCGTCGCCGCCGCAGAAGAACTCCTTCAGGACATCGGGACGACCGGGGCACCTGGCTTTATTCAGGAGCGCATCGACAAGCTGCGTCTGTTACTTCGCATGATGTCTGATCTTGAATGGCGCTTGCCGCACCAGGAGGCCACCCGGGTGCTGAATGCACTGGCCTATTTCACCGAGCCCGATGATCTTATTCCTGACCATATTCCGGGCCTCGGCTTCCTTGACGACGCCATCATGGTCGAACTTGTCGTCCGCGAACTCGAGCACGAAATTGAGGCCTACCGTGATTTCTGCGAGTTTCGTAGCCAGCACTCGGCCACCAGCCGCGACGACTGGTTGATCGAGCGACGCGAAGAACTGCAACAGCGTATGCGCAGCCGACGTGAGGCGAGCCGCCGGGACAAGACCCATTCTGAGCCAGGGCTGCTCGACTAAGGCAGAAAATAGAAGATCGTTACAGCCACGCCTGCCCACATCAATGCTTGCGCCCAGAATCTCAGCGCATGATTAATCAGCAATGCATAGAAACTCAGAGCCGAAATCGTGGTCATACCGAAGAAGATGGATATGCTCGACACGAGGGAACTGAATTCATGCTGGACGCGTGGATAGTCGTCTCCTAGGATCAGGAAAACGACAAGAACAGCGGCGAGACTGACTGTGATTGCAAGGCAGCTCCCGAGCAGAATGCCGGTAATGACAGTGAGTGGTCGCATTGATAGTTTTCCAGGATGGTATATTTAGTAATTCTTTGTTTTACCCGCGGTTATGCCAAATACGCCCTTGATCCAAGTGCGCCGGGCATCTAGCCTAGCCGCTGGGCTCTTAGTGAGCACATTACGCTGATATTGGAGAGAGATTTGAAAGACCTCAAGACCCATCGTACCGCCTTGTTTGTGGGCCTGTTGCTGGGAATGTTCGCAGCACCGGCCGTCGCCACCAGCGAGGCGCCGGATTCCGATGAGCTTTTGTCGCCCGAGTCTCGACATGAAAATATTGGCGAACTCGTTACCCAATTCGTACAGAGATCCCATTACCTGCATGTCGCAGTGAATGACGAACTTTCCTCCAATGTCATGGACCGCTACGTCGAGTCGCTCGACCGTAATCGCATGTACCTGCTAGAGAGCGACATCGAGTATTTTGAGAAATTCCGCTATCAGCTCGACGATATCGTGCGCAGCGAGCCGCTAAATCCGGTTTTCGACATGTTTTCGATCTACCGTACGCGCGTCCGCGAACGGTTCAACTACGCTCTCACGCAATTGGAAAGTGAGCCGGACCTGACAATCAGCGAGCAATATCAATTCGACCGCACCGAGTCGCCGTGGGCCAAAACGACGGAAGAACTCGATGAACTCTGGCGTCGAAGGGTCAAGAACGACATCGTGAATCTGGCGCTTACCGACAAGCCGTGGGAAGAGACTCGAGAGGTCTTGATGAAGCGCTACACGCGCTACCTGAAGCGCATGGACCAGGTGAAGAGTGACGACGTCTTCGAGACTTTCATGAATGCGTTCGCTCATACCCTGGATCCGCATTCGAGCTACTTGTCGCCGCGCAACTCCGAGGAGTACCGGATCCAGATGAGCCTCTCCTATTTCGGCATCGGCGCGTCACTGCAGACTGAAGACGATTACGTTCATATCGTCAATATCATTCCTGGGGGTCCGGCATTCCTTGATGGCTCATTGGGTCCCAAGGACAAGATCATCGGCGTTGCCCAGGGAACTGACGGCACGATGGTGGATGTGATTGGCTGGCGACTTGATGATGTCGTCGACCTGATTCGCGGCCCCGTCGACACGGTCGTCAGACTGCAGATCATTCCGGCAGGTGCTGTGATTGGTGACAGCAACAAGGAACTCAGCCTGACACGAGGACAAGTCAAGCTCGAGGAACAGGCGGCCAAGAGTGAAATCGTCAAAGTGCCCAGGGACGGCCGCGAATGGTCGATTGGCGTCATTGAGGTGCCGAGTTTCTACAGGGATTACCGCGCGCTAACCAACGGCGACGAAGACGCTGCCAGTACAACCAGGGATGTAAAACGACTGATTGCAGAACTCGAAGAGGAAGGTATCGATGGTTTGATCATCGATCTGCGAAATAACGGTGGCGGCCACCTGACCGAGGCTACGGCGCTGTCCGGACTGTTCATCGACAATGGTCCTGTCGTACAGCTGCGAAATTCGAATGGCCGCATCAGCCGACTTGACGATCCGGATCCCGTTGCACGGGTTGCCTACAATGGCCCACTCGGCGTTCTGGTGAATCGATTCAGCGCCTCGGCCTCCGAGATTTTCGCCGCCGCAATCCAGGACTATGCGCGAGGCGTCATCATTGGGCAGGAGACATTCGGCAAAGGCACAGTGCAGAACCTTTACTCGCTCGATCAATACCTGCAGCCCGAAGGCGACAAGGGGTTTGGCCAACTGACTTTGACAATCGGCAAGTATTACCGCGTCACAGGCGAAAGCACGCAGCATCGCGGCGTGAATCCCGATATCAACCTGCCCTCGCCCATCGATTCCGAAGAAATTGGAGAAAGTGTGCGTGACAGCGCATTGCCGTGGGACACGATTCAAACCACACGATTCCGGGCTAGCGAACCACTCGACAGCACGATCCAGTCGCTGACCGCCAATCAGACGGAGCGCGCGAAGGCCGATCCGAATTTCCGGTATCTGACGCAGTACATCGAGGAAGACCGCGAGTCTCGGTCACAAGATACCGTCTCACTCAGTATTGAAGAGCGGCGCGCCGATCGTGAAATGAACAGAAAGCGCGCGCTGGAACTCGAAAATGAGCGGCGCCTGGCCTTGTCTCTCGAGCCAATCGAGAGTTTCGAGGAGCTGGATGAAGAGGAACGGCCGGATGTACAGCTTGACCAGGCGGCTGGCATTGTTACAGACTTGGCCGTAATGCGGGAAATCGGGGTTGTGCCGGCACAAACCGCCCAGATTCAGCCCTGATGTGAAATCTTGCATGGTGGTATATTGGTGTTATACTCCACCATAACACCTAGCTGATTCGGCAACCTGGAGGGCCTGTGAGGACACTGAAGGCGCCACAGACAAGCGTAACCTGGAATGCGACGAGCATTCCCGCCCTGCTGCTGATCGGAGCACTGAGTGGCTCTGCTTTTGCCTCAACCGAAATACAGGCACCGTGCCCCGAATCTGGCAGCCGCGCGGAAGCCCTGGAAGCCATTCTTGACGTTACAGACATTCAGTCACCGCTCGTCCGAACAGTCGATGCCACCGAATCGGTGACACCAGCACCAGTGGCCGATAACGGCGCCGAATCGACGCTCGAAGAAAACGGAGAGGTGTCCGAAGCTGACGATTCGTCGTTACGTGACTCGAGTTCGCCTGAATTCACAGCACGCTTACCAGGCGTCTCGGCGAATGACATGCCGCGCTTTCGGCGCCACATGTTCCGTACAGACATCTAGTTCAGCGACTTAGTATTTCCGATAGATTCCAGTAGTTCTCGCCAAGCAAGTTGGCGTCTCGTTCCTTTATCACGCCCCTACTGGTAATTTCATACACTGTGGCAACACTGCCGGAGGTCGGCACTGCATCGTCGTTACTGCGGAACATGGCATGCTTTGCAAGAAGCTTGGCGCGCTGTTGCAGAATGTCGGCAAAGTCTTTTGCCTTGTCGTATGTTTTGACGCGTTTGCGGACGCGTTCGATAATCTGATCACATTCCTTCTTACCACCATAATTGATGGCACCAACGCTCTTGTCGCCCGCTTCTTTGGCCATTCCCGCCAGTCCGTCCACGCTGAAGTGCAGGTACATCTGCTGTGCAAATGACAGAATCATGAAATTGATCATGCGTTTGGTCGGAATATCGAGTCCTTGAGTATCCGGAGGCATTCGATGCTGAAGCTCGTCGTATTGCACCATTAGTCGCTCTTCCATCTGCTGTGCCGCATCAATCGAAGCTGCCAGGTTGTCGAGTGTTGCCGTAACGGTCCTCTTCCGAAAAATCTTCATGAATCCGCTCATCGTCACAAGACGATGCTGTTCAGCCTGCAGGTGATCCTCGAGCATTTGCACCTGCATCCGCTGCTCACCGATTTGCTTCTCGATATCGGCGGCCTCAGCGACACGCTTTTCATTCCAGCCACTGACCAGTTGGCTGTGCTGACGCTGTTCACGCTGCTGTTTGAGCTGCTCAGCGAATTTTTCGAGCTTGCTCTGGCAGCGCAGATTCAGGTGCTGCAATTGATAGTAGATGATGACGTTGTAGACCCACTCCGGGTCGAGTAACAGTTGCTCAAGTTGATTGAGCTTTTGATGAACCCTGGCTGTCGCGCCCTCATGCTGCTTTATCCGCTCCTGAAGCCGGAACTTTTCATTGCGCAGGTCCGCAAATTCTTTTTTGAGTTCGGCACGGTTCCAGTAGAGCTGCAGCAACTTTTCGCTGTCTTCCTGCGGCTTCTCTTCCGAATTTCCGAAAATGGCGGTAAGGCTCGTCACCCAGCAACCCTCTTGACATAACTCAGCGCGCAATGCACCAGATCTGCTCTGTTATCGAACGTTATGATGACAACAGATGTGCAGGGAAACTCTGACTGAATCGACAGTTTCGCCAACTGCCTTTGAGGGGATTTCCGGCTCGGCTAACGCTCCAGAACCAGGTGACCCTGGTCTGAGAGATACTCAAGCCACTTGTTCAGGACAACGTTGCGCTTCCATCGCGCATTCAGTTCTGCACGATGCGCCTTGGCTAACCGCCGAAGCTCGGAGTGGCGGTAATTTCCTGACAGGCTCATAGCTTCAGCCACGCGCCCGTCAAGGTAGGCACGCACAGTCATGTCCGGGTCAGCGACGCGACCGTTCTCGCCCTCAAAAAAATACGTGAGCGAGAGCGTGACGGTATATCGACATCGCTCAAGTACGTCGACAAACAACTCGCAATCACCAGCAACGCGGGAACGAAAGCAGCCGTCAAGTCGCTCAAGTTCGGGAATCAACTGCATCAATCGCAGGAAGTTACTCTCATACATCGCCATCAAACCGACGAAACTTTTCGGTTTGATAATCGTCTGTGGAACAAGTTGGTAATCAAGCAACATGCGGCCAATATAGCACAGCGATCAATGCGCAAGAGGCGTGCAATTTGTATTCCAGAACCGCGTCACAATTACGAAAAATCAGGGTCGCACTCGACGATCCACACCGGTACTATCGAGTATTCGACTTGATATTTCCTCAATCGAGAACTGCGTCGTATCGACGTACGGTATACCGAGCCGTTTGAATATCTTCTCCGACTCCCGCAGCTCGTAACGAACCTGCTGTGCCGATGAATAACGACCCATTGGCCTGCGCTCCTTGCGAATTTGCTGCAGACGCTGCGGCGCAATCGTCAGACCGAACAATTTGCTCGCATGTTCCTTCAGGAAGTCCGGCAACTGTCCGGATTCGAAGTCTTCTTCTGTGAGCGGATAGTTCGCTGCATACACGCCGTACTGCAGAGCGAGATAGAGGCATGTCGGTGTCTTTCCCGACCTGGATACGCCGACCAGGATTACGTCCGCCATTTCGTAGTTTCGGCTGACACCACCGTCGTCATTGGCAAGTGCAAAGTTCGTCGCTTCGATGCGTTTCATGTACGCATTGATGTCGCTCATGCCATGGGCGCGCCCGGACTCATGCGACGGTTTCTGTTTCAACTCCAACTCCAGCGGCTCCAGAAATACGTCAAAAATATCGAGATGCAGGCCTCCGGCTTCTTTGACGATTTTGCGCAGATCAGGCTGTACGAGTGTTGAAAAAACGATTGGGCGAAAGGAGTCTGTGGCACCGGCTTCATCAATCTTTTTGACCGCCTCGCGTGCCTTGTCTTCGGAATCTATAAATGGCAAAGTCACCTGCCTATAGCGGTGGCTATCAAACTGCGTAATCAGGCTGTGGCCCAATGTTTCGGCCGTGACCCCGGTCTGATCCGATAGAAAAAATACGGTGCGTTCATTCATAGGTAGAAGTCCCCCTCAATCGATTGTCCATGTCCTGCTGGGGAACACAAGGGAGTAAGCATTGAAGCCATACGTCATCAAGCTCGCTGAGCTTGGTATGAATGATGTTGAGACAGTGGGCGGCAAGAATGCCTCTCTCGGGGAAATGATCGCCAACCTCAGCAACCTGGGGGTAGCCGTTCCCGGTGGTTTTGCCACGACGGCAGCCGCCTATCGGGCATTTCTCGCTACGGACGGGCTGGACCAACGAATTTCTGAGGTTTTGGATGACCTCGACGTTGATGACATCGGCGCGCTCCTCGAAGCCGGAAAAACCATTCGGCAGTGGATTCTCGAGACCCCCCTGCCCGATCGCCTGCGCACAGATATCCAGACGGCATGGGACGAAATGTCCGGGGGCATGGACATTGCCGTAGCCGTGCGGTCATCGGCCACTGCCGAGGACCTGCCGGACGCCTCGTTCGCCGGCCAGCAAGAGACTTTTCTGAATGTTCGCGGCGTGGATCATCTTTTCGACGCAATGCACCAGGTTTTTGCATCGCTTTACAATGACCGTGCAATCGCCTACCGGGTGCACCAGGGATTTGACCACAAAGTCGTAGCTTTATCGGTTGGCGTACAGACCATGGTGCGCAGCGACGTTGGCGCATCCGGTGTCATATTCACGCTGGACACCGAAACCGGCTTCCGCGATGCGGTATTCATCACCGCGTCCTACGGTCTGGGCGAAACTGTCGTGCAGGGCGCTGTTAACCCGGACGAGTTCTACGTGTACAAGCCTGCGCTCGAGAGCGGGCATCATCCAATTCTGCGCAAGAATATCGGCAGCAAAGCAATCAAGATGGTCTACAGCGACGATCCGACGCCCGGTAAGACGGTCGACACGATCGATGTTGATGAGGCCGACAGCCTGTCGTTCTGCATCAGCGACGACGACATCATCGAACTGGCCCGTATGGCCGTGACCATCGAAAAACACTATGACCGTCCGATGGACATAGAGTGGGGTAAAGACGGTAACGATGGCAAGCTGTACATCCTGCAGGCACGACCAGAGACAGTGCAGAGCCGCAGCGGCCGAACTATCCAGCGCTTTACGCTGAAAAAACGATCTGAAGTGATCATCCGCGGGCGGAGCATTGGTCACAAGATCGGCGTCGGTACAGCCAAGGTAATCCGCGACGTCAGCGAAATGAACCGAATTCAGACCGGAGACGTACTTGTCTCTGACATGACGGACCCCGATTGGGAACCCGTTATGAAACGCGCCTCTGCGATCGTCACCAATCGCGGCGGACGCACCTGCCACGCGGCGATTATCGCTCGCGAACTTGGCATTCCGGCAGTCGTTGGCTGTGGGAACGCAACAGAGGTAGTTGCAGATGGCCGGGATGTAACCGTCAGCTGTGCAGAAGGTGATGAAGGATACGTCTACGACGGTCAGCTCGATTTCGACGAGACGTTGATCGAGCTCGACACATTGCCCGATATCCCGGTTAAGCTGATGATGAATGTTGGTAACCCGGATCGCGCATTTGATTTCGCCAACATCCCCAATCGAGGCGTTGGCCTGGCAAGACTCGAGTTCATTATCAACCGAATGATCGGCGTGCATCCGCAGGCATTGCTCGAGTATGACAAGCTCGATGGCGACACGCGTGCAGCCATTGACGACCAAATGGCCGGCTATGATGATCCGGTACAATTCTTCATCGACAAGCTCGCTGAAGGCGTCAGCACGATTGCCGCAGCCTTTAACCCCGAGCCGGTCATCGTCCGCATGTCAGATTTCAAATCAAACGAGTATGCGAACCTGATCGGCGGCGAGCGATACGAACCTGACGAAGAGAACCCTATGCTCGGATTCCGCGGCGCAGGCCGTTACGTTTCCGAGAGCTTTCGACCCTGCTTCGAGCTTGAGTGTGCGGCGATTCGCAAGGTCCGAAATGACATGGGCCTCAGGAATGTCCAGATCATGATTCCGTTTGTGCGAACCGTATCGCAGGCTCGAAAAGTCATCGCCTTGATGGCAAAGAATGGACTCGAGCGCGGCAAAGACGACCTGAAAGTCATCATGATGTCGGAGTTGCCGACCAATGCCCTGCTTGCTGATCAGTACCTCGAAATGTTCGACGGCATGTCGATTGGCTCAAATGATATGACGCAGCTCGCGCTCGGGATCGACCGTGACTCTGCGCTGGTAGCTGATGACTTCGACGAGAGAGACGATGCCGTCAAGGCATTACTGGCAATGACCATCGCCGCCTGCAAGAAGCAAGGCAAGTACGTTGGCATTTGTGGCCAGGGACCTTCGGATCATCCCGACCTTGCGCTTTGGCTACTCGACCAGGGCATAGAAAGCATGTCGTTGAATCCCGATAGCGTTATCGAGACGTGGTTATCCCTGGCTGGTGAGTCCGTCTAGAAACGGTCGTAACGCGATCGCCGTCGTTGCCAACTGATTCTCGGCAGCCACAGACCCAGGATCATCCCGACCACAAGAACCAGGGCGCCGGTCATAAACCAGTAGCGAGTGGTCTGGCTGGTTAGCTCGCGATTCTGCTGCTCGAGCGTTGCTGCGTGAATTTCGGCATTTGCCAGCTGGTCGCGAAGTTCTTTGTTCTGGTTGTTGATCGCAAGTACATTTGCCGCCGTACTTTTGATCTCGGCAAGTTCCTCTTCGAGTCGGCTTTTTTCACTCTGGAGCGTCGCAATTTGCCGAGATGCCGAATCATATTCGCCCTGCACGGCATCAAGCTGCGACGTCAGGGAACTGCCCTGCGCCGCCGCGCTTGTAAGGCGACTTGTCAGTGCTTCCAGTTGTTCACGAGCGCTTGGCTCATCCATCAGGTAGCGCGTCAGGACCCAACCCTCGGTGCCTGCCGTCGTGCGCACCAGCGCGTAACCGGCATCGTCATCGCGCTCAATGACTTCAAGGGCCGTACCACTTCGCAGCACGCGCTCTATCGCGTTGCTGGTACTCGGGCCGGTGCGCAGCATGACCTCGAATTGGTCGCTCACCCACATGGATTCCGCCGCAACCTGAGTTGCCGGGAAAATAATTAAAAGGCTAATAGCCAGAATGCTGGATTTCAGTTTCATAGTCGTAAGTTTAACAGAGGAAATAATTTTTTAAATCAGTCGCTTATCGGCGACAGCTGATGAACATTCTCTTCCCAGTTCGCGCCGTCGAATTCTGTCACAGTGCGCGACGCTATGGTATCCGTATCGAGACAATTCGCGTTGATGCTAACACCCTCCGGATGGGACCGCGGCAAGTAGAATGACTTTATACCGCAGCGCCTGCAAAAATAATGCTGCGCGGTGCCCGTGTTGAACGTGTACGTCTCAATATCATCCTTGCCACTCACCAGGTGAAAATCGTCTTTCGAGACGATCAGGTGGAGGTATCCGGTCATCCGGCAAATGCTGCAATTGCAATGCGTTACTTCAATATCCGCAGGCGCAGTCACCTCGAAACGTACTTTGCCACAATGACAACCGCCGTTGTGAATGCTCATGTTGCGACATCTCCGTTTTTCACCCACACGGCAAGATTATTATTCGCAGGCATTGCGTAGAAACGAACTCGACGCATACCACCACGCAAGGCAAGGCTATCAAGTTCCTCAATGTGCCGAATACCCATACCAGGATCACGCTGCCGCAGGGAACGATGGAACTCTGCATTGCTCGGCGCATTGAATCGCCCGCCCTGCCGAAAAGGACCGTACAGAACAAAAACACCATTGTCCTGCAAAACTGTGGCGACGAGAGTAAACATCTTCTCAACCGCCTCAGGGCTCATAATGTGAGCTGTGTTGGCCGAAAAGACACCGTCGTAAGACTGCTGCGGCAACCTGGCTTCGAGTACGTCGAGTAACAGCGGTTCGAGCACATTGGTCAATGACGCATCGGCAAGCCACGCCCTGATACCACGATGATTGCCAGGTACGTCGCTGGTCTGCCAGACGAGATGATCCAACGCCTGGCAAAAGAACACTGCATGCTGCCCAGTCCCTGAGCCGATTTCGAGAATGGACCGCAGGCCACAAAACTCCTCACGAATGGCGCCAAGAATTGCCTCGCTATTGCGAACCGTCGCTTCGGCATACGGCTTCTCGATCATTTCGCTGGCGGCAAATTCAGCGTGTCCTGGTTCAGCAGCCGGGAACGATACCACTGCAGCTCCGCAATCGAATCGCGAATATCAGAGAGCGCCCGATGCCCGGACTCCTTTTTAAAACCGGTCGCAACTGCGGGTGCCCATTGCTGAGCGAGGATTTTCAATGTGCTCACATCGAGATTGCGATAGTGAAAGTACCGCTCCAGCTCTGGCATTTCCCTGGCCAGAAAGCGCCGATCCTGGCAAATGCTGTTGCCGGCCATGGGCGACACACCCGCATCGACCCAGCTGGACACAAACTCAAGTGTTGCGAGTTCCGCCTGTCGCAACGTCACGTCGCTGCCAAGCACTCTTTTGGTCAGGCCCGATTCACCATGTTGCCGTGTGTTCCAGTCGTCCATCGAGTCCATGACCGCCTTGGGCTGGCCAATCACAAGTTCAGGACCTTCGGCCAGTTCGTTCAGATGCCTGTCTGTGACGATTGTAGCGATCTCGATAATGGTATCGGACCCGGTATCGAGGCCGGTCATCTCCAGATCAATCCAGATCAGGTTGCCGGCGCGGTCATTGTCGGCTTGCGTTGAGTTCATTCGATCCCCTTGATACGTCTGTATTCGCGCTAGTTTACCTGTCCTGAGTGACCATGGCTTCTGGCATACTGCCTGCATGCCCACCACCCAAGCACAGGTCATCGCCACTTACAGTAGACGCATGCGACTGCGTTTGGCGCAAGACACGGAAGTCGAGGCGAGAATCAAGGGCAAGAAACTGAAGCCTGTCTGCGGTGACTATGTAACAGCGGAGCCTATCAACAATGAAGGCGACTGGCTGATCACTGCTATATGTGACCGCGAGAACGCGCTCGCACGGCCGAACATGCGTGGCCAGGTCGAAGTGTTGGCGGCCAACGTGGATCTTCTCATCGTCGTCGCTGCCGCGGCACCCGAACCTGACTGGTATATTCTGGATCGCTATCTCGCCGCCGCCGAAAATATGCGCATTAATGCGGTTGTCGTATTCAATAAGACGGATCTCGCAACGGGTGACGCCGACACTACGAAGGCCCTCGACGACTATGCGCAAACTGGCTACCCGGTATTCCTTTGCAGCGCGGAAACAGAATCAGGTATCGAACCGCTGCAAGAGGTGATCCGCGATCAAACAGCAATAATCGTTGGCCAATCCGGTGTCGGCAAATCGAGCATCATCAACGTACTGATGGGCGGACTGACGCAGCGCACCAAAGAAATTTCGGCGAAGACGGGCGAAGGTAAACACACCACGGTCAATTCAATCATGCTGGACCTGCCGGAAGGAGGCCGGATCATCGACTCGCCGGGTGTGCGCGACTATGCACCTGCGCTCGACTCGATACCCGCAGTGGTGGCGGGTTTTCGTGAAATCGAGAAGGCCGGCCATGACTGCCGCTTTGCCAATTGCCGCCACCTTCGCGAGCCCGGATGTGCGGTCAAGTCCGGCGTTGAAAATGACACTATCAGCGCAAGACGCTACGAATCGTACCGACGCCTGCTGTTTCTAACGGAAAAACTGGAGCAGCGCTCCTAACCCGGCGGCCAACCCAGTGCCCTGCCCCCAAGTACATGCAGGTGAATGTGGAAAACTGATTGCCCGGCGGCTTCGTTGCAGTTCATCACCGTTCGATACCCCTCATCGGATATACCTTCTGCACGCGCAATGTCTTTCGCCGCAAGATACAGGCTTCCGACAATTTCCCGATCTTCCTCGTTGAGGTCATTGATCGTCGCAACGTGTTTGCGCGGAATAACCACAACATGAGTAGGTGCCTGAGGATTGATATCGCGGAAGGCAATTGCTGCATCCGACTCGTAGACGATATCCGCAGGGATGTCACCATTGAGTATGCTGCAAAACAGGCAATCTTGTTCACTCATATCAGCTCCTAATCGACAACGCGTCGACCGTAGAATGCGTGTGAAAGCGTGCCACCGTCGACATATTCAAGCTCGCCACCCAGCGGCACGCCGTGAGCGATGCGAGACGCTTGCACCGCGTGTCGCCCCGCCAGGTCAGCAAGATAATGGGCCGTCGCATCACCTTCCACGGTTGGGTTGGTTGCGATAATCATCTCCCGGGTGGCGCCCTCTGCCAGACGTTCCTCGAGAACAGCGAGACCAAGTTCTTCGGGACCAATTCCATCGAGTGGCGACAGGTGGCCCATCAGGACGAAATAGAGGCCCCGATAACCGGTCGCGTCTTCGACAGCCATGACGTCAGCAGGTGATTCAACAACGCAAAGCTGCGATTCGTCGCGCCCGCTGGCAGAACAGATGGAGCACAACTCGTGCTCGGTAAACATGCGGCAACGGCTGCAATGGCCGATGCCCTTGACCGCGTCCTCGAGGGCAGCGGCGAGCCCTGCAGCTCCTTCGCGATCACGCTCCAGGAGATGGAACGCAATGCGTTGTGCAGACTTTCGACCTACACCCGGCATGCATCGCAGGGCATCGATCATTCTTACCAGGAGTGGTGAGTAGGACATGCTTGCTAGAAAGGCAGCTTCATTCCCGGCGGCAGCCCCAGGCCTGACGTCATACCCGCATACTTCTCTTGCACGGTTGTTTCAACCTTGCGCAGCGCGTCATTGAATGCTGCCACGATCAGATCTTCGAGCATCTCTTTGTCGTCACCGACTATCGAATCGTCGATATCGAGCGCCTGCACCTGGTGCTGGCACGTCATTGTAATACGCACGAGTCCTGCGCCGGACTCGCCGGTCACAGTCAATGAGGCCATTTCCTCTTGTGCCTTCTTCATGTTGGCCTGCATTTCCTGAGCCTGCTTCATCAGCTGGCCGATACCACCCTTCATGTCCCTACTCCTGACCCTGATCGCTCTGCGGCGGGATATTAAGTTTTATCGATTCGGCACTCAACTCGGCGCCAAACATGCTTTTTAGCGCCTGCACGTTTGGATCGGCCTCGAGTTTCTTGCGCTCGGCAGCAAACCGCTCGTCGACCTGTCGCGATTCAGCCTGCATGGGCGATTCGATCTCGGCTTTGCCGATACTGATGTCCACGACCAATGGTTCGCCGAAATGATCCGACAGGGTTTTGGCCAGGGATTCCTTGCGTTGCCGCGTCAGGTACGACTCAGAACCGGGATCAAGACTGAAAAATACGGTGTTGTTCTCGCGTCGCAGCAGTGCACAGCTGGCCGCCAGCAAGCGCTCAGCACCGCTGAGGCCAAGTTGTGGCACGAGCTCTTTCCAATCAGTTGCCTCCCATGCGGCCGAACCCGTCGCGGCTTGCTTGCCTTGCACCACTTTGGCGGCTGGTGCAGCGACCCTGGCCGGTTCTGCCTGTGACTTCGAGGCGCCACCAGAACCACCACCCGCAGTGCTAGCAATCGCCTCGGCAGGACGAAAGGCCAGCATACGCAGTAACGTCATTTCTGCCCCGCCCCGTGGATCCGGAGCCAGGTGCAAATCGCGTCGACCGATCAATGCGGTCTGGTAAAACAGCTGCACATCCGCAGCACCAATGGATGCTGCGAGCTCGCCCAGCTCTTCATCGGTGAATTCGTCTTCCGCATCGATGCCACCGACAACCTGGTAGACAGCAATTTGTTGCAGCACTCGAGCCAGGTCCTCGAGCAGCCGCGCGTAGTCAGGAAACTGTTCGTCAATGTCCTTCACCGCCGCGATGATGCCAGCAGCATCATTCTCTGCCAGCAAACGAACCAGCCGTGATACGTGATCACGATCGATGGTTCCAAGCATGGTCGCGACCTTGCTTCCTTCGACTTTACCGCCGCAATAGGCAATTGCCTGGTCCAGCAGACTCAGCGCGTCGCGCAGGCTGCCATCTGCAGCACGGGCAATCATCGCGATAGCCGTACTCTCGAATTCGATGCTCTCTGCATCACAGATATACGCCAGACGATCCTGAATCAGGCGCGGTGTCAGGCGCGTAAGGTTGAACTGCAGACAACGCGACAACACCGTGACCGGGAGTTTCTGGGGATCTGTTGTCGCCAGCAGGAACTTAACGTGCGGCGGCGGTTCCTCGAGCGTTTTCAAAAGTGCGTTGAAGGAACTCTTTGAGAGCATGTGCACTTCGTCAATCAGGTAGACCTTGTAACGTCCGCGAGCCGGCGCGTACTGCACGTTGTCGAGCAGATCGCGTGTGTCATCGACTTTGGTCTTGGATGCAGCATCGACCTCGATCAGGTCAACAAAACGCCCCTCATCGATTTCCCTGCACGCGCTGCACTCTCCGCAAGGTTCTGCTGTGACGCCATTGTCGCAGTTTAGTGCCTTCGCCAGGATCCTGGCGATGGTGGTCTTGCCGACACCGCGCGTTCCGGCGAACAGGTAGGCATGATGCAGACGACCGGATTCAAGTGCGTTGACCAGAGCCTGCAATACATGCTCCTGACCAACGGTGTCAGCGAAATTTTTCGGCCGCCATTTGCGTGCCAGAACGAGATAGCTCATACGTGGTCAGTGTATAGCAAGGGCTGCAAGGAGCAAGCGGAGTTAGTGGCCCGCGCCAGCCACTCCCCGGCACCCGGTGTCACCGCTACCGTTGCTCCCTTCCGGGCCTGGCGGAGTTTGCGGTTAACCGTCGCGGGGTAGCCGACGCGGACCGGCGCCGATTATCCCCAGAGATGCCGGTCTTTTTCAATAACCAATGAGGGTGTGCCAACAATCAGCGGATCGGGACCATGCACAACATGCTGATCTTTATCCGGATAAGCCAGATGAGACAGGAAATGCTGCATGCAATTTAATCGTGCCCGCTTCTTATCGTCCGACTTAATAACGTTCCATGGCGCATCGCCGGTATCCGTGTAGAAGAACATCGCCTCTTTCGCCTCGGTGTATTCGTCCCATTTATCTCGTGACTGCTCATCAATAGGACTCAGCTTCCACTGTTTGAGCGGATCGCCCTGACGCGACTCAAAACGACGCATTTGCTCTTCGTGTGTCACCGAAAACCAGTACTTGAACAGCTGGATACCGGAGCGCACCAGCATTCGCTCAAGGTCGGGTACCTGGCGCATGAACTCGAGGTACTCGAGCGAACTGCAGAAACCCATTACGCGTTCGACACCGGCCCGGTTGTACCAGGAGCGATCAAAGAACACCATTTCGCCCTCGGTGGGCAAGTGCTTGATGTAGCGCTGGAAGTACCATTGCCCAAGTTCGTGCTCAGTGGGCTTCTCCAGTGCGACAACTCTCGCGGCGCGCGGGTTGAGGTGCTCCATGTAACGCTTGATCGTGCCACCCTTGCCGGCCGCATCGCGACCTTCGCAGATGACGATAATCTTCTGACCGGTTTGCTTGACCCAGTTCTGAACCTTGAGCAGCTCGACCTGCAGCTCGGCCTTGTGCTTCTCGTAGACGGACTTCCGAATCTTGTTCTTGTAGGGATATTTGCCCGTGCGGAACAGCTCCTTGATCATCTCCGGGCTGTGGCGCATTTCGCCAAGCAGGTGAGACGAAGACTCTTCTGCCGGCTTCTTTTTTGGGCTCACGTCCACCGGTCGCAATGGCGGCTTACCGCCAGCGTTTGCTGATCCATCACTCATACTAACCCCTTCGTCATAACCAAAAACCCGTCCATATTTTCCACCCTTACGAGAGCGCGTGAAATACGCAAAAACGCCTACTCAAGCAGCGGTACGATAAGCGCCAACTGTGCGTCCAGCTTGGCTTCCAACATATTTTCCAACTGGTAGAAACGGAAACCATTGTTCCGGTAGACTCCCAAACTTGTCAGCTATTCATTGAGTTCATCGGAACAAAGGATCCTGGTCGATGTTGACGTCGGAATTATCATCTTGCAAGCGCAGCGCAACCGCACTGTCGGTATCCACATTGCTCGCCATCACGCTATCGGCCTGCACCACGGTCGAGACACAGAGCTTTCGGGTCAACACGAGTTCAACTGTGGAGTCCTCCCAGATCGCGGCCAATGCCGATTTCTCTCTTTACAATCGGCTGCATGCCGTCGACATGGGCATCTTCTTTCCCGAGGGCACACAGACACCGCCCGAAGACGTCCAAAAAATTCGCGATATTTTCCGCAGCGCCTTCCTCGGCGAACTCGGCGACTACGTCATTGTCGCGGAACCAGGCCCAGGCGCGATGACCGTGCAGGCAACACTCATCGATTTTCGCAATGCAGGCAATGAGAGCTTGATGAGTGTCCGGTCAGAACTCAGAGATATGGCGGCACCCGGCAAGATTCTGTTCATGATGGAAATGCGTGATTCAGTCTCAGATGCGGTTCTGGCGCGCGCAGCGGACAGTGCCAAAACACCGACAATTGCCACAGCAGACGGGACTGAGACAGACTGGACCAGTGTCGAGGATGCGGCGCAGCACTGGGCCTCGCTGTTCAGGGCGTTTCTCGACGAGAATTTCGGCAGGTAACGATCGTCAAGCAACTGGACCGGGAAAAGCTGATCGCCAACTAGGGTTTTTTCGACTTCTTGTCACAAATGCTGGTTTCCGCCGAAAGCCGGTTCCAGAGACCTCGAGCGAGCAATGACAGTCCACCTGTTGCCACGGCCGCACCGGTCGTCGCCGCGGTCTTCCCCACATCGACGACGATTTTTGGAGCGCGCAAGGTCCCGCGTACCTCGAGCAACTGATTTGCAACTGTTCCGATCGAGACCCCGACCCCCTTTCGCGGTTTGATGCTGAACGCGATATCCAGTTTTTCCGTGCCGAGATCGATATTGCCACGAGCAAGCGTCATCATCGTGTCAGTCTGAATCGCGAATTCGTCAATCTTCGCCTGGCCGTCCACAATTGTTATCTCGAAGATACTGCACTCGAGTATTTGGTATTCACGTGAGCGGCGCGCCGGATTCAATGCGCGCGCGACCTCCAGAAACACATCCCTGAACAATGCTGACCCCAGGACCTCTCGAACCTTGCCCGACCCCTGCCCGAAGGACAAGGTGCCGTTCGATGACGCCATGATCGCGCGCACAGAGTCACCAGTTCCACTAAGTTGAAACCGGCCTGTCAATGGCGGCAATGTGGACAATTCCTGATCTGCAGAGACTCTCAGACCGGTATGAACGTTGTCGACAGAGAGCGATGCCCGCATCGAGTAGCTCTCACTGTCCGGTGCAAGATGAAAAACACCAGTAACGCTTCCAAGCCCTTCGCGCAGCTGAATCGGTTCTACGTTTAATACCCCATCCTGTACATTTATGCCTATCCGCACGTCCTCAACACGCAACGTGTTTGCTACAAATTTGTCTATCGCAATTTCGACATCAATATCCGCTTTTTGAAGCCAGCTGCTATCGAGTTCTTTATCTGGGAAAAATCGTTTGGGTTTGTCTATACCGCCCGTTTTCTGCGACTTCGCAGCGTCATCGGGCAGCTGTAACCCATCGGTCACATCCAAACGCGTCGATACCAGGGATCCGACGATGCGAGGTTTGTTGTTCAGGTCGGCGCTGAAGTCACCGTGCAAGTCGCTGTCACCTACCTTTGCGAGGAGATTCTGGACCGCAAAACCACCTGGCGTGCCGCGGAATTGCCCGGATACCGAGAATTTTTTTTCCGGCAGGAATCTGGCGCCGACAATACGCCCGGCTTCCATCAAATTCGGACCCGATGCAGCGACGGCGAGATCGCTGTCGTTCGACAGTGGTGTCAAGTCAAGTGCGCCATGCGCGGTGATTTCAAACTCGCCGACTCTGAACGCTGAATCGGTAAACTTGATTGTCGTTTCTGTTTTTTCGATCTTGGCGTCGAGAAAGGCGTTACCGTCCGGCAGGTATCGAAGATTCGCCAGCTTGCGAAAATCATTCGATTCTTCAGCCCTGGCAGTGACAGACACATCAAGCTGCTTTGTGGCAGCGACGAGATAGCCTTGCAACTCAGCACTCAGGCTACCAAGCGCTACGTCAAGCCCGTTTGTTGAAACACGACCAGCTTCGTAAGTAACCTCGCCCTGCACCTGGAACGGATCACCCGCAAAGTCCTGCAACAACTCTGTTTCGAATAGCAGGTTCACATCGGTGCCGCTTAGCGACACGTCGAGCCCAAACTCGCCCATTGCATCGCCCATCACGACAACATGTCCGGCAGCCATGCCTCGAAGTTCGTTCACCGCTGCTTCGACATCCCTTAACAGGATCCTCTCTCCATCAATCTCGACAGTCGCGGAAATCTCGAATGCCCCTGCCGGGAGGTGCGGTACACGTGTCAGCAGTTTTAGATTCGTCAACTCAGGACCGCTGGCCTCCATTGCCAGGATTGTCCCATCCAGACCTGGACGAAGAGCAATCACGCCATCGGCAGCGATCCGGTTCTCGCCAAAGACACCCAATCCAGTGTCGATGCGAACCCCAAGCGGATGAGGACGAATCGTCGCCGTAATGTCATAGGGTTGCGAAGGTATACCCTGAATTCCTGTAAAGTCCTGTACGAACGCAATGTCCGGTCCCGTTGCTCGAACGTTGATTTCTGAGGTGCCGTGACTGCCCGTTTCAATCTGACCATTACCTGTCACCTGGTTCTCGCCAACAGCAACGTCGACGTTCTCCGCCAGCCAGGTCGAGTCGTTTTTGCTGACGTGCCCTTCAATGGTGAATGACTTCGCGGGCAATCCGTGTAGTTTTAGCAGCGGACCAACAACTGAAAAATTCGGCCCGGCGGCGGACACGCGCAGGTCCCAATCGGTATCAGGACTTGAAAAATCCACTTCGCTATCCAGCGACACGGAGTTCTCACCGACCCTCAATATCGCGTCATGAAAAGCGACGACTCGTCCTGCCCTGGAGTAGTCGCCGGAAATCTGGAACGGCAGTGGTGCGACACCGTCAATGCCGAATAACTCTGCCACGGATTGTGCATCCGGCCCGGCAATGCTGATGTCATGCGCCACCGTTTGCGGATTCCGCAGACTGTCCATACTGCCACTGGCAAACAACTCAATATCGCCCAGGTTGCCGTCAAGGCGAATCTGCTGGGCTGCATCAAACTGCTGGATGTTGGCGACCAACTCGAACTCGCCTGCGGCAAATGGCGGCAGCGCCAGTCGTTCGAGAACGAGTGCAATGTCGGGGCCCGCCAGCACGGCATTGAATTCGACACCCTGGAGGTTGACCAGGTCGGCAACAGTTCCGTCTGCACTCAGGCGCAACTGCCCGAGGGTCACGTCGAGGTCTGCAACAATGTCGCGCCCAATGACAAAGTTTTGCCATGGGCCGAGCTTGCCGTCGGCCCACAATGGCAAATCATTAACCACACCGCGCAAGTCCAGGTCGAGAATGTTATTCGCGTCCGGCATTACAGTCAGGCTATCTAACATGGCGTGGACGGGTCGTGTCCGGCGGCCATCCCGGTAAACGGCCTCCAAACCTTCAATTTTGACGGCGCGAAAAACGATCCTGTTCGTGTCAAATTCGGCCGACTCGCTGTCACCAGCGACCGTTTCTTCTGTGGCCCAGTTCAGTTCGCCCTGTGCGGTTCGATCGACCAGCAAACGGATTCGATCTACGACGAGTTCCTCGAGAATGAAGGGCCCCGATAGCACAGACCACGTATTAAAGGCGATAGCCAGATGGTCGACTTCAAGCAATTCCGGGTCGGGCGCCCAAGCGGGATTCCGGAGCGAAACGTCTTCAGCTATCAGTGTGGTCGTTCTGCCAAAGTGCAGCTCAAAACGGCCATCTATTTGCAGCTCATGCCCTATCTTGCTCGACAGGAATGACTCGACACGTCCCTGGTAAACGCTCAAATCGGCATTTCGCAGGTATGCGAGCAATCCAGCCGCGAGAATAACGACGGCGGCCAGGATCCAGACAAATATGCGTATAGTTCGGCGCACCACCCTCCTAGCTTACGCCGAAGAAGGTGATGATTCGACTCGTATTACGTGGTCTGGTGTCGGTGCATTTCATGCCGCAGTCTCAGGTGCCACCGACATCGCCGTGAATTACAGCGACCAGCCGGGACTACTACTGGCCCTGGAATCCCATTGACATGAAGACAACCGGCCCGTGGTGCCGGATATTCAGGTCGCCGTTCAGTGCATCATCACTCGATGACAGTTTTACGCCGTAGTAGTTGTATCCAATTCCGACGGTGAGCACGTCGCTGAAGCGGTGCTCGAAATCCAACGCCGCATAATTTAGTGAGCCTTCATGCTGATTGAAATCGGTTCTGAATATGTGGATGCGCGCGCGCAATGCCGTCCTGCTGCCGATAAACACCGCACCGTTAAGTCCGATCACAGGTAGTGGCGTGCTCGACTTTGACCTCTCTATTTGCGACGTACCGTCTGCAACGATACTCGTATCGAGTTCAGTCAGGTGCAGGCCAGCCATAACCCCGAGCTCTTTCTGGCTGTCACGCATCAGGTAAAACGTATAGCCAAACCTCAATGAGCTGTAATCGATGCGGCTCCTTATCTCTGTGCCGGCCGGAAACACCTGGTCGCCGAACTCGAGGTCGTCCTGCAGCGTCGTTCCTGCATCGCGTATCAACTCAAAGTAGCCCAACTCCAGCCGATGATGTGTACCAATACGCCAGACAGCATCCACCTCGATCGCAGTTTGTTCTTCAGGGGCGTCGAGAATGTCTTCGAGATCCACTTCGAAGCCGGGCACCCCATCAGACGTGTCGCGAGAAACCGTAGTGTTGATATTGTTAAAAAATGCACCAACCCGCATATCAAAGGTTGGCAGCTGCCTGGAGAAGTTGTCGAACGCAGTTGGATTGAAAATGTTGGCGTCGTAGGCAAGCCCGATGTTGCCGAACCAGATGTGGTCACGACCAACGATTGGACTGTCGGTGATTTCCGACCCCAGCATTTCCACCCCGACCGTTGCCGACAACAGCCATTTTTCCGCGATTGCATAGCCGATTCTTACGCGGGCGTCAGTGCTCCAGCTGGAGCCCGGCGTGTAAGCGGGACGGGTTGGCGTCGCCTCGGCGTCTGATACCGAAAAGTAGTAGTTTGTGTGTTCGCTGCTGTCGTAAATAGCGTCAACACGCGGAATAACAAACCCCCAGTCGAATTGCATCGGATAGGAAAACGCGACCGTACTGGTAAAGCCGCCATGCCGGTTTGTGACCTCGGCCCAATGCGTCCAGTTGATGTGTATTGGCCAGCCACGGTAGCCAACAGTGGGCCCGAGTTCGATCGCCCACTTGCGATCGCTTACGCCCACTAACTCCTCGGCCTGGCTGTTGCCGAGTCCAAGAGTGCGCACCCTGGCGATCGCACCAATTTCCCAGTCATGGTCGCTGATCCAGCGAAGGCCGTAGCCGCCGTCTCGGATCAGGAGCCAGCCATCCGTGATTGACGGATGTGTAAATGACGTGAGGTACGGATAAGCAATTGTCGCATTTTCGCCACCAACGTACGGACTTTGCCGCATTGATACCGCAACGCCGAGTGAGTAGTCATTCATGTCATAGCTGCGAACCCAGTCGAGCACGCCACCGCCGTCAGCCGTTCGTGAAGCGATCAACAAGAGTAGTAAAGCGATGGAGATTTTCCCGCGCATGTCCGGATGGTAGCAGACGCCACTTATAGGTCACCGCCGTGTGCTAAGTTTGCTCCCAAATGCAACGAGCACAGGGTTTTCCGAGCCGATCTGTAGGGCTGGACTAGTGCGTGGCTGTACTTCGGGCATAAACCCACGGTTATTGATCCAATCGACGCGTAGGGCCAGAATGACCCGATCCGATAAAAGAACACCAAGATCAGGACTCCCGATGACTAAACTTAAGCATATTGGCGCTGTCGCACTGTGTCTGTCACTCGCTGCCGGCTGTGAGCAAGCGCCCGACGAGACGCCGCAAGTCGTTCGTCCGGTGCGCATCATTACGATCTCGACATTGCAGGGCGGGGACTCCCTGAGCTACCCCGGGGAAATTCAGGGCGCGCAGAACGTCAACATTGCGTTCGAAGTATCTGGCCGCATTATCGAGAGGCCGGCCAAGGAAGGCATTGACGTCGCCGAAGGCGACGTACTTGCGCGACTCGATCCGGCCGACTTCCAGGCGGCGCTCGATGCCGCGGAGTCGAGGCTCAGCACGTCGAAAGAGACATTTGAGCGGTTTACAGAGGCATTCGAGCGCGGCGCAATTTCTCGCCAGGATCTCAATACACGGCGGCGCCAGTACGAGGTGGATCAGGCGAATCTCATATCAGCGCGCAAAGCGGTAAGCGACACGATCTTGCGTGCCCCGTTTGCCGGTCGCGTGGGCAGAATTTTTGTCGACAATTTTACGAACGTGCAAGCCAAACAGGAGATCCTGTTACTCCAGGACCTCTCTCAACTCGAGGTTGTCGTCAATGTTCCCGAGCAGGACTGGCTTCGTGCAAAACCCGGACTTACACTGGCGCAAAAGACATCACGAATCCAACCCGAAGTCAGCATGTCCAGTCTGCCCGGCCGCAGTTTCCCTGTCACGATCACAGAAGTCGCCGCAGCCGCTGATCCTGTTACGCGCACATTTTCCGCCCGCGCACGATTCGACCCGCCTGAAGACGTCGTGATCCTGCCCGGCATGTCGGCGACCGTCACGATCACCGTCAGCGAAGATATTGTAGACTTGCCGTCCCGGATACTGGTGCCGGCCAATGCCGTCATTGGCGGCAATGATGGCGGTTCGTATGTCTGGAAGGTCAGCGGCGATCCGCTCACCGCAAACCTTGCAGCGGTGACAGTCGGTCAGATGAGTGGCTCCGAAATTGAGATACTTGAGGGTGTCGGTGCCGGAGATCGGATCGCCGTATCCGGCGTGCAACAACTCGCTGACGGAATGCGCGTTAGTGATCTCGGCAACTAGCCGCACATCATGAAGATCACGGAATTTTGCCTGGAGAATCGGACGACCACGCTCGTCCTGACGGTCGTTATGATAGTTGCCGGCCTCGCCGCCTACGACAGCATGGGGCGGCTCGAGGACCCGGAGTTCACAATCAAGGATGCGCTGATAATCACCCAGTATCCGGGTGCATCCGCGCAGGAAGTCGAAGAGGAAGTTACCGACGAGATTGAGATCGCTGTGCAACAAATGTCGCAGCTCAAGGAAATCAAGTCTGTATCGTATCGAGGCTTGTCCATTGTCACGGCTACGATGAAGGAGCACTTCGACAAAAGCTCCCTCCCCCAGGTATGGGATGAGTTGCGACGCAAGGTTGGAGACGCCCAGGTCCGCATGCCGCCTGGCGCCGGACCTTCCGTTGTTAACGATGACTTCGGCGATGTCTATGGCATCTTCTTCACCATCTACGGCGACGAGTACGAGTTTGACGAGCTCTGGGAGGTGGCAAAGATGCTGCGGCGCGAGTTGCTGCTCATACAGGACGTCGCCAAGGTGGATATCTTTGGCAATCGTCCCGAGGTCATCTATGTCGAACTCAATCGTGATCGCATGGCGCAGCTCGGCATCCCTGCCTCGTCGATCGCCAGTGAATTGCAGCAACAGAACCTGGTCACGAATTCCGGCAGCGTAGTTGTCGGCCCGGAGTTCATTACAATCGAGCCGTCCGCGCTCGTTGAGTCTGAGGAAGACCTCGGCGCAATCATGATTTCCGGATCGAGCAGTAATGCTCAAATCTATTTGCGGGATATCGCAACTATCCAGCGTGGTTTCATGGAGCCGCCGAGTAGTTTGCTGCGATTCGATGGCGAACCGGCAATAGGAATCGGCATATCGACAATATCTGGTGGCAATGTCGTCGTCATGGGCGAGAATCTCAAGGCGCGCATGACGGAACTCGCACCGCAAATCCCCCTGGGAATGGAGTTCGGCATCATCGCACTGCAGTCAGATGCCGTGCAGACGTCGATTTCAAGTTTTGTCGTCAGCCTGCTGCAGGCAGTGGTTATTGTTGTCGTTGTTTTGCTGTTTTTCATGGGCCTGCGTAGCGGTCTCCTGATCGGCTTCATCCTGTTCCTGACCATTTGCGGCAGCTTCATTTTCATGAAGAGCGCCGGTGTCATGCTGGAGCGTATATCGCTCGGCGCGTTGATCATTGCGCTCGGTATGCTTGTCGATAATGCCATCGTGGTTGTGGACGGCATGTTGATAAGGTTTCAGCAAGGCATGGAACGCCGCAAAGCGGCGATTGAGGTTGTAAAACAAACCGCTATTCCGTTATTGGGTGCAACGGTTATCGCCGTTCTGGCTTTCGCTGCGATTGGCACCTCTCAGGACAATACCGGCGAGTACACGCGGTCGCTGTACACAGTGGTGATGATCTCGCTGCTCCTGAGTTGGTTCACCGCGGTCACTGTTACGCCGTTGCTTGGTGTCATGTTTCTCGAGACGCCGAAAGGCGACCCCGATGCCGACCCTTACGACAGCGGCTTCTACCGCAGCTTCGGCGGGTTCCTGCGGGCTTGCATCAAGGTCCGCTGGCTGACAATTACGGCTGTCGTGGTTGTCTTTGGTGCATCCGTCTACGGGTTCAGTCAGGTTTCGCAGAGCTTCTTCCCGAATTCGACGCGCGCCCAGATCATGGTCGATTACTGGTTACCACAAGGCTCCTCGATCGAGGAGAGCAACGCGCACGCCGCAGACGTAGAAGCTTATCTGTTGGGCCTTGACGGCGTAAAACACGTCGGCACAATCGTTGGCCAGGGCGCACCTCGCTTCCTGCTGACCTACACTCCCGAGAAGGCCAACAGTGCCTACACACAATTCCTGGTCGAACTCGACGACGCGACATACATCGAGCCACTCTATGACGAAATCCAGGACCACCTCGATGCGAATTTCGAGGATGCGCAAGGCCAGGTACGCAAATTTATCCTCGGCCCGGGTGAGCCCGGTAAAATCCAGGCCAAGTTCTTCGGCCCTGACCCGAACGTGTTGCGCGGACTATCGGCGCAAGCGGAGGCGATCTTCCGCACACACCCCGACGCCTATGGAGTACGCAATGACTGGCGTGGACGCGTCAAGATCCTGCGGCCCATCATCGACAAGCAACAGGCCAGCCTGTTTCACATTTCCCGCCAGGAAATCAGCGCCGTGTTATTACAGGCGTTTGAAGGATTGACTGTCGGCGTATTTCGCGAAGGCGATGAGATGTTGCCTATTGTGCTGCGCGCCTCTGGTGACGAACGTGACGAGGTCTCGAGCATTCGCAACCTGCAGATTTTCAGTTCGGCCGCCAATGCAACGATTCCACTGCGGCAAATTGTAATTGGGTTCGAAACACTATTTGAAGACGAGATCATTCAACGCATTAACCGCGAGCGCGTCATAACATCTCTTGCGGACCCACGGCATGGCGAAGCACCGCCAATGCTCAATGACTTGCGTGCCGACGTGGAGGCCATTCCGCTGCCGGACGGTTACAGGCTGGAATGGTGGGGCGAATATCGAAATAGCGGCAAAGCCCAGGCCGCTCTTGCAGCGTCCCTGCCCGCCTTTATCGGCATGATGATTCTCATCACGATTGCGTTATTCAACAGCCTGCGACAAACAGCGGTTATCTGGCTCGTCGTACCGCTCGCCACTATCGGTGTCACCGTTGGCCTGCTGAGTACAAATCAACCCTTTGGCTTTATGGCACTTCTTGGCTTCCTTAGCCTGATCGGAATGTTGATCAAGAACGCCATCGTATTGATTGACGAAATTAACCTGCAGTCCCGGGAAGACAAGCCGGCTTTAGAAGCCGTTGTCGGCTCAGCCATTAGCCGATTGCGCCCTGTCGCTATGGCCGCAGCAACTACGATCCTGGGAATGGCGCCATTATTTCCTGATGCGTTTTTTGTCTCGATGGCCGTCACAATCGCATTCGGTCTCGGCTTCGCCACGATACTGACGATGGTCGTAGTGCCAGTGCTGTACGCGACGATCTTCCGCATCAAGGCGAGTTAAACAAAAGCCCACGAATATCGCGAGAGACTAGTTGCCCATACAACGTTCCTCGATGTGCTTCGTGCGCTGCTTCGGATCATTGATAATTCGATAGAAACTGTCGATGTATTCGGACGCTGATTTCGGGTCACGGATGCCCGACACCAGCAATGCGGTCTCTATCTGTGGCCTGCGTTCATTGAATGTTTCAATGACGCCATCCAACTGCCCGCTATGAACGCATCGACCTCGATAGAGCCGCTGGCGGACGGACCTGATCCCGAGCTGCGGTGCAGGGTCGGCATAGCGGGGATTGATAATCCCGGTCTGGTCGAAATCGTAAGGCACGACCTTCCATCCGGCCTTTGCATCGGGAGCCGCAAGCACTCGGCCATTATGGCAACAGTCGGACTCTTCCGGCGACAGTTTCACAGACCAATCCGTGTTGCCAACAAGAAACTGATACATCGCCGACAACACTGCATACTCGGGATCAAGCTGTTCGATTTCAACGCGCGGCACCTTCTGGCGCTGCAACCCGTTTCTGGCCGCAACCTCTCTAATCGACTCAATAAAAAATGCCGGCTCCTGAATGTCTTTCATCCGGCCTTCGGAATCGCGATAGGTTACGTTGAGGAAACGCGTGCGGAATGACACATCGGTCAACACATTGAACGCCTCGTAGATGCCATACTCCTGACGCAGGTAACTCCTGAACTGAGTGTGACTCTGGCAATGCGTCACGATCTTCAGCGACTTCTGCCTTTCAAAAGTGGTTTTACGAGCTGCCTTCTTCTTGACCGATAGCGACAACGGCGGGAAACGGCACACGGTCAGACGTGATTTGCCGCGCGTGGACATCCGGACCGGCACCGTGACAGTGTTCCCAGCGGCATCCATGTACGTGGCCGTTGCGTCAACAACCGGGCGCTCGGCTGCATCACGAATCAATGTGTGCATTGGCGCCTCGATCGTCACATGCAGAGTAGTGTCTGAATCAAATAGCGGCAGACCATCGGCTTTCACAACGACAGGCAGAAGGAGCAGAACAAGAATAGCGCGAAACATTGGTCTTCAAGCCGCCTTCTGGAATTCACCCGGACTCATACCAGTCCAGCGCTTGAAGGCACGTGCGAAGTTGCTTTGGTCTGAGAACCCAACCATGAATGCAACCTGTGCCTGGCTGTGCTCGCCGCCCTGCAGGTACTTCTCGGCAAGGGCCTGGCGCGTCGACTCAAGGATGCTTCGATAACTTGTACCTTCCGTACCCAGCTGTCGCTGCAACGTGCTGCGACTGCGATGCAACTTCGTGGCAACCGTATCCTGGTCGACGTGTCCCGACGGCAACAACTGTACGATCATCTGCCGAACTTCATGGGCGACAGCACCATCGTCGAGTGAAGCAACGTAATTTTCCGCGATTCGGTCCGTTGCGTCGGCGACCTCAGGAACAGCGCCCGTCAACGGCGCGTGTAAATCGAGCGATGCAAATGTCCAGATCTCCTCCTGCGCATCGAAGGAAACCGGGCATTCGAGAATACGATCGTAGTCAATCGGACTACTCGCACGCGATTGTGGCAGCGCAACACTCAGCGGCCTGACTTTCTCCTCCGACACGAAGTCACACATACGCAGCAGGGCAATGTGGCCTGCGTCCTTGGCGACCTGCTGAGGGTCGACTTTTCGAATGGCGCCCGTTTCCACAAGTTCGTAGATATCTCCCTGCTTTCGAATGTACATCTGGTTACCGATTGTAGAAAGAACGTTAATAAAGCGGCACAGCCGCTGCATCGCATCCAGCAACGTGTCGCTGGCCAGCCATGCGTGTCCAAGCACGAAGAAGTCGCCCGGCGCGACATGCAATCCAACTTTTACTCCGAACTCGTCGTCCCCGGTCAGCTCGTAGGCCCGCCGCCATAACGTATTCATTTTGCTCTGGAGAATGCGCGAACCCGGCCGGTGAAACTTGGTCGTGTCGATATTTGCCGCGGCGAACAAAGGTTCGGGATCGATGTCATAGTCGGTCCGCAAAGTCACACCTATCAGGCGTGCGACGCTCGCTATGGTTGTCGGCTCATTGAGCATGTTTCTCCTGAGGCCAAATGACCAATATCTGGTGCCTTCAAACCAGATCGTATCAGGCCCGTTACCTACAGTGTAATCACCAACACGGAGGAAACGTCATGATCAAGGCAGAGAACAGGGACATACCCAGATTTTCGATCGCGGATGCAGCGAGAGCAAGGGTTGCGACCTATTTGTACCAGGCATATGCCAGTGACGAGGGGTTGCTGGGCAACCTCGACCGCTGGACACAACGTCGAATTACCGACGAGAACATGGCGAAGCTGACACTCGTCTTCGAATCCGACGATCCGGCAGAGGCTTGCTACGGTGACCTGATTCGTGAGATCGACACTGAAGCCGAATATGGCATCTATCTTGCCTCAAAGTCAGCGCAGGAACGCCATCTCTCCCGGGCGATGGACGAGCCTGGTGTGTCGGGCGACTTGTGCGATGCCATCACGACAATCGCGCCGAAATTATTTCCCGACGAAACTGCACACTCGACCAGCAATCTTGATCTCGTTCGCGTGACGATCCAGGCAAGGCACGATCGTGCACACGTTGATGCGACCGTGTCGGAAATCATCATGGCGCACCTGCTCGACGATGCGGAAGCCGCGCGTGACATGACCAACGCGCTGCGGGCGCTCCAGTACGCATACCACGAGAACGTCGTAAGGCGGTGCTGCGAATTGCCACTGTTGGTCGATGACCACGGCGAAAGAGACCTGCAGATCATGGTGACAGAACTCGCGAGTCGCGCTGGAAATTACGAGGATCGTATCGGCCAGATACTCAAGCAGGCTGACGCGGCCTGACCGAATCCCCCCTGGATTGGCAGCGATGCCAATCAACTGGCGGGCCGTAAGGCCCGCCTTTTTTACCAGTTACCGCTCAGGTAGATAAACGGGCCCTCGTAGTCAAGTTTTACGCTGCCGTTCCACTTGTCCTCATCGATGTTCACGTTGAGCCTGAACAGTTGGTACTTCACCCCGATCCCGACGTTCTTGAACAGCTGGTAATTCACCCCGGCCGATACATTGGTGATGCCACCGTCGTACTTGTCGATCTTCGCATCGAGCCAGTCGAGTCTTCCACCCAGGAACCACTTGGGCGAAGGTGAGTAGTAATACCAGGCGCCAATATTGGGCAGCGGCCCGGACACATTTGCCGCAGAAAGGTCACCAATCGTATTGACGTCTGGATTGATAAACGCCCCGATCTCCAGCCAGTGCAGGCCAAGACCGATGCCGGTATCCACGTTCGCTCGGTTGTCGAATGACCGGCCGAAGAAGGCTCGAACAAGGCTGAACTCCGTGCCAGCCGTTACGCTGCTGCCAGCCAAAATAATACTGTTGCGCCAGTAAACATCTTCCTCGAGAACAGCCCTGGACGACTTGTTCGTCTCGTAGTACTGGGCACGGAACGACCATTTCTCGCCGAAACGCCATTTGCCCTCGAGCATGAAGACTTCATCGTCATCCTCAAAGCCGGTTGCCGCTTCCCAGTCGAACCCCTGACTAATTCCGGCAACGGTTCCATCGACAGAAAGCTCGAGATTCTTCGAAGGCATGAACACCCCCATCTGCACCGAGAATTTGTCGGAGATAAACGGGTGCACTTCGTCCTGCGCCACCGCGGTCCCACCGAGAAGACTAAGAAGACACAAAGTGTTGAATTTTTTGACCATTTTTTTAGCTACCGCCGTGGAATTCCAGACTCATTCTAGTATCATTGCCGCTGAAAATCACAGGGGTATTCCTTGAAATTTCGTTTCATACCACTAGTTGCAGCTGCAAGCCTGATTTCTTTGTCCGCCGTGGCGCAGGAAAGCGAGGAAGTCATCGAGACGGGCCTGAGCAAGACTGTCGAAGACACGCGTCATTTCGACCTGCCAGGTTCCGAAGCTGCGGACATGGTTGGCGATGGCGGACTCGACCTGAGTGACGTTGACTTTGAAGGCAGCCCCCTCAAGAGTTTCGCCGAAAAATGGCCGGAAGACCTTGTTATTGCTCCCATACCGGGCAGGTCCCCGCAGCTCGGCTGGCAACTGACGCTGGCAGGCGGCTATTTCCTCAACTCGGAACTTGATAACGGTGAGAAGAATCCGCACCCATCGATTGTTGGCGCATTTGGAATGACCTCCGAGAATGGCAGTTATGCGTACGGTGGCGGCTCCTACCTGCACCTGCTCGACGATGACCTGCGGATCAAGGTCGGCGCTGCCTACGCCGATGTAAGTTACGAGTTCTACGGAATTGGCAATGACGTGGCCGATCTCGGCATCAGCATACTCGTCCGCCAGAAGATGCCGCTATACTTTGGCACCGCAACCTATCGTGTATGGAAGAACCTTTACATCGGCGCGGGGTTTACGGGGGGAACGGTTGATACGAGCGTTAGTGTCGAAATCCCGTCGTCTTTCGTCGTAAACCCCTTTGGCGAACTCGACATCGGCGCCTGGATGATCCCGCTCGAATGGGATTCTCGCGACCACGAGCAGTTCCCAAGGACTGGCTTTAAAATAGATGGCCGGGCGATGTTGTACCGCAATTCGGCTGGCAGTGAATTCAATGCCGAGACTTACAAAATTGCCGGCAACCACTACCTTCCCATGCGTGAGCGTGAT
>Ga0316189_10000427_pt1 | contig 41847 bp, 42 predicted proteins | sample LowCovwburrow_MG_FD_204930 | JGI IMG/M metagenome (GOLD analysis project Ga0316189, IMG submission 204930) | Coastal sediment microbial communities from Maine, United States - Lowes Cove worm burrow | ecosystem: Environmental > Aquatic > Marine > Coastal > Sediment | place: USA: Maine... | reverse complement strand
ATTTTCACATGCCAGCCATATTCATTTTTTATTTTAACTCTAAAGGCATCCAATGCTGTGGGTTCTCCATGAATTAAATAGACAGTTTCAGGACGATTTTTAATGTGACTCATCCAGTGGATTAAATCTTTCTGATCGGCATGAGCTGATAAACTTTCAATACTTTTTATACGTGCTTTAACTGGATAATACTTTCCGAAAAAACGCAATTCATGAGCACCTTCCAGTAATTGTCTTCCACGAGTGCCTTCAGCTTGATAGCCTACCAATAGTACGGTTGTTGATGGCACATCAATGAGTTGTTGTAAGTAGGTAAGCACACGACCTCCTGTGACCATACCGCTTCCTGCAATGACAATTTTAGAGCGCTTATCGTCTATAGTTTCCCAGGTCTCTCGATAGGATTGCACGATGTTGATATGGTTGCACATGGCATTATAATCTTGTATGGATAGTTTGTGCCACTCAGGAAAGCGTTTAAATACCTCTAGCACATTGTTTCCCATAGGGCTATCTATGAAAATTGGAATATTTGGAATTTTATTTTGCTTATAAAGTTTCCAAAGAATGTACATGAGGGTTTGCAAACGCTCTACAGCAAAACTCGGAATTATAAGATTGCCTTTGTTGTTTATGGTCTCTTTAATGATGTTAGCTAAAAAGGCTTCTACATCTTCTTTAGGATGTACTTTATTGCCATAAGTACTCTCTATAAATAGAAAATCTACCCATTCAGGCATTTTAGGATCGCTTAATAAATAATCATTTCGACGTCCGATATCTCCTGAAAACACAAATCGCTTTCCGTTAATATCGAGTTCAATAAATGTAGCGCCAATAATATGGCCATTGTACTGAAAACGATAAGAGATATGTTCTGATAATGTCACCCATTTGTCGTCAATTTCCACTTGGAATAACCTTATGGTGTTCTCGGCATCTTTAATCGTATAAAATGGAAGCGCAGGTTGATGCTTACTATACTTTTCTTTATTTGCTTTTTCGGCTTCTTCTTCATGAATTTTTGCGCTATCTTTTAATATAATCTGAGCGATTGATAATGTTGGCGCTGTACCTATAATTTTCCCTTTAAATCCTTGTTTAAGTAAACGAGGCAAATAGCCAACGTGATCTAAATGTCCGTGTGTGAGTAATACGACATCTATGGCACTTACATCAATTGGTAAATCGTCCCAATTGAGTAATCGAAGTTCTTTTAACCCTTGAAACATTCCACAATCTACTAATATGTTTTTTTCAGTAGTTTCAATCAGAAACTTAGACCCAGTTACTGTTCCGGCAGCTCCTAAAAAATTGATTTTTACAAAATTGTTCATATTATTGATTTTTTATAGCACACAGTTGTGCTATTTCATTAAGTATTTTTTCTTTTCGTGTTTCAGAAATACCTAAATGATCTAAGTAAAAGTTGTCATGTAGTAATTCTCTGCACAGCACAACATCTCGACTGAGTAAAAACTGTTTTTCTCTATTGGTGAGTAATGTTGAGACCGTTATTGGGTATAATGCTAAGCGATCTATTCTATCTTTTAAGCCTTCATTTTTTGGGTAGTCCCAACTTAATAGATAGAGACCACAACAGTTTCCATATTGTATAGCATCTTTAGTGAATCTTGTATTGGTAACCACCCAACCTTGAGTTAATGTGGTGTCCTGTTTTGTGTTTGCTTCCCAATTTGTTTTTATATCTTGATAACGAGAGTTAATGTATAAAGGAATTTTTACGTTGCAATTAAGACCTTGTTCACCATGAAATTTACACTCAATAATGGTGGTTTCATCATTCTTATGAGCCATGACATCAATTTCATGTGATACACATTTTCCATAGAGTATCGGTCCAACTTCAGTTTGATAACCAGAGTAATTGAGAATAGCGCTTACAAAGCGCTCAAAAGGAAAACCAGTTGGTCCTAATTCATAAATAGCTTTTTTGAGCTTATATTTTGATGCGAGATGACTTTTGTTTTTTTTAAGTAATGCAAATGCTCTATTATAAATTTCTTTGGTAGATATTCCTTGATATAGTTCGTCACGAACTTTATCGAGAATTTGACTTACAATAGTATCATTTGCGCCAGTTCGTTTTAAGGAGTTACGCAGTTTATCTAAGCTGAATTTAACTTTTTCACCTGAAGATTTGATGATTTCTAAATTTGTAATTTCCATATTTGATGCTTTAAAAACTGCCAAAACCACAACGGATTATGGCAGTTTTACCTAACTAACATAATAATCGACCTCTAGGCCGATTTAAAGAACTGTCGCACCCAAGCTTTAACTTGATTATCTGTCATACTATCTGCCTTTCTAATACCTTTTATTTTAGTACTTAGAAGATTATGGTTTTTATGAATCGCTTCACCAAATTTTTCATTGGTTTGAGCTGGACCAAATATGACTAAAGCATCACTATCACTAATTTCTGTAATTATATTTTTGAAGTACTGATTGAGTTGCTGTTTTTCGCTTTCTAAGTATTTACTATCATGGACGACATGTTGTGGGCCACCTTTTAATTTTGTTCCGGAGCCACCACGTACATTGAAATTATCCATGTTTGATACAACGGTTTGAAACGTTTCTTGTTCATGCTCTAAGGTTACAATAAGAGCTTTGTTTTTGTCGAGCCAAATTCCTGTTTTTTTCATTATTGATACGTTTTAGTTTCTTAAATCATGCATGGCTAATATTGGGACCTTTATATGAAAAGAGATGTCCTTTACCAGCGCATCGGTTAAAATGCTTCCAAAAAATATGTGCTTCCTATTGATGAAAGCGACCATATCACTATCTCTACTTGCAACGAACACATTTATAGCTGCTATTACAGATTCATGTGGTAACGAATGAAATTTGTAATTGGTACCTTCTAAGATGTCTTCAAGCAATTGTTTATTAGCTTTTTGTTGTTTATCTAAATCATTTTTTTCTAAAACATGAAGTACAATAATTGTGGCATTACATTTTTTTGCAATGTCTGTGAGATAAACTAATTCTCTTCGTTTATAATTTGTTTTATAATCTGTAGGAAAAACAATTTCTTTGGGTAATAATGTTTTTGCATTTTGAGGAACTACAATCACAGGGCAATTGCGCACTTTTTCCATGACATATGTCGCAGTGCCACCAAAGGCAGTGTCTCTTGAGTGCGTTTCTCCTTTGGTACCCATAACAATCATTTCTATATCTTTTTGCTCTACAATATCTTTAATGGCCTCAATTGGGTTATTAAAGACCGAAATTGTTTTAAAATTATGTTTTGGACTTTCATGTTCACTCATAACAATCATGTCATAAACCTTTGCTAAACCATTTTCTGAATACAATTTTGCAGATTCAAACAATTGACTTCCAGGTTCCATATTGAGTAAACTCTCTATAACATTTTGTGTCGCAGAAAACACATTCAATATATAAAAGTCACAGCGTTCATTTTTGTATAATTCCCGAGCATAATTAATAGCCTTTATAGAATTTTTAGAAAAATCTGTTGGAAGTAAAATTTTATGTTTCATGACGCTAATTTTAATTGATATCTTAAAAATACACTACGCTTAGAACATGTAAAATGATAAATATCAGATTGCTACTCTGGTATTACTAAAAACGGAATAAGAGGATGGAACCCAATTGTTTTAATAATCGGTTCTTTAACTATGCTCTCAATAAAACTGTGTTTGTAGTTGACCATTACAAGGATGTTAACTTCTAAATACTGAATAAAATCATTAATCTCGACGACTTTTTTTGCATATTTTGGCATGAAATGGAAACTCGTTGTGTAATTCTTTAAATAGTTTTCAAGCTTGATCATATTATATTCCTGAACATCGGTGAGTTTTTCCTTGGTGAGAATACAAATAGGCATAATTTTAGACTCATAAAGTTCGGCTAAATCTCTTAATGGTCTTAATTCTTTATCACCATAAAACCGACTGTAATCGGTAGGGAAAGCGATACGTTTTGGCGTGATAAAATCATATTCATCGGGTACAATTAGAATTGGACATGTCTTTATTTTTTTTATAATTTTCACAGTATGACTTCCAAAGAAAAGTTCTTTTGCACCAGTAGCACCTTTAGTGCCCATGACTATAAGGCTTATATCACATTTTTTAACAGAACTGTCAATGGCATTCCTTAAATCTAATGTGCTTAAAAGAACCGTGAACTCATGATTTGCATTTGCATTTGAAGTCTCAGCCATGTCTTTCAATTCTAGGAGTTCATTCATGGCGTTTTCAGATATAATCTTTAACAACTTGTTTGAAATATTAGACATTGTTGAAGCAGCCATTTTAGTAGAATGTAAAAGATAGAATTTGCATTCAACTTCACTGTATAGTTTTAAAGCATACACAATGGCACTCCAGGCATTATCTGAAAAATCTGTTGGAAGTAGTATATTCTTTTTCATAACATTTGTTTTTATGCTCTCACAGTTATGTTTTTATTTATAATCTGCAGGTATCACTAAAAATGGAACCTTGAGATGAAATCCAATTTGATTGATAGTATTCTTGAAAAATAAATTTTCAAAAAAATTATGTTTATTGTTAATCATTGCTAACAGGTTGATTTTATGTTTAATCTGAAAGTCATTAATAGCCTCTGAAATATTCCTACTTTTAATATTATGAAACAAATATGCCGTGTTTTTGAACATGAGTTCTAGGTCAGTTTTGTTCTTTTTCTGATCTTCTGTGAGGTCATAACCTTCAGATATATGCATGGCATTAACTCTGGAGTGATGCGAGTCAGCTATATCCTTTAAAATACGAAGTTGTGAGTTGTTGTACGCCAACTCTAAATCTGTTGGGAACAATATTTCATGAGGCGATTCATAAGTAAATTTGGCTGGAATTGCTAAAATTGGACATTTGAGCCCGTTAATAGCATGAACGGTGTTGGAGCCAAATAAAATTTCTTGAGCACCTGTAGCTCCTTTTGTTCCCATTACAATCATGTCAATGGTATGGGTTTCTAAAAAATCCTTTAATCCAGAAATAAACGTGTCAAACCTTGCCATTGTTTGAAATTTATGTTTAGGATTTTCTTCAAATGTGTTGGATATTTTAGTAACCATGGTCTTTAAATTCTCTTGTGCCGTATTTCTAATAGCGTCTCCTAAGCCAAATTGAGCAGGATAACCTAAAACATATTCAACATGATAAATGACAGGAGTATAGGTGTTTAATAGATAAAATGTACAGGCTTCATCTTTAAATAGTTCTATGGCATATTTAATAGCATTCCAAGAATTCTGAGAAAAATCGGTAGGCAACAGTATATGTTTCATAATAGTATCTATTTTATGAGTTCTAGCGTGCTGTATTTTGCATTGCTAAAAGCGGTATTTCAAGACCAAGACTGACTTTATCAATGGTAGAAGGAAACAACATGTCTTCTAAAAAGGAATGTTGAGTGTTCACCATAGCGATGAGATCTATTTGTTTATCTGTAATATAATTTTTAATGGTCTCATCAATTTTTTTACTCTCCTCATGACTAAAGAGAACCTCGTTATCACAAAATGTTTCTTTTATAAAAGATTGATTATCTTCTTGTCGTATGGATAATTTACTACTCTTTGAGACGTACAAAACATCTATGATACTTCGATACGATTTTGCTAATTCAGAAAGTAGTTTTAGCTCTCGACGTTTATATGGCATTAAGTAATTGGTAGGAAACAAAATTCGTTTAGGTTGCGTATTTGTATAATTAGCCGGAATTGCTAACACCGGACACTTTACATATTTTAGTACTTGAAATGTATGGCTTCCAAATACAATATGGCGCTCATCGGATTTGCCTTTGGTACCCATCACAATCAAATCTATTTGTTTGGCTTCAGCTATGACATTTGCTTCTTCTACAAGCGTGTTATAAGCCGAAATGGTATGATAAGTAAATCTGGGATTTGGTGATAATTCTTTTACAGTACTGAGCAGGTTTTTTAAATTGGCTTGAGATTTATTTCTGATATCTCCAAGAACGTCTTCATATACCTCTCTTGAAAGAAGTTCTTCATGATCATAAAATTCGTTCTGATAGGCATGCATAAAGTAGAACTGAGTTTTTTGGTACTTAAAAAACTCCAAGGCATACTTAATGGCATTCATTGAATTTTCTGAAAAATCGGTAGGTAGAAGTATTGATAACATAATGATACATTTTAGTGGTGATGGATATGGTTAAGAAAGCCAAACGAAACGCTTGGCTTTCTTAAAATAGAGAATCCCCAAACTCAATATGAATGTCATATTTGAATGACATAGTAAATTTAACAATTACTCTAGTGTATTGAAATGACATTCATCAGTTTTCGATGGTATAGTGATCGCCAACAAAAAAGAAAGCCAAAATTAATTGGCTTCCTTCATGCTGATTAACAGCGGTTTTATTGAGAATATCCAAACTCAATAATAGTCTTATATTAAAAAGGAAACGATACGTTGTAACTTAAACGATAACGATTCCATAAGCTATGTTTAATAAAAATAGGCCGATAAAGAAAAGGAGCATATAAATGACCTGAACAAGTTTTACATTAATAAACTTTAACCAAGTAACTGTCGGTTTAGGAAATGTAAATAGTGCTAAACCGATGAATAAAGATATCCATCCAATAAGCGTGATGATAAGCTTATAGTTATAGTCCCAAATGTTATGAAACTGTACATTGAGTAAACCAACTATAATGGCTAAAAACGATGCAAGGATGAGAAATTTTTCATCTCTAAGATCTGCAAATATTTGTTTGATTCGCTTTGGGTTTATACTCAAAATGAAAAAAAATATTAAGAGGTACCATCCCCAAAACTTTGCTAAAAAAATTGAAACATCCATAATACGTGCGTTTTATTCGTGTAATACTAAAAAAGGAATATCGGTATGGTAACTAATCTTTTCTACTCTGGTATGAAATAGTAGATGTTGAAAATAATTTAAATTTTTTGCAACCATCACAATGATATCTATATCTCTGCTCTCGACAAAAGACTGTATGGCAGATTCTATTTTATTATGAGTTAGAAAATGAAAACTGTGCTTATAGCCGTCAAAAAAATCTTCTAATAAGTCTTTGTTGCTTTGTTCCTCAATATTAAGTTCTGCGTTCTTTTTTGTGATATGAAGTATTCGTAAAAATGCTTTCTTCTCTTTTAGTATGTCAGAAATAGGCTGTAATGTTTGAATATCATATGACAATGAAAAATCGGTTGGAAATGCGATTTCTTCTATGGCCTTATACGTTGCGTTTTCAGGTACAATTAGTGAAGTGCATCTTACTTTTGTAATCACGTCTCCAGAATTGCTTCCAATAATAAATTCTTTTAAACCTGAAGCACCTTTAGTACCCATAACGATCAGGTCTATTTTTTTTTCTTTGACATGTTTTCTTATCGATTCAATAATAAAATTATAATCGGTAAGTGTATAGAATTTATGGTTTTCATTGGGTTTAAACGACTTACTGATGCGTTTTAAAAGCGCGACTAATTGTTGTTTTGCTGGTTTGGTATAAACATTTTCTATCTCCTCTTGTGAGGTGAGATACACTGTATCTGCGCCAACTAAAACATCTATTGTAGTCACGTGAAGCACGTAAAAGTTGCATTTAGAGTTTTCAAAATGACGTAGAGCATAGGCAATAGCATTATATGAATTCTCCGAAAAATCTGTTGGTAGTAATATATTTTTCATCATAATCTATCTTAGATAACAAAGCTAAATAGAGGAATGATTATAAAAAATGACATTCATCAGATTTCATAATATATTAATTGGATTAATACATTTGTTTTAGGGTTTCAAGATCTATGATTTTTATTGTTCTGCCTTCAATTTCAATAAGACCTTGCTTTTTAAAGTCAGTCATGGTTCTAATTAATGTTTCAGTAGCAATACCAGCAACACTTGCCAGATCACTTCTTGAAATCTTGATAGGGTCTTCTGGTCTTGGGTTTAATTTTTCAGCAAACTTTAAAAGCGTAGATGCTGTTTTTTTATGAACAGTACTATAAGCCATTTCTAAAAGTTGATCTTTTACTTCGGCTAAATTACTTGCTAATAGTTGTATGACTTCTAGTGTGAGCTTATGATTGTTTTCTAAAATAGTACTGAGCTCACTTTTTGTAATACCAACCACTTCGGTGTCTTTTAGAGCTGTTGCCGTTTCTCTATAGGGAATGTTTTCGGTAAAGGATGTAAACCCGAAAAGGTCATCCTCTTTGTGAAGTGCTGTGGTTAATTCTTTTCCGTTTTCTTCAAAAATATAACATTTTACTGCACCTCGAGTAATCAAGTAGATGTACTTTGAATTTTGACCTTCAGTATATATAACTTCATTTTTACTGTAATGATAAATGGCACCATTATCATCAAAAAAGTTTTTTAAGTGGCTTAAAGTTTTTAGTTCACCTTCGTGATTTTTATGTTGAGCAGAAGGTTCTATTCTTTGATCTTTTAGAATGGCAGCTTTAGCTAGGCGACTTTTAATAGTGCTGATGAGCTCGTCTTCAAAAAAAGGCTTTGTAATGTAATCGTCGGCACCTAAATTCATGCCTTTTCTAACATCTTGTCGTTCGGTTTTTGCTGATAAAAAGATGAAAGGGATATATTTGGTATGATCGTTTTTTGATAGTGTTTCTAATACACCATAACCATCTAAAACTGGCATCATGATATCACAGATAATAATATCTGGAATAAATTGTTTTGCTTTTTCTACACCTATTTCTCCGTTTGGTGCGGTTATTACATTATAATCAGAAAGCTCTAATAACTCTGCTGTATTTTCACGTAGTACATTATCGTCCTCAATTAAAAGTACTTTTTTCATGGTGTTGCTTTATTTGGTAATTCTATCGTAAATACAGAGCCTTGGTTCTCTACACTTTCAAAATAAATATGTCCTTTTAAATTCTCTATGTGATCTTTTACAATGTTCAATCCAATACCTGTGCCTTGAGTCAGCAATACATTTTCAGCTCTAAAATACCGTTGGAATATGTTTTTTTGATCTTTTAGCGGAATTCCTATACCTCGATCTCTTATTTTAAATATTGTATTGTTATCATTTTGAAAAATCTCTAAATCAATCATAGCGTGCTCAGAAGAGTACTTTATAGCATTATAAAGTAAATTAGTAAGCGCTAATTCTAGTATTTTTTCATCTTGATAGATTGTCATATCCTCTATGTTTTCTGGATATTGTATTTGTTGACCTTCTTTTAAGAGCATGTTGGCATTATATATCACTTCATTAATAACCTTACTTAATTTAAAAGTTGTGAATTTATAGTTCACTTTTCCTTTTTCTAATTTTTCTAAGGATAGAAAATCATTTATGATATTATTGAGAAAGATAATCTTATCTGTTATGGTCTTAATGTGCTTATCACGTTTAGCCTGTTGGTTTTCTAATGTATATTTACCAATTAATATTGCTGAGGTTTGTATAGCACTTAAAGGGGTTTTGAATTCGTGCGATACTAAGGATAAAAACTTCGTCTTTAATTCATTGAGTTCTTTCTCTGCAGCCAATGCGACTTGTAGTTCTTCAGTACGCTCAGTAACTGTTTTTTCAAGTTTTTTGGTATAATTCTTTTGCTCAGTGATATCTAAAATAATCGCAACATAGAGATCCCTGTCTCCCAATTTTGTTTTTTGGAGATGGATGTTAACTGGGTAGTTGCTTCCTGATTTTCGTTTGTGTACGGTTTCAAATTCTATTTTGTTAACAGTACCACTATCAAGAACTTTAATTTTATCTCTAAACTGTGCTTCGTTATAACTGGGTTTTAAATCTAAAGGTGTCATGTTTTTTAACTCATCTAGGGAATAGCCTAAATTTTTCTGAGCACCGAAATTGGCATTTGTGAATTTTAATGTTTTTGCATCAAAAACATATATTTCATTTAGAGATTCATGAAAAATATTAGTAAAGTGGTTCCGTTCATCCTCTGCTTTTTTTCGTTTGGTGACGTCATTTTGAATCCCTATAAAATTTGTCAACACGCCATTTTTATTGGTGATTGGCATGATGTATAGATCATTCCAAAATGGTGTACCATCCTTTTTATAATTGCGAAGTACGACCTGGCAGCTCTCTCCTTTTTTAATAGCTTCTCTAAGCACTTTTAGAGATTCTTGGTCTCTATCTTTACCTTGAAGAAATCTACAATTGTGGTGGAGTATTTCTTTGTTAGAATATCCTGTTAAACGTTGAAAAGCAGGATTAAAATATATAATAGGATTATCTGTTTTTTGAGCATCGGTTATGATAATACCATTGTTTGCAGATTGCAGTGCACTACTTTTGAGCATCAGGTCTTTTTCTGTCTCTTTTTTTTGTGAAATGTCCTTGACTAGAGCCATTACATATTTATTATTATATACAGTAAATGGATTTAGTTCAACCTCTAAGGCTATAATGTCACCACTTTTTTTTAAGCCGAAAATATCACTAGAATCACCCATAGCTCTTCGCCTTCCTTTTTTAATAAAAGCTTTAACTTGTTTACGGTGATTTTCATGATAATTAGAAGGTAAAAGAATATCTAATTTTTTATTTCTTAGTTCTTTTAGTTCATATCCGAAAATGTGTTCTGTAGCGGCATTAATTTCAATAATTTTTTGTTGATTATCAACTATGATAACGCCTTCAGAAATGGAGGATAGGAGAATATTGAATATTTCTTGATCTTGAGGAAACATAGTAAAATATGTTATTAGATGGTGTTATAAATATACGAAAAATACATGATTTTTATTTAGTTAATACTGATTTATATCATAGTTCGCCTATTGTCAAACTATTACATTTAAAGTTGTAAATATTTGATACTGGTTTCATACCTTGACTTAAATATTAAAAACGAATGCTCATGACATCTAAAAAGAGGTTGACGCTTTATTTTTATCAGAATTTAGGTAAATTATTTTATGCTATGGCAGCCGCAGATAAGAAAGTACATAACACAGAAATTAATATATTAAAAGAGCTAGTAAAAGCCAAATGGTTAGATTTAGATCCTACCAATGATGTATTTGACACTGATGCAGCTTATCAAATAGAAATCGTGTTTGATTGGTTAAATAAGGAGGAACTCTTAAATGCTGAATCGTGCTTTAATGATTTTTTGAACTACAAAAGAGAGCAAAGCCATTTGTTTACAGATGAGGTAAAAGCTTTGATATTAAAAACGGCTTCAGACATTGCTCATGCGTTTGCTGGGATTAACAAATCTGAATTGATATTACTTGCAAAACTTGATATTGAATTAAAAAAAGTATAATATGAAACGTAGTTTTAATCAAATAATAGAATCTGAAATCCCTGTGTTAGTTGACTTTTTTGCAGATTGGTGTGGGCCTTGTAAAATGCTCGCTCCAATACTAAAACTAGTTAAAGAGGAATTAGGTGACGCTGTAAAAATCATAAAGATTGATGTTGATAAAAATCAACCTTTGGCAGCGAAGTATCAAGTACGTGGTGTGCCTACAATGCTTTTATTTAAAAACGGAAAACAAGTATGGAGACAATCTGGTGTGCTTCAAAAAGAGGATATCATAACCATTATAAAATCGCATTGAATCGTAGTTCAATGACCAATATCATTTTATAACGACATTACCAGTGTTAATTTTGTGCTATTAATCTTAAATTGATGATATCATGAAAAAGGTAATTGGATTATTTTTAGTCGTTGTAATAATTCCATTTTTTGGATTCAGTCAGTCTATTGACAATATTGATTATATCTCACCATTTTATAATGGTTTGGCCGCTATTAAGCAAAATAGTGAATGGGCTTTTATAAATGAAAAAGGCGCTATTGTTATAGATTTTAGAGACGATTTAGTAATTACGGAATCTCCCGAAGGGAATTTTCCAGTTTTTAAAAATGACCGATGCCTTATTGAAGCAAAGCAAGATGGTATTTCTTATTTTGGTTATATCAATACATACGGAAATACGGTTATTGAACCTCAATATTTAAATGCGAGAAATTTTGATAATGGTGTTGCCATCGTTCTAGAATTGTTCAAAGAACAAGTTGGTAGAAACAAAGCTTTAGGTAAAAATGTAGTTTATGATAAATATCTTGAGGCAGTTATTGACACAAATGGAACTATAAAAACATATGTAAGTCCTAAACGTGTTAATGTGATTCTAGATAAAGATTTCTTGAAGGCACCTCCTAAAATTACTTCAAAGTTTATTTCAGATAGCCTCTATGCCATTGAAGGTGAAAATAAGAAATGGGAAATCATTCAGGCCAATCAATAGATTTAAAAAATGAGAGCAAATCTAAACTTAGGGAGTATTTCTGGAATCAATATAAAAATCCATTGGACATTTTTATTTTTAATTGTTTGGGTCGTTTTTGATGAATTAAAAAGAGGCGGTAACATAGAAAGTGTGATGTTTAATGTTGCTTTTATATTAGCCGTTTTTGTTTGTGTGGTCTTACATGAACTAGGTCATGCGTTGACGGCTAAAAAATTTGGTATTACAACCGAAAAAATAACATTACTTCCAATTGGAGGAGTCGCAAGTTTAAATAAAATTCCTGAATCTCCAAAGCAAGAGCTTCTAGTCGTTATTGCTGGACCATTAGTTAATGTGGTCATAGCCATTTTACTGTATATGTTTATTCCTGTTCAAGATTATGCACATTTTAATTTTACTGAAACTTTAGAGGCTTTGATGAGTTTTACGTTACAAAACTTTTTATTCTATTTGTTTATCGTTAATGTAGGCCTCGTTGTATTTAATATGATTCCTGCATTCCCTATGGATGGAGGACGTATGTTAAGAGCGTTGTTGGCCATGAGGATTAATCGTGTGAAAGCGACTCAAATCGCTACTAGCATAGGCCAGTTTATTGCCGTTGTGTTTTTACTTATAGGATTACTTTATAACCCTTTTTTAGTCATCATAGCACTATTTATTTTTGTTGGTGGTTATGGTGAAAATCAAATGGTACAACATTTAGCATTACTTAAGGGGCATTCTGTAGAGGAAGCGATGCTATTAAATATTACAGTCTTCAAGCCTAAAGATTCTATTGATCTCGTTGTGAATAAAATAATATCTGGAACTGAAACTAATTTTGTAGTGGTTAATGACGGTGTTGTTTTGGGAATTTTATACCATAAAAATATCATTGAGAACTCCAATAAAAATCTATTGGTAGAAGCCGTTATGGATACTACTTTTAATACTGTTAAACATACAGATAACCTCAAAACGACCTATCATCTTATTTACAGTTCTAAACAAGATTTTTTTCCTGTATTGAACGATGGAAAACTAGTTGGAGCCATTGATGCCACGAATTTGCATGAATACATCTTATTGCAATCGAAGTTAGTCTATTAAATATGAAATTATCTAGATTTTATACCATTCTTCTTTTAGTATCGTGTTCTCAAGAGCAAGATAAAATAGTGCCAAAAGTGCAAAATTTGACAGAATCGGTGTATTCATCCGTAACCATTCAGCCTGATAGTTTGTATCAAGTATATGCCAGTGTTTCTGGTATTTTAGATGTTAATTTTGTTGAAGAGGGGCAACGCGTTTCTAAAGGTGATCCACTCGTTCAAATTATCAATAATACGCCTAAGCTGAATGCGCAAAATGCAAAGTTTGCTTTTGAATTAGCACAGGAAAATTATAATGGAAGTACGACTGCTTTGAAAAGTATAAAAGACGAGATTGAAGCCGCTAAACTGAAACATAAAAACGACTCCATAAATTATTACCGACAAAAAAAGCTTTGGGATCAAAACATAGGGTCTAAAGTTGAATATGATACTAAAAAGTTGAATTATGAATTGGCTAAAAATCAATTGAGACTGTTAAAGAATACATATAATAGAACAAAAAACGAATTAGAAACCTTAGTCAAACAGGCTCAAAACAACTATCAATCCGCATCTATTGCAACTAAAGATTTTATGATAAATAGCAAAATAGATGGCAAAGTATATGCGCTTTACAAAGAGCCTGGAGAAATTGTAAACTCATTAGAACCTTTAGCTTCTATAGGAAGTAGTACTCATTTTATAATAGAAATGTTAGTGGATGAAGTTGATATTGTTCAAATTCAGTTAGAGCAAAAGGTAGTCCTCAATTTAGAGGCTTATAGTAATGCAGTATTTACAGCTAAAGTCTCTAAAATTTATCCGAAAAAAGATGAACGCAACCAAACGTTCAAAGTTGAAGCTGTTTTTGAAAACGCTCCAGATATTCTATACCCAGGTCTTTCTGGTGAGGCAAATATTATTATCGCAACAAAAGAGAATGTTTTAACCATTCCGAAAGCATATCTCATCGAGGACACTAAAGTTAAAACCGATAACGGATTCATATCAATTACTACAGGTTTGCAAAATATGGAATATGTAGAAGTGACCTCAGGACTTACAAGAAACACCTACATCTATAAACCAGAATAATGACCAATTGGAACGTTATATTGAACATTTCAAAAACCCATTTGCTTACTAAAATAAAGCAGACATCTATTGCTGCCCTTGGTGTTACTTTCGGTATCGGCTCGTATATTACTTTGGTGTGTTTCATGACAGGATTAAATACCATGTTGGATGATCTTATTTTAAATCAAACACCTCATATTCATATTTATAATGAAATTGCGCCTACCAAAAAACAGCCCATTTCATTATATGACGACCTTGATGGTAGTTTCAATGTCGTGCATTCTATCAAACCCAAATTGAGCCAGAAGAAAATTCACAATGCGCTACCCATCATCAACTATTTGGAGGGTAATAACGAGGTTCGTACTGCACTTCCGCAGGTGAAAACGCAAATTTTTTATATCGCAGGTTCTATTGAAATCGGCGGAAATCTTACCGGAATACTACCAGTGAGTGAGGCAGAATACTTCAATATGTCAGATTATATTGTTGAAGGTTCAGCCCAAGATTTAGAAACAACCGATAATGGCATCTTATTGGGTATTGGAATAGCCAAAAAAATGTCATTAAATGTTGGTGATCGCGTGCAAGTGAGTCCTATTAATGGCGGAATTTTCCCTTTAAAAATCGTTGGCTTTTATCAAAGTGGTGTTGCTGATTTAGACGCCATTCAAAGTTTTACAAACGTCAAAACGGTACAGCGTATTCTGGGAGAGACCAACAATTACATCACAGATATTAATGTGAAACTTTATGATATTGAAGGAGCGTTTCCCTTATCAAAAAAAATAGAACAACAATTTAAACTGACTGCCATTGATATTAAGACCGCTAATGCACAATTTGAAACAGGAACGACCATAAGAAACCTTATAACCTATGCTGTATCGATAACGCTACTTATCGTTGCTGGTTTCGGAATTTATAACATATTAAATATGCTCATTTATGAGAAGATGAATGATATTGCCATATTGAAAGCAACAGGTTTTTCAGGTAGAGATGTTCAGCTTATTTTTATGAGTCAAGCGATGATTATCGGATTTGTTGGAGGTGTTTTAGGTTTACTAATTGGTTTTGGTTTAACAAGTTTAATTGCAACAATTCCGTTTCAAACCGAAGCGCTACCAACGGTAGAAACGTATCCTATTAATAGGGATCCGATGTTTTTTGTTATTGGGTTTTCGTTTGCCATGTTATCCACATTTTTGGCAGGCTATTTACCGTCTAAAAAAGCCAAAAAAATAGATCCTGTAAAAATTATAAGAGGTCAATAATATGAGTATTGTATTAGAAGCAAAACATATCAACAAGTATTTTAAAAAGCCATTATTATTTCATGTGCTGAAGGATATTAATTTTCGGATAGAAAAAGGAGAATTTGCTTCCATTATGGGAAAGTCTGGTTGCGGAAAATCCACATTGCTATACATTCTTTCTACCATGGATACGGATTATGAAGGTGAATTGTATTTAAACAATGAGCTCATTACAAAGCAATCAAGATCCTATTTATCTCATTTGAGAAATAAACACATTGGTTTTGTGTTTCAGTTTCATTATTTGTTATCAGAATTTTCAGTCTTAGAAAATGTCATGCTTCCTGCTAAAAAGTTAGGAGAGAAATCGTTCCAAGAAATTGAATACGATGCGATGTTAAAACTAAAAATGCTCAATATTGATCACTTAGCAAAAAAAAGAGCCTCTCAGGTTTCAGGAGGCGAAAAGCAACGTGTTGCCATTGCCAGAGCACTCATCAATAATCCGTCAATCATTATGGGAGATGAACCTACTGGGAATTTAGATAGCCATAATGCCGAAAATGTATTTAATATTTTCAAGCAGTTGAGTGAGGAGCAGGGCTTGTCGCTTTTAATTGTGACGCATGATGAAGATTTTGCCAATAAAACAGATCGTATTATTCAAATGGGAGATGGTGAAATCATAAGCTGATTAATATCATTTATTAAAATAGAATTCAAAACTATCTTGCTATTTAAATACTTAAATAGATGGCAATTATTGATTATTATAAAGTATTAGGTCTTTCAAAAAAAGCTACAGAAAACGATATCAAAAAGGCATATCGAAAACTGGCTCGAAAGTACCATCCTGATCTCAATCCTAATGATAAAGAGGCAGAGCTGAAATTCACACAAATTAATGAGGCTAATGAAGTCTTGAGTAATCCAGAAAATCGAAAAAAGTATGATGAGTATGGAGAGCATTGGCAACATGCCGAAGACTATGAAAAGGCAAAGCAGCAGAATAGATACCAGAGATCAACAAGTGGTCCAGCTGGAGGGTATTCTGAAGAGGATTTTTCAGATATTTTTGGATCCATGTTTGGTGGAGGTTCTTCGAGATTTCAAGACCGTCAGGTGAAATTTAGAGGTCAAGATTTCAATGCGAAACTACAATTAGATCTCAAAGATGTGTATACAACGCATAAACGAACCTTAACGGTAAACAACAAAAAAATACGAATTACAATTCCTGCAGGTGTTGAAAACGGCCAAATTATTAAAATCAAAGATCATGGCGGACAGGGCGTCAATGGTGGTCCTAATGGTGACTTATATATAGAGTTTTCCATTACAAACTCAACACCGTTTAAGAGAGACGGTAATCATTTATACCTATCCGTTGAATTAGATTTGTATAAAGCGCTTCTTGGCGGAGATATTACAGTAAACACATTTGATAGTAAAGTGAAACTCAATATAAAACCAGAAACCCAAAACGGAACAAAAGTAAAACTGAAAGGCAAAGGATTTCCGAAGTATAAAAAACAAGATGTTTTTGGTGATTTGTATGTCACCTACAACATAAAAATACCAACAAAACTTTCGGCTAAAGAAAAAGAGCTATTTACTGAACTCTCTAAATTACGATAATATGAACACTAAAAATCTAATTTCAATTCAAAAAATATGTACTAATTATAAAGTGCCAGTATCATTTTTTAAGGCCCTTCACGACTATGAATTGGTAGAAATCACGATAAAAAATAACGATGTTTATTTAAAAAGTACAGAACTTCATGATATTGAAAAAATGATGCGTCTGCATTACGATCTTGACATTAATCTGGAGGGTATCGATGTTATTTATAACTTACTAAATCAGGTAGAAACGTTACAGGCTGAAATTTTAGCTTTAAAGAACAAGTTACGTTCATATTGAATTTTTAAATCACTTTTCAATGGAAAACATAGAGCACATAAAGTCATGGATCATAGATAATCCATTAGTTTGGAGTATTATAAAGTTTGTGATCTTTTTGATAATTGCTTTGCTAAGCATTCAACTCTTTAGAAGGTATTTGAAAAAGAAAATTTCAAATACAGCAATCCGATATAAAACTCAAAAAGGAATTGAAATTGTCGGTTATATATTGATAGGGATTTTGGCAATCACTTACTTTTCAGGGGCTATCAAGGACTTTACGATTATCGTCGGATTATTTACAGCAGGACTAGCGTTTACGCTCCAGGAGCTGATATTGAGTATTGCAGGTTCGGTTTATATTTTTCTTGTTAAAGTGTATCAACCAGGAGATCGAATTGAAATTAATGGGATTAAAGGCGATGTGATTGATGTTGATAGTATATATACCACAATGATGGAAATTGGTCAATGGGTAAGTAGTGATAATTATAGTGGTCGGATTGTGAAATTGAGTAATGCCTTTGTCTTTAAAGGACCTGTTTATAATTTTTCTCAAGACTTTCCTTTTATATGGGACGAATTTAATTTGCCAATTCGTTATGAATCTGATATCGATTTAGCAAAATCAATAATTATAAATAGTGCTACAGAAATACTCTCAGAATATACCTTAGCTTCAAAATCACAATGGACTGACGTGGTGAATAAATTCTACATTGAAGATGCACAAGTAGAACCAACGTTAGCCATTAAACTCACAGATAATTGGATTGAATTTAATTTAAGGTATATCGTTGATTATAAAAAACGACGCTATACAAAACACCTTTTAAATGATCGTATCAGAAAAGAAATTGAAAGCACTAATGGTAAGATTATTTTAGCTTCAGCAACCGTTGAACTTATTAAAATACCAGAATTAAAAGTCACACTAGATGAAAATAGAAGTCTTTAGACGTTATGATGTATTGTAATGATAAATATTAGTTGATTTCTTTTTAAGATTCTTATTTTTGAACTATTAACTGATTTCTGGATAAATGATAGAAGAATTAAGACAAAATTATGGTTACCTATTCGAAGATGACTTATTAAAAGAGATTGAAGCTGTTGGCATAATGAAAGAGTTAAAGGCCAATACAAAACTCATTGAAATTGGTGACTATATTAAGTCTATTCCGTTATTACTCAATGGTGCTATAAAAATCATAAGAGAAGACGATGATGGCGATGAACTTGTATTGTATTACTTAGAGCGAGGCGATACATGCGCCATGACTTTAGCTTGTTGTATGGGACAAACAAAAAGTGAAATTAGAGCTGTTGGAGAAACAGATGTTAAAATCATTATGATTCCTGTTCAAAAGATGAGCGAATGGTTAGGGAAATATAAAAGTTGGCAAAACTTTATTCTGCAAAGTTACCACAACAGAATGATAGAAATGTTAGAAGCCATTGATACCATTGCCTTTTTGAGAATGGATGAGCGTTTGCTGAAATATTTAAGAGACAAAGCCATGGTCACACATGATGATGTGATTCATGCCACACATAAAGAAATCTCAGAAGGTTTGCATACTTCAAGAGTAGTGGTCTCTCGTTTACTCAAAAAATTAGAGAATGAAGGTAAAATTAAGTTGTTTCGAAATAGTATTAAAATCATTGACCTATAGGTCTGTAACAATTGTTACTGTGGGAAAACCTTAAGTGCTTTATCTTTGTCATATAATGATAAGAAATATTGAAATACACGATTGGTTTGGTTTAAAATATTAAGAGTGATTTTTAATAGTTTTAAACCGGATGATTGGTTCATAGGTTGGTTAAAAAAGAGTGACATTTATGTCGCTCTTTTTTTGTGTTAGTGTAACTATTGTTACTGTGTAGGTCTGCCAAATCACATAATTTTGTATCCATATGAAACAGATTATAATTATGTCAATATTTAGTTCAATTTTCGGAATGTCTGCTCAGCAATCAGACCAAATAAAAGTTTTAGTCCCTAGTGATTATCAGAGTGCAATTAATAGTAAGCGTGTGCAACTTGTAGATGTGCGCACAAGTTCAGAATACAATTCTGGACATATTAAAAATGCTGTAAATGTAGATGTCATGCAACGAAAAGCTTTTATGGATTACTTTAATACTTTAGACACAGACGAACCAATTTATCTCTACTGCAGATCTGGGAGCAGAAGCCAAAGTGCAGCCAAATTATTGGTAGGACTAGGTTTTAAAGAAATCTATGATTTAAAAGGAGGATACCTCAATTGGAAATCTAAATGACAGGAACCAACCATGCTAAAATCTTTTTCTCGAAAGATAAGGGTTGATAGCTAACGACACGTGACCGTTAAACCCATAAATATAAACACTCATGAAAGCAATAATTATTTTAATATTGACTGTATTTTTTTTGAGTTGTAACAGCCCAAAAAATAAAGATTATGTAAATGCTGAGGTTATAACATCAGAAACAGAAGAAGGGCATCCAGGCAAGAAACTTATGGAAACATATTGTTACGCATGTCATAGCGCAACAGCCAGTGAAGAAGATAGGTTAGCACCTCCAATGATTGCCATAAAAAAACATTATCTAACAAGTGATACATCTAAAGATGTGTTTATAAAAGCTATGCAAGAATGGATTAAAAATCCAACTGAGGAAAACGCAAAAATGTATGGTGCCGTAAGACGATTTGGCGTGATGCCCAATACCCCTTATCCAGAAGAAACTATAGAGCAGATTGCCGACTATATGTATGATAATACTATCGAGCAACCCGAATGGTTTGAAGCTCATTTTAATGAAGGAAAAGGAAAAGGAAAAGGAATGGGAAAGGGAATGGGAAAAGGTAATGGAAAAGGAAATGGAAACGGCATGAATAAACAACAAGCAGAAGTTAATTTCGAAACTTTACCTTATGGAAAACGTGGTTTAAAATATGCACTAGCAACAAAAGCCGTTTTAGGTAAGAACCTAATAGGAACCATCCAAAAAAAAGGAACGTTGGAAGCGTTAGAATTTTGTAATGAAAAAGCATATCCGTTAACAGATAGTATGTCTGTGGTTCATAACGCAATAATTAGACGTGTTTCAGATAAACCAAGAAATGCCGCTAATCAAGCAAATATGATAGAGTTGGCTCATATTAATTCTTTTAAAAATGATGTAAAAAATAATATTACGCCAACACCAATTGTAGATCAAATGGATGACAGTGTAAACGTTTATTATCCAATTACGACGAATACAATGTGCTTGCAGTGCCACGGAAAACCTAATAACGATATAGATCCAAAAACTGTAGATGCATTAAGACGATTGTATCCAAATGATAAAGCTATTGGCTATGAAAATAATCAAGTGAGAGGAATCTGGAGTATTGCTTTTGAGAAATAAAAGAGTCTGATATTAGTGAGTTTTCAGAAGTGAATAGAACTATAAATAGATACTAAAACTTATAATTATGATATCTCAAAATATTGCATTGTATAACTGGAATAACGGCGTAATAATGATTGCTATTTTTGGACTAGTTTGTCTGGTGTAGATAGGTTTTTTAGTAAATTTTATGAACACTAGCGATAGGGGAAAAGATGAACCTAAAGAACAATAGTTTCTGCTTTCTAAAGGAGTATGAGATGAAATGTAGGTTAAAAAAAGAGTGAAGATATCATTCAGAGTAGAGGGATAAATCTGAGTCGTTTCAAAATTGGAGTTTCAGGGTTCTAAGAGATTCTTAGTTTTAATTTGAATGCCAAATTCTAAATGGCTTTTTTTGCGCATAACCCTGTCATTAATTCCCTTTTAAACGCTCCCATAAATCAGATAGTAATTTTTTTCCATCACGTTTATCTTTGGGTGCTTCTTAATATTTTACGCTATCTTTTTTAACAAGATTTCCTGATAATTCAGTGATGATGTTATTCGAATTATTACAACTTCAACTCGACCAATTTACTTCTGGATACTATTGTGATGATACTTATTACACACCAAAACTGACTGAAATCATTTTATCAAATCTGTAGTATTTATAACTTTAAGTATGAGAATTTCCAACTCGAATAAGCATTGAAATCGTGATTAGAATAATGAAAAAAGTCGTTAGCAGTAATGCTAATAATGCACATAAAAAATAACACATAAAATAATTAATTATGAAACTTAGAATATTTATAATGCTTGGCATTTTTTTGTGGAGTTTTCTAACTTCTGCACAAGAGTATTACAATATGTATCCTAATTACCAGCCAGGAGCTGAGAATTATATGCAATACATTACACATGCAGGTTATGGCATTAGTAGAGGGGAGATTTCACCCGTTATGCCATTAGTGGTGAATGGTGACCTCATGCAAGGTACTGTTTTAACAAAATGGCCAGGTCATAATGAAGCAGATATTGATTTGTATGAAATTAGAGTACTCAAAGAAGGGGTCTTATCCATTGTAGCAAACCCTATAAGTTATGATAACAAAAAAGGAATGTTATCTCTTGAAGTTTATGTTAATGATAACAGAAAGGAAGGTGGTACAGCCTTTAGAAGACTCAATGCAAAGTCGTATGATAAACATATGAGAGATGACGGTTGGAGCGTTACAGATAGTTATTCGTTTTATGCTTATCCTGGTACTTACTATTTAACAGTTGATGGAAAATTTGGAGATGGAGCAGGGGAATATTTACCATTAACATATCAAGTTGGAGTTATACAAGATGATAATGTAAACAGTTATAGCGGTAATTTAGGAAAATATTTTGGTCCTTATAGTCCTAATGTTACGGCTGGTTATCCTATTGATTTAGGGGAGACAGCATTAAATGACAATAGTATTATTATTGTAAGTTCGTTAGATGTCGAAAACTGGATGCGAAGAGCTGATGGTGATTTATATGCTAATAAATCAGCATATACTTATGATAATTCAAGGGATGAATTTTGGTTCATTCCAAGTGTTTCTGGAAAAGTGTATTTCAATCTTTCTGCATTTTCTTCAGACGCTATGAATGTATGGCAAAGGGCATGGAAATCATTTAACAAAAAAGAACTTTCAGAATACCCTTTATTTACAATTTCAGTTATGCATTTAGGAGTTAAATCTTATCAGTTAGTGAATAAGCAATCAAATTTCGAGGGTAGTTTGGATGTTGTAGCTGGTGGGAAATATAAAGTTTCTATAAATAGTTTTAATCATCGTCCTGCGTATTATCGTTTATATGTAAGTTACAACGAGAAATTGCCTCCAGTTGAAACTGCTGATATAGATATATTTAATATTCCATCCAATCCTTTACCTAATGAGATTAATAATACTGCGCTCAGTGGTTTATGGGGTAATGATAATTTTGATATCCAAATAGATGGTAATGAGGCTGTTTTATTTCAAGCAACAGATATAGGTAGTTGGCAAAATTATAATATTGATATAGGAAGTCCTATTTTAAAAAATATTGTGGATACAGGCGATAATATTTGGGAATGCAACGAATTATGGTTTATCCAAAACACAACGTCCACGCATTGGATCATGGGATTCATAAATATGAATAGTGATGGCAATTCTATTAATATAAGCACCCTTAATCCTTGTGATGGGAGCTTAAGTAAACTTACTTTATACAGAAAGACATTCTAAGTTCCAAAGTTGAAAATGTTCAATTTTGATACGATTAATTAGATAGAAGATCACAACAATTGTTGTAAAAAAGATAAATCTATTTTCTCTAATGATAGAGAAAATAGATTTACTTTATAAGTAGTTGACTTAATTCCCTTTTAAGCGAATCCATAAATCAGATAGTAATTTTTTTCCATCACGTTTATCTGTAGGTGCCGCTATAAATTTCACGTTTTTAGAATGGTCTACTTCTATTTTATATTTAAAAACAAAATTTTCAGATTGTGGTGTCACACTTAAAAGACCAAATCGTAAATCGTTAAAATAAAGAGTCTCGTCCTTTTTAGTGATGGTATACCAACCTTCAGAAATCGTAATCATACGTTTTACACTTTCGTTTTTATCAAGATGACCTAATAATTCATGGTTTTTAGGGTAGCTTGTAAACGTTATTGGTTGCGTATCAAAAAACGAATAATTGCCCAATAAATAGGCCTCTTCAGTTTCTACATTCGCACTCCACAGTATCGTATTTAATGGTGAAGGTCTTGTGTCAATTTGTAAATAGTCAATATTTTGAGTTTTTAGTGCAGCTTCAAATTGGCCAAAAGCGATCCATTTCAAAAGGAATGTAAGTACTAAATAAGATGAGCTGATGATCAAACCTATGGCATTGTAAAAACGTCGTTTTTTAGTCGTTCGTTTTTGCCACATAGTAAGAATTAAAAACACTAGAAAAGGTAAGGTGTAAAGTGGGTCAATAACAAATATGGTCTTAAAAGCCAACCTCAGATCAAAAGGCCAAAATAATTGAGTTCCCCAAGTGGTGTGTGCATCTAGAATAGGATGTGTTACAAACGCCCAAAAGAATAGCCAAGACCAGCTTTTGAATTTTTTAAACCTCTCATAACGCGAAACAATCCAACCAAAAATGGGAGCGAAAAGTACAGAAAACAGAATAGAATGTGTAAATCCGCGATGTATAGAAAGTGCTGTAACGGTATCTGTAAAGTAAGACGCAAATACATCTAAATCAGGAATAGTGCCAGCAATAGCTCCATAAAGCATCGCTTTGTTTCCAACTTTTTCACCTAAAACAACTTCTCCAACTGCTGCTCCTAATACGATTTGGGTCAATGAATCCATAGTTGTTGCAAAAGTAAGTGATACAGATAAAATAAAGCTCAATTAGGTTTGAGTACTTTTTCAGTTATCTGATTAATATCATTTCCAAAACTAAAGTCAAGAATTACTTTTACATCATCCACTCGAGCTGCTTTTAATTATTCTGATTTCTTGGTAACATTAGTTACTGTTATCCAATAAATCAAAATCTAATTTTGTAAAAAATAATAAGGATAATGAAACACAACACATATATATTATCGATTATGCTTGTACTATTTACAGTATTGGTTAATGCACAAGAAACGGTTTCGATCACAAAATCTGAAGTCTTAACCAAAGTAGCTGAAAATAATACAAATATTAAGATTTCAGAAGAATCATTTAATGCTGCAAAAGCCGATTTCAGACAAACCAATGCTGTGTTTTTGCCAAACATAACCGCAAGTCATACGGCAATAGCGACTACAAATCCGTTAATGGCTTTTGGTTCAAAATTGAATCAAGAAATTTTAACGCAAAATGACTTTAATCCAGACTTATTAAATAATCCCTCGCAGATTGAAAACTACGCTACAATTTTTGAAATCCAGCAGCCATTATTCAATTTAGATGGTATCTATCAACGCAAAGCTGCCAAAGCTAAAATGGGAGCGATGTCTTTAGAAATAGAGCGCACGCAAGATTATTTAGCTTTTGAAGTAGATAAAGCATATATGCAATTACAATTGGCATATAAAGCGGTTGAAGTTTTAGAAAAAGCCTTAGAAGCTGCAAATGAAAATAAAAAACTAGCAGATAATAGTTTTAAACAAGGTTATTTACAACGTGCAGATGTGCTTAATGTTGAAGTGCGTGTTACAGAGGTCCAAAACCAACTGCATACAGCTAAAAGTAATGTGCAAAATGCCTCAAATTATTTATCGTTTTTAATGAATAATGATAACTATGTGGTTTATAAACCAACAGATGAATTAACAGTTGAAACCTTTGCATTGGAAGATAAATCGATTTCAGAAAATCGATCAGACATAAGGGCTATGCAATTGTCTTCAAATGCATATCAGGCGATAAATAAAGCAGATAAAATGGCGTTTTTACCACGCTTAAATGCCTTCGCAAATTATCAATTATATGACGATCAAGTTTTTCAAGGTAGCGCCAATGGCTACTTGATTGGAGCACAATTAAGTTGGGATGTCTTTCAAGGCTCAAAACGATTTGGAAAAGCTCAAAAAAGTAAAGCCGAATTTGAAAAATCTAAACTAGAATACAAACAATACGTATCTCAAAGTCATCTGGAATTAAATAAAGCAAAACGTACTTTTTTAGATGCTGAAAATAGATTGAAATTAACAATTTTAGCTTTAGAACAATCGGAAGAATCTTTAAGAATTAGAACTAATCGATTTAAAGAAGGGTTAGAAAAAACATCTGATCTTTTAATGGCTGAAACCCAATACGCTCAAAAGCAGTTAGAGTATTATCAAACCGTTTTTGAATACAATTACACACAAGCATACGTGCAATTTTTAACTAAAGAATAATTATTAAAATGAAAAAACATACATACATAATCACTGTGATCATCGGGTCAATTTTCATGGCTAGTTGTGGTAGTGATGACAAAAAAGAAGTTGCAGATAATGCGCCTACTATATCTGTAAAAGTTAATCAAGTAGCTGCAAATAGTAACAATCCTTTTTTAAGTGTAAGCGGAAAAATTCAAGCTTCTAATAGTGCTGAGTTAAGCACACGACTCATGGGCTACATTAATAAAGTACACGTTAATGTTGGTGATAAAGTGGGTAAAGGTCAATTGTTAGTGTCTATTAATAATAGTGATTTACAAGCTAAACGAGCTCAAGTTACTGCAGGAATTACAGAAGCAACTGCAGCTTTTAATAATGCTGAAAAAGACTATAATCGTTTTAAAAATTTGTTTGCAGATAATAGTGCGTCTCAAAAAGAACTCGATGATATGACGGCGCATTTTCAAATGGCGAAAGCACGTTTGGAAGCAGCAAATCAAATGAAAAATGAAATCAATGCGCAGTTTGCATACAGTAATATTACAGCACCTTTTAGCGGAATAGTGACCAGCAAAAACGTAGAGGAAGGCAATATGGCAAATCCAGGAGTGCCTTTAATAAGTATTGAAACACCAGGGCATTTTGAAGTGATAGCCATGGTGCCTGAAACAGAGATTTCTGAAATTGAAAAAGGAATTATGGTCGAGGTGTTGGTAAAGTCAATCAATAAGACTATAACAGGTAAAGTAATCGAAGTAAGCACGTCTGCTAAAAACACAGGAGGACAATATTTAGTAAAAATTGATTTGGATAAAACAGATGCTAATATTTTATCTGGAATGTTTACAACGGTTCAGTTTCCTTTAGAAAGAAAAGCAACATCAGAGCTCGTTTTAATTCCAATAGATGCTATTATAACTAACGGACAATTATCTGGAGTGTATACGGTGAGTCAGACTAACACAGCACTATTACGTTGGTTGCGTTTAGGAAGAACTTATGGAACTCAAGTTGAAGTCTTGTCTGGTTTAAATACAGACGAATCGTATATAGTTTCGGCTGAAGGAAAACTGTTTAATGGAGCGAAAGTTTCAATTCAATAATTAATAAGCTGCGTTAAGGATAGCAATGGAAATCCTTTTTTTGCTGCCATATATGGCAAAAAAAAATTGCAATGTATAGCCTGTTAAAACGCCCAAAAAATATATAATAATGAAACGAGAAGTAATGATTTCAAATTTTAAATAGAAATCTTATTGACGAGTTCCATTTGTCAACTAATTAAAATTATAAATCCAAATGAAAGAAGGTATCGCAGGAAAAATTGCCAAAGTCTTTATGCAATCAAAGTTAACCGTGTTGTTAATGATTGTGTTTATGGTAGTTGGTGTGTACAGTTCGTTTTTAATTCCGCGAGAGGAAGAGCCACAAATTGACGTGCCAATGGCAGACATTTTTGTGGGTTATCCAGGGGCAAGCCCTACGGAAGTGGAATCCAGAGTGATCAAGCCCTTAGAGCAATTAATTTCGAATATTAAAGGTGTGGAATATGTGTATTCTACGTCGATGAGGGAGCAAGGTATGGTCATCGTACAGTTTTATGTTGGTGAAGATATTGAGCGTTCGTTTGTGAAATTATACAACGAAATTAACAAGCACATGGATCAAATGCCAGATGGTGTAACGTTTCCGTTAGTGAAAACACGTGCTATTGACGATGTACCTATGTTAGGCTTGACTTTGTGGAGCGAGAATTATGATGACTATCAATTGAGCCAAATGGCACAGGAGTTAGAGGCTGAAATTAAAAAGGTAAACGACGTTGCGATTACGCATAAAATTGGTGGCAGAAATCGTCAATTACGCGTGGTTTTAGATAAAGATAAATTGGCTTCTAGCGGATTAGATTTTATGTCGGTTTCTGAAATGATCAAGGCGAATAACAGTCAGCTAAGTTCAGGTAGTTTTGATAAGAATGACACTGAGTTTTTGGTGAATACTGGTAAGTTTTTAGAATCGGTTACAGATGTGGAGAATTTAGTGGTTGGTGTGCAACAAAATCAGCCTATCTATTTAAAACAAGTCGCGAAAATTATTGATGGACCAGAAGTACCTCAAAATTATGTGAGTTTAGGCTTTGGAAAAGGCAGTGTGAAATCATCGGATTATAAATCGGAATATCCTGCTGTTACCATTTCTGTGGCAAAACGAAAAGGTGCTGATGCCATGAAAATTGCAGAAGTTATTATTGATAAAGTAACACATTTACGCAGTACTTTAATTCCTGATGACGTACATGTTGAGGTGACTCGAAACTATGGAGAAACCGCATCTCATAAAGTGTCAGAATTACTGTTGCATTTAATTGGTTCTATCATTGCAGTTACCATTGTAGTGATGCTAGCCATGGGTTGGCGAGGTGGATTGGTCGTGTTTTTATCCGTGCCAATTACGTTTGCTTTAACCTTGTTGAGCTACTATTTAATGGATTATACACTCAACCGAATCACATTATTTGCTTTGGTTTTTGTAACAGGAATCGTTGTTGATGATTCGATTATTATTGCCGAAAATATGCACAGGCATTTCAAAATGAAACGCTTGCCATTCAAACAAGCGGCTTTATATGCGATTAACGAAGTTGGTAACCCAACAATTTTGGCGACATTCACTGTGATTGCTTCGGTGTTACCTATGGCTTTCGTATCTGGATTAATGGGTCCATATATGGCGCCAATGCCAATTGGAGCGTCTATTGCCATGATTTTATCATTATTTGTCGCCTTGACGATTACACCATATTTAGGATATATTTTCTTAAGAGAAAAGGATAAGAAAGGTGCAGAGGAAAAAGTAGAAAAGCCCTTAGAAGACACTTTTATTTATAGAGTTTATAACAAGCTTGAGCGTCCTTTATTAGAAAGTAGCAGAAAACGATGGTTGTTTTTATTAGGAACTTTCGCATTGTTAATGGGAACGATGGTGTTGTTTTTAACCAATTCGGTTGCTGTTAAAATGTTGCCTTTTGATAATAAGAATGAATTTCAAGTGGTTATTGATATGCCAGAAGGAACAACTTTAGAACGTACAGGAGTTGTAGCTCAAGAAATCGCTCAATACTTATCTACACGGCCAGAAGTGGTGAATTACCAAAATTATATTGGAACCTCGGCACCAATAACGTTTAATGGTTTGGTACGTCATTACGATTTACGTGGCGGATCTAATATGGCAGATATTCAAGTGAATTTAATTGATAAAGGGGAACGTGATATTCAAAGTCACGGCATTGCTAAATTATTGCGACCAGAGATTCAGAAGATAGCTAACAAATACAATGCTAATGTGAAATTAGTAGAAGTGCCACCAGGACCACCAGTATTGTCGACTATTGTTGCAGAAGTGTATGGACCAGATTATAATGAGCAAATTAAAATTGCGAATAGTGTTCAAAATATCCTGAAAAACACAGTGGATGTCGTTGACATCGATTGGATGGTTGAAGATGATCAAACTGAATATCAATTTGAGATCAATAAAGAAAAAGCAATGTTATATGGCGTTGCACCGAAACAAATTGCGTATACCATGAATATGGCGTTATCGGATAGAGCCATCACAAATTTATTTGATGAAGATGCGTTTAGTCAAGTTGGTTTAGTATTGGCTTTAGATGAAAAAGAGAAATCTACTATTACGGATATCTCACAATTGAAAGTCAAATCTAAGCAAGGCCATATGGTTCCTATTGCAGATTTGGTAGATATTAAACAAACCACAGCTGCAAAAAGTATTTATCGGAAAAACCAAAAACGTGTTGTTTATGTCATGGCAGATATGGCTGGAGAATTAGAAAGTCCTGCGTATGCTATTTTGGGAATGGAAGACAAACTAAAAGCCATTCCATTACCAATAGGGTATGAGTTGAACGAAATGTATTTAGGTCAACCAGATTTTGAAGATAATTACACCGTAAAATGGGATGGTGAATGGCAAATCACTTTAGAAGTCTTTAGAGATTTAGGAATAGCCTTTTTAGGCGCTATCATCTTGATTTATATTTTGATTGTAGGATGGTTTCAAAACTTTAAAGCACCAATTGTAATGATGGTTGCGATCCCTTTATCCTTAATCGGAATTATCCTAGGACACTGGATTATGGGAGCGTTTTTTACGGCAACATCCTTTATCGGAATGATTGCTTTGGCAGGAATTATGGTGCGTAATTCGGTATTACTCATTGACTTTATTAATCTAAGAACCGCAGAAGGCGTGCCATTAAAACAAGCAGCAATTGAAGCTGGAGCAGTACGAACAACGCCTATTTTATTAACTGCAGGAACGGTTGTAATTGGTGCATTCGTGATTTTGTTTGATCCTATTTTTCAAGGATTAGCCATCTCTTTAATGGGAGGGACTATCGTGTCAACAGTGCTTACGCTATTGGTTGTGCCATTGGTTTATTATATGATTGAGAAAAAGAATTATAAATAATGAGATTCTGAAACAAGTTCAGAATGACGTTTAAATATTTAATAAGATGAAATTAGTCATAGTTACAGCAGTCGTAGAATATCAAAAAGATATTTTGAAACTTTTCAAAAAATCAAATATCGAAAACTTTAGTAGTTCAGATATTGATGGTTATAAAAATGACTCATCAGTTTTAATGGCTTCTAGTTGGTTTTCAGGAGTGAAAGGAGGTAATGAATCTACCTTGTTTTTCTCGTTTACAGATGAAGAACATATTGATAATGTATTCAAATTAATAAAAGAATTCAATGCAAATATAGACACTAATAATCCTATAAAAGGGATTGTAGTTCCTATTGAAAAATTTATATAAACTTAAAATTTAATTAACATGTTAAATACATATTTTAGAGTTATTGTTGGAGTCATGGTGCTATTGAGTGTAGTGCTTTCCGTTTATGTGAGCCCAAAATGGATGTGGTTTACGGTCTTTATTGGAGTGAACTTAATACAATCGGCATTTACAAAATGGTGCTTATTAGAAACAATCTTAATGAAGCTTGGAATCAAGAAAGAAGGAGGCAGCTGTAAAACTTTATAAGCTCATACATTATAAATTTTAACTACTCATTTTTAATATGAACTGGTTAAAATATTATAAATTTAGCATTAAAGAAACAGAATGCCTAACCACCACAAAGAGGAACAACATCATTCGGAAAATAGCGTTTTTGGAAAAAAAACAGAGCTCTATTTTGCCATTCTGTGTGGTGTTTTTTTGTGCATCGGTTTTTTAGTTGAAAAGTTGACAAGCTTTCCTAATTGGTTAAGTTTATCTAGTTATATAGCGTCTTACTTTTTTGGTGGCTATTTTATTACTATTGAAGCCACTCAGAAAATTAGAAAAGGTGGTTTTGATATCGATTTTTTAATGATTGCTGCAGCTGCAGGAGCTGCTTATATTGATAGTTGGGCCGAAGGTGCTCTTCTATTGTTCCTTTTTAGTCTTGGACATGCGTTAGAGCATTATGCCATGAATAAGGCTACAAAATCAATTGAAGCTTTAGGTCAATTATCACCAAAGACAGCGCTTATTAAAAAAAACGGAACACTAATAGATATTCCAATTGAAGATTTACAAATTGGTGATGTTATTATTGTAAAACCCAATACAAAAATTGCTGCAGATGGTGTTATTGTCAAAGGAAGTAGTAGCATAAATCAAGCTCCTATAACTGGAGAAAGTATTCCAGTAGATAAAACCTTTATAGATAGCAGTGATAATCTTCCTAAGTTTAATGACATCGAAAAAAGACATATCGTATACACGGGAACAATTAATGGCGATGGCAGTATTGAAGTTTTAGTGCTCAAACTGACTAAAGATTCTACAGTGTCTCGCTTGATTAAAATGGTAAGTGAAGTTGAAATTCAAAAATCACCAACACAGCGATTAACCAAAAAATTCGAAACTTGGTATGTTCCCATAGTGATACTAGTTGTCGTCTTACTATGCTTTGCATATTTGGTTATTGACGAAACGTTTCACGCGAGTTTATACAGAGCAATAACAGTATTGGTCGCCGCAAGTCCATGCGCTTTAGCAATCTCAACACCAAGCGCTGTATTAAGCGGAATTGCCAGAGCAGCTCAAAAAGGTGTACTCATTAAAGGCGGAAAAGCTTTAGAGAATTTAGGCGAGATTACCACGATTGCATTTGATAAAACAGGAACCTTAACAGAAGGGAAGCCGAGACTCACAAACGTCATCCCATTACATGATTTTGATGAACAAGAATTTGTTCAATTGGTACTTGAAGTTGAAAGTTTAAGTAACCATCCACTCGCAAAAGCCATAGTGAAAGATATAAAAAGTCAATACAATATTGAAGCTTTAAATAAGGCCAGAAATGTTAATGCCATCCAAGGCAAAGGCATACAAGCGACTTATGAGAATGACATCATACGTATTGGAAATCAAAAGTTAATGGAAACTTCAGGCATAGAAGTAGACGCACTTGTGATTTCTAAAATGAAGGCTCTTTTAGAAAATGGACATACCGTAATGCTTGTAGCCTTTAAAAATCAGGTTATAGGATTAATAAGTGTAATGGATACACCTCGGAAAACAGCAGCATCGACTTTAAAGCGACTCACAGACATCGGAATTAAACACATGATAATGCTAACAGGTGATCATCAAAATGTTGGTGATGCTATTGCTCAACAAATTGGTCTCACGGAAGCTAAGGGAAATTTATTACCCGAAGATAAAGTGACTGCCGTTAAAGCATTACTTAAAAGAGATAAAAAAATAGCTATGGTTGGTGATGGTGTCAATGATGCACCGGCCATGGCATTAAGCACAGTGAGTGTTGCGATGGGAGCAGCAGGTAGTGATGTTGCTCTAGAAACTGCAGACGTTGCACTGATGTCTGATAAAATTGAGAATTTACCATTCGTCATAGGCTTAAGTCGCGAGTCTAAGCGCATCATCAAACAAAATATATTTATAAGTTTAGGTGTTGTCGTGTTATTGGTTCCTGTCACTATTTTAGGACTAACAAATATTGGTTTAGCGGTTGCTTTTCATGAAGGATCAACTATTTTTGTTGTATTAAACGCCTTGCGACTACTTCGTTTTGATATCGATTAATCAAAATCTAAATGTCTTGTGTTTTTTAGTTTACAATTAACAAACTGATATTTCTCATTTCCCACATAACATAAGAGACCTATTTTTACATAAATAGAAATTTTGATGCTCACATTCAAAAACTTCAATATTGCAGATTGGTTTTCATTTTATAGAATTCTAGCGGCACCTTTTTTGTTAGCCCTTATTTGGTACAATCAGCAGTTCATTTTTACATGGGCACTTTTTATTAGTTATTCAACAGATGCTATTGATGGTTTTTTAGCACGTAAACTGAAAATATCAAGTCCTAGAGGGTCGCAATTAGATTCTTTTGGAGATCAAATAACCTTAACCGTTGGTATTATTGGTTTGTATTATTTTGAAACAGATTTTATTAAAACTAATCTTGTTTTAATAGGTGTTGTGTTTGTACCATATATTATTCAAATGCTTATTGCCTATTCTAAATATGGAAAAGCGACAGCATTTCATACCTATTTAGCCAAACTATCTGCCGTTTTTCAAAGTATTTTCTTATTATGGTCGCTCTTTTTTTCTCCAGAATATGCACTGTTCTATATTATGATAGGTATCGGTTTGTTGGAAACCTTTGAAGAAATCACACTTATTTTTATGTACGATAATTGGGCGTCAGATGTCAAAGGTATTTATTGGGCTTATAAAGATAAAAGACGTTCAAAATAAGGAGTCTCATGAGAAAGTATTCCCTTTTTTCCATACTGCTATTATGCAGCGCTATTGTCTGTATAGATATTTTGGCATTTTATTGGTTACAATCTATTACAACATTTATAGTCTCTTCTTTTTTAAAAACCAGTATAAATGTGCTTTTTTGGCTATTTACATTCGGTTTGGTAACTGCTATTATCTTATTAAAGATACAACTAGATAATATGGATCCAAAGCGAAAACATATTCTTATATCCTCAATATACGGACTTGCAGTATCGTCATTCATACCAAAATTTCTCTTTGTTGTCATCATTTCGATTTTATATGTAGCTAATCATATGTTTTCTGAAACCGAATCATTAATCATTGTGCCTATTATTGGATTATTATCTGGATTTATCCCTTTTTTCATTATTGTGTTTGGGATTTTCAAATTGGCTTATCGTTTTAAAGTGTATCATCACAAAGTAAAATTTCAAAACTTACCTAAGGCGTTTAATGGATTAAAAATCATACAGTTATCAGATATTCACTTAGGCAGTTTTAATTACAGATATCATATTTTAGATGCTGCTATAGAGACGATTAACCGCCTTGAACCTGATTATATAGTTGTTACTGGCGACCTGGTTAATAACTACGCTTGGGAATTACGTGGATGGGATAATGTGTTTAAAAACTTGAAAGCAAAGTATGGTAAGTATGCTATTTTGGGTAATCATGATTATGGAGATTATAGTGAGTGGGCCACTGATAAAGCTAAACAGCATAACCTTGATGAGATTAAACAGTTTTATGAATCTATTAATTTTAAACTCTTGTTAAATGCATCATTAACCTTACGACAAAAAGATCAAGAGATTGCTTTGATAGGAGTAGAGAATTGGGGAAAACCACCTTTTAAGCAATATGGAGATTTAGAGAAAGCATTAGATCCCGTCAAGGATATGTCTTTTAAAATTCTTTTGTCTCACGACCCAACACACTGGACTGAAGAAGTTCTAAAATATACGGATATTGACCTCACTTTATCTGGCCATACACATGGTATGCAAGCAGGTTTTGAGCGTAAAAACTTTCAATGGAGTCCCATAAAATATAAGTATAAGCACTGGGCAGGTTTATACAAACATAACCTACAATATCTTTATGTAAATAGAGGTTTAGGATGGTTAGGTTTTCCTGGACGTTTAGGGATGCGACCAGAGATAACCTATTTAGAATTAATTTGTGCTTAATAGGTCAAAACTGATTTTTATCATAGGTAAAAATTAGGTTCTTAGCTATCTTGATACTATTATATGTGGTCATAACAACTTCAGGAGAAGGATCTTTCAAAATGTTAAATATAGATGCCATTACTGGCGTGTCAAAAACTGAAAATATTTTGCCTTTTACTCTCGAAGCTATTGATAAAATTGAGTCAATTTTAAATTATAATATGTAAATTTTATACCATGATTAGAACACTAAATAAAAAAGAAATCACGATGCTGCTGGAATCAAATTACATTGGTAATTTGTCGTATATCTATCGAAATAGACCATTCATAGCTCCAATCACTTATTTTTTTGATAAGGATAATAATAACATTATTGGATACTCTGCAGAAGGTCACAAGGTAAAGGCCATGCGCAAAAACCCCAACGTCTGTTTGAGTGTTTCAGATATTGATTCCGTGAATTCATGGAGGTCTGTTTTAGCACATGGAACATTTATTGAACTTTCAGGAAGTGATGCAAAGGCACAGCTTCATGAGTTTTCTTTAGGGATTAAAGATTTGATAATTAATAAAGAACATCGAAAATTGGACTTTATTAGTGAGTTTTCTGCCAAAATATACAAGAACAATCTACCAGTTGTTTTTCGAATTAAAGTTGACGAGCTAACTGGTAAAATAAGACAACATTAATTCTAAATTTTGAAAAGATGAAATACGTATACCTAATACTACTCGTCCTTTTGACGTCAAGTTGTAAAAACGATAAGTATCAAGACAGTCTTGAGACTATTGAAGAGGTTAAGCCAATTGAAGTTATTGTAAAAGATACCATACCAATAATAGATAACGATATTGAGTCATTAGATAAGAGCCTTTCAATTGAATTAAAGCAAAAAAAATTGATTAAAAAAAAGGATGAAAGAGAAGAACTTCAAAAATTAATTATTGATAAAAAATATGTTGTTAATAATGACGACTATACCATCAATTTTAATTACCCACTTCTTAATGAGTCTCTTAAACCCACACATGTGAATTTTAATGAATTTATTAATGAGTATTACGTAAATGTCACTAAAACTGAAGCTGATATATTAGAAAACAAGTTATTATGCGATAGTATAGCCGCTACAAAATTTAGAGAAGAACGTTTTATAGATTACAAAATCTATAGTATCAATGATCAACTTATAAGCGTTCTTTTTTATAAAGAGAATTTTTATTCAGGTGCGATGCATCCCAGTTATTCATTTGATGGTTTTAACTTTGATTTAAATAGAGGTGTTTTTATGACCTATGAAGACTTTTTTATTCAAGGATCAGAAGATGAATTAGTGGCTATCATAAATGAAAAGATTAATGATAAAATAGGAACCGGAGAACTCTATTATGACTGTTGGGAATTATCTTCTGATGATTTTTTTACCAGTAAAAATAACTTCGTACTTAATGACACCTATTTAGAGTTTTATTTTGACGATTGTGTGATGTGTCCGTCATATACAGGAACTTATTCTATTGAATTGCCACTAGTAGACTTGCTGTCAGTCTTAAGAAAATACGATTTAAATCCTTTAGTTTTTTAATATAAATCAGAGTCATTAATTAAGATAATATAGAATGTTATGAAAACTAAAACTGAATTACTTTTAGAACTTTGGCAAGAAGCCAGAACTCGATTTACAAATCAATTACCAAGTTTAATTGAAGAAGATCTAGGAAAAAAACTTCTGCCTTCTCCAAATAGCATTGGGTTTCTGATCCGTCACATCGGTGATGTTGAACTTCTTTTTGCTAAAAATGTGTTTGGAGCGAGCGAAACAAAGGTTATTGCAAAAACAGTAATAGCTCAGAAAGACTCAGGAGAATGGACGAATCTCAATGAACTGATAAATTATGTAAACCATTCATTTGAGGTGTTGCAATCTATTGTCGAAAAACAAAAAGATTCAGATTGGGAAATAAGTATTACTACTAAAGAATTTGGAATTAAAACCAAAGCAGAAGCCTTTGGAAGAATTATTTCGCATACGACTTATCATGCAGGTCAACTAGCTCTTATGAAAAAGTATGGATCGAGCTAAAGCCATTAATTTTAAAGGTGAAAACTGATTCCCGTCATTTCACAAATTACCTTCAATTTTTACATTAGTACAAAGAATTAATAATTTACTATTATGAAAATTCAACTAAAATTTAAATTCCTATTTACGATTTTAATGCTTTTGCTATCTACAATTTTATTTCTCTAGATTGTAGAAATATTAAATCTTAATACCATAGAAGTTATGAAGTATACTTTTGCTATACTACTATGTATTCATGGTCTCATTCACCTTATGGGTTTTGTTAAAGCGTTCTACTTAACTGATATCAATATGCAGGTATTAGGCCTTTCAAAACCCATGGGTTCACTTTGGCTAATAGTTTTTATTTTGTTTGTTATTTCAGCATCTCAATTACTGACCCAAAAAAAGTGGTTCTATATAGTTTTCGTTACCGTTTTTATATCTCAATTTCTAATCATTCTGGTATGGCAAGAGGCTAAATACGGAACGATTATCAATATCATTATCCTTTTGGCAAGTATGTCTGCTTTCGGAAATCATCGATTTGATAAAATGGTTGAAGCCGAAACAAAAGCAATAATTATTGAAAAGATAGATTCAGAAACTAAAATCATAACAGAAGCGGATCTTAAAAAGCTTCCTGAAATTGTAAAGCTCTGGTTACAAAGATCTCATGTCGTTGGGAATGAAAGGGTGTATTCGGTAAGTCTCATACAACAGGGACACATGCGAACAAAACCGGATAGTAAGTGGATGCCGTTTCGAGCTACCCAGTATTTTAATGTTGATGATCCATCATTTGTGTGGTATACCTCTGTAAACACTATGCCATTGATGTCTATGGTTGGTCGTGATAAATTTTGGAATGGAGAAGGAGAGATGCTTATAAAGCTTGCTGGATTAATTCCTGTGGTGAATGTGTCTAATAATGAAAAAATTAACTCAGGTACAATGCTGCGTTACTTGAGTGAACTCTGTTGGTTTCCTCAAGCTGTAATTAATGATTATATAGAATGGGAGCCGATGAGTTCTACTTCAGCCAAAGCAACATTTACCTATAAAAATCAATCAGTTTTTGGGACGTTTTCATTTACGGAAGAAGGCGATGTCATGGCATTTGAAGCTCAGCGTTATTATGGAGGAACTGAAGATTCTAAACTTGAGAATTGGCGAGTGGAAACGAGTTCTTTTAAAAAATTTGATGGAATAAGGATCCCTAATCAATGCAAAGTAATTTGGCAATTAGAAGAAGGTGATTTTCATTGGTTATCGCTTGAAATTATAGATATAGCATATAATTAAACATTTTTAGCTCTTTTCTTTTTCAGCCTTCTTCAACGCTTTTTCTTTCTCTCGTTCCAATTTTCTAAAATAGCCACGTGTTAAAAAGTTATGCTTAAAGGCTTCCATATTCTGATTAAATTTATCAGTACCTTCATTGATATTATCCAGTGTAGATTTCAAACTGTTCACGAGTGACGTATCTCTAACAATATAATTATAAGTTCCTTCACTAGAATTAAAATCTTCAACAACAGCATTCATATTATTCAAGACACCTTCAATTTCTGAGCTTGATGTCTCAAGATTACTTACAATAGTTTTTAGTTTTTCCCCTGAAATCGTATCATTCAATAACATGCCAAGAACGGTATCGTCATTTGTTTTTACTGACGAAATCATCTCATTTAATTCGCTGATGGTATTCGTCGCACCTTGACTTGCTCTTTTAAGGTTGTTTACCGATTGTTTAAGATCCTGAGCCATAATTGTATCATTGAGTAATAGACCAACCGTCCCCTTGCCTTCTAGCATTGCTGTTGTGATTTTTAGAAGGTCTGAAGTGAGTATTGCTGCATTTTCAGTACTGGTATTGAGCGTATTTAAAATATCATCAGTTCCAATTTTACTGTAGGATTCAATAATATCGCCATTACTTATGACTTCTGAAATGCCCTTTCCAGGAACAATGTTTACAATCATATTACCCACCAATCCATCCGAACCAATAGTTGCAATCGCATCCTTTTTAATATGAGTAATGATTTTTTCATCGATATTCATATCTATTTTTATGGTCGAATCGTTAATCATTTTGATGCCTTTAACCGTCCCAATATCAATACCTGCGTAACGAACATTATTACCTTTTTGTAAACCATTAATATTCTGAAAGTAGGCGCTAATTGTAAATGTTTTTTTAAACATTTCTTGACGCTGACCAATAAGGTATACTCCAGCTATAAAAAAAATAGTGCCAATGATGACAAAGAGTCCTAACCTAAATTTTTGTGAGTTTGTGTTTTTCATAATTTGCCGCGAAAGCGGTAATCTTTTAATTATTTATATAAGTTTTCATCGTATCACTGTTTAAAAAAAGCTTTTATTTTTGGGTCTTCTTGCTTTGAGAGTTCTGAGAATGTGCCTAGAACATAATCTTTGCCATCTATGAGTAAAAGCATCCGATCTGATATCACGCGTGCGCAATCAACATCGTGTGTGATGATGAGTGATGAGGTTCCATATGTGTTTTGAATATCCTGCATGAGCAGAATAATTTCTTTTGCAGTAATAGGGTCTAAACCACTAGTAGGTTCATCATAGAGCATTATTTTTGGTTTTAAAATGAGTGCTCTTGCAAGGGCAACACGTTTTTGCATACCACCAGATAATTCCGAAGGCATTAAATCGATAGCATCTTTTAAACCAACGTTGTCTAAAGCTTCTATAACGAGAGTTTCCGTATTGGTATGATTATCGTTTTTTTTAGAATGCCGTCTTAGCGGAAATTCTAAATTCTCTCTTACAGTCATCGAATCGTATAAAGCGCTTCCTTGGAATAAAAAGCCAATATCAGCACGTAAAATATCGAGAGCCCTTTGGTCTAATGCAGTAATGTCATTGTGCATGACAGAGATAGAACCACTATCGGCTTCCATTAAACCGACCAAACATTTAATCATGACCGATTTCCCTGAACCCGATTTTCCCATGATGACCAAATTCTCACCTTGATGAAGGGTTAAATTAAAACCGTTGAGCACATGGTTATCACCAAAGCTTTTGTGTAAGTCTTTGATTTCAAGAACGATGTCTTGATTTGATATGTGTTTGTCATCATTCATAAATCAAAGAAAATATCAGTTACAAAAACAGCAATAAAATCTATTATAAATAATAATAAGGATGCAAAAACAACGGCTGAATTCGCAGCTCTACCCACACCAGCAGTTCCTTTTTCACAGTAATAGCCTTTATAGCAACCTACGAGTCCTATGGCTAATCCAAAAAACAGGGATTTAATGGTTGCAGGCATAATATCTCCAAATTTCAAAGCGTCAAAAACTTGATTAAAATACAGAATGAAGGATACATTTCCTTTGGCATTTTCTACTAAAAAGGAACCAAATAAGGCAATGGCATCTCCAATAATTACCAGTAATGGTAACATGAGTGTCACCGCCAAGACGCGAGTAACTACAAGAAATTTGAAGGGATTGGTACCCGAAACTTCCATAGCATCAATTTGCTCTGTCACGCGCATCGAGCCAAGTTCTGCCCCTATACCCGATCCAATACGACCAGCACAAACCAGCGCTGTTAATATGGGGCCAATTTCCCTAACAATGGAAATACTTACCATAGAAGGAATCCATGATACAGCACCAAATTCCATAAGCGTTGGTCGCGTTTGTAAGGTTAAAACTAAGCCAATAATAAATCCAGTAATACCAACCAACATTAGGGATTTGTTTCCCATATTATAGCATTGGTTAAGGAACTCTTTAAATTCAAATGGCCGTTTGAATGCTTCTTTAAAAAAGCGCGCCGAAAAATAAGAGATATCTCCTATTTCAATTAAAAAAGAGTCTAATTGCGCTTTTATGTGATGTAATCCTGACATACGTGATTGTAATCGTCTTATCAAATTTACTAGAATTGACTAGCCTATAAAATGATATAAATCAGCTTCCTTTCTGATATATATCATTGCCTTCAGCTCTTAATCTATCTAGCTTTGCGTCAACAATATACAATTAGCTATGAAGATTGGTTTAGTGTTGTCTGGCGGAGGCGTAAGAGGCGTTGCTCATATAGGAGCTATAAAGGCCTTAGAAGAGCATGGGATTTTCCCAACGCATATTTCTGGTTCTAGTTCAGGAGCCATAGTTGGCGCATTATATGCCTACGGCTATGGATGGAAAGATATCTACTTGTTTTTTAAGACTATTGAAATTTTAAATATCAAAAAATATGCGTTTGGGAAACCGGGATTTATCGATGCTGAAAAATTTTACCCTGATTTTAAACGTTTTATAAAGAAAGATAATTTCAATGCTTTAAAAAAGTCATTATCAATTACGGCAACAGACATTTTAAACGGAAATCTTAAAACCTTTACTTCTGGAGAATTGATCAAGCCCTTATTAGCATCAGCAGCTTTCCCAGGAATATTTGCTCCAGTAAAAATTGGTGAGTCTTACTATATAGATGGAGGTGCATTAAATAATTTTCCAGTGGAGTATTTAAAAAAGGAATGTGATGTTATTATAGGTGTATATGTTAATGGCTATCAAAATGTTACGATTAGAGATTTAAAGCATTCTTACAGTGTTGTTGAGCGGGCTTTTAAATTGAAATCAGTTCAAGAAGATTATGCTAAGTTTAAAGATTGCGATTTAGTTGTTTTGCCCAAACAATTAGATGGTTTTGGCACTTTTGAAAAGAAATACCTTCAAAAGATATTCCGAATAGGATATAATGCAACTAAAGAAGCACTCGATAATAATCCTAATATTGAATTAAAAACAACTGTA
>Ga0316189_10000426_pt1 | contig 41915 bp, 38 predicted proteins | sample LowCovwburrow_MG_FD_204930 | JGI IMG/M metagenome (GOLD analysis project Ga0316189, IMG submission 204930) | Coastal sediment microbial communities from Maine, United States - Lowes Cove worm burrow | ecosystem: Environmental > Aquatic > Marine > Coastal > Sediment | place: USA: Maine... | reverse complement strand
AGGCTGGAATGGTACCTATAATGGTAGCGAGATGCCAACGAGTGACTATTGGTTTGTAGTGGAGTATAACGAACCTAATACAGGAAGCCGTAAAGAATTTAAAGCCCATTTTACCCTGAAAAGATAACATTAAGATATGATTTTAAAAAAATATTGTTTAATAATAACTATAGCACTGTTTTCTGTAATTGGAACAGCCCAAGAGGGATTACCCATTTATTCAGATTATTTAACTGATAATTATTATCTCATTCATCCATCTATGGCTGGAGTCGCTAATTGTGCTAAAATAAGGCTGACTGCTCGAGCACAATGGTTTGGACAAGAAGAAGCACCTAACCTACAAACATTGAGTGTTAATAGTAGACTTGGTGATTCGCCTTCTGCTATTGGTGGTATTGTTTATAATGATAAAAATGGTTACCATTCGCAAACAGGAGCTTACTTGACTTACGCTCACCACTTAATGTTCTCTCGTAATGAGATTGATTTAAACATGTTATCATTTGGCTTAAGTGCTGGATTTATTCAATATAAGTTGGATCAATCAGAATTTTTTGATGACGGATTTGACCCCGTGATTGCTGCTGGTGGTCAAGAACCATCTGCTACAAATTTTAATGTTGATTTTGGTTTCTCATATCATTTCATTGATTTTTATGCACATGCCACTGTTAAAAATGTACTGAATAACGAAGGTATTAATGTAAATGAGCAAGGGATTTCTTATAACAATTTAAGAACCTACTTATTTTCAGCTGGAAATACATTTAGTAAAATTGGTAGTGAATGGAGTTTTGAACCTTCAGTAATGTTCATGTATAGAGACGCTACAGAAGAGGCTTCATTTGATCTCAATGCGAAGGCATACAAGAGTATGGATTTTGGTAAACTTTGGGGAGGAATATCTTACCGAAGAAGTTTAGATGGTGCAGAATTTATAGATGGTACTGGTGTAAGTAGCCAAAAACTGCAATATTTCACACCTTTTGTTGGTGTTGATTATAACAGTTTTGTATTTGCATATACGTATTCATATCAGGCGAACTCGGTTGTGTTTAATAATGGTGGATTTCATCAAATTACTTTAGGATACAACTTCAATTGTAAAAGAGAGAAGTACGAGTGTAATTGTCCTGCAATTAACTAGAATATATTTTTTTATAAATAACAAAAAGTCTCGATAATTATCGAGGCTTTTTACATTAATGGTGGATTTGGGTGCTTGTTGATAGAAAGACTATACCTTCAACTTGATATAGATGTTAAAAAGAAAACACGCTCAATAACTACCAAGAATACTTCTTTTCTTTAGCTTGGGTTTTAATCGCTTTTATCATAGCATTCTCTAGTCCATTGTCACCGTCCTTTTCTTGTGTTTTGATAAATTCTCTACGCTTTTCATTTAATTGCTGAATTTCCTTTTGGATGGTTTCGCGTTCTTGACGTTTATTCGAGATATAGGTTTTAATTTCTGCAACGTTCTTGCTTTTAAGTTCTTCTGGAAGTTCATCTTTTTTTAATTCTTCGTATTTGAAATCTTTTTCTTTTTCAGCATCTACTAAATCCCAAGTAGAATTTTTGTACAAATGTGAACTCTTACTAACCGTTCTGCTTACTGCATTCTCTTCGCTATAACCCATTGCATTTGAGTCCTGCTCTGCTTGAAGTGCTATTTTTTTGCGTCCAACGCTGCCGTAAGCAACATAGGTTTTATTTAATTTTTGATTAAGATGAAGAATTTTATCATCATAAGGTGTAGCTACATACGTTGTTGCATGGTTGTGGTTAATGGCCATATAATCACCATGCGCCAGGTCAGCACCATCTTTCCAATATGTAGAAATTCCTTGATTATAATCGCCACAAAAAATGGTATTGACGCTTACATCATTTTTATATGCTTGTTTTGCTGCATCTTGATAGCTTATTTTTCCTTGTGAAAATGGTTCGTTGCCAGCAATAAAAATGAGCTTTAAATCGTCCTGGTTTTTTCCCCATGTCAATTGGTTTAATGAGGTTTGGATGACGTGCCCACAATATTCATTTCCACCATTTGTGGTTAATGAAAAGAGTTGCTTTGAAATTTCATCGAGGTCATCACTAAAGGCTAAAACTTGTCTGATGAAGCCTTCAGTGCTGTTAAGATTATCATTTCCGTATTCATAAAGGGCAATTTGAAGGTTTGGTTTTTCGTCACCACATTTAGCATAAGACAACTCATTTACAATATCCCATAGTTGTGCTTTTGCTTGGTCTATGAGTCCGTCCATACTATTACTGGTATCTAATAGGAGTGCAACTTTTATGAATTGCTTATTTTTGGGCTGATGCACTTTAGTTTCTGTAAGTGCTAACTGTTCTATTTCTTTTTCTTTTTTCTCTTTGGCGTTGCAGGATAAGAAACTTACCATACATAATGAGATTGCGAGTGTTTTGATTATTGTTTTCATATGTTTTTTTTTAAATTTATATTCTGAAAGTTTAATTTTTAAGAATGTTAGTTATCGGTGTCTAATGCTTTAATATCTAATGTTCCGTTAGGAGATACGACGTAATATTTGTGTTTGATTTCGGTTTTAACTTTTGGTTCAGGCTTTGCTTCTTTTGGTTTTGGCGTGTATTGCAATCTAATATTCATTCCTATTTGTACTACAGGCTCTAATATTGAGGGATTGACAACAATATCATAATTTTCGTAAGACAAGGGCTGGTAGTAATAAGAGGTTTGCTTTTTAACAGATGTTACACCTTTTTTCTTCTTTATGGCTTCAAAAGAGACACTATTAAAAGCTTGATAACTTTGATAAAAATCTTTCGGAAAATAGCAGTATTGGTCGTCTGCGATTGCAATGTTATAGTTTGCTAAATCAAAGCCAAGAACCTTATAGTAAGCTTTCTTTTCTTCAATTAATGTCAAGAGTTTTGCTTGAAGATTTTTATAGACTTCAGCAATATTTTCGATGTAATAATCAACTTTTACTAAATTGTAAATTTCACTTTTTGCACAAGCAGTTAAAATGGTTTCAAACTGATTTGTTTTTTTAAATTGAATATGTAAGTTTTGCTGAAGCTCAAATCCGTTAGGCACTTCCGTGTAGGTTTTGCTAAAGAGTTTTTTCTGAACTTCAATTTCATAATTTGGAACAAATGAAATGACATCAATTGCAAAATCATCTTCTGTAATTCCTATAGATTTTAACTGACTTTTAATGTTGCTTATGCGTTGATTCATCAGTAAATTGGTGCTATCTGCAGTTGGACCAATTTGTGATACATTAAAGATTGCAGTGTAGGTTGTTGCCTGAACATTTTGCAATGCTTTTACATCAATAAATACATGTGTACTTGGGTTAAGTATTTTGCTAATTTGTTGTTGTATTGTAGGATTGTAAATGGTGGCATTTCCAGAGTGTAAGATATTTTGCCTGGAGATTTGATCATAGTTGCCTTTGTGTTGTGCATTAACGGTGATAATGCAAACTAAAATTAGCAAGAAGCTAAGGACATGGTTTTTCATTTTCTGATTTTGTTTTTTGATTATGCAGTAAAACTAGGAGCATCTTATTTCAATAAAAAACCAGAATGAGCGAAGTACGCAGATGAATGAGTGAAACTTCTTTCCAAATGAGCGAACGTGGTGTTTTTAAGAGTGGTTTTCACATGACACCGGATTTTCAATTTTATTTAATCAATTAAAGTGTGTAAGTTTATTCCGTTCAATACAAAGGGATACTCATTTAGCTGAGTAAACTATGAATCGAGCATGCTAAACTTTAATATGTAAAGGAATAATTAATGGTGAATAGCATGTGACCGTTAAAGGACAATGAATATAACACATGAAACAATTACTTACATATAGCTTTATCATACTGTTGCTTTTTTCCTTCGGAACGATAACTGGACAACAAGATGCTGATACAGCAAAAGAACTTAAAAACCCGTTTTTTTCAATTAAAGGTTCGGTAAGAGAGAGTGATACTTACAAGCCGATTTCCAAAGTAAATATTGAAATTAATGGTGGTGCTTATACCATGACAAGTTTTGATGGTACATTTACAATACGAGCGCGTAAAGGCGATGAACTCATCATTAGGCACAAAGATTTTGAAACGGTTTATCATACCGTTAAAAGCGATGATGATAGGATTGTAATTGACGTGGAGCCAGCGACTATTAAGAAGCAAGTTGATAAAAAGTATAAAAGAGGCGTATCGACTTTTAATTCAAAAATAGATTCTGTTGCTAAGTACAAAAAACTAGATGTAGGAAAAAGTATTGAGTTTGTTGGTGAAGCCTTATCTCAAAGTAGTTCACAACAACAAAATGCTGAAGCATATTCCCTTTTAGCCGAAGTTTATATGTACTGGAAACAGTATGATTTGGCCGTTACTAATTATAGAGTAAGTCTTCAAAATCAAGAAACCAATGAAGCAAAACTAGGTTTAGCAAAAGCTTATGAACTCAACAAAAACTACCAAGAAAGTTTAGAAACTTACAATGCCATAAATAAAAAAGAGCTTAGCAATTACCAATTGGTGACCTTATACGAAGGTTTAGGGGATACTTATTTTAGTATTAAAGATTTTGAAGCATCATTGGAGGCTTATCAAAGCGGCCTGGCAATTGCCAATAAGCGCTTGATAAAACCTAAAATAGTGGACTTAAATTCTAAAATTGCACAAGCCTATAATAGCAGTGGAAGTATTGATAAAGCGGAAACGTTTTTTGATAACTCTCTTATTTTAGCCGAAAAAGAAACCAAGACACGAGCTTTAAAAGAAAAGGTAACCGTAGCAGATTTTCAAAATACCAATCGTAATTACACTGAAGAAATACAATTACGGAAAGAAATTGTTGAAGATGTTATAGCGGTTGAACGGGATTCAATATTAGAAAATGGAAGTGCGCTGACGCTTCAAAAACAGAACTATAAAATTGGGAATGCTTATTTTCTACAGAAAGATTATGAAAATGCAATACCGTATTTAGAGAAAAGTATAGTAGAGGCAGATGCTAAGGAAGATTTGATAGTAAAAAAAGATGCTACACGTAAATTATCTGATGTTTATGTGGATGCAGGGAATACTGAAAAAGCGAAAGAAACATTTGAAGATTATAAAAATGTACTTGATGAATTGTACATTAAACGCGAACAAGAACTGTCTCAAGCTGATCGATTTAGGCGTAATATTATAGAGCAACAAAATCGAATTACCAGTTTAGAAAGTGATAGAGCACTCAATACAAGTTTGGCAAGCGAGCGCAATAAAAACCAACAATTAGTAATTTATTCATTAATTACAGGATTGGTTTTATTGCTAATTATGGCGTTTTTTATGTTTAAATATATCAAGCAACAAAAATTAGCAAACAATTTATTGGCTTTAAAATCCTTACGAAGTCAAATGAATCCTCATTTTATATTTAATGCGCTCAATTCTGTCAATAGTTTTATTGCGAGTAATGATGAGCGCACAGCCAACAAGTATTTATCAGATTTTTCATATTTAATGCGCGCGGTTTTAGAGAATAGTGAGGAAGATTTTATTCCGTTGCAAAAAGAAATCGAATTATTAGACTTATATACCAAATTAGAGCATTTCAGATTTCAAGATAAGTTTGATTATAGTATAACTGTGGACGAGAATGTTGCTGTTAGTGAGTATCAAATTCCGCCAATGCTGTTGCAACCCTATATAGAAAATGCGGTATGGCATGGCTTGCGTTATAAAACTGAAAAAGGCCAACTACAGATTACTATAGCTAAAAAGAGTGATAATGAAATAACTATCACAGTTGCCGATGATGGTATTGGCCGAACACGATCAAAAGACCTAAAAACTGAAAACCAACAAAAGCAGAAATCAAAAGGCATGGGTAATATTAAAAAGCGTGTGGCTATTCTTAACGATATGTATAAGGATAAGGTTGATGTATTTATTGATGACTTTCAAGATGCTAATGATGTTGGAACTAAAGTGGTTGTAACCCTAAAAAAAGACTAAATGACACTAAGATCTATAATCGTAGAAGACGAAGAAACAAGTAGAAAAATTCTTAGGAATTATATCCATAAGTATTGTCCAAATGTTGATGTTTTAGGAGAAGCAGCAAATGTTGAAGAAGCATTGGTTTTAATTCGAAATACAGAATTAGATTTGGTATTTCTCGATGTAGAAATGCCTTACGGAAATGCTTTCGACTTGCTTGATAAAGTGGGTGATATCGATTTTGAAACGGTTTTTGTCACAGCTTACAATCATTACGCAATAGATGCTTTAAATGCACATGCTTCGTATTATTTAATGAAACCAATTTCAATTGACGAACTTATTAAGGCTGTAGACTACGTTACTGAAATAAAAACGAAAGAAGACGCTCTACAAGACCAAGTTTTAGTGCCAAAAACGAATAGTGTACATGGTAAAATAACAATTCCACAACAAAATGGATTTGAAGTTCTAGACACTTCAGATATAATGTATTGCAAAGCCGACGATAATTATACTGAGATTTATCTCAATACGAATAAAAAGAAATTGGTAAGTAAAACCTTAAAATATTTTGAAGAAGCCTTAACAGATAGTGGTTTTGCTCGGGTTCATAAAAGTTATTTGGTCAATGTTAATGAAGTCAAGAAATATATCAAAGGAAAAGGAGGAAGTGTTATATTAAGTAATGGAAAGGAGATTATGGTTTCAGCATCTAAAAAATCAGATCTGTTATCATATTTTAAATAACAAATCCCTTAGGAAAAAGGGATTTCAAATTAACAAACTAAAACAAAGTCTAATCATAAAGGAGCTCTTGCAAATTTGAAAGAGATTCCTTTTTTCAAAGGAATTTATATGCCAGTAATAAAACCAGTAAAAGGAGTTCATCCGCAAATACCAGAAGATTGCTACGTCGCAGAAAACGCAACTATTGTTGGAGAGGTCACCATGGGAAAGCAGTGCAGTGTTTGGTTTAATGCCGTTATTAGAGGTGATGTTCATTTTATAAAAATGGGTGATAAAGTTAATGTTCAAGATGGAGCAGTCATTCATGCGACCTATCAAAAATCACCAACAACTATAGGGAACAATGTGTCTATAGGTCATAATGCGATTGTTCACGGTTGCACGATTCACGACAATGTCTTAATTGGAATGGGAAGTATTGTGATGGACGATTGTGTTGTGGAGAGTAATAGTATTATTGCAGCAGGAGCAGTTGTAACCGCAAAAACAGTAGTAGAATCTGGAAGCATTTATGCAGGAGTTCCAGCAAAAAAAATTAAGGATATTAGCGCAGCATTAATTTCTGGTGAGATTAATCGCATTGCTGATAACTATGTGAAGTATTCGAGCTGGTTTAAAGAGTAGTTTTAAGGAGCGTTACAAGCTCTTCTACGGTTGATATGTTGTTTAATGTAGAGTGGTTTAAAAGTATTGTAAGCTTATCGTTTTCAAGAGTTAGAATAGAAGGGTAGTTCAAGTTTTCTTTCGGAAATTTCTCTTCAAATTCATCTTTATGATAAAATGCCATTGGGATAGAACTCTCCTCTCTAAATGCTCTCCAAGTCTTATTTTCTTTAAATGTATCATACGTTAAATCACATAGACTACATGGATAAGTACTCGCACTAAATAGTTTATGGCCAACGTCGAATAAGGTGTTTAAAGCTCCAGAGTTAGCATTGTATATAAAGAGTAACGTCATGCTTTAAAAGGGTTTAAAAATCGAGATGAGTTACCGTAAACTTTTCATCTAAAATAGCGTTCAAAATAGATTCATTGTCGTTAGAATAAAAAGTGTTTTTGGGAATACTAGAATTTAGCTTAACAAGATTATGTTGTTCTAAAATAGCTCTTGTTTGCTTCGCAACAGCTAATCCAGAATCGATAATTTTCACATGTTTTGGTAATAACTCTAATAACAATGGAATTAAATATGGATAGTGTGTGCAACCCAAAACTAAATAGTCTATGTCTGCTTTTAACATAGGTTCTAAATAGGTTTCTAATAGTGCTTTCATTTCATCACTATTTGTTCTCCCTTGCTCAATTAAAGGAACAATGCCTTCACCAATCTGTTCAATCACTTTTATACCATTACTATACAAATCGGTAGTTTCATGAAATAACGCACTGCTCAAAGTGCCTTTAGTGGCTAAAATACCTATAGCTTTTGTTTTAGTGTTAAGAGCAGCGGGTTTAATTGCTGGTTCAATCCCAATAAAAGGAATATCATAAGTTGCTCTTAATATTTTAATGGCATTTGTAGTGGCCGTATTGCACGCTACCACAATAAGTTTACAGTTTTTTTTAAGCAGTAACTCTGTGTTTTTAATACTTAGCGCAACGATTTCAGCTTTGCTTTTGTTTCCGTAAGGTGCATTATTACTATCGGCAAGATAGATGGTATTTTCATGAGGTAAAAGCGCATGGATTTCCTTAAAAATGGAGGAGCCTCCAATTCCTGAATCAAATATACCTATGGGTTTGTTACTCATGCTTTACAAAAATAGAAAAGCCACCTATTAAAAGTGGCTTCTCGACTATTTATTTAAGTATTCTTTTACTAGAATCCTAATTCACTTTTTACATCAGCCAAAAGGTCTTTTCCAGTTGCTACGATTACACCACCACCTTGAGTAGAGTCTAATACATACTGAAAACCTTGAGCGGCAGCAACCTTCGTGATAGCAGCTTTAGCTTTTTCAAAAATAGGCTTTAATAAAGCCGCTTCTTTTTTACCTAAATCTTCTTGTGCACCAGCTTGGTACTCACGAATACTTTGTTCCATTTGTTGAACTTCTTGAGCACGTTTTGTGTTTTCCTCCTCAGTTTTTGTTTCAACTTCAGCTCTGTACTGAGTCACTTTATTTTGAAGCTCAGTTACCATCGTTTTATAATCTGCATCATAAGTTTTAGATAGTTTTTCAATTTCAGCTTGAGCAGCTTTCATCTCAGGCATAGACTGCACCAATTCAGTCGTGTTTATATGTGCAACTTTACTTTGTGCTGTAGCGAGGCTTGTTGTTCCAACAAATAGTATGGCTGCGAATAATAGGGTTTTTAAGTGTTTCATTTTAAAATTTGTTACGTGTTATAATTATTGTTTTTAGTTATCATTAAGAATGGAATCGTTAGCTTTTTTTTGTGCTTCCCGTTCTTCTTTTGCTTTTTTTCTATCTTCTATTATTTTCTTTTTTCTCTCTTCTAAAGCTTTTTGTCTTACTTCTCTATCTTTTATTTTTTGCTGTCTTTTCTCCTCTGCTATTTCCGCTGAAGTTTTAGTTCCAGCAGCAGTACTTTTCGTTCCAGTAGCACTTTTAGCTTTAGTTGTATCTTGTGTCTTAGCGCCACTTTCTTTTTCTGATGGAGGCGTATTTGACTTTTTACTAGCATTAAGACTATCTCTTTCAGCTTTTGCTTTTGCTCTGTCGTCTAATATTTTTTGACGTCTTGCAGCAGCCGCATCTTTAAGTGAATCTCTTCGTTTTATTTGTGCTTCTTGTCGTTCAGAAATTTGTGCCTCTCGTTCTGTTTTTTTCTCTTCAATTGCTTTTTCGCGTTCATCCAACTCTTTATTAATCACAGGTACAACCTCTTCTTTTTCGGCTTCTTTACGTTCGGCTCTAGATTTCGCTTGTGTTCGTTTTGATGACCGTGTGATACTTCTAATAATCAATTCACTGAGATCAAAACGTTCAGCAGCAAACAACATCACAACATCAGCAGATTTATCAAAAATGAAATCATACTTTTTGCCACTTGCAATTTCTTGAACCGCAGAAAAAATTTGATCTTGAATGGGTTGAATCAATTGTTGTTTCTGTGTCATCAAATCACCGTTAGGTCCAAATCGTTTTTGTTGGTAGTCTAAAATTTCGGCTTCTTCAAACGAAATATCTTCTAGACGCTCTTCATATAACTCCTTGGTCAATAAAACACTTTCACTATTTAATTGTTTCTTTTTAGAATCAATTTTTGCTAGGCGTTGCTCGATTTCTGTTTTCCACTGTTGAACTTTTTGTTCTAATTGTGCGGATGCAACTTGATATTCAGGAACATTTTGTAAAATATATTCGGTATCTATATATCCTATTCTAACGCCACGTCCTTGTGCGTTGGAAACAAAGCTCATCAGACTTAATAATGCTAATAAAAAAAGAACTTTACTTTTCATCTGTTTAATTTTATAATTTATGATATCTACTATAAACTTTAAAACGACAGATTAAATTACGATCCTGTCATTGTGTTTGGTTTTTCAAATTAACGAAATATATTCTGAAAAATTTTAACACTTACATTAAATCGTCATATTGTGTATAGAAAATACCGTGCCAAAATTAAAATTGTTGTCCAATTATGAAGTGAACCTCACCACCATTTTTAATTGTTTGCCCTGGAAGTGGATCAAATCCATAACCATAATCAATACCTAATAATCCAAATGCTGGCATAAAAATACGCAGACCAACTCCAGCAGAACGATTAAGATTAAAAGGATCAAAATCTCTAAAGTTATCAAATGATGCACCGGCTTCAGCAAACCCAAGCACATATATTTTTGCTTGACCTTCAAGCGTAATAGGATAACGTAGCTCAAGAGAAAATTTATTGTATATAGATCCACCATCTTGTGATGATAATGAATTATCTGGGTATCCACGAAGTTGGACAATTTCTCTTCCATCAAGAGCAAAATTACCTAAACCAGAACCTCCAATAAAGAAGCGTTCAAAAGGAATGACACCTCTATCTTGATTGTAAGCGCCAAGAAAACCGAATTCTACACCTGATTTAAAAACGAGCTTATCTACAAGTCTTGTATACCAATCTCCTTTAAATTTTATTTTATAAAATTCTAACCAATTAAAACGTTCTTGATCAATTTCACCTATTCTTTCAATATCATCAGGATTAGTGAGATCAAGTTCTGCACGCTCATCTGCAAGCGCTTTATAATCTACGCCATTAAATAAAGAGTATGGTAACGATAGTTTTGCACTGATAGAAAAATTAGAACCACCTGTTGGATAAATAGGATCTACAAATAAATTATTTCTAGTCAAACCGATGGTATAAGATAAGTTATTGGAATAACCGTCTCCAAAAGTAAAAAGACCGGTATTATAATTCTTTAGGTCATAATGCTGAAGACTTATTGCTTGTGATAATTGAAAATAATCATCAGGTACTTTTAATCGTTTTGCGATACCAACAGAAATTCCTGTAATATTAAAACGTCTATTTTTATCTGCTCTTCGTGTTGTAGGATTAAATAAAAACTGTTTGGTATGTGATAAAGATGTCGAAAACTGCACAGGACGTTTTCCTCCTAACCATGGCTCTGAGAACGAAAAGCTATAGGTTTGAAAAAACTGTGATGCTTGTAATCGTAAGGCTAAACTTTGACCATCTCCCGAAGGGATTGGCTTATACGCTTCTTTTTTAAAGATGTCCTTGATTGCAAAGTTGTTGAACGATAAACCAAGTGTACCAATAAAGCCACCTCCACCATAACCACCTTGTAGTTCAATTTGACTGGACCCACTCTCAACTACTTCATATTCAATATCCACAGTACCATCTTGGGTATTGAAGTTTTTCATATTAGGTGTTAACTGCTGCGCATCAAAGAAACCAAGTTGACCAAGTTCTCTAATAGTTCTAATAACATTACTTTTTCGGTAGAGTTGACCTGGTTTTGTTCGTAACTCTCTATAAATAACATGATCATTGGTTTTTATGTTACCAGTGACTGTTACATTATTGAAATATGCTGGTTTACCTTCAGAAATTCTAATTTCCATGTCAATGACATTTCCTTCAGCACTCGTTTCTACTGGGTTTATTGAAGAAAACAAATAACCGGAATCTTGATATAGATTGGTTAAATCTTGAGCATCTGGTTTGGTATTGTCTGCAATGCGATTACGGAGTTCTACACCATTATACGTTGAGCCTTCTTCGATTCTTAGGTAACGCTGAAGATATTGATCTGAATATACTGTGTTACCCACAAATTTAATTTTACCAAACTTGTACTGTTCCCCTTCTTCAACGTCAATATACAGTGTAATTGTTTTATCGTTTTTGTAAACAATAGAATCTTTTAGTATTCTGGCATCACGATAACCATTTTCCTTATACGCATCCACAACACTAACTAAATCTTCTTCATAGCTGTCTTGTATGTACTTAGACCGTTTTAAAATACGTATCGGATTTTTTTGTTTGGTGTTTTTCATGGCTTTCCTGAGTTTCTTTTCAGAAAGCTTGTCATTGCCATTAAAGAGAATTTTATCGATTTTTACTTTTTCACCTTTATCAACGAAAACTAGCATATTTACTCTGCTCTTTTCTATGGAATCGTTGGTGATTTCTTTAACATTTATAGTGGTTTTAGCATTTAAAAACCCCTTCTTTTTATATTTGTTGGCAATATAGTTACGAGAAGTTGTCACTAAGTTTTCAGTGACTTTTACACCTTTTTTAAGACCATTGTCGGTTTTTAAAGCATCTATTTTTCCTTTTTTTATACCTTGTATGGTAATTTCATTAAGTTCAGGAAGATCTATAAGGTTAATTTCAAGGTAGGCTTTTTCACCTTCGGTTTTGGATAAGTAGACATCAATACTACTGAAAAGGTTTGATTCCCAAAGTTTCTTAATGGCATTACTAATTTGCTCACCGGGAATAACGATTTCTTCTCCAATTTTTAATCTTGAAAATGATATGATGGTTCCAGAGTTAAAGTTGGTGTTACCCGTAACCTGAATATCTTCTAAGATGTATTTTTTTCCTTGGTTAAAATCTGATTGCTGTGCTGTAACTACTGTAGAGGTAATAAAAATAAATACAATAAGTAGTGATTTAATATATGTTTTCAAAAGTAAGTAGTTAACTAAGTTGTTCGCTTGTTTTTCCAAATCGTCGTTCTCTATTTTGATAATTAATCAAAGCTTCATAAAGGTCCTTCTTCTTAAAATCAGGCCAAAGAATGTCTGTAAAATATAATTCTGCATAAGCAATCTGCCATAATAAAAAATTGCTTATCCTTTGTTCACCACTGGTTCTGATTAACAAATCAACGTCTGGTAAATTATGCGTGTAAAGATGCTTATTTATAATTGATTCGTCAATATTTTCAATAGAAATTATATTATTTTTAACTTTATCTGTCAATTCTTTTATAACGTTAACAATCTCTTCTCTTGACCCGTAACTAAGGGCTAGTGTTAAAGTCATGTGTGTGTTGTTTTTAGTTTTGTCAATAACTTCTAATAGCTCTTGATGTGCTTTTTTTGGCAAATCATTAAGATTACCAATGGCTAATAGTCGTATGTTATTGTCCTGTAGTGTTTTTATTTCCTTTTTTAAGGACTTTACCAAAAGCTTCATAAGTGTTTTCACTTCAAGTTTTGGACGTTTCCAGTTTTCAGTAGAAAAGGCATAAAGCGTAAGGTTTTTGATTCCAATTTCAGCACTGGCTTCTACAACATCTCTAACAGATTTTGTTCCATTTTCATGACCAATAACTCGAAGCAGGCCTTGTTGCTTTGCCCATCGACCATTACCATCCATAATGATAGCAATATGTCGTGGTAGTTTATCAAGTTGTATTTGATCTTTTAGATTCATTTTAAAAATTGCAGTAACATGGTCTTTGACCAAAGGTGTAAGTTAGTGTAAAGCCAGTAAAAACATACCAATCATTACTGTTTATGTTGCCAAAGCTCAATTGTTCTCTAAATTCAGCATCGGGAACACTGCCATCTAATTCGTCAGAAAAGGTATAACGTGCTCCAATTTCAAATGCAAGTATAAAGTTGTTAGTAATTTTACTTTTCACACCTAATACCATTGGGATTCCTATTGCCCAACTATCTGTATTTTCAGAAGTGTATTCACCGGCATTATCAAAAAAATAGTTAGGATGTAATGTTGTAGAAATTCCAGAATATAAATATGGTGTTATTTTATTTCCGCTTTGATGTAAATCGAAATCCAAAAATGTAAATTCCATTCCAGCCGAAATTTCTAGTAAATTACTATCAAAGCTATAATTTCGTTCTTTACGTCTTGGGTCGTCAGATTTTCTATCATCTCCTTTTAAATCAGAGTATATAATAGAAACTCTCCATGAATGTCTCGGACTGCGATTCCATTTAAAAAGTAAGCCTAATGCAGGAGCGTTAGGCGCTATGTAAGTTGTTGGTCCTACATCACCTATTAAATTACTTCCGCCAGCAAATACACCAACTTCATAGATTTGAGAGTGGCTCGTTTGCACGAAAAAAATACTCAATATAAATAAGATTAAATACCTCATAAAATTTTAAAAGTTTGCAAATATAATAAATATGAATTGCCTTTGGTAATTTGTGGCAAATAGTCTTACAGAAAACTGTTTTTGTAAGGTTTTATTGTATCAATCAGTTGCGCTTATCTTCTCCCCAAAGCATTTTCTTTCTCAACGTGTCAATAAAACTTTCCGTTAGAAGCTCAACCATTTTTATTTTAAAATCAGCTTTTTTTATAGTAACTATGGTGGCATTAGATAATGTTACAATACGAGAATCTAATGACATAAGGTATTGATCTTCGCGACCATCAACTTTTAGTTGTATAGTTGTGTCGTCTGGTATGACGAGAGGTCTTGCATTTAAGTTATGCGGTGCAATAGGTGTTAAAACAAAGCTAGTAGCTTCCGGTGTAATTACAGGTCCACCACAGCTTAATGAGTATCCTGTAGATCCTGTAGGTGTTGAAGTGATCAGGCCATCTGCCCAATACGATGTGAGATACTCATCATTTAAATGGGTTTCTACAGTAATCATCGATGTAGTATTCTTACGACTTACAGCAATTTCATTGAGTGCGAAATTGGTTTCTAATAGTGTTTCGTTTTCAGGATTGGTTGTCACACTGAGCAACGTACGATCTGAGGTTTTATAATTTCCGTTTAAAATGTGTTCAATAGCGTCTTTAATATCATCCGTTTGAATTGTGGCTAAAAACCCTAACCGTCCTGTGTTAATACCTACTATCGGTATCGAAAAATCTCTTACATAAGTGATGGCTCTCAAAATAGTACCATCACCTCCAATACTAATCAAAAGGTCAAACGTTTTATTTAATTCTGAAAACGTCTGGATAGAAGTCATCCCTTTAATGTCTGAATTAACATGCTCATAAAAAGACGATTCTATATAAATATCGACATTGTTTTTACATAATACATCAATTAACTCATCAAATGAGTCTGAGGGTTTGCCTTTAAAATACTGACTGTAAATAGCAATTTTCATATTTATATGTCTAAGTATTTTTTGAGATAATCAGAGCGTTCCTTTAAACTTTCAACATAATTATCTTCCTCATGGCCTGAAATAATATTATAACTATAGCGTCTAAACGTTTGTATGACGTCATTGAGTCCCGTATTTCCAATTTTTAAGGTAATTTGAATTACACCACTTTCCATTTTTGATACAAAGGCACCTAGAATTTTTGCGTCATTAGATTCTACAATCTGGCTAATTTCGCTAAATGAATAATCCTGAATTCCTTTTTCAACAATTAAAACACCACCTGGTTCAGCAAAAAAAGGTGTTTCGTTAAATAAACCAATAATATCATTGAGTTCATAATACCCTAGATATACATTGCGTTCATTTAGAACAGGCATAATATTGCATGAGTTTTGTGCAAACGTTTCTAAAACATCGAGCCAGTTGGTTTCCGGACGTACAAAAAAACCTTCAATAGCATAATTACAATCAATAATGGTCTTTTTAGATTCAAAGCAGTGCGCATCAGTTTCAGAAATACAACCTTGATATACACCATTATTTTCAATAGGAATATGAGAATATGTCAACTCATTAAATAAGAGCTGAAGGTCGCTAACCTTATCATTTATATTGAGCGGTTTTATATCGTTAATAATGTATTGTTGTAAAGGCATAAGTGTAAAAAATCTATCGCAAATTAATCAAAAATAACCACAAAAAGCATGAAGTACTTTGTATTTTTGCTTAAAAATATATACCTATGACCAAGCTAAGTGTAAATATTAATAAGATAGCAACCTTACGCAATTCACGAGGAGGAAACACACCAAATGTCGTGCAATTTGCAAAAGACGTTCAGCGTTTTGGTGCCGAAGGCGTAACCGTTCATCCAAGACCTGACGAACGTCATATTCGTTATCAAGATACCCGTGATTTAAAGACTGAAGTTTATACGGAGTTTAATGTTGAAGGGAATCCAATACAATCCTTTATGGATTTGGTGCTAGAAGTAAAACCAACTCAGGTGACATTGGTTCCAGATGCTGTTGATGCTTTGACGTCTAATGCAGGTTGGGATACCATTAAACACAAGCAGTTTTTAACGGAAGTGATTTCAGAATTTAAATCTAACGGAATTAGAACGTCAATATTTGTTGATCCTGTGCTTGACATGATTGAAGGCGCAAAAGCAACTGGAAGTGATAGGATAGAATTATATACCGAAAGTTTCGCTCATCAATATGGTTTAGGAAACAAAAAAGAAATAGAACACTTTACCAAAGCTGCTGAATTAGCAAACGACATAGAAATAGGCATTAACGCAGGACATGATTTATCGTTGGATAATATCAAATTTTTTAAAGACAACATCCCAGGATTATTAGAAGTTTCTATTGGTCACGCACTAGTTGCTGAAAGTTTGTATTTAGGCGTTGAGAATGTGGTACAGATGTATTTACAGCGACTTAAGTAAGCAGTTGCAGTGTTTAGTAGTCACAAACCGTTAATCGTTAATCAATATTTATAAATGCTTTTACACTCACAAATTATAGGACAAGGCAAACCTTTCATCATCCTCCACGGATTTCTAGGAATGTCTGATAATTGGAAAACACTAGGCAATAAATTCAGCGAAGCAGGATTTCAAGTCCATCTCGTTGACCAAAGAAATCATGGACATAGTTTTCACGATGACGAATTTAATTATGAGGTTTTAGCCGAAGATTTGAAAGACTATTGTGAAGCTCATGAACTTGAAGATATTATTCTTTTAGGGCATTCCATGGGTGGGAAAACTGCAATGCTCTTTGCGACGGAATATCCAGAACTAGTGTCAAGATTAATGGTTGCAGATATTAGTCCACGTTTTTATCCAGTGCATCATGATGCAATTTTAGAGGGATTGAGTGCGTTAGATTTTGATACAATTAAAAGTAGAGGCGCAGCAGATACATTATTGTCACAATATGTTCAAGAGATGGGAACACGACTGTTTTTACTCAAAAACCTGTATTGGATTGAAAAAGGACAACTCGCATTGCGAATCAATTTAGAAGCTCTAAAAGAAAATGTTTCCGAAGTGGGTGAAGCCTTACCTATATTTTCTAAATTTGAGAAGCCTACATTGTTTTTAAGAGGTGATAAAAGCGAATATGTTATGCCGACAGATTCAATAGTAATAAAGCAACACTTTCCGCTAGCAGAAATTGAAACAATTAGTAACGCAGGACATTGGTTGCATGCCGAAAATCCAACAGATTTTTATGAAGCTGTGATTAATTTTATTATTTTAAAGGAATAAACAACTAAATTTTACCCATATGAATTTATTAATTAGACTTATAGTCACCGCTGGAATTGTAATGCTTTTAGCTCATTTTTTACCAGGTGTTTCGGTTAGTGGCTTTGTAGCTGCACTTATTGTGGCCATTGTTTTAGGAGTGCTCAACGTCGTTGTGAAGCCAATTCTGATTATTTTAACGATTCCAATTACAATTGTTACGTTGGGACTATTTCTATTCGTTATCAATGCCTGCATCATTTTATTGGCAGATAAATTTGTAGAAGGTTTTGGAGTTAATGGCTTTTGGACTGCCTTACTTTTTAGTATCCTATTATCCATTTCTCAATCTATTGCGTATTCGTTTTTAAATGAGAAGAAAAAATAGTCTGATATACAGAAGTTAAACTATTGTTGGGTTGCAAAAAAATTCGTATTTTTGCAGCCCTTTTTAACACCCAATTATGGGTTTATTATAGAAAAAAATGAACATTACAAGAGAAAACATCGATGCATTAAATGCAGTGGTAAAAGTAGATATCGCTAAAGAAGATTATAGCGATCAAGTAGAAAAAATATTAAGCGATTATCGTAAGTCGGCTAACATACCTGGTTTTAGAAAAGGTCACGTGCCAATGACTATGGTAAAAAAGCAATATGGTAAAGCCGTTTTGGTTGATGAAGTTAATAAGCTTTTACAAGATGCTTTAGGTAAATATTTAACTGAAGAGAAATTAGACGTTTTAGGTAACCCTTTGCCAAAGCAACAAGACGATTTAGATTGGGATGCAGATACATTTTCTTTTGAGTTCGAATTAGGTTTAGCTCCAGAATTTGAGGTAAATTTAAAAAGCAAAAAAGCAATCACACATTATAATATCGTTGCTAATGATAAAATGCTTGACGATCAAGTAGAGAATATTAGAAAGCAATACGGTAAAATTGTCTCTCAAACTGCGGTTGCAAAAGACTCTGAAATTACGGGTGTTTTTGAAAACGAAGAGAAGGGAATCAATAATTCAACGATGATTACTTTAGACAAGTTTAAAGGTAAAACTACCGAAAAGCAGTTTATTGGAGCCAAAGTAGGTGATGTTGTAACCTTAAAAACGAAAAAGTTATTTAATGACGATCATGATTTAATGAACTTTTTAAAAGTACCACATGATGATGCTCACGGATTAGATATTGAAGTTAATTTTACGATTAATGAAATAAACAGTAGAGAATTAGCTGATTTAGATCAAGAATTGTTTGATAAACTTTTTGGAAAAGATGCTGTAACTTCAGTAACAGAATTGAAAGAGAAAATCAAAGAAGATTCTGAAAAACAATTTGCACAACAAGGCGATCAAAAACTATTGAATGACGTTACCGAAAGTTTAGTAGAAAACACAAAATTTGATTTACCAGCATCATTCTTACAAAAATGGATGCAAACAGCAGGTGAGACTGAAATGGATGCAGAGCAAGCAAAAGACGAATATGAAAAGTCTGAAAAAAGCATGCGTTACCAATTAATTGAAGGTAAATTAATTGAGAAACATAATTTGCAAGTATCTTTTGATGATTTAAAAGCTCACGCTAAAGAAATGATCAAAGTACAAATGGCACAATTTGGTCAAATGAATTCTAGCGATGAAGAGTTAGAGGGTATTGCAGCAAGAATTTTATCAAATAAAGATGAAGTAAAACGTTTGTCTGAACAATTGATGAGCACAAAACTATTAAACCTATATAAATCTGAAGCGAACTTAAAAGCGAAAGAAATAACCTACGATGATTTTGTAAAAGAGTTTTATAGCTAAAAATTATATTTATAATTAGTATATTTGAGCGTAAGACTTTCTAAGTTTTACGCTTTTTGTTTCACAATAAATGATTTAAGGAAAATCTATGGATTACGGAAAAGAATTTGAAAAATTCGCAATAAAAGATCAAGGCATTAGCAGTACATATTACAACAAGATAATTAGTAGTATGTATCCATCAGCTTTAACGCCAAACATTATAGAAGAACGCCAAATGAACATCGCTATATTTGATGTATTCTCGCGTTTAATGATGGATCGTATTATTTTTATGGGTACAGGAATCAATGATCAGGTAGCCAATATCATTCAAGCACAACTCTTATTTTTAGAAAGTACAGATGCGTCTAAAGATATTCAAATATATATCAATTCTCCAGGCGGAAGTGTTTACGCTGGCTTAGGGATTTATGATACTATGCAACTCATCAAGCCTGATGTGGCAACAATTTGTACAGGTATGGCAGCATCTATGGGTGCCGTTTTATTGTGTGCTGGAGAAAAAGGAAAACGTAGTGGTTTAACTCATTCTCGTGTTATGATTCACCAACCGTTAGGAGGTGCTCAAGGTCAAGCTAGTGATATTGAAATTACAGCTCGCGAGATATTAATTCTCAAAGAAGAATTATATAAAATTATTAGTAAGCATACAGGTCAAGATTACGACAAAATATATGAAGATAGTGATCGTGATTACTGGATGAAGTCTGATCAAGCCAAAGAATACGGCATGATAGACGAAGTACTATCTAGAGGATAGTAATACTATTTATTACTTCGGAAATTGGAATTCTCAAGGATTTTGCAACTGCATTAAATTTTTGAATTTAGATTTAATCCAAGTAATTAAAAACAATGAGAAGAAAGTTTTAGTGGAGTTCGAGTAAGGGCTTTTAACTTATAACTTTTAACTTTTAACTTGAAAAATGGCAAAAGAAGAATTAGAATGTTCGTTTTGTGGACGTAAAAAACCTGAAACCAATCTGTTGATTGCTGGTCTAGATGCGCATATTTGTGATCGGTGTATTGAGCAAGCTCATGGTATTGTTTTAGAGGAATCTAAACAATCTGATAATGCAGAATTGTCTTCAGAGTTAATGCTTAAAAAGCCACAGCAAATCAAATCATTTCTTGATGAGTATATTATTGGTCAGGAATATACCAAAAAAGTAATGTCTGTAGCAGTTTACAATCACTATAAACGATTATTGCAGCCACCATCTGAAGATGATATTGAAATTCAGAAATCAAATATCATTATGGTTGGTCAAACAGGAACTGGTAAAACCTTAATGGCAAAAACAGTCGCTAGAATGTTAAATGTACCTTTAGCCATTGTTGATGCAACGGTTTTAACCGAAGCTGGTTATGTAGGTGAAGATGTAGAAAGTATCTTAACACGTTTACTTCAAGCAGCAGATTATAATCTTGAAAAAGCCGAAAAAGGCATCGTCTTTATCGATGAGATAGATAAAATCGCTCGCAAAAGTGATAACCCTTCAATAACACGTGATGTGTCTGGTGAAGGCGTTCAGCAAGCGTTACTGAAATTATTAGAAGGAACCGTTGTTAATGTACCACCAAAAGGCGGACGAAAACATCCAGATCAAAAATTCATCGAAGTTAATACAGAACATATTTTATTTATTGCAGGTGGAGCTTTTGATGGTATAGAACGTCATATTTCTAAGCGATTAAATATGGCTGCTATTGGCTATAAAGCGTCTCATGATGAGGACATTGCAGATCAGGATAATTTGTTGCAATATATAATTCCGAAGGATTTAAAAGACTTTGGGTTAATTCCTGAAATCATTGGTCGTCTTCCAGTATTAACATACATGGATCCATTAGATGCCGATACTTTGAGGGCTATTTTAACTGAGCCTAAAAATGCCATTATTAAACAATACAAAAAATTGTTTAAGATGGATGATATTGATTTTACAATCACTGAAGGTGCTTTAGACTATATTGTTGTTAAAGCTATAGAGTATAAATTAGGAGCTAGAGGCTTGCGTTCATTATGTGAGGAGATTTTAACCGATGCTATGTTTGAAATGCCTAGTTCAGATGATGAAAAGTTAAATGTGACGAAGTCTTATGCTGAAAGTAAATTGACGAAAACAACGCTTAAAAAGTTAAAAGCAGTATCCTAGTCTTAAACGTCTTTCAACGTTTTCTGAGGAAAGATCACAACATTTTTTTAGTTTTGATTGCGATATTAAATAAAAAAACCACGCTTTCCCGAGCGTGGTTTTTATTTGGATTTAATAATTAAAATTGCAATATAATATCTTGAATATTTTCTTTTGCTTTAAGTCTTATACGAGCCACATTATTGAATGTTTTGCTCTTAGGACATCGTAAATATAGGTGCATTACTTTCAGAAAAAAAATGACATTCTACACTTTTGGACGAACTTCATTAAATACTCGTTGTGTGGGAAAATACTGTGTAGTTGGTCGGTTTTATTAAGAATAAGAAAATTGTTTTAGCAAATAAATTTGGTTTATTAGCTGTTTAAGCTAAGCAACTCGTCAATATATTCTCTACTATTTGAAAGTCTCGGTATTTTATGCTGGCCTCCAAGTTTGTTGTGATGTTTTAGCCAATCATAAAATAAACGCTCTCTTGCAATATGAATTGTGGGCATATTCAAGGTCATATTATTTAATCGCTTGGCTTCATAATCAGAATTTATAGATTTCAGCTTCGTATCCAACAACTCATTAAACGCGTTGAGGTCTTGAGGTGGTGTCTTAAATTCTATTAACCACTCGTGTGAACCTTTAGCTTTTCCTTTCATAAAAATTGGAGCAGCTGTATAGTCTACAATTTCAGCATTTGTTGCATTGCAGACGTCCCTAAGGGCATCTTCAGCATTTTCAATAATCAATTCTTCTCCAAAAGCATTCATATGATGTTTCGTGCGACCAGTGACTTTAATACGATATGGGTTTATAGAGGTGAAACGAACCGTATCTCCAATCTTATAACGCCAAAGTCCAGCATTTGTAGTAATAATTACAGCATAGTTTTTTCCAACTTCCACCTCACTTAAAGGAATTACTTTTTGTTGTGGAGTTCCGTAAGTAGTCATTGGGATAAACTCATAAAAAATTCCGTAGTCTAACATCAGCAATAACTCACTACTGTTATTATGGTCTTGAATGGCGAAAAATCCTTCCGAAGCATTATAAATTTCGTAATACTTAAAATTAGACTGTGGTAAAATAGCTTTGTATTGATCTACATAAGGCACAAAACTCACGCCTCCATGAAAATAGACTTCCAGATTTGGCCAAACATCTAAAAGACTGTCTTTTCCTGTGGCATCCAGAACGTTATTAAGTAGCACTAGCATCCATGAAGGAACGCCTGCTAAACTCGTCACATTTTCATTTCGAGTTTCTTCAACTATCGCTTGCATCTTGTATTCCCAATCACTCATTAATGAGACTTTACTGCTAGGTGTGCTGCTAAACTCTGCCCAAAATGGCATGTTGTCAATTAATATGGCAGATAAATCGCCAAACGCTGTTCCATTTTCTTTGTAGAGTTCTTTGCTTCCTCCTAAACGCAAACTCTTACCATTAAAGAGTTGAGAGTCTTCATTATTATTAAGGTACATGCATAATAAATCTTTACTTGCAGCATAATGGCAATCTTCGAGAGACTCGATACTCACAGGTATAAACTTGCTTTTAGCATTTGTTGTACCACTAGATTTTGCAAACCATTTAATAGGATTAGGCCAAAAGATATTGTGTTCACCTCGACGAGAACGTTCAATGACATGTTGGTACTCTTCGTAGGTTGAAATAGGAATGCGCTCGCAAAAGGTTTTATAATTTGAAATCGAATCAAAATCATGCATCTTACCAATTTCAGTGTCCTTTGCAGTAGAAAGAAGCTGAAAAAGTAATTCATTTTGCACTTCGTTAGGGTATTTTAAAAACAAATCAATTTGATGAAATCGTTTTTTTAAAAACCACGAAGCAATAGAATTCACTAATGGAATCGGCATTTTTATAGTATCTTTAAGTTTTAAAAATAAGACTTTTTTTTATATGTTTTACCAAGGTGTTTTAACAAAGATGCAAACCGAGTTTGCAGATCCTATTCAATATTATTTAATATTAGAAAGTGACTTCCTGAATATGAATCAGTTATTGGGTAAAACCATCACAATGACTTTTGTAAAACATCAGTGTTTAAAATGCGGATTAGATAAACCTATATACCGTCAAGGCTATTGTAAAAGTGACTTTTTCGATATTCCTCAAGCGGGAGATTGGATCATGCGACCCGAATTAAGTACGGCTCATTTAGATCAAGAAGATCGTGATTTAGAATATGAAAAAAGGGTGCAGTTACAACCACATATTGTGTATTTGGCAAATTCAAGTAATGTTAAAGTTGGAGTGACTAGAAAAACTCAAGTACCAACACGTTGGATAGATCAAGGAGCTCATGAAGCTATTGAAATCGTTGAAGTCCCTAATCGATATCTTGCAGGAATTACCGAAGTCGCTCTTAAAGATTTTGTTGCCGATAAAACGAATTGGCGCAAAATGCTTAAAAATGATATAGAAGATGAAAATTTAATAGAATGGCGAGAACGCCTCAAAATGTATGTTCCCCAGGAAGCACAAGAATATTATATCGCTTCAAATACCGAGACTAATCTTCAGTTTCCGGTACTCAGATATCCTGAAAAACCTAAAAGTCTTAATATCGAGAAGCAACATACTTACACTGGGAAACTTGTTGGTATAAAAGGACAGTATCTCATCTTTGAAGATGATACCGTTTTTAATGTAAGAGCTAATGAAGGTCTAGTGGTTAGGTTTAATATTAACTAAATTTTAATATTGATTATTCTTCACAAATAACTGTTCTTTAGTATCTTGTAGTTAAAAAACTATGAAAATTCCAGTTATGTTTTATGTGGCTATAACCACATTGCTTTTAGTAGTTATTACTATCGCTGCCGCCATGAATATGCCATTTAATTGGGTATTCTATTTAACATGTTTAGGTCAGGTATGTGTTGTTATAATGGTTTATAAAGTACTCAGAGATCGTTACACCACCGAAAAGACTTTTGATGATTTTTATGAAGACCATCCCATTAGTAATGTTGAAAACTACAGGTGAAAAGGACCTTACAAACTTAATTTTATGGCTTGAGCAATTCCTATAAGGATTAATAAAACTCCGGTGACTCTATTTACAACTAGGCTGATGTTTTGAGCTTTGTTTTTTATGACATTACTAAATTTACTGTAGGAGTATAGTGTCAAAAGTTTTCCTAAATACACACCAGTAAAAAATAGGAATAAAACTATAAGCGGTGAACCAAGCGATAGCATTAAATTGTTGTTGTTAATGATGCCAAAAGCTACAATCCAATAGATAAGTACAGGTGGATTTAATATCCCCAAAACAAAACCAGTAGCATATTTAGAAGATGTAAGTTTATTCTTTTTAGGTTTTTTTTCTTTGCTTTTTTTGAAAATCAAAACACTTCCTGCGGCCATTAGAATGACGACAATAAGAATCTGAATCCACATATTGCGATTAAAGAAATCTCGAACCACCATATTACAATGTAAAGCGTAATAGGAAAGTATGACTTCGGCTACGCCCGCTGTAACAGCAATTTTAAAAGCTTGCTTTGCGTTTTGTTTTATCGTGGTGTTAATTACTGCAATATTTGAAGCGCCTAAAGGTAGCGCTCCAATGAAACTTGCTAAAACTCCAATTAAAAAATATAAAATGACCATGTGGAGTTTGTAGGATTTGTTTAATAAAACTTACAAAAATCAGAAAACAACAAAAGGCGCATCTATTTTAGATGCACCTTTTAATATATTATAAAAGCAAAAAACTACTAAATATCCTCTTGATCTCTCAACCCTTGGATATATCCAGCTTTTTGAATTTCACGTCTTCTTTTTACAGATGGCTTTGTGAAAAATTGGTTCTCGCGAATGTTTTGCATCGTTTTTACGTTACGGTGTTTTCTTTTGTAACGCTTTAAAGCACGTTCTATGCTTTCTCCTTCTTTTACTAAAATTTTAATCATTGTAATACTTGTGGTTATCTATTTAAGGGCTATCCTAAATACGTTTTTAATATTTTACTTTTACTATCTTGACGTAAACGCTTAATTCCTTTTTCTCTAATTTGTCTTACACGTTCTCTCGTTAAATCAAATGTAGCTCCAATTTCATCTAAAGTCATTGGTGGCTCATTACTTAAACCGAAATTTAAACGTATAACATCACTTTCTTTCTGAGATAATGTGTCTAACGCTCTGTTGATTTCAACATTAAGCGATTCTTTCATTAAGTTTCTATCAGGATTTGGCGATTCACCAGATTTAACAACATCATATAAACTTGATGTTTCACCTTCTTTTAAAGGTGCATCCATTGATAAATGTCTCCCAGAATTCTTTAATGATTGCTTCACTTCTGAAACCGACATGTCTAATTCTTGTGCAATTTCTTCAGGACTTGGAGGTCTTTGATGAGTTTGCTCTAAAAATGAGAACGTCTTATTGATTTTATTAATAGAACCAATTTTGTTCAAAGGTAATCTAACTATTCGAGATTGTTCTGCTAAAGCTTGTAAAATTGCTTGTCTAATCCACCAAACAGCATAAGATATAAATTTGAAACCTCTCGTTTCATCAAAACGTTTCGCTGCTTTTACTAAACCAGCATTACCTTCATTAATCAAGTCTGGAAGTGTAAGTCCTTGATTTTGATATTGTTTTGCAACAGAGACCACAAAACGCAAGTTTGCCGTTGTGAGTTTGTCTAAAGCCAATTGATCGCCTTCGCGTATGCGTTGGGCAAGTTCAACTTCTTCTTCAGCAGTAATCATAGGTAGCTTACTGATGTCTTGTAGGTATTTGTCTAGGGATTTTGATTCACGGTTGGTAACTTGTTTGGTAATTTTTAATTGCCTCATATATCAATGTGTGTTTTAAAAAGTTTGCAAGAGTACAGTATAACTTTTAAAATGGAAAAAGCAAATATTTATTCACTTCTTTGCAAAAAAGAGATTAAAAACACTAATTTTTAGTCTTTTCTTAACATTTCAGCCTTTTTAAATCAGTTTTTTACTGAATCTTTCTTTTTCTTTTTGCCATTTAGTAACCCTCCCAGTAAATCATTGACAGTATTTTTTATTGGATCTACGGTTGGGGTTTTAGTTGTATCATTTTTTACTGAATTAGGATCTTTAGTCGTTTCGTTTTTGGAGCCACCAAGTAAGTCACCTATGAGATCATTAACTTGATCTTTTCCTTTATTGATGAGTTTCTGCTTTTCGATTTCAATTAATTGCTTCGTTAAATTTGTGACGCCACTCGTTAAATCGGTTTGCACTTTCGGACTCGTATAGTTTCCTGTGATATTTGCTGTCACAGGTATTTTGATTTTATTGACTTGAGGATCATTAATTTTTCCAAGTAATTGATTGACATCACTTCCTAAGTATTTTGCAGGAACCTGAAAAATAGCATCATATTTTAGAGTCTTATCAAATCCATGGCTACCTGAAACAACAATATCAATATCTTTATATTTTAAATTGAAAGGTTTTACATTCACCTGACCATTTGAGAAATTTAATTGTGTTCTAATATCTTTTAAATCTAATTTATTAAAATCGATAAAGGTTAAGGCGTTATCCAATTGACTTACAATTGAGGCTTCGTTTTTGTTGATACTTGTGGTCAATAACTCCGCAAATGCATCACCAGAAACCGTATTTAAATTTGGAGTAAACTCACTGTCAAGCGTCCCTTGTAGTTTAATGGTTGTGTTCAATTTGCCTTGTAATATTTTAGCAATTGGTGCTAAATTTTGAAGTAATTCTAAACTTTTAAACGACTGCGCAATATCAAGGCCATCTGCTCCTATATTAAGATCAAATGAAGGTGTATCAGTTTTGGTAGATACCGTTCCTGTGAGCGCTAGTACACCATCAAATAAATTAGATGTTAGGCTTTTTAAATTGGCCTCTTGGTCTTTAATTATTAAAGTTCCGTTAACGTCTTTCAATATTAAATTATCATATACCACCGTTTTTGCTTTTGCATTAATGGTACAATCTAAAAAATCAGGAATTCTTAGTGACTCAGCTTCGGTAGTTGTTTTATTGGAATCATTGGCAGCACTTTCATCCTCAATCATAAAATCACTCACTACGAAATTATTAGAGTTTACATCAAAATTACCTTGCAGTTTTTTGTCGCTCAGCAAAAAACCTAGTAAGTTTTTGATGGTTCCCGTCGCTTTAAAATCGCTAGTTCCAGTTTTAGCATCAAAGCTATTGAGTGAGACATTTCCTGGATTAAAAGTCATGTCTGCCGTGTTGATTTGAATAGGATTCACAATATCTTCAGATGAAAACACAAAATCACGAATGCTCATGTTTCCGCTGTTTTTAATACGTTGATATGCATTAGTTTCAATCGCATTCATATCAAAAGCTGTATTGAGTTTTGCTTTCAAAATTCCGCTTAACTGCTTATCAAAATCAATAGGATACGCTTTGGTAAGGTTGGCAAGATTGAGTGTGCCATCAATATTCGCATTTACTAACATGTTTTTAGTTAGATTTCTAATAACGGCATTCGATTTAAACACATCATCGTCAATTTTGAAATTGAGTGTTTTAATATCTATAAAAGTATCGTCAACGTTTCCTGTGGTGTTTTTAATAGCGGCATCGATAGTGATATTACTCACACGCTTTGGTAATTCAGGGTATTTAAACGATGCATTATTTGATGAAATACTAATATCTAAGGTAGGGATTGTTGTTTCAGACATTTTACCTTTCACAATACCATTCACTTTGAAATCACCCGAAGTCTCAACGTTTTCTATATTTTTAGAATAAGCTTCAGGAATTACAGCCAAGAAATCTTTAAACGAAGATTCAGGATTTTCAAATGTGATATCCATATCCTGACCATCTTTTAGAATTTGAACATAACCATCAAAAACAAGCGGTAATTGATTAATAAAACCTTTATTTTCCATGAAGGTGTATTTCTGCTCTTTGAGGTTCATCCCAATTAAGGCATCAAGTTTTATTTTATTTTGATTGAGGTATTTAGTGCTATCGATAATCATACTCACATTTGCAGTAGTTTCCGTGTCGAGTTGTGATTGTTCTTTAGAAAAGGTTCCATTACCAGTATGATTCAATTCTGATATGTAAATCTGGGTATTGGATATGTCGTCCAAATAAGTCAACGCACTATTATTAATCTTATAACCCTCGATGTTAAAAGAAAAGCCGCTTTCCGAAGAATTAGAAGCTGATGTGTTCTCCTTTTCTTTAGTGATATCGTAATTGTTATTTCCTAGTGCATCCGTTTTTATGGTTAACAGCGCTTGGTCAACAGCAATAGAGTTGACAATGATTGGCGCTTCATTAGCCGTTTTAAATAATTCTTTTACGGACATGGTAAAGGCAATGTTTTTTATCGTTGCAAACGTTTCGCCTTCAAACGGTTCAAAGTTTGTAATCACCAAATCATCAACCGTAACATGGGCTTGCGGAAAACTGCGAATCAAACTTAAGCTCACATCACTAAACTCTACTTTCGCATTAAGGTTATTATTGATGAAAGTTTTAACCATATCCTTAATTTGACCTTGAAAAGCAAACGGGATTGCCAAGAGCAGGAAAAAAATGACAAGCAATGTTATTCCTGTTATTTTGAGTATTTTTTTTAGTTTCATAGGGAATCTTTGTACAAAGATATACGTACCAATTAAATGTATAGTCTATTGTTTTGTAAAGTTTAATAAAGATTTAAGAATTTAAAGAAGATCAATTTCCTCGTTGACTTTTAATTGGAAACGTTTTCTAAATAAATAGACACCTAAATATAGAAAAGGGGTGTCAAATAAAGCAACAAAGACTTTAAATAAAAATCCTGCGATGAGTAAGCCGCTAAATCGTTCCCAAGCAATAATATTAAAAGAGCATAACAACAGCAAAATGGTCAGAGTATCTACAAGTTGTGATAACCACGTTGAAAAATTATTACGCAACCACAAATGTTTGCCTTTAGTTAAGCGTTTCCAGAAATGATATATTTGAATGTCGACAAATTGAGCCAATAAATACGCCAACATACTTGCAAAAACAGCAATAGCGCTATTTCCAAAAACGGTAGAAAACATCTCATTTCCAACGGGTGACCATGAGGTGGCAGGAACGGCATTAGACACAAAAACAATTAATAAGGAAAACAGAGATGCAAAAATACCAGCTACAACCACTTGGTTGGCACGTTTTTTACCATAAATCTCACTGATTAAATCTGTAATTAAAAATGTGATTGGGTAAGGTAAAATGCCTACGGATATCTCAAAAAGCTGAGTTCCAAAAATTTCAATATCAACAGGATGCCAATAAAAAAATTTCTGAAATATTAGATTTGAGACTACTAACGACGTGATAAACAAAGCGGCAAGAAATAAGTATATTTTTTGAGCAGCAAGTTTGTCTTTTAAAGTCATAAATTGTGAATAAATACTTGTGGTAAATATAAGATAAATTGGATTTCTTTTCATTATTTTGACGTTCCTTATGAATACAGCTAACCATGTTTACATCGCTCTAGGCAGCAATAAAGGTGATAGATTAAAATATCTGCAGGATGCCGTTGATTTGATTTTTACCGAAATCGGAAAGGTGAGTTCTATTGGGAAAGTCTATAATACGCCAGCTCTTGGCTTTGAAGGTGATGATTTTTTAAATACCTGTATTTATATAGAAACGCCATGTTCTGCGGAAGGCGTTTTACAGAAACTACAAGCCATCGAAACAAAATTAGGTCGCCAAACAAAGCAATCTAATAGCTATGAGTCCAGAACCGTTGATTTAGATATCTTGTTTTTTAATACTGAAATATTAGCTACAGAAGCATTGAGCGTTCCGCATCCCGAAATTCAGAACCGAAAATTTGTATTACAACCACTTAATGATATTGCACCTAAGTTGGAGCATCCAAAATTTCAAAAAACAACTGAAATCTTACTTAGCGAATGTGAGGATAAAAGTGAAGTTGAAGCGATTAAAATTTGGTTGAAAAACCCGTCAAAGCAGTTTAGTTTTTCTAACTATAATTATATTGCTATTGAAGGAAATATTGGTGCAGGAAAAACAAGTTTAGCACATAAAATCTCTTATGATTATAATGCAAAGCTCATTTTAGAACGCTTTGCCGACAATCCGTTTTTGCCAAAATTTTACGAAGAGCCGCAACGTTATGCTTTTACTTTAGAAATGTCCTTTCTTGCAGATCGTTATCAGCAAATTAGTGATGACTTATCACAACTGGATTTATTTAAGGATTTTATTGTAAGCGATTATGATATTTATAAATCGCTGATTTTCTCAAAGATCACGTTACCTGAAGATGAGTTTAAACTCTACCGAAAGCTCTTCTATTTAATGTATAAAGATATCGCGAAACCTGATTTGTATGTGTATTTATACCAAAATACAGAGCGTTTGCAAGAAAACATCAAAAAACGTGGGCGTGATTATGAGCAAAATATTGATGACGAATATTTAGAGAAAATTAATTCAGGTTATTTAGTTTTTTTAAAAAATCAATCAGAACTCAATGTAAAAATCATTGATATCTCTACTAAAGATTTTGTGAACAATCGTGAAGATTATTTGTGGTTATTAAGTCAATTAAGTCAATTAAGTGGTTAGGTTGATACCCTAAAATATGTTCTTGGATCTTATTAAAATAGATTCTACGTCAATTTTGACAGGGTATATAATGCTGACTATTATTCCAAATTACTGGTGCTTACTGCCTTTAATTTTAATTCTCTAAAATAATCATAGACCAAACTTTTTTTTAAACGCCTACCTCTATTCTTAAATGTTTTTTTTACTTTCGTTATAAATATTTGTACATAAACTTTTTTAAACAATCATTATGAAAAAAATTACTTTATTATTTGTGTTCGCTTTGATTTGCTCAGCTTCGAGTGTTTTCGGTCAGGCAAGAAAGGAATTAAATTTTGGACTTATTGGTGCTAACTATGAAATACCTGTAAGTACTGATATTACCATTGCTCCAAGCGCAGGTACTAATTTTGACCTTGATTGGTTAACCATAGGTGTAAGAGCTAATTACTATTTTGATAACTTATTTGAATTAAATGATGACGCTTGGGATGTGTATGGTGGTGCTGGTGCTGGTTATTCGATTTATAATGGAAACGGTAATGATAGTAGTGATTTAGATATAGGACTTCATGTCGGTGGACGATGGTTTTGGAACGATAAATGGGGTGTTTATTTAGAATTTGGAGGAGGAAATACACAAGGTGCCACTGGAGGTTTAGGGGTAACTGTAAAACTGTAATATAATTGTATTGATGAAGGTCGTTTAAGTATCTAACTTAGACGGCTTTTTTGTTTAACGATATTAACCACTTAAGTTTGAAGAGCATCGTTCTAGTTATAAGTCATTGGTGTATCTCCTATTTAGTTGTTTTTAATTTACTAAACACATCCCAAACTACCACACCACAACTCACCGAAATATTAAGAGAATGCTTAGTTCCAAACTGAGGGATTTCAATCACTACATCACTTGTGTCAACCACATCTTGAGCCACACCTTTTACTTCGTTCCCAAATACTAAGGCATATTTCTGGTTGGCTTCTGGTTGAAAGTCGTTAAGCATTGTTGCATTTTCAGCTTGCTCGATGGAAATCACTTTGACGTTCTCAGATTTTAGTATGTTGATGACATCGAGTGTGTGTTCAGCATATTCCCAATCTACAGTTTTAGTGCTTCCTAAAGCTGTTTTTCTAATATCATTATGTGGCGGTGTTGCTGTAATTCCGCAGAGATAAATTTTTTCAACCAAAAAGGCATCACTCGTTCTAAATACCGAACCTATGTTATTTAAACTTCTAATATTATCCAGTATTATTATCAGCGGTGTTTTTTCTGCCGACTTAAATTCGTCTTCGTCTAACCGTTGAAGTTCGCTGTTTTTTAGTTTTCTCATCTTTAGGTTCCGCGAAAGCGGTAATCTTTTTTATCTGTCATTGCGAGGACAAAAGACCTTTCAATCTCCTCACTTTATTGTTGAAATCTACTAACAATTGTAGATAACTTATAGGTTTCATATTTCAGAAAACTTCAAATTATAAGTACATTAGCAATCTTACTATCCCGAAAGTTTTCAGGACAAAAATACGCAAAACCATTGGCTAAAAAAGTAAAAAAAGTAACACCATTAATGAAGCAATATAATGCTATCAAGGTTAAATATCCTGATGCATTGTTATTGTTTAGAGTTGGAGATTTCTACGAAACCTTTGGGCAAGATGCTGTAAAAGCCTCTAAAATTTTAGATATTATTTTAACTAAAAGAGGCGCAGGAAGTGAGACCGAAACCGAGCTTGCTGGTTTTCCGCATCATTCGTTAAATACGTATTTGCCTAAATTGGTGAAGGCTGGATGTCGGGTTGCTATTTGTGATCAATTAGAAGATCCTAAGCTCACCAAAACCATTGTAAAACGGGGTGTAACGGAATTAGTAACACCAGGTGTTGCGCTTAATGATGATATCTTACATTCTAAAACAAATAATTTTTTAGCTGCTGTTTTCTTCGGAATCAATCACATAGGTGTGTCGTTTTTAGATGTTTCTACGGGTGAGTTTTTTATCTCGCAAGGCAATGCTGAATATGTTGATAAGCTTCTTCAAAATTTTAGACCTAGCGAAGTGTTAGTGTCAAAACCTAATCGTAAAAAATATAATGAGGCTTTTGGTAATGATTTTCATGCCTTTTATTTGGAGGACTGGGTATTTCAGGATGATTATACCAATGAAACCTTACTGAAGCATTTCAATACGAAGTCACTTAAAGGTTTTGGAATTGAAGATTTATACGAGGGTATTGTTGCTTCAGGAGCGATTTTACATTATTTGGGAGAAACGCAACATCACAAATTACAGCATATCACATCTATTCAACGCTTAACGAAAGGAGAGCACGTTTGGATGGATCGTTTTACAATAAAAAATTTAGAGCTGTATCAATCCACCAATCAAAATGCAGTGACTCTTGTAGATGTCATTGATAAGACGATCTCTCCAATGGGTGGCCGATTACTAAAGCGTTGGTTAGCATTGCCATTGGTTAATATGGAGCAAATAAATCAGCGTCATGATGTGGTTGAGTATTTAAAAAGTGATTCAATCCTGTTGCAAAAGTTCCAGCATCAACTAAAACAAATTGGTGATATAGAACGTCTGATTTCAAAGGTTGCTACCGTAAAAATCTCACCTCGTGAGGTGGTTCAGCTTAAAAATGCTTTGGAGGCTATTATTCCAATTAAGTCGCTTTCGTCTCAAACTAAAAACAAAGCCTTACAGCATTTAGGTGAGCAAATGGATGCTTGTGAAGAGCTTCGTGAACGAATCAAAGCAACTTTAAATGAAGAAGCTCCAGTTAATATTTTAAAAGGACATACGATTTCCTCTGATTTTTCTTCGGAATTAAAAGAACTAAGAGACCTTTCGGCCTCAGGAAAAGACTATTTAGATAAAATGTTAGAGCGTGAAAGTGAACGCACAGGAATTACATCACTTAAAATTGCGTCTAATAATGTATTTGGCTATTACATAGAAGTTCGTCACACCCACAAGGATAAAGTCCCAGAAGAGTGGATTAGAAAACAAACCTTAGTGAGTGCTGAACGTTATATTACTGAAGAGCTCAAAGAATACGAAACCAAAATTTTAGGAGCTGAAGAACGTATTTTAGCCATAGAACAACAGCTTTTTGCTGAACTAGTGCATTGGATTGCTCAATTTATTAAACCTGTTCAGAAAAATTCGGTTTTAATTGCGCAATTAGATTGTCTATCTGGTTTTGCCAAACTAGCTATCGAAAACAATTATAAAAGACCAACACTTACAAAAGGCTACGAACTCGATATTAAAAACGGAAGGCATCCTGTTATCGAAAAGCAATTGCCACATGGCGAACCATATATAGCAAATGATGTGTATCTCGATAGAGAGAAACAGCAAATCATAATGATTACTGGACCAAATATGTCTGGTAAATCAGCGATTTTACGTCAAACAGCATTGATTGTATTATTGGCACAAATGGGAAGTTTTGTCCCAGCAGAAAGTGCGAAGATAGGATTAACCGATAAGATTTTTACTAGAGTAGGCGCAAGTGATAATATTTCTATGGGAGAATCTACCTTCATGGTTGAAATGAATGAAACGGCTTCGATTTTGAATAATATATCCGATCGAAGTCTTGTGTTGCTTGATGAAATTGGTCGTGGAACAAGTACTTATGATGGGATTTCAATTGCTTGGGCAATTAGTGAGTATTTGCATGAGCATCCAAGTAAAGCTAAAACCTTGTTTGCAACCCATTATCATGAGCTTAATGAAATGACTGAAACCTTTGAGCGTATCAAAAATTTCAATGTATCGGTAAAAGAATTGAAGGATAATGTATTATTCCTGAGAAAACTTGTTGAAGGCGGTAGTGAACATAGTTTTGGGATTCACGTTGCTAAAATGGCTGGAATGCCTCAGCAAGTGATACATCGCGCTAATAAAATTTTAAAGCAATTAGAAAAATCACATTCTAGTGAAGAATTGACGGACAAGGTAAAAACCCTAAATAGTGAGATGCAATTAAGTTTCTTTAATTTGGATGATCCTTTACTAGAGCAGATAAAAGAGGAGATTGTAAATATTGATATAGATACTTTGACACCAGTTGAAGCACTTATGAAACTCAATGAAATTAAGCGTATGTTACTGAAAAAGAAGCGTGCATAAAAAAAGTAGATATTTTTTATAAAAAGACTTTGCATTTCTCAGAAAAGTCTTAAATTTGCCCTCGCAATTACAACAAACGTTCATTCAAATTAATTGCTATAATGCGAAAGTAGCTCAGGGGTAGAGCATCACCTTGCCAAGGTGGGGGTCGCGGGTTCAAATCCCGTCTTTCGCTCTAAGCCTAGAATAATATACCAATTTGTACATTATGTACATCTAAATGCTGAAGTGGTGGAATTGGTAGACACGTTGGACTTAAAATCCAATGTCCATTAGGACGTACGGGTTCAAGTCCCGTCTTCAGTACAGATGAAAAGTCGAAACGAAAGTTTCGACTTTTTTGGTTTTAAAAAGTTTTCGAATGCTTGCATTCAATGGAGCTTTTTAAAACCAAAAAAGCGATTCATTATTGTGAATCGACTTTTCTCAAGCTGTTGATATGGGACTCGACGAAGTCAATTTTCTTTGATTTTGATTTGTAGATCGTCTATTTAGTTTCAATTTACAGCACAAAAAAAGGCCTGATTTTCATCAGACCTTAATATTGTATTTAGGTAACTAAGTAATTAGTTATCTTTTTTCAAGTCAGTTGCAGCTTTATCTAAAGCTTTAGAACCTTCTTCTTTTGCTTTTTCAGCAGCATCATTCACTGCGTCTGTAGCATCATTTGCCATATCTTTAGCGCTTTCCTCTACTTTCTTAGCACCATCTTTGATTGCCTCTCCTGTTGCGTCAACAGCATCTCCTGCAGCATCAATAGCATCATTTGCGCCATCTTTTACAGCTTCTGCTCCTTCTTCAATCGCATCTCCAGTTGCTTCAGCAGCATCTTCGATAGCGTCTCCTGCTTCTTCAGTAGCATTCTCTACAGCATCTCCAGCTTTTTCAGCACCTTCTTTAGTTTCTCTACATGACGTTACAGACACGACAAGTGCCAATACCAACGCGATGTTTAAAATTAATTTTTTCATTGTAATAGTTTTAGTGTTAAATTTAATTAGCAATAGTAATAACTTAAATTGAAATATCTGTTAAAAAATTAACATTTGTTAAGATTTATCAAATTCAATTATTGATTTATATACGAACATAATCTCTCATTTGGATTGCAGAAGCTTATTTTTTATTATACTTGTCAATAGGTAGTATATGGTTGGCAAGTGTTGTAAGGTTTTGAGTTCTCTCTAAAAATAATTATGATAGTGTTTCTCCTGTTTTTGAAATCTAGGAATAATTCTGAACTTATATGTGCCAAATTAAACATTCACAATAGATTAATATGATGATTTTAAAATCCATTTTTAAAAATTTAATTTTTTTAGTATTTTTTTGCTTCTCAATTTTTGGGATGTCCCAAAATAATAAAAGTGAGCGAAACATTGTAAAAGCTGTAGATAAACACTCTGAGAAAGCTATTGAATTGATTAAAAAATCAGTGAATATTAATAGTGGTACGATGAACTTTGAGGGTGTTAGAGAAGTTGGAGGCCTATTTCAAAAAGAACTGGATAAATTAGGTTTTAAAACACAATTAACTAATGGCGAAGCTTACGGTAGAGCAGGGCATTTAATCGCTACGAGAGAAGGAAAGCAAGGACCAAAATTTTTAATGATTGGTCATTTAGACACTGTTTTTGAATTAGAAAGTCCTTTACAAGAATATACTATGCTCAACGATTCTATTATGAAAGGTCCTGGTATTGCGGATATGAAAGGCGGAGATGTTATTATTATTTTAGCCATGCAAGCCCTAGATGACGCTGGACTTTTAGATGATATGTCTATCGAAATTGTAATGACTGGTGACGAAGAAAAAAGTGGTTCACCGTTGGAATTATCAAAAAAAGATTTAATCGATGCAGCAAAACGAGCCGATATCGCTTTAGGTTTTGAAAATGGTGATAACAATCCTGAAACTATGGTAGTATCTCGCAGAGGTTCGGCAGATTGGGAACTCAAGGTGACTGGTAATCCTTCACATTCTTCTCAGATTTTTACAGAGGATATCGGAGTAGGAGCAATTTATGAAACCTCAAGAATTTTAAATGAGTTTTACATTGAACTAGCCAAAGAGAAAGATCTTACCTTTAATCCCGGATTTATTATTGGAGGTACGACTTTAAAACGTGATGCAGATGGAACCGGAGGTCATGCTTTTGGTAAAACTAATGTGGTATCACAGGAGACTGCTGTTCGTGGTGATTTACGAGCTGTGTCACTAGATCAATTGATTAAGGTTAAAGCAACCATGAAAAGAATTGTTTCTGAGAATTATCCCCAAACGAAGGCTGAACTTATTTTTTCAGCTGGTGGATATCCACCTTTGACGTTAACAGATGGAAATGCCCGATTATTGGGTTATTTTAGTGCAGTCAGTGAAGATTTAGGTTTTGGATCCGTAACGGCAGTAAATCCAAGAAACGCTGGAGCTGCAGATATTTCATTTACATCAGAATATGTAGAGATGGCCATTGACGGCTTAGGGTTGACAGGTGGAGGAGGAGACCACACCATCAACGAAACAGGAAATCTAAATACAGTAGCGAAACAAGCAAAAATAACAGCAGTTTTAATGTACAGGTTAGCACACTCAAAACTGTAAAAGAATTAAAAAGCTATGAAAAAAATTATGTTTCTATGCGTAATGGGCTTTCAAATGTGTTTGGCTCAAAATTACACTGAATATCAAACAGGAAGTACAACGGATGTGACAACTAATCACGAAGCAGGTGTGTGTTTAATGGGAGGAGCTTCAGAGCAAGAAGATGCCATGATTTGGTTTTTAAACAAAGCAGATAGAGGCGATGTGGTGGTGTTAAGAGCTTCTGGAAGCAATGGTTACAATGATTATTTTTATTCAGAGTTAGGGGTGACAATCAATTCAGTCACTACGTTTGTGATCGATAATGAGGCTGGAGCCATAGATCCTTATGTGCTTCAAAAGGTGGAAAATGCAGAGGCCATTTGGTTTGCAGGAGGTGATCAATATGATTACGTGAACTACTTTAAGGATAATGCTATAGAAGATGCTCTAAACACATTTGTAAACACGAAACAAGGTGTTATAGGTGGTACAAGTGCTGGATTGGCAATTTTAGGAGGTTCATATTTTTCGGCACAGAACGGAACTTTGACCAATGCTGTAGCACTAAGCAACCCTTATCACCCGAGAGTTACAATTGGTAACAACGACTTTTTAAATATTCCGTATGTGAATAATGTTATTACAGATTCGCACTATGATGATCCAGACCGAAGAGCAAGACATAGTGTTATGTTAGCGAGAATAGCTACAGATAATGCAACGCGTTCTTTTGGTATTGCTTGTAACGAGTATACAGCAGTTTGTATAGGAACCGATGGCAAGGCTTATGTATATGGAGAATATCCTGCGTATGATGAGTTCGCTTATTTTTTGCAAGCTAATTGTACTCCAGATTTTGAACCGGAAACTTGTATCGCAGGGACACCCTTAACATGGAACAAAAATGAAGAAGCCATTAAAGTTTATAAAGTTCCAGGGACTGAAAGTGGTGTTAATTATTTTGATCTTTCTGATTGGGAAACAGGAAGTGGAGGTGAATGGAGAAATTGGTCTATTAACAATGGTTCTTTTATTTCAACAGCTGGTAATAATCCGCAATGTACATTGTCAGTTCCAGAATTTGAAGTGGCAAACATAAGTGTTTTTCCTAATCCGTTTATTGATACTATTCAAATAGAATCAGATGTGGAATTGAAGTCCGTTCAACTTATAGATATTTTAGGTCAAGATATTCCTATGCCATTACAATCAGATATGAGTATGGATGTGTCGTCCTTAAGCTCTGGAGTATATTTTTTAAAGCTAAAAACAAATTCGGAAACGCAAGTTTTAAGGCTTGTAAAAAAGAAGTAGCAGCGTGGTTGTATCCGAAGTAGATTACATCTTTAAATACTCCATAATTTTAAGAACTGCACCACTATTGGTATCTATAAAAGATTTTGTGATATGTCCTTGATTTTTCCTGAGGACGTCATTAGTAATCAGTGTATCTAATGTGGAACTAAAAGCTTGCGCACTTGCTACGCTTGTTACTCCACCTAGACTTATGAGCGCTTTTGCTTCAGGGAATTTATTATAGTTTTTACCAATAATAATTGGGATGCCAAATACGGCAGGTTCCAATATATTGTGTAAACCCGTTTGTCCCATTGCTCCTCCAACATAAGCTATATCTGCATAGCTGTATATTTTTGTCAGTAAACCAATATTGTCAATGATTAAAACAGAAGCATCATTCAGATTTTTATCATTTTTTTCTGAAAATAAAACCATATCAACCGTCAGTTTAGAGCATATATCTTTTATGTGATTGCTTTTAATTTCGTGAGGCGCAATAATAAATTTTAAAGTTTCCGAAGCATTCGCATTAATATAAGGGATGAGTATGGCTTCATCTTCAGACCATGAACTTCCTAACACAACACAAGTGCTTTTGCCTTTGAATTCTGAAATAAAATCAAGTGTATTGTTTTGTGTTAACTGATTGGTGACTCTGTCAAATCTTGTATCTCCGGAAATAGTAATGGCATCATAACCAATAGAATTCAATAGGGTTTTCGAGTTGTTATCCTGAACAAAAATATGCTCAAACGCAAACAATGCTGATTTCCGTTTTCCACCGAAAGGCTTAAAATAGGATTGATTTTTTCTGAACAATGCCGAAATCAAAATCGCTCGTCCATCACGACGCTTCAATTCATGTAACAGATTGGGCCAAATATCATATTTTACAAAAACTGTGAATTCAGGATGAACTAATTCGAGAAAACGTTTGGCATTTGATTTCGTATCTAAAGGAAGATATACAACTACATCCGCCACTTTGGTGTTTTTTCTTATCTCATAACCCGAAGGCGAAAAAAAAGACAATATAATTTTATGAGCATTATACTGTTGTCTTATCACTTCAAAAACGGGAAGTCCTTGTTCATATTCGCCCAGAGATGAGCAATGAAACCAAATGGTTTTATCGTTAGGATTGATGTTTTTATGAAGTATATCAAAGGTTTGACAGCGGCCATCAACACCTTGTTTAATCTTAGGATTAAAGAATGCGAGGATCTTCAGAATAAAAGAAAGTAAATATATTCCTAAATTATACAATATCTAAATAATTAATGTCATGCTAAAATAGGGTTCTTTAAAATAAATACGTTGCTAAATGCTAATGAATTTTGTAAATTCGTATTGTATGAAAAAAATTCAAATGGTTGACCTTAAAGGTCAATATAGCAAAATAAAAGAAGCCGTAGATAGCTCTGTTATGGAGGTGTTGGATTCTACCGCTTATATCAATGGACCAAAAGTTCATGAGTTTCAGAAAAACTTAGAAAATTATTTAAGTGTTAAACACGTTATTCCTTGTGCCAATGGTACTGATGCTTTGCAAATTGCAATGATGGGATTGGGTTTGAAACCGGGTGACGAGGTAATTACTGCCGATTTCACATTTGCTGCAACTGTTGAGGTTATTGCATTATTGCAACTCACACCAGTGTTAGTAGATGTAGATCCAATATCATTTAATATTGATATCGACGCCATAAAAAAAGCCATTACGCCAAAAACGAAGGCGATTGTGCCAGTACATCTCTTCGGAATGTGTGCCAATATGGAAGCGATTATGAAAATTGCCGAAGATCATAACCTTTTTGTCATTGAAGATAATGCTCAGGCTATTGGTTCGACTTATACCTATAGCGATGGACGGAAAGCTAAAGCAGGAACGATTGGTCATGTCGCATCAACGTCATTTTTCCCATCTAAAAACTTAGGCTGTTATGGTGATGGAGGCGCAATTTTCACTAATGATGATGCGTTAGCACATACTATTAGAGGGATTGTAAATCACGGAATGTATGAGCGTTACCATCATGATGTGGTTGGAGTGAATTCACGATTAGATTCTATTCAAGCTGCAATTTTAGATATTAAATTAAAGCAATTAGATACTTACAATGCTGCAAGGCAACACGCAGCGCGAGCTTATAGCAAGGCGTTTCAAGGTCTTGATAATATTATAGTTCCTTCAGGTAAAACAAACTGTTCAGGTATTTGTAGTGATTGTGATTGTCACGTGTTTCATCAATATACGCTTCGAATTTTAAATAGTGATCGCGATGCTTTAGTTGCGCATTTAAATGAAAAAGGTATTCCTTGTGGTGTATACTACCCAATTCCGCTGCATCGTCAAAAGGCATATCAGGATTCTAGATATAATGAAGCTGATTTTACAGTCACTAATCAATTGATTAAAGAAGTGATTTCACTGCCGATGCATACCGAGTTAGATGATGAACAAATCGAATTCATTACATCTACAATTATAAATTTTGTGACCTCTTAAAATGAAGAAAATTTTAGTTACTGGTGGATTGGGCTTTATAGGCTCTCATACCGTTGTTGAACTCCAAAATGAAGGCTTTGAAGTTGTTATTATTGATGATTTATCTAATTCTTCAGAAGATGTGATAGACGGAATCGTTGCCATCACAAATAAAAAACCAGTTTTTGAAAAGATTGATTTAAAAGAAAAATTAGCTGTAGAGACCTTCTTTGCAACACATAAATATA
>Ga0316189_10000425_pt1 | contig 42036 bp, 37 predicted proteins | sample LowCovwburrow_MG_FD_204930 | JGI IMG/M metagenome (GOLD analysis project Ga0316189, IMG submission 204930) | Coastal sediment microbial communities from Maine, United States - Lowes Cove worm burrow | ecosystem: Environmental > Aquatic > Marine > Coastal > Sediment | place: USA: Maine... | reverse complement strand
GAGCAGGGACTGGGAAACAAGAGGCTCGTCGAAGGGGTGTCGCTGCATGATGGGTCGGTCCGGTCTAGGGGGCGCGTTGGGGGGAACATGGGTCGCCGATGGCATCCGTCAACCCGGGATGAGCGGTGCGCTGAGGTTGGCGCCAGTGCCTCCCCGTTTTGCGGGGCGCTCACTCCCTACAACGCCACCGCAGACCCGGGAATTACACCGTGCGTCAAATGCGCTCCCGCTCAGATGGTTGGTCACAAACAGCCCGTTCGACCGAATGGCAGGCCGGATTTGAGGCTCACGTTGCCCTCAACGCTCATGACACACGCAAGCAACGACTCCGATTCGACCCCCCTTCAAAAGCCCGAGACGCTCGGTCTGCTTCCGATTCGCCGCGGTGTGCTGCTTCCCGGAACGACCATGAGCGTGCCCGTTGGCCGCAAGCGTTCCATCGCGTTTGTGTCGTCGCTGCATGTTGGCGACACCGTGGCTGTGGCCGCGCAGCGCGACCCCGACACCGAGGATCCCGTACTCGCGGACCTGCATCGCATCGGTACGGTAGCGCGCGTCAAGAAGCTTCAACGCGCCAAGAACGGAAAGACGTGGCGTATCGTCTTGGAAGGTCTGCATCGGTTCGAGCTGAAGTCGCTCGTGCAGTCGGACCCGTACTGGGTGGCGACGGTCGTTCAGCGCCCCGACGGTGCAATCACGACCGCGCAGAGCATTGCCGCAGACGAGATCCGCACGCATCTCCGCGGCGTCATCAACACCAACGCGGGACTGGCCGAGATCTTAGAAGATACCAATCCCCCCGGACTTCTGGCGGACCGTGTGGCCAGCCAGGCCGACGACAACCGAGCGGGCGAGATCGAAGTGCTCCTGACGACAAACGTCTTGGAACGCCTCAAGGTGGTCGCCCGCCTCATCGCCGAGACCAAGGCGCGCTGGCATCTCAAGCAAAAGATCGGCGGCGAGGTTCGTGCAGAGCTCGAGAAGGACCAGCGCAAGCACGTATTGCGTCAGCAACTGCGGGCGATCCAAAAGGAGCTCGGCGACGGCGACCCCGAGGATGACCTCGACAAGCTCCGCGACAAGCTCGAAGCACTCGACTTGCCCGAAGAGGCCGCGACCGCGGTCAGTCGCGAGCTCAGCAAGCTCTCGTCGCTCAACCCCGCGCAGCCCGACGCCCACATCACCCGGAACTACCTCGAGCTCATCGCTGAGCTGCCGTGGAACACACGCGCCGAAGTCATCGACGACCTCGATGCCGTCTCCGACAAGCTCAATGCCGACCACTACGGGCTCGACAAGGTCAAAGAGCGCATCTTGGAGCACCTGGCGGTTGCACAGCTTTCCGGTACCAACCGCGGCACGATCTTGTGCCTGTCCGGCCCGCCCGGCGTGGGCAAGACGTCTCTGGGCCAGTCGATAGCCGACGCAACCGGTCGCCCATTTGTACGCGTCTCGCTCGGCGGTGTGCGTGACGAGGCCGAGATCCGCGGCCACCGTCGGACCTACATCGGAGCGCTTCCCGGCCGGCTCATCAACGCGCTGCGGAAGGTCAAGGTCAAGAACCCGGTCATCATGCTCGACGAGGTCGACAAGCTCGGTTCAGGCTGGATGGGCTCGCCCGAGGCGGCGCTGCTGGAGCTGCTCGATCCAGAGCAGAACGACAGCTTCACCGACCACTACCTCGACCTGCCGTTTGACCTGTCGGAGGCGATGTTCATCGCAACCGTGAACGACTTGGGTCAGCTGTCGGCACCCCTGCGGGACCGCTTGGAGATCATCGGGCTGTCGGGCTACACGCCCGAAGAAAAGCGCAACATCGCGCGTGGTCATCTCGTGCCCCGCCAGCTGGCTGAGCACGCCTTGGATCCCGAGGGCTTGACGGTGAGCGATGAGGCGCTCGACAGCATCATCTCTGGGTACACGCGGGAGGCAGGTGTGCGGCAGCTCGGACGACAGATCACCAAGCTATGTCGCTCGCTCGCCCTCATTGCCGTCCGAGGCAAGGCCGACGAGATCCCAGAAATGGAGATCACGCCGACCGAGGTTCGCAAGTACCTCGGCAAGCAGAAGTTCTTCTCCGAGGTCGCCGAGCGCACCGCCGTTCCAGGGGTCGCAACGGGCCTGGCGTACACCCCCGTGGGCGGAGACATCCTGTTCATCGAGACGTCACGCATGCCAGGCAAGGGCGGCCTGCAGATCACGGGCCAGCTCGGAGATGTGATGCAGGAGTCGGCCAAGGCCGCGCTGACCTATGTGCGCAGCCATGCCGATGAACTCGGAGTGTCGACCGACGAACTCGCAGGTGAAGACCTGCACGTTCATGTGCCTGCGGGCGGTATTCCCAAGGACGGACCGTCGGCTGGAGTCACGATGTTCACGGCGCTGACCTCTCTGCTCACGGGCAGAAGGGTACGCAGTGACACCGCGATGACGGGGGAGTGCACGCTGCGCGGGCGGGTCCTTCCCGTCGGCGGCATCAAGGAGAAGCTACTGGCCGCTCACCGGGCGGGCATCACTCGGGTCATCCTGCCCGCGCTCAACGAGCGCGACCTGGACGACCTTCCGGCCGACATCCGGGAAAGCCTGGAGTTCTTCTTTGCCACGGAGATGCACGAGGTCCTCGAGGCGGCACTCGAGCCCAGCGCGACGTCGCTCGCCACCGCGCTGGATCCCAGCGAAAGCACCGCCATGGGGGCAACGCACTGAGCCCCGGCCACGGTCACGCGACCGATGACTGACCGTGCGGCGGCGCTGGCATCTCCAGCGTCGCCGCTTTTGTTTTGGGCTCAGCCTTCGAGCTTCTCGACGATAATGTCGATGAACTCGGCGCCCTCGAGATCCTTGTACACGTGCTCGCCTTCGAACCACTGCACGATGGGGTCGTCTTCGCCGGCCTTGGCCTTGCGGGTGATCGAGCGAAACGTGTTCCGGATGTCGTTGAGCCGGCCCATGACCATGGCCGCCTCATCGTGATCGCGGTAGCGCTTCCGGATCCACTTGAAGATGAAGTACACGAGCGTCGGGTCCGCCTCTTCGAGCAGAGCGTGCGACTCGTCGGCCGTCATGGTCCCCAGCTCAATGCCTTCCAGGATGGCGAGAGCGGACTGTTTTTCTTCTTCAAACGACATGGTCGACCCGGGGCGGAACGCGGGTACTTGTACCCGGGAATTGGCCAGGCTTGGTCGCGACGTGGCGTGACGAGCCCCACGGAACGCGATGGCCTCCCCAGGCCCACGACGCGCAAAGTGCCCGGACCAACCGCGAACGTGCCCACCCGGCAACGACATGTTGTGGGCCACGCGCGGACGATTTTGGGCCAGCGTGGCGTCGACCCCAACGACTTGGCACACCGTGTTGCGCCCGATGTTGCTAGGCTCGGCCTGTTGAGCGCAATGGGCGATGCAGAGCTGCTTGCCGCCTGGCACAGCGGCGACAAAGGTGCGGGGAGCCAGCTCTTCACGCGCCATTTCGACGCGCTGTATCGGTTCTTCGCCAACAAGCTGCCGGACGACGCCGAAGACCTTGTGCAGGGGACCTGGATGGCGTGCGTGCGGTACGAAGACAGCTTGCGCAAGGCTGCGAGCTTCCGTGCGTACCTCTTCGCGATTGCACGCAACGAGCTGTACCGGGCCCTCAAGGGCCGAAGCCCGTCCGACGAGGTCGACTTTTCGGTCTCCTCCATGATCGACCTGGGCGCCTCCCCCGTGAGCATCGCCGCTGCTGCCGAGCGCGACCGCGACTTGCTCGGGGCATTGCGCGCGATCCCGATCGACGCGCAGATCGTGCTGGAGCTGCACTACTGGGAAGACCTCTCGGGCACCGAACTGGCCGAAGTCCTGGGCGTGCCGCAGGGCACCGCCAAGTCGCGGATCCGTCGGGCAAAAGCACTGCTGGCAGCCGCGCTCTCGGAAGAGACTCCCGTCGTCGCGGGCGATGCGATGGATCAGTGGGTTCGCTCGATGCGCGCCAAGGTCGCTCTCAAGTCGCCATGACCTGAACGATGCGATCCTCGTCTTGGCACCACGCCGTCAGCGGCCCACCGTAGACGCACGCAGAGTCCAAGCCCATCGAGTGCGCCCCGCGATAGTAACCCTCGCTCGCCCAGTGCCCGTGCACCACCATCGTGCTCCCACGATAGTGCTCCCACCACGGTCGGTAGCCAGCGGGGCACCCCGAGACGACGCCGTGCCACTTGCTCCGCGCTCCCGCAGCGTCACACGCACGCACACGGGTCGCGAACGAGACCTCCTCCGACTCCAGCCAAGCGTCATCGTGCGGCCCGCCCTCAACGCGCTCGCACAGCGATGAAAGATCGGTCCAGGCCGGATGCAGGCCCCCGTGCACAACCCAGACATCGGGACCGTCCTCGCCCGGCAAGAACGCCATCATCGGCAGCGCGCGCAGCGACGACAGCAACGCTTCGGCGTCGGGCTGGGCGAACAGATCGTCCAGTTCATCTTGTTTGCGAGGCCAGCGGCCCGAGGCGACACACAGCGCATACACCTCATGGTTGCCGATCACCCCGCGCCCGCCGACGTCTCGCCACAATCGCACGGTCGCCGCACTGTCGGGCCCTCGGTTGATGAGATCACCGAGCGCCCACAGCTCGTCCTTGGCAGGATCGAAGCGGATCTCGCCGAGCAACGCCTCCAGCGCGCGCGCGCACCCCTGCAGGTCGCCAACGAGCCAGCGCACCGCGACTATTCGGCCTCGGCCAGCAAGTAGGCCATCAGCGCCATCGTTGCCGCGTTGGTCTGCAGATGCGCGGGATCGATCTTGTCGATCGTGTCGGCGGGGCTGTGGTGCAGATCGAAGTAGTGCGACGCATCGGGCCGCACCGACATGCTGAGCACGCCGCTGTTGGTGAGGGGGCTGATGTCTGCGCCGCCCCATCCCGCGCTGATGGTGTCGGCCTTCATCCCCGAGAACAACGGCGCCCAACCGATCACCTCGGCCAGTTTCTTGGCGTCGTCGGTCTTGACGCCGAGCCCCGTCGCCGCCCCCGCGCCACTGTCGGACTCGATGGCCCCCACGTGAACCTCGGATCCATGGGCCTCGAAGTAGGCCTTGCCGCCTCGCAGCCCATTTTCTTCGTTGGTGAAGAGCACGACACGAATCGTGCGTCGTGGCACCAACCCGAGTTCTTTGAGCATGAGCGCGGCCTCCATGGCCATGAGGCAGCCAGCACCGTCGTCGGAGCTGCCGTCGCCGACGTCCCACGAGTCGATGTGGCCACCGATCACCACGACCTCATCGGGCTTCTCTCGCCCGACGAGCTCGGCGATCGCGTTGCCGCTGACCGCATCCGGGAGCTGCTTGGCTCCCATCTTCAACGCAACACGCACGGTCTCTCCGCGCCCGACCAGGCGCGACAGCAGCTGCGCACCCTCGTGGGTTACAGCAGCGGCCGGCAGCTTTGCGACCCCTTCCTCGTAGCTCAGCGCGCCCGTGTGCGGGGTGCCGAGGCTAACCGCAGTCACCGAGCGCACAAGGACGCCCTTGGCACCGACCTTGGCCGCCTCGCTCGCGCCTCGGCTGCGTGCCTGCACGGTTTGGCCGTAGTGCGACCCGCCCCCTTTGGCGTCATACGGCGGCATCTTCTGATTGATCAGGACGATCTTGCCCTTGAGGGCGGCGCCGCGCTTGGCGATGTCGTCGACGTGATCCACGACGGCCACCTCGCCCTTGAGCGTGCCGCGCGTCCCCACGCTCATTCCGAGCCCGAGGATTGTCAGCTCGCGCTCGATGGGCGCGGTGACATGCAGGCTCTCCGAGCCGCGGACCCAGTGCGGCACCATCACTTTTTCGCGCCGCGCGTTGGCGAGCCCGTCTTTGGCCATGCGGTCGACGGCCCAATCAATCGCGTTTTCTAGCGCCTTGGACCCGGACAGCCGATGACCAAACGCGTCGGTCATCTCGGCGAGTCGGTCCCAGGCGCGCGTCTTGCCCTGCGCATGGGCTGTGATCTTTTGGGAGGCTTGCACCATCCACGCAGGCGTCGGGGCTGCCGCGGTCGTGGGGGCGGGGCCGAAGCCGCCATCATCCTCGTCCTCATCCTCGTCGTCTTCGAAATCATCCTCGTCGCCAAAGCCCTCACCGCCGCCGCCGCCATCCGAGGGGCGGTCCGTCGCAGCGGGGGGGATGCCAACGGGGTGCTCCTTGGGAGGGCCACAGCCCACCACCGGCAGGACGAACAGCGACACAAGCAGACGCAGGGATGTCCGAGTCACCGCCACTGCTTACCCGCGCGACCACATAGGGCGCAAGCCGGAGCCAGGGGCCCGTCGAGTTCTCGCCCGACGAGGCGTAAGCCCGGCCGGGCGGGAGGCGTTCCGGGCCACAACGACGATGAAAAAGCACACCTTACTCCTTATCGTTCTCGCGCTGTCCGGGGTTGGCTGTGCCAAGTCCGTCAGCACAATGCGCGGGATGGACGCCATGGGCTCCGTCGAGTTCGGAGGCGAATCTGCCGCTGAGTTTGCCGAGGACGAAGAATACGCCTTCGACGCCGACGATTCGGCCGGGCTTTCGCGGTCAGTCATGGCATCGCCCGCCCCCGCAGCACCCAACGTCGCGCGCACGGGGGATCCCACGATCTCCATCGACAAGGCAGATGCGAGCGACCCGCAGCCGCTCGGCGTGGCTCGCCGGATCGTCTACACCGCCGCGATGGCGGTCGCCGTGTTCGATATGCAGGGCGCCCATGATGGCGCCGAGGCACTGACGGAGCGTCACGGCGGCTGGGTGGCCCGCATGGATCGGCATGAGCTCGTGCTGAAGATCCCTTCCAAGAACCTTCGCGCGGCGATGGACGAAATCGGCGAGATGGGCGTCACCGAGGCGCGAACGCTCGAGTCCAATGATGTCAGCGACCGCTACTTCGACCTCCAGACGCGGATCGCGGTGCTCGAGAAGACACAGGTTCAGATGATGGCCCTGATGGCCAAGGCACGCGACGTCACAGAAGCCCTCAACGTCCGAAAATCACTCGACCAGATCACCATGGAGCTCGAGGTCCTCAAGGCCGAGCTCCACAAGCTCAAGAACCACGTCTCATTCTCGACGCTGACCCTCACCTTGCTCGAGCGAGGGCCCGGCGATGCCGTCCCCAGCAGCAACGATCCATTCCCCTGGGTGGACGAACTCGGCGTCGAATCCACGGAGTGGAGGTAACTGAATCATGTCCTACAAAAGCACTTTCTTGGTCTCTGCCCTGCTCGCCCTCACCGCCGTCACCGGCTGCTCCTCGTTCCGACTCAAAGCACCGGCCGGCTTCGTCGAAGTCGAGAACGACGGCTACGGCGCGCACATGAAGGGCGGGGATGAGGTCGGTCTGAAGGTCTCTGTGTTCGAGAACGTCAAAGGCGGAACGCTGGCGTTTTGGAGCCAAGACATGGTCGAGAAGCTCGGCCGGCGCGGCTACGTGTTGACGGGGCAGACCCCCGCCACCAGCCGCAACGGGGTACACGGCACGCGCATGGACTTCGAGTACACGCCGCCAGGCAAAGAGCAGACCAAGCGGTTTTACTCGGCCGTTGTGTTCGCAACCGATGCTCACCGCGTCGTCGTGCAGCTGGCCGGTAAGGCCGACCACTTCGACAAGTACTCCGCGCGGGTCGACGAAATTACGAGCGCCACCAAAGTCCGGGGCTGCCGTGCCTGGACGAAGATCTGCAAGGGCGAGCAACCCGGCTCCCTTACCGCGCTCGCGGCTGCCCCCGCTCCCAAGGGGGAGGCGGCCCCCAGCGGAAGCTAAGGCGCGATGTCGGCGGTGATCGTCCCGGTCTTCTCGTCGATCTTCACCTTGAGCCTGTAGTCGCGCTCCATGACCTCCGTCGCAATCCCCTTGAGGCCCGGTGCCGGCACGATCGCTCCCCCGTGCGCCAGGGCCCCTTGGGGGAGCACCACGTCCCATTCGTAGGTCGTGCCGTTGACCGATCCGGGCGCAAACGCCTCGACGCGATCCAGCACCGAAGCCGTCGCGTGAATGCCGTGCACAAGGACCGTGTTTGTCGGCGTACCGCGGAGAACGAACTCCGGCGCCCCCTCGGGCGCGGGTTGGAAGCGCGGAGTCTCCCCGGAGAGCCCTAGCGCAGAACGGTCGCCGCCCAGGGGCGCATCGGCCATTGCCGTCGCCCACAACCCCCCGGCCGGTGTCAGCTGGGCTTTGAGTCGCAGCGCCCGGCCGTCGGAGCCAAACGGAGCCTGCACCGCAACGCGCTGAACGTAGCCCTTGGGCTCTTCGCGGATTTCCTCTGACCTGTCGTAGCCCACCTCTCCCAGCGGGCTTAGGGCGATCGCCATCGCATCGAGCCGCTCGAGCGCGGCCGAATCCAGCTCCGCGAAGTTGCCCTCGCTCCACGGCAGCAGCGGCTTGTACCCCTGCCCCGGTTTTTCCAGCGCCCGCAGGACGTCTTCGCCTCGCACATTGTCGAACACCGATCGCAGCGAGCTCAGCGGGCCCTTCATCGCCGGGAGCTGGAAATGGTCGAGGATCTGCAGGCCGTCGATGATCCGAGCGACCAGCAGGCCGCGACCGCCGTCTTGGCGGACAACGGCGACCACTCCCGGCTGCTTGAGCAGCGCGCGGAGCAAGCCATGGTTTTGGCGCGCGGGCACAGCCTGCCCTGCCACGTACACGGTCGAGCCACCTGAATGACGGGCCAGGAGCTGCTGGATACGCTCGACAAACCACTCGGGGCGGTCGGTGGCGCCCACAAGGCGCCAATGCCGACGCGGGATCGGCGTCATCTCGATCAGCTGCACCAGCGGCGCGAGCCAGGCGCGCAGTTGGGTGTCGCGCTTGTCCGAGTCTGCGCACCTCCGGGACGGAACGGTCGTGCACTCCACGACAAGATCTCGCACGTCCAGGCCGTCGGCCGTGTCACACACGCAGGCGACCCCGCGCATCGCTCCCTCGGAGGTTGCCAGCGCGACGTCGCGCAGCACGGCGATCTGGAAGTTGGCCGCATCGATCGCAGCTTCGTCCACGGGCATCATGCCCGCGCACACGGGCTGGTCACGCTCGTAGCCCATGTCGCCCAGCGCCATCGGGTCGAGTCCGCGCGCGAACAGACCTGTGGGCGCCCGGGGGAACGGGAGATCGAGCAGGACGGGCGGCATGCGCGTACGGCCCGCGCTCGTGCAATGCACAGCTGCGGCTCCCTCATCGATCCACGGCGTGGGGTCGTTGGCACCCGAGCACCCAAGCTCAAGCACGCCCCCCAGCGCCAACACAGCCGCGACCCAAGCCCTCATCGGTGACCGCCACGGTAGCAGGTCCGCGGCAGCGACATATCCCTGGGGTGGATTCAAACCGACGGGCGCCTTAGGCTGCCCGTAATGCTGCTGCGCCTCGTTGCGGTGCTCGGCGGGCTCGCTCCCGCGGTACTGCCCTTCGTTGCCCCGAGCCTTCCCACGCTGGCCCTGCTGGCGCCCGGGCTCCTCGGGCTGGTCATCGTGGTGGCGACCCGCCGACGCGGCCCGGCTGTGGTGGGTGTTCTCCTCGCACTCGCCGCGGGAATGCTCGCGCCCGCAGCCCGCGACCTGCTTCCGCTGACCGGCGTCGGCGGCGAAGCGGCGACCCATGTCGATCTTCACACCGAGGGTTTTCCAAATCCCGCGCCAAAATACGCCGAGGTGCGTGGACGCTATCGAGGCGACTGGTTGCTCGATGAATACGCCGTCGCCGCGGACGGGCGTCCCAACCAGTCCACCGCCGCCGCCGCCGTGTTGGTCGCGTTTGTGGGAACGACCGAGGACGTGGTGGAGCTGCGAGGGGCCATCGTGGTCGCCCGGGTCGCGGCCGGCACGCCAATGGACACCAACGCCGTGACGATCCGCGGGCGCGTGCAACCGCTGCCCGACGAACTGCTGATGGCCTTGGTTTCGATCGCGGGCTCAACCGACGACTCCGGCACCAAGCCCGTTGGGTTCATCATCGATACGCTCGACAACCCACAGCCTGGAGAAGCGTGGACCCGCTTGATCCTGGTGCTTCTTCTCGCCCTGGGCGCCCTGGTGTGCCTGTGGATTGCCGCGACACCGCTGCGTCCTGAAGGCGACTAACCCTACCCCGCGACTAGCGAGGGCCCAGCAGTCGGTCCAGCAAGACCGCGATAGCGCCACGCACGGGATAGTGATCGAACCCGGTCCCGCCCGATAGCGGCTCGAGCTGCGCGTCGGCCCGCTGTAGCTGGACGGGCGCCAACCCCCACGCTTTGCCGACAAGCAGCATCATCACTTCGCCGCTCGCCAGTCGCTGACGCGCCCCGTCAAACGACAGCGCTTCGCGATCCGCGGGAGCCTGAGCACTGGTCGCGACGGTCGTGGGGCGAACGCCCAGTTCCGCCTGCGCGTCGTCCAAGGCATCGTCGAGCGCCCCAACGCCGCTGACGGCTTCAAAGCGCGGCCGGCCTTCGCCTTCGCGCGCAGGATTGCGCCCATGCGCCAAGAGCCGCTCGACCAGAGCGCGCTGTGCGGGGACGGGCGTGATGAGCCACAGATGGCGGACGGGATAGATGAGCGACAGCCGGCAGGCGTCGAAGACATCCATTTCGTCTACCGTGGACGCTATCGTCTCGCCCAGGCGATTGACCACGGGATGATGGACGAGTGCGAGATCAAGAGGCACGGATCGTCACCATACGTCACCCATCGGCTTACTTGCGCGGCCAGCGTTGCCCCGCTTGGGCGCGGAGACCGGCTGTCAGGGTTGCCACGAGCTTGGCGCGCGCCGCTTGGTCCGCCGCGTCATCGCCGACCCCTGCTCCACGCTCCTTCGCCTCGAGCGCCAAGATCTTCTCCCCCGTCCAGGCGTCGAACACCTCGACGCTGCCCACCGCTTGAAACCAAACCCGGTTGCCGCCCATGCGGCTGGAGAACGTGCTGCTGACGTTGGCCGCGAACACATAGTCCACCGCGCCCCGAGCCTCGTGAGCCGCCGCGGCCAACGCCGAAGCACGACGCCCTGCGGGACCACGCGCCGCAGCCTCGAAGGGCTTCGGCGAAGACGTGGCCTGTGCCCCGAGCCCGGAGTCCGCCAGCGCGGCGCGGAGGGCTTTCACCAGCGGGCCCCCCGAGCCGTTCCCCAACGAGGCGAGCGTCCAGCGGGACAATGTCAGCGGCCGGGCCAACAGATGAAGGGGCGCCTCGGGCCACGCGGCCGCCAGAGGCCCCAACACTTTGCCCGCGTCGACTTGAACCACGGCGTCGGTGGGCATCGCGGCACCGGTCGCGATGTCGACCGGGACCCGCCCCGCGGCATCGGAGAGCTGCGCACCGCCGGGCTTGGTCGACAGCGGCACCTCGGCCGCAGGCACCCCATTCCACAGCACAAATACTGCGGGCATCCGAAGCACCTTGCCCTCGGCGTCCACAGGGACGCCGTCCTGGTACTCGGCGACCAGCCGGACCGACGTGGCCAGCGCGTGGAGCTCCGCTTCGGACTCCGACAGATCGCCCGTCTCACACTGAGCGGCGAACAGCGCCCTGCGACGTCGGCAAACGTGGGCAGCTGCGCGGGCCGAGATGACCGCGTACAGCGTCTCGCGCCAAGCGTCGGGGCCCGACAACGTGGGCCGACCCATTTCGAACTCCGAGATCACAGCGGCCGCGCGCGCACGCGACAGGCCCAACGTGACCGATACCTGCCCGTCCGCCTGCTCGACGACGGGCCCGGCATCCTGCTGGGAGTTGTGGATCTCGATCGGGTACAGCGCCAACCAGCGTGGGTCGCCGAGCAAGTCTGCCGCCAACCGCTCGCGCGCGTTGGCCTCGGCTTCTTCGGCGGTCCCACCGACGCCCTGCGCTAGCAACCATGCAGAAACCCCCTCAGTGGTTTCCGACGCGGCCGCACTCGGCGAGACGGGACCCGGGCCGGCCGGCTTCGGTTCACAGGCCACCGAGCCCACAAGCCCGAGACAACCGACCGCCAGTTGCCGCCACGACACGCGATACCAGCTCACCGCGCGGTCCCTTGCTCGCGCAGCGCGTCCCAGTCCAGCGCGTCTTGGCCCAACGTCTCGCGCAGTATCTCAATCCCACGGGCACGACCCGCCTCTCGGGCGTCTGGGTCCGTCGGGGCAACCATCGCCGCCCCGAGCTTCGTCTCGTTGCCCACATCGAGCAGAAACTCCTCGAGCGCAACGCGATACGCCAGCTCGAAGCGGTTGCCCGCCACACGCATCTTCACCAAGCGCTGCAGCAGTGTTCGCACGGCGGCGAAGAATGCCTCGGAGTCGTCGGCGGAGCGTGCGATCTGGCCGTGCAGCCTCAGCACAAACCCGAGCTGCGCCAGGTAGTTGTTGACCTGCTCATCGAGCTCGGCGGATCTGGCCTCGTTGGGCGCGGGCTCCCCTCCGATCCCGATGACCTGGGGCACGCGGTCCACGGCGTCCTGCACGACCCGCGCGACCATCTCGTGCGTCCGCGGTGTGAGGTCCTCGCCCGCGATGAGCTGCCGCTCGACCGAGCGCCCGACCGCATGGGCCAGATAGCCACGGAACGCCGCGTCCTCGAGGCGGCGGCGGCTTGCGCCCTTGCCTTGGTCGCCCCAGACCCCGACCAGCTCTGGATCGAACGTCTCAGCAACGACATCCGCGAGAAACTCGGGCTCGGCATTGGCCAGCAGCGCGCCCGTCATCAGACGAGCGTTGCGGTTGCCCTCCGTCATCGAGCGGGAGACGACGTCGTACACCTGGATGCGGAAGAACTCGTTTTGGTTTTGGATGATCGCGTTTTGCTGCACGACCAAGTAGATCTGAATGACGGGGATCGCGGTCGCAATAAGCGAGAAGAGCAAGAGCGAGGTCCTGCGACGCACCGCGAACCGCACACACGCCTCGGCGAAGTTCCTCCCTCCATCGAGGATCTCCTCGCGTTGCGGCCATCCGGCTGAGGGGCCGGCAAACCCGCTGAGTATCTGGACAAACGACGAGAACGATCGCACGACCCCATTACGATCGAGCATCGGGATGAGCAGGCGCGCACCTCCGCGAATCACGGCCCCGCGGGCTTTGGTCGCGGCCTCGTTCTGCTCTCGGATGAGCTGCAGCTCACCGCTGAGGCGCGCATTGTCGGCGAGGAGCGCGGCGACCTGCTGCTCGAGCTGCCCGGGGGCGGCGGGGTGCGCCATCGGATATCCAGCCGGGGCGGCGGGCCCGGGTGGCGCGGCGCCCGGGACCGGCTGGCCCGGCGTACCTGAGGAATCGGTCGTCACGGCGACGCTCTTGTATCGCAGTTCGGCGGGCGACGCTGCGTCGTTTTCTAGAGCGGGGCGTCGGTCGGCTCAGGGCCCACGTACCGCGCGCGCGGGCGGATCATCGGCTCACGCTCGTATTGCTCGAGCGCATGTGCGACCCAGCCGATCGTGCGACCGATCGCGAACAAGGCGAGCGGAGCGTGGGGGGGCAGCTGCATCGAGCGACACAGCGCCACCAGCCCGAGGTCGAGCGTCGGGTGGGCGCTGAGCAGCGACCGGCCAGCTCGGGCGAAGCCGCGAATGCGGGTGGTGCTCGCGCCCTTGCGTGCCAACGCCAGCAGCAGTCGCCCCCTCGGATCACCGTCGGGGTACAGCGGATGCCCAAACCCGGGAATGTGCTCGCCGCGGCGCAGCCGGGCGGCCAACACGGCGCCCGGAGTCCCCTCTTCGTCGATCAATGCCGCAGCGCGCTCCGTCTCGCCTCCATGACGATGCCCGTGCAGCGCGGCCAAGGCCGCGGTCACCACCATGTACGGGGTCCCCCGGGCCGACGCCACACAGCGCGCCGTGAATGCCGAGACGTTCAGCTCATGGTCGGCGCACAGAACGAGTGCGGCATCGATGCGGCTGCGCGCGGTCACGTCGGACGCAGGGCACCATGCCGAGGCGAGACCTTCGGCCACGGACATCCCCTTCACGGACCTCGCGGCCGCGGTCTGGGTCACCCCCCGAAGGATCCTTGCTCCTGTCGCGCGGACGCTGTCGGGCTTCAGGTTGTGGGCCGCGCCATCCGCCGCTCCGGCCGCGGCAAGCCAGGTGTGCATGCCCTCGATCAAGGGCATGCCCGCCAGCGCACGCCGCAGCGGACCCGCGACCACGGGCGCAGGGTCCTCGGGCAGCGGTCCGCCCCATAACAGCTCTGCAACCGCCTCGAGGGCCCCACCCTCCGCACGGCGCGGCAGGTCTTTGGCGAGCGCGATGACATCCCGACCGCGGTAACGCAGCACCCCCTCATCGATCGAACTCAGCGCAGACTCCAACACCGGCAGACCACGCACGCCCAACGCCTCGGCCGCGGCAGCGTTCGGGTCACGTCGCGCTCGTTTGCGCTGCACCATCGCCTCGACATCGGCGGCCGAGTAGCGCCGCTCACGAGTGCCCGACGTACCGTGGGACCCCACAAGACCACGGCTCACGTAGCTGTACAGGGTCGTCCGGCTGACGCCCAAACGCCGCGCTGCCTCGGCCGCCGAGAGATACATTGACACTGCAATCAACATTGACAACATTGGCGTCAAAGCACAAGTTGAGCCCGTGCCTACCAGTCCACGCCCCTACGCGGGCGGGCTCGAGGGCGTCGTGGTCGGGGAAACTCGACTGTCACAGGTGGAAGGCCAGGCCGGGCGACTTACGCTCGCTGGGTTCCCCGTGGAGACGCTCGCGCCCACCGTATCGTTTGAAGCCGCACTCTTCCTGCTGTGGCATGACCGCATCCCGTCGGACGACGAGCTCCGGATCTTGACGACCGAGCTGGCCGCTGCCCGAACGCTTCCGCAGGCCGTCACGGACGTCTTGCGCGCCGCGGCCCAGATCGACGCTCCTCCGATGCACGCGCTTCGGCTGGGCATCGCCGCACTCAGCCTGCGCAACCCCACTCCGACCGACATCGTCGGCGCCATGGCCACCTTGGTCAGCGCGTACGTCCGCCTGTGCGCCGGACACGAGCCGGTCGCCGCCGACGCTGGCGACGACCATGCAACGGCCGTGTTGGCGATGCTCACGGGCGAGCGACCCACTCCGGCGGCCGTGCGGGCGCTGTCGACCTATCTCGTCACCGTCTGCGACCACGGCATGAACGCGTCGACATTCACCGCGCGCGTGGTTGCCAGCACGGGCTCCGACTTGGGAGCCGCGGTCGAGGCTGCCCTCGGCGCACTCCAGGGGCCGCTACACGGCGGCGCCCCCGGTCCGGCACTCGAGGCACTCATGGCGCTTCGAGCCCAGCAAGACGGCAGCACACTGGATGCCCGCACGCGCCGCTGGGTCACCGCCGAGGTGGAAGCGGGTCGCCGAATCATGGGGTTTGGACACCGCGTGTATCGCGTCCGGGACCCCCGAGCCGACGTGCTCCAAAGAGCCGCCCAGCGACTCCTAGACGATAGCGAGGCGGGCAGAGCGCTGGCCTCCGACGCACGCTGCCATGAGCGCGCCGTGCTCGAGACGCTGCGGGCCCTCAAACCCGATCGGCCCATCGCGACCAACGTAGAGTTCTTCACCGCGCTGCTCCTGCACGGCTTGGGCCTGCCGACACACCTGTTCACGCCCGTCTTCGCCGTCGGCCGTGTCGCAGGATGGACGGCCCACTTCGCCGAGCAGCGCGCCAACGGTCGCCTCATCCGGCCCAGCGTGGCCTACGTTGGGGCGCAGGACCGCCGCCTTCACTGAGCGCTCACTGCCGAAACAAGACCGACTCGCGCGAGAACCAGCGGGTACAAAACACGAGCAGGACGCCCGCCACGACCGAGGACGACGCCAGGATCACGCCCAGCATCGAGTAGTCCATCGTGCCCTTGATCAGCTCCTTGATCGCCAACGCGATGTTGCTGACTGGAACCAAGGCCCACTTCCAGTTCAGCTCGACCCCCGGCAGCATGGCTGCAACGGCCGGAAGGATGCACAGCATGTTGAATGGGGCCGCAAACGACTGCGCTTCTTTGAACGACTTGGCGTAGATCGAGATGCTCAGCAAAATCGCCGCGAACATCGCCGTCGTGGGCACCAACATCAGCCACACCAGCGCAAGGTCCACCGCGCCGATCGAGGCGGTGATCTCACTGAGCTCGCCCGCGAGCTTGGGGCCCTCGATCGCAAACCAACCGCCGATGGCGACCAGGCTCAATGTGGCGGAGACCAGCCCCGAGGTGAACACGACGAGGTACTTGCCCAAAACCAGGCGGAGGCGGCTCACGGGCGCGAGCAAGAGGGTCTCGAGCGTGCCGCGCTCCTTCTCGCCTGCCCCGAGATCGATCGCGGGGTACAGCGCGCCCAAAAAGCAAAACGGGATGACCATATACGGCAGGATGCCGCCGAGATTCTCGCCGAGTTTTTCACGCATCGACGCCGTGCCGCGCTCGACCATCACGACCGGCGCGATGATCGCGGACTGATCGGAGAACGTGCGGATCCCAAGCGCGGTCAGTCGCTCGGCCCGCACCCCCTCACCGAACTCTTTGAGCACGTCTGCGGTCCTTGCCTTGACCTTGCTCGTCATCGACGCATTGTCGTAGTGCAGCTCGACAATGGATTGCTGGCTCTCGCCGAGCGGTTCCGGAACGACCAGTGCGAACTTCAGCTCTTCGGCTTTTAGCTTTGCTGGGATGGCTTCGACAGAGTCGATCTCGACGCGCTCGAACCCGCCAACACCGTCCAAGGCCTCGCTCAGACCGGGCAAGTGCTCCTCGCCCACGAGTGCGTAGGTCAGCGTCTCGGTCGCGGCCTTCTTGTTGGCCTCGGCGACAAAATCCACCATCACCTGCAGCAGCAACGGGATCAAGACCAGCGGCAGGACCAACATGAACACCAGCGTCTTTCGATCGCGGCTGACCTCGAGGATCTCCTTGCGGTAGACGGCTCCGAGGCCACCCGAAGCCTTACGCGGCATCGATCACCTCCGCGTCCATCAAGGCCAAGAAAGCCTTGTCCAAGGTGTCGCACCCGCTCACCTCGCGCATCTGAGCGACGCTCCCCGTGAAGCGGAGCTTCCCCTCGTGAATCATCACGATGTGGTCGCAGATCCGTTCGACCTCGTGCATGTGGTGCGTCGACAAGATCACCGTCTTGCCCTCTTCGCGGCACTGCTCCACGAGCGCCAGTATGTTTTCTGCGGCAGGCACGTCCAGTCCCGTGGTGGGTTCGTCAAACACGATCACCTCGGGGTCGTGGACCAACGTGCGCCCGATATTCACCTTTTGCTTCATCCCCGTGGAGAGTGCGTCGCAGCGCTTGTCGAGGTAGGTCTGCATGCCCAACGTACCGGCCAGGTCATTGATCCGCGCGTCCAACGTCTCAGCGTCCATCCCGTGCAGGTCACCGAAGTACCGCATGAGCTCACGCGGGGTGAGCCGTCCGTACAATCCTGTGTTCCCCGACAAAAACCCCAAGCGTTGCCGCACTGCCAGCGGGTCCGCCGCGACGTCGCGACCATCGACCATGACTTGACCCGAGGTTGGCTGCAGAGACGTCGAGATCACGCGCAGCAGCGTCGTTTTCCCGGCTCCGTTCGGGCCGAGCAGCCCCGTGATCTTCCCGCCGGGCGCCTCGAATGTGACGCCATCCACCGCATGGAACGAGCGCCCCCGCTCTCGCGGGTCCGCTGCGCTGGCGTCGGCCCCCTTCTTCTTTTTCTTGGGCTGCTGGAAAACCTTTACGAGGCGACGTACTTCGAGCATGAGAACCCCTTGGGGTGAGGCCGGCACTGTAGCCAACGGCGTCCCCTACCTGCCGCGGCGATCCGCTATTTCACTCCAACGGCTCACGGCTGGGCTACGCGCACCGCCACCCCCCGCGCGCCTACATCGCCTCTGCCCGGATGCGCCGCCCGCAGCGGTCTGCAGCCCTACTTGTCCCAGATCGAACGATGTCCCGGCCCGTTCTTATCGGCCGTACTGCATCGCGGCCGCGTCTTGCGCCCTCCGCGGCGCGCTGGAATACTCACTGGCGTTCCGGCGTTCGATTCCGTCGAACCGTCGGGCCTAGGAGCTGATCGCCATCGCACCCAAGATCACCCTCGAGATCCGCTACTCCGACCGCTCTCCCATCACACGGACCTTCGGTCCGGGTCGCATGGTCATCGGTCGTGAGACCGGCGACGTCATTTTGGGCGACAAAGAGACGTCGGCGCTGCACGCTGAGCTCGAATTCACGTCTGGGCGGGTCATCGTCCGCGACCTTGGGAGCCGAAACGGCACCCTCAGAGACGGCAAGCGCTTGCCCCAGTTCGCCTTGTTTGCCGGCCAGACGTTTCGCTGCGGCACGACCGAGATCGCGTTGCTGGCGATCGAGGGTGCCAACGCGCCCACCGCGGGTGGTACAGCGGCTGGAAGTGAACGTATCGACGACGTGGTTGGGGAGTCCTCCACCACGATGGACGGCCGCCACCTGTCGTCCGATGCCCAACCGCAGAGCGCAGCGCCGACGCTGCCCGCCACCTCGAAGGCGATAAACCAAACGATCATCGGGGCCGCCCCGCCGCCCGGGCGCCCGGGCACGCCCCCGAGCCCTGGCTCCGACCCCAACGCACCCGCGCCGACCGCCAACGCACCCGAGGTGGTTTCGATCACCATGCCGCCTGTGCCCGAGCTCGGCGAGCCCGCGCCCGTCGTGGCCGCATCCGAGTCGATGCCGGCCATGCCCGCAGGCACGACGCAGACCGCGGGCGCCCAGGCGGTCTTGGCCCCAACATCCGCGGCCGAAGCCGCGTCACGCGGCCCGGTCGCCAACGCGGTGATCAAGCCCGGCGAGATCGATCTCGGGCCCAAGCGGCGCAAGTCCGCCCGAACCGGCCCCGGCCTCACCACCATTGCGAAGTGGGCCGGATTCGGCTTGCTCGGCATCGCCGCCATCGGCGGGATCGCCTTTCTCGTCTACACGCTCGTTCTGGGCCGCAACCAAGCGTTCTTCCACAAGACCGCCGCCGAGCTCCCGCAGGACGCGATCGGCGTCGTTGCGTTCCGCTCGCCCGAGGCGATGCTCGGCCTCGTCAGCGGCGAGGTGCCCAGTGAGCTGGTTGAGCTCGCCAAAGAAGATCTCGGGTTCGACCCGTTCGATCCAACGGTCTACGAATCCATGGGCGTCGACGTTGCAGCGCCGATGGCGATCGGCCTGCTGTCCGCCGAAGGCACCGTCTCCGTCTCGATCGGCGTCACCGATCGCAAGCTTCTCAAAGACAGCTTGTCGGCCAAGGCCAAGGAGACGCTCAAGCTCGAGGACGAGCTGCGGTGGATCGAGCGCGAGTACGAGGGCATGGCCGGGTTGTGGCTCGACGAGCCGATTCCGCTTGCCGTGCTGTGGCCCGACGACCGCGCCATTTTCATCTCCGGCGGCTCCGCGGACGACGTCAAGCGACTCGCGACCGACGTCGCCAAAGCGCCTTCGGGCGACAATCTCTCCACACGCCCAGGCTTTAAGGGGATCGAAAAGCAACGCGGCAAGGCGTTGGCCGGCATGTACATCGATGGCGCATCGGCACGCGCGGCGGCGCAAGGCCCTGGGCTTCAGCCTGGCCTGATGGCCTTGGGCGACATCGATGGCCTCGCGCTGACGCTCGTCGACGACGGCCCGCGCATCGAGCTGATCCTGCAAACCATCATTCGCGAGGGCGCGCCGATGCTCGAGATGGTCGAGGGATCCAAGCGCAACCCGGCCGCATTGGCGACGATCCCGACGCCAGTACTCGCTGAGTTCGACGCGCAGATCAACGCTGAGTCCATCTACCGCTCGTTATCGACAACGGCGCTTGGGCTCGGGCTCCGTCAGTTCGAGGACGAGTTCAAAGAAGAAACCGGCCTCGACCTGCGCGCAGACATCTTGGAGAACATGGCCGGCGCCTACGGCATGGCGCTGCTCAACCTACCGACCGAGTCCAGCTCGGGCGACTGGGGCGCACTGGGCTGGGTCGCGCTGACCGACGAAGATGCGGCCAAGAAGTCCGCCGAGCGATTCTTCGCGGCCAACCAGAGCAAGCTCAAGCTCGAGCAGACCAAGGGCGTCACGGTGTACGTCGACGACGGGTTCTTCCGTGTCGCGTTCTTTGTGCATGCCGGACACCTGTGGGTCGCCGCGGGCAAGGTCGACATCGAGGCCATGGTCGAAGGCCCCGCCAAATCGCTCGTATCCGATCCGCGGGTGCCGGAGATCGCAGCGGCGCTCGCCAAGGGCGGTATCGCCAGTGGGTTCTTCGACGTGCGGCAGTTCCTGTTCGCAGCGCGCCCGTTGATGAACGAGCGTGAGCGCGAGGAGGAGAAGAACCTCTCCCCCGTCCTGTCCCCCATGGAGGTCGTCACCTTCCGCACGGAGGTCAAAAAGCGCGCGGTCATCACCAGGCTGACACTGCACACCAGCTGGGACAAAGCGCTGCCTGGTGTCGCGCAGGCGCTCATGGAAGCGGCGGGCAAGGAGCTGGCTGAGAACATCGAGCGGAGCCGCCGGCTCGACAAGTGCAGCACGCTGATCGATCACCTCATGGGTCTGATGCGAACCGAGCTCGGCGAAGATGCCGTCTCGGACATCGAGTACGAGACCCGCAGCGAGATGCTCGAGGAGTGCCTGAGCGACGAGACGACCGTCGCCGAGATCGAGTGCATGCAAAAGGCCGAGTCTCTGGACCGGCTGGCCGAGTGCGAGCAGGTCGGCCAAGACGCCACCCCGGTCGCGATTGACGAGCCCGACCCAACCGCCGTTCCGTTCGTCGACGATATCTGGCCCAACACCAAGCCGACCGGGTCTGGAAACGGCGCCCCGGATCCCGCTGTGAACTACGCGGTCGCGCTGGGGGCAGAGCCGCAGGTGCGGGGGCCCGCCAACGCGCTGGTCACGATCGTCGTGTTCGGCGACTTCCAGTGCAAGTACTGCAAGCGGTCGCTCGGTACGCTCGACGAGGTCATGGCCAAGCACGGCAAGAACGTGCGGCTCGTCTTCCGGCACAACCCGCTGCCGATCCATAGCGAGGCCCGCGCCGCCGCCAAAGCTGCGCTCGCCGCGGCCAAGCAGGACAAGTTCTGGCCGATGCACGACAAGCTCTACGACAACCAAGAGGCTCTGACCGAGAGCAACTTCTCGTCGTGGGCCCTGGAGCTCGGCCTCGACGTGGCACGCTTCGACCGCGACTATTCCGATCGCTACGCCGAAACGCAGATCGATGACGACGCTGCCGATGCCAAGAAGCTCGGCGCCAAGACGACGCCCAGCTTCTTCGTCAATGGGCGATTCCTGGCGGGCGCACAACCGCTGCACGCGTTTGACACCCTCATCAACGAGGAACTCGCGCGCGCCGAGAAGTTTGTCGAGCGTCGTGGAAACACGCGCAAGGGCCTGTACGAAGACATGATGGGCCGATTTGCGGGGGAGGTCACCAAGCCGCCAGCCACGCCCATCGCAACGCCCAAGTCCGGATCCCGCTACACCATCGACACCGTCGGCCTGCCTCGGCGGGGTACGACCGGCGTCGCCAGGGTCGAGATCGTCGAGTGCGGTGACTTCGACTGTCCGTTCTGCAAGCGCGCCAACCCAACGATGGACCGGATCATCAAGGAGTACTCCAGCAACGTCGCGTTGTTCTGGTTGCACAAGCCGTTGAGCTTCCACCCGGGCGCAGAGCCTGCCGCACGTGCCGCCGTGGCCGCCGCCAACCAGGGCAAGTTCTGGGAGATGCACGAGAAGCTCTTCGCCGACAAATCACTGCGCAGCCAATCCGACTTCGAGAGCATGGCCACCGCGCTCGGCCTCGACGTTCCCCGCTTTTCGGCCGACCTGACCGCCACGGCAACGAGCGAACTGGTCACCAAACAGGAGAAGCTCTGCGCCGACAACGACGCCAAGGGCACGCCCAGCTTCTTCATCAACGGCCGACTGGTGAACGGCGCGCAGAGTTTCGACCGGTTCAAAGAAGTGATCGACGAAGAACTCGCTGGCGGGATCTAGCCCGGATGCAGATCAACGCGCAGCCAGGGTGGGCAGTGGCCACGGTTGCGCTGGGGGCAATTGCGCTGGTCTTGGGACGCCCCACCGACGCTCCGCTGCCACCCGATCCGCCGCTGGTCGTAGCGGTACAGGGGGCGGAATGCTCGGTGGCCGTAATCGGCGACTACGGCGATGCAGGCCCCGCCGAGGCCGCCGTCGCCAAGCAGGTCGCCAGCTGGGACCCCGACTTCATCGTCACCCTCGGCGACAACAACTACCCGCGCGGCGCCGCCTCGACGATCGACGCCAACATCGGCCAGTACTACAGCCGCTTCATCCACCCGTACCGCGGCGCGTTTGGCGACGGCGCGGCGCACAACCGATTTTTCCCCTCGCTGGGCAATCACGACTGGCGAACCCACGCGGCTGCGCCCTACCTCGAGTACTTTGAGCTGCCGGGAAACGAGCGCTACTACGACGTTCGCTGGGGGCCCGTGCATCTGTTTGCCATCGACAGCGACCGCCGCGAGCCGGACTCCATCCTCGCAGATGGCACACAAGCTCAGTGGCTGCGCCGTTCGCTGGAAGCCTCGGACGCTCCCTGGAAGCTTGTGTACATGCATCATCCACCGTACTCGTCGGGCGAGCACGGCGGCGCAGAGGTCATGCGCTGGCCGTTTGCACAATGGGGCGCAGACGCGGTGCTGGCAGGGCACGATCACCACTACGAACGGCTCGAGCGCGACGGCATCGTCTACTTCGTGATGGGGGTCTCCGGTAGCCCCAAGCAGTACGCAATCCGCGAGATCGATCCGGCCTCGAAAGTTCGGGTCACCGACGTTTGGGGCGCGATGGCCATCGACGCGAATGCGGAGGCCATCACCCTGCGATTTGTCGGGGTCGATGGGGTCGAGCGCGACTCGGTGACGCTAAGGCAGCCGTAGATCGCACTAGGGCGCGCTGCAGACCACGCACTGGGAAACCGCTCGCTTGTGGAGCGCCTGACGCGTGAAGTCAGCATGCACGCTGTCGAGCTTGAGCCCGCTGGCCTGCACGAGCGTGCGGAGCTCCTCGGGAAAGATCTGCCTGTGCGCGAGGCGAACACGCTTGCGCGGGCGCCGTGGAGGCACGAAAGGCTGCCCTCGGGGGGGCGCAGGGTCGTAGTAGATGTTGATGTGGCAGACCTGTGTGAGGCGGTCGTAGCGGTGGTTGGTCGACCAGACCAACCGTTCGCCCGATGTCGGGTGCGTGAAACGAAACTCGCCATGCCGCTTCTTCGGATCCGCCAGGAGCCACCGCAGGTCGGGCAGATGCACATCGAACGCAAAGGTTCCCCCCGGCCGGAGCACCCGCCGCGCCTCGCTCATGCACGCGAGCAAGTCGTCCCATGCGTACAGATGCATCATCGCGTTGAAGGGCGCGATCACCATCGGCACGCTCCCTGCGGGCAGCGGAATCTCGCGCATGTCCCCCTGTAGGATCTCGACCTTGGAGGCTATCTTCTTGCCCGCGAGCTTGTCGCGCAGCCCCTCGAGCATCTCGGGCATACGGTCCAGCGCAACAACCTGATACCCACTGCGGGCGAGTGCGCAGGTGATACGGCCGGAGCCAGCGCCGAGCTCGAGGATTTTGTCGCCGCGCGTGATCACGCGGCGCGCCTGCTGCCGGTACCAGCGGATGTCCTCGGTCCGATCGGCATACTCGGCGTCGTACAGCGCCGCGTCGACGTAGTGCTCCGCCGTGCCCCGTGCCAGTGCATCTTGCTGGGTCGCCATCAGTTTTTCAGCCGCGGAGCGTACCAGAGGGTTGCCTGGTAGCTTGGGGTCCATGCCCGCGGATCATCCCATCGCCTCGAGCTACTGGGCGCAGCGCGGCAAGCTACTGGCAGGCCCCCACCCTGGGGTCGGCGACCGCACGACACAGCGTGCGACATTGCGGGCGCTGGCCGAGGCTGGAGTCCGAACGATCCTCGATCTCACCACGCCGAGCGAGCTGCCCGGGGTCCGTGTGCTGTGGGAAAAGCTCGCCCCCGACCCGGCCGAGTTCACTTGGGTGGGGAGTCCGATCCTCGACGGCGGCATCCCCAGTCGAGCCGGGATGCAGCTGGTGTTGGACACCATCGACGCCAGCTGCGCGCGGGGTCGGCCCGTGTATGTGCACTGCATGGGCGGTTTGGGCCGCACAGGCACCGTCGTCGCCTGCTGGTGGATCCGCCACAGCCTCGTCGAAGGCGAGGCCGTGTTCGAAACATTGACGACGCGGCGCGCCAGCCAGCCCAACGCGCAGTCGATCTCGCCGGAGACGGGACCGCAGTTCCGCTTCATCCGCGCGTGGGCGCCCGGAGACTGAGACGCCGCGCGAACGGCGGCTCACGGGTGGAGGGTCTGAACCCGAACGTGGGCAGCGAAGTTGATGCCCGCCCACTCGCGCGGTGACAACGGCCGTCGCCCTCGCCCCGGCCAGGGATCGCGCACGGTGGCTTGCAGCAGCTCACTCCCTCCCCAGGGCCCGACAAACCGGTACTGCAGGGAGGTGAGGACCACCGCGTGGCGGTGGGTGCCGACGATCAGTGGGTGATCTCCTGCCAGGTCGGTTGCCGCCGCCGCTGCGGTCGTCCCGCCAAAGCTGCTTTGCGCTCGAAACCGTCGGCCTGCATCGTCGGTCCAATCCCGGTTCAGAGCCGCAAGGATTGTGCGGGGCATCGCGGGCATGTCGACGATGCTGCCGTAGGCATCCCGTACGATCCGCGCCTGGGACACGGCGTGGCCGTGGTAGCCAAAGATCATCGAGATGCACGCGGCCCAACACCACTGGGATTGGTACTGCGGGTTGCGGTGGGCGGATGCGTGGATGAGCTGACTGGGGATGCCCGCCTCGCAGACCCGCCCCGTCGGAAGGTCAAAGCACGCCAGGTCTGCCCGGGCGCGGATCGGAAACGCCAACGCAGCAACCGCGGCGCCTGCGGCACCAGAAAAGAAGGCGCGGCGAGAGGGAACAGCGGGACCAGTACGGGGTTGACGGGGCTTCATGACGCAGCTCGTTGTGTCAGTACCCTCAAAGTCCCCATCGATTCCCGACCGCACAGAGTTCGTGCGCTTTAATAGGGATTCCCCCTGGCCACAGCGGTTGTGCCCAGGGGATCCCCCTGGGCGAGCGCAACGGTGCTTGGAACTACCGGCCTCAGGCTGGAACGAGACGGAGCACCGTGATCTCGTGCGGGGCGCCCACACGTAGCGGTGGCCCCCAGTAAGCCGTGCCACGGCTGACGTAGATCCACATCTTCTCGGCGTGCCGCTCGAGGCCTGCGACATACGGCTGCACGAGGTGCACAAACACGTTCATCGGGAAGTACTGCCCCCCGTGGGTGTGCCCAGAGATCTGTAGGTCATACCCAGCGTCGGCGGCGGCAAACACCGAGCGCGGCTGATGGGCCAACAAGACGTCGACATCACAAACGGGTGCGCCCTTTCGCGCGAGCGTGGGGTCGCTGCGATGCTCCGCGACGTGGCCTCCGGCGCTGTAATCGGTGACTCCCGCCAACAGGAGCTTGGCCCCGCCGCGCTCGATCACTCGGTGCTGGTTGTTCAGCACCGTCAGGCCCAGGTCGGCGACGTGCTGGCACCATGCCTCGCCGTCCCAATAGTACTCGTGGTTTCCCGTGACAAAGAAGGCGCCATCGGCCGCGGCCAGCCGCTTGAGCGACTCCATCTCGGGCGCGAGGTTCTCGACGTAGCCATCGATGAGGTCACCCGTGACGGCGACAAGGTCGGGCTCCAACGCGTTGACCCGATCGACGACGTCGCTCAAGAAGTCGCCGCGCAGACTTGGGCCGATGTGCACATCGGAGATCTGCACGATGCGATATCCGTCAAGCGCCGCGGGCAGCCCTTCGATCGGCACTTCGACCTCCACCACCTCGGGAGGTCGCGCCGCCTGGACGAGGCCCACCCCAGCGACGGATCCGGTTCCGGCCAGGATTCCGATGTTCGCACCGCGGGCCAGGAACCCGCGTCGCGAGACGTCTGCGAGATCGGGCTGGGCGGATCGTCGCGCACGGATCCGGCGACCCAGCCGTGTGCCCCGCCGGACCACGTCAGCCGCGAGCACTCCGAAGAACAGCACCGAAGAGATGCCCATCATCACGTATCCGAGCCATTGCACCGTCCGCAACGCGGCGCCGTCTCCGAGCCGCATGCTGACAAACGCCACGATGGGCAGCAGCGCGAGCATGGCCACAGCCGCCCACCCCCACCGTCGGGTGCCCCCGCGGACGTCGACCAGAAGTCTGCGCCCCATGTACACGTGCAATGCCGTCCACACCGCAGGCATCACGACCATGAAAATTATCATCCGCAGCGGCATGACTGGCCTCTCCGCTGGCGCCGTACTGAGCGCCGCTCGGCGCCGCTTGTGGGTCGGGGCCGCCCACATTGGCGACGGCTGTGTGCGCCCGGCGTCTGGCGTGGCGAGAGACGATTCTGCGTCCGTGTCATGGGTATCCCGCGGCGCGACCGCGTTGCGTTGCTCCGCGGGCTGGAGTTCGTCCAGCATAACCGTCACCGAGCCCCGCTGTGTTTCAGTGAACCACAACTTATAGACCCGCAGGCCGTGAGCAGCTGACGGTCAGACAGATGTGCCGCGCGGTGCTACTGTCGACCGATGGCGTCGGGCTTTGTAACGGTCGCTGACCTGCCGTTTGCGGTGCACAGTGCAGCCCTGGACGTGTTTGTGGGGTCCCCGTCGCCCGCGTTCCCTTCGTCCTGCTCCACCGTGCTCAAGTGGGGGTTCAGCATCCGAGCCCATCGGCTGATGGAGCCGCATGCGGAGTGGGAGCCGCATGTGAGCGCGGAGGTCCTGTTCGCGACCGATCCCGGCTCGCTTGCCCAGTGGCAGGACATCGCACCGCGCTCGATCCAATGGAGCTCCCGGGCAAACGCGGACAATGACCTGCATGCGTCGATGTATCTGTACGAGCACGCGCCCGTACTCGACGCCGAGGTCACGCTGGAACGCAAGGGGCAAGGTGTGTCGCTGCGGCTGTCCGGCACCACCGACATCGGCTGGGAAGCTCCGTACGGCAGGGGCCTTCGCCTCGAGGTGCAAGCAACGTTCGACAAGCTTACCGTGCTCGCCGGCCGCGACACCGAACTCGACGCGCGCGAAGCGCTCCAACCGCACCTCGACGACACGCAGTTCGGATTCTTCCGCGATGAGTACGGGGTCTCGACCCTCCGCTCGCGCTGACCCGCGACCCAAGTCGTGGGAAGCTCGGCCCATGGTCGAGCGTTTGTGGGCTATGCGACGCCTGGTCTGGGCCCTTGTGCTCTTGCCCGCCTGTATCCCACCGCGCGTGCCAGCACCCCCCGAAGCGTTGGTCCCACCATCGCCGCCCACAACATCGAGCGTCGCGTCCACCGGCCCAGGCGCCGCGTCGGCACCACCGACGGTCCGCCCCCCGCGCAACGCGGGTCGCTGGAGCTACGACGTGGCCAGTACGTTTCAAGAGCCCGAGTGCGAAGACGATGACGCGGACTGCGAAGCCATCGCACACTGGACGGTCACCGCGACCGACGGCGACGGCACCGTTCGGGTCGTCTTTGAAGACAAGACGACGGGGTGGTTCGACGACGCCTGGGGGGCGCTCGATCCGATCGACGGGCTCGAAGACTCCGACGTGCGCGCACTAAACTTCATCACCGACTCTGGGGCCGACTTCGCAACCCGAACTCTGCAGACCTATCTCGTCCGGTTGCACCGTGACCGTGCCGAGCTGGAGATTCTGTACGAAGGCGACGGCGAGTCGAGCAGCGAGATGGACGCCTGCATACGCTACGACGTCATCGGTTTTCGGGTGGCCAGCGGCGGCAGCGAGATCCTGGTGCTGCACACGACCGGCACCGAGTACATCGACCAAGGGCTCAACCAACCGTGCGAGGCCGAGTCGGTGCTCGAAGAGATCGTGCAGACGATCACGCTGCAGCCTGCTCCTGCCGGCTGAGGGGATATCGACGCTGCCCCTGGGCGCATGGCATGGTGTCGCCCACCGAATGCCGCAGTCGAGCGCCCATGTCTGACCGTGTCGAGGCCGTCGAGCTCGCTGGTGTGCCCGCGGAACGGTTCGAGTTCCATCTGTGCACGCTGGTTGTCGCCGCGCCCGCACCGTGGATCCTGGCAACGCAAGTCGCCGGGCTCGGGTCCATCGAGATGGTCGAGCAGGTCATTGCCTTTGGCGACGGTCTTCTGGAGAGCGTCCCGCGGATCCAGATCTTCCACGATTTCTCCGCGGTGACGGGGTATCCCGCCGAGGCGCGCCGGAAGCTCGTCGGCTGGGGCGTACAGCGGCGCGACAAGATCTTGTCGACCAACGTGCTGTTCAAGTCCAAGGTCGTCGCGATGGGGACCTCGCTCGCCACCATGCTGCTTCCGGGCCAGATCAACGGGTTCGCAAGACTCCACGAGTTTGAGCGGGCACGGGACGCCGCGGTCGCGGCCCAGCCCTCATAGCCTGCAACGATCTTTGGTGCCGCGCGGTCAGGCGCCGTCGTAGGGCTGACAAAAACTCGCGGGTACCTCGGTGAAGGCGTCGCACACAGCAGGGTCCAGCTCGCCAAGCTGAATCTGCCAAATCTGGCATACCTCGCGGTGGAGGGCGCTCGTCAGCGCCTCGCACTCCGCCAGGTAGGCAACCGGGTCGTCGTTGCTGACGCGCGCGGCGTCGTCGGCGTCCGCGACGAACAGCAGAGGCTTTTCGAGGTCGTACCCAGTCACGCCGGATCCGCCTAGCGAGACCGTGTATGCGGTTCCGTCCGCTCGAATGATCGTATCCGGCGCCTCGAACGTGACGTGCTCGCCCAGAACCCGCCCTGGAACCTCCCCGTCGAACATCGAGCAGTCCGTCTCGGTTCGGACCATCATCAGCTCTCCGTCGCTCACGAAGTCGAACTCGACGTACGCAAACGGCTCGCTCGTTTCAGTGCCCTCGCAGAAGTACTCGAGGTGGCTGAAAATCATGGTGCGCTCCCCGTCTTCGAGCACCACGGGGTCGCTCCCGCTGGTCGAATCACTCCCGCCCGACTCGCCGTCCGCCGACGACGTCATCGCAGGCCCGTCGCTCCCCGCGGAGTCCTCGCTCCCATGACTCGCTCCACCGGTCACAGGGTTGATCGTGCCCCCACCTGTGCCGTCGCTCTGCGAGCCGCCAGAAGATCCACATGCTAGTCCGACGACGGTCGTCGCCACGAGCCAGCCACCAAACTTCCGAGTCCCCACATCCCTCAGCAAACCACAGTCACAAGCGCACGGATACCCGATGACGGTGCACTGGCGGAGACCCTACGGGCGCCAGAGACGAGAGACATCCTCAAACGTGCCGCCCAGACATGCCAAACCGATCGGTTTGCCCGAGGTCGTCACCAGTCTCTGCAAGACGACTCAACTCTGAGCCTAGCGACCATGAAGACAGCGACACATATTTCTACACTTGCCATCCCCCCGCCGCAGTGCCAACAACGGCCCCGTATGAACACGAGAATGAGCGTGAGACGCGCAGCCTCCAGCGTGGGTCTGGCCATGATTGTCGGGATGGTCATCACCGGTTGCAGTGGCGACGACGATGACTCGACGGACACAGCATCGACACCCACGACCAGCGCGGCCGATACCGGGGCCGACACGACCAGCGGCCCCACCCCCACGAGTGAGACCGACCCAAGCGCAGGCTCGAGCACGGGGTCTGCGGCCGACTGCTCTGATGCAACCGACGCGGACGCGTGCAGCAGCGCCGCAAACCTGGCTGAGGGCGGTGGGTGCACCTGGATGGCCATCCACGACTTGGCAATTGACGATGCTGGCGTCTGCGAGTTCACCGACAGTGGCACGGGAGCGTGCGTCGGCACCATCGGTCTCGACGACGGCTGCAACGGCCCTTCGGGTTGCGAAGGGACTATCGAGGCGTACTTCCGCGCCGACGGGGACGGCTGGCAGATGGCGGCAGGGACTGCATGCCGCGGCATCAGCGGGTTCATGACCTGCGAAGACGACACGGCCGCGCCATGCACCTGCGCGTGCGACATTCCTGACGCGTAGCCTTCGGGCCTGCCACGCAATGGCAGCCCCATGACTCCGCGGGGCGTGCACACGCTGGCTGTGCACCCACCCCTTGGGTTTTCTGGGCTGATGGTCACTGGGGCGCATACGGGAGTACCGTGCTGAGCATGCCTCTCGAGCGCCCGCTGATCGTCCTCGCGCTGCTGCTTGCGGCATGCACCGCGTCGGCGCCAAGCGGTGAGGTGCCCGCGCCCGCACCGAGCCCAGCGACACCGCCCGAACCACCGACACCGCCCGAACCACCGAAGCCGCCCGAGCCACCGAAGCCCCCCGAGCCACCGAAGCCCCCCGAGCCACCGAAGCCCCCCGAGCCACCGAAGCCCCCCGCTGCCGAGGACAAAGCCATGCAGACCTTCGAGGCAACCGTCGAGATCGATGCCAAGCCGGGCGGCAAGAAGTTCCAGGGCGTGTGGCTGGTGACGAAGGATGGGCAGCGGCAGGTCATCTCGTATCGCCCCCATGGATGGTGGCGAGCCTTCGAGGGTCGCCGCGTAGAAGCGACGGGCGAGCCGTACGCTCCCCGAGGCCAGGCGATTGCCGCGCAGCACTTTCGCGTCGACAAGCTGCGCATCGTGACACCAACCCCCGAGGATTCGTTGGTGTCGGTGTCTGGCGAACTCGAGCTACACGGCGCGTTCAAGACGCACACGTGGCCAGCGGGGACCAAGCTCGAGGGCGAGACCATGACCGTCTTCGCGGCGGACGACGGCACGCGCTACTGGCTGCACCATCTGCCTTCGCCCGCTCCCCCATTGGACAGTCGCGTCACCGTCCGGGCCCACCAGGTCGAGCCCTCACCGTTTGCCGCCCGTGCGGGTGGGCGTTACCTCTGGGTCGCCGCCGCAACCCCGGACGGCTAGCCAGTCGGCCGCGAGTGGAGCCGGCGTCGACCGCACTCGATGCGGTTCCGAATGTCACACTGTCGGGCGACCGCACCGTGCGTTTGCCATGCTGTCCGAACTTGGCCCTTGTCACCCCTGCAAGGACTCGCTGGCACGCGGGTTGCTTTGTCGGGCGAGGTGCCCTCGCTCAACACGCTTGCCGGAGTACTCCTCGGGACTGCCATCGGTGACGCCCTTGGCCTCCCTCACGAAGGACTGCACCCCAGGCGAATCGCTCAACGACTGGCGCGCAGCCCCCTGTGCCACCAGATGTTCTTGGGTCGCGGCATGGTCAGCGACGACACCGAACACACAAGCATGGTTGCACGCGCGCTTGCGGAGTCGGGCGGCGACGTGGAGCAGTTTACCGACTCGCTCGCGCGCCAACTCAAGCGATGGGTCGTCGCCCTACCCCCAGGCGTCGGACTGGCCACGATGCGCGGAGCGTTTCGCCTGCTCGTGGGCGTGAGCCCCAAACACAGCGGGGTGCACTCAGCGGGAAACGGCCCCGCGATGCGGTCCGCGCTGTTGGGCGTGTGTGCAACCGACGACGGCCATCTTGTGGACCTCGTCCGCGCCTCGACGCAAATCACCCATACCGACGCGCGTGCCCGGGACGGGGCGGTACTCGTCGCACGACTCGCCCGTCAGCTGGCCACGGCCTCGCTCGACCCGGGCGTCATCGACGGCATCGGCGACATGGAGTTCCGCGAGCGCGTACGCGACGCCTGGCAGGGTGAGTTCCTGACGCCTGCAGACTATGGCGCTGCCGCGGGGTACCAACGCGGCGTCTCCGGGTTCATCGTGCATACCGTCCCCGCGGCCGTGTACTGCACGCTCCGTACAGGCGAGGACGCCCGCTTCGCCCTCGAGTCCGCCATTCGTCTGGGCGGCGACACCGACACCACCGCGGCGATCGTCGGAGCACTCGTCGGCGCCCGAGACGGCGCTGCCGGACTCCCGCAGGACTGGCTGCGAGGCGTTCGAGATTGGCCCGTGTCGACCGCCAACCTTCGGGCGCTCGCGGACTCCCTGGCCCACGGTGGCGGGGTACCGCCGCAGCGTTGGATCGCGGCAGCCCCCCGTAACCTGGGACTCCTGGTCGTGATCTTCGGGCACATCGCCCTCCGCCTGCTCGGGCGATAGGCAGGCCTCAATGTGGCGACCGGCGCGCCAACCCGGCCGTCCCCACGATTAAGGAGAATTAATCGGCCGACCGCGCCGCGGTCGTGCAGGCTCCGGGCAATGTCGCGCGTCCACCCCTGCACCCCCCTTGTCACCATGTGCTGCGCGCTGGCGTGCGGACCCAGTGCCCCGGAAGTGGGCGACGGCACCGCGACCGACGACTCCGCATCCGAGGGAGGCGAGACCAGCGACGGGGGCGTGAGCGCCTCGGGGGCGCTGGACGAAACGGGCATATCGCACAGTTGCGGCGACGGCCAACTGGACGAGAGCGAAGACTGTGACGACGGAAACCAGCTTGACGCGGACGGATGCAACGCGGACTGCCGCGTGTCCGGGTCCATCGAGTGGGCGACAACGCCTATCGGCTCGGCGGGTGTCGCGGTCGTGGCCGGCCCGGAGCCTGGGGTGACCATCGCGACGGTGACGAGCGGCCCAGCCGTCGTGCTCACACACTACGCACCCCAGGGCGCCACAACGTGGTCCACAACGTCGCCGCCGGATATGGTCCTCGACGCGCTCACAACAGCCGGCGACGGACTGGCGTGGGCGCTGCGGAGCGTCAACGGCCCCACCCAGCACTTGCTGCAGGGCCTCGACGGCAACGGCTCGGTGACCTGGACCGAACCCGGTGTGCCGGGGTTCGGGGCCGCTGAACTCCGTGTCGATGCGGTGGCTGGCCTCCCCAACGGCGATGCGGTGTTCGGCGGCCTCCTCGTGGGCATCGCGCTTCCCTGGCAGATTCAGATCGACGCCGCGGGGTCGACCATCGCGTCGCTGACCCTTCCCGAAGCCGAGTCTCTCCGTGGCCTCGCCCCGTACGAACAGGGCGCGCTCTCCCTGACCTCGCTGCCGACCCGCGCGTCGTTCCGCTCTGCGGCGGACGCCCAACTCATCGAGCACTCGGTCGGCCTGCCCAGTGCTGCGGGCGCCCCCTTTGCGATGCCCCGCGGCACGTTCGCCTACCTGGGAGATGACGGTTCGACGATTGTTCGACTCGACGTCGGCGGCCCCCTGGAGACTATCGAGGTCCCCAGCGCGGCGGGTGAAGTCGCCGTGCTGGCGACAGGGACCCCGACGGGACACTTGGTCACGGTCGCGCAAGACGGTGTCACCGCAACGGTGACCAAATGGACGGTCGAGGGCACCGTGCTGTGGTCCACCCCTGTCACGGCTTGGACGACGTCGGTCGTTTCCGACCCCCAGGGGAGCATCTACGTGATCGGCACGGTCGACGGAGACGACGATATCGAGCCAGTACTGGTCAAGCTCCGCCCCTAGGCGGCACAGACATCGCATGGCCGACCCCCTGCGGGCAGGTGGGCATTCGCTGGTATCCTCGCGCTTCGGTGAGCGCATCGTCGGGCAGTTCGATCGAGGCCACGCTGCTGGGAACAGCGACGGGAGAGCGAGTGCTCCGATCGACGCGCGAGCTGTCGGCGGGCGACAAACTCGGACGATACGTCATCGTCGGGCGCGTGGGTGCGGGCGCGATGGGGGTTGTCTACGCCGCATTCGACCCGCAGCTGGACCGCAAGATTGCGCTCAAGGTGGTGCCCAAGGCGGCTGTTGCCGACGCGCGGGGGCTGCTCGAGGCGCAGGCGCTGGCCAAGCTGGCCCACCCCAACGTCGTGGCAATTTATGATGTGGGCGAGCGCGACGCCCTCTTGTGGATCGCGATGGAATTCGTCGAGGGCCCGACGCTCGACGCATGGCTGGACGAACGACCCCGCTCAGTGACCGAGATCCTCGACGTGTTCGAGGCGGCGATCACAGGCTTGGCCGCCGCCCACGCCGCAGGACTGACCCACTGCGATCTCAAACCGTCCAACCTGATGGTCGGCAAGGACGCCCGCGTGCGCGTGATGGACTTTGGGCTCGCGCGCGCCGAACGAGCCCCCGGCACGGCCGAGTCCAGCCCCCCGGACGGCGCGGCAGGGCCATCGCGCCGCAACGGTATGACGGGCGGCGGCGGGGCCATCGGGACTCCCGCGTACATGCCTGCAGAGCAGCATGAGGGACAGTCTTTGGACGGCCGCGCGGACCAGTTCTCGCTTTGCGTGACGTTGTGGGAAGCCCTGTATCGCGAGCGCCCATTTGCCGGTTCCACCGTCCCGGAGATCACCGCGGCGATCATGGACGGGGTCATTCGGACCCCCTCCGCCGCCGCCACGGTGCCGGCCTGGCTACGTCGGGTCTGCGAGCGCGGACTGGCCAAGGATCCCGCCGCGCGATGGCCTTCGGTGATCGCGCTCGGTGATGCACTCGCACGCGGGCGCCGAACCCTTCGACGGCGACTCGTCGGTGCCAGCGTGATCTCCGTTCCCGTGATCGCCGGACTTGCGTGGGCCGGGCACTCGATCCACGAAGACCGCTTGCGGCTGGCGTGCAGTGAGCAGGGCGAGGCGATCCGGCAGGTGTGGAACGCACAGCAGCGGGCCGCGCTCGTCGCCTCGATCTCCGCGGTCGACCGCAGCTACGCGGCAAGCACCGCGGCACGCACGGCCGACTGGCTCGATACCTGGGCAGATGCATGGTCGGAGGCACGCCGCGACGTCTGCGTGGCCCAGCGCATCGAGGCCCCCAGCAATGTCGTGTTGCCTGGGCGCGCGATGCAGTGCTTGGACGAGCGGCGGGTTGTGTTCGAAGCCACCGTCGGCGAGTTGCTGGAGGGGGGCGAGGTGACCGCGTTGCGCGGCGTCGGCACTGCCGCCGCACTGCCGAAGGTGAATGCTTGTCGCGACCCCGCCTACCTCCGCCAGCTGCCCGCGTTTGCCGGGGACGCCCTCGACGACGCACGACAGATCCGCGCCACATTACTCGCGGCTCGCGGTGCGTTTCGGCGGGGGCAGTACCCCGACGCGGTCCAGGCCGCCGAGCAGGCGCTCGCCGCCGCTCGCACGGCGGACCTGGACGCGCTGGTGGCGGAGGCAAGCTACGTGCTTGGCGCAATCTTGCCCCGCACGGGTGACGCAGACCGCGCTCGCACACTTCTTCGGGCGGCCTACGTCGAGGGCACCCGAGCGGGCGCACTCGAAGTCGCGACGCTCGCCGCGACCAACCTGCTGGCACTGCCCGGCACGGGTACCGCCGAAGCGACGGCGTGGGCGGACGCGGCCCGCACCGCTCTGCACGGGTGGGACGCCGACGGGCAAAGCACCGTTGCCGCGGGACTCCTGGGGAACATCGGAAACCTCCACCTTCGGCGGGGTGACGTCGATGCCGCGGAAGCAGCGCTCCTCGAATCGCTCGAGATCTCCGAGCACGAGCTCGGTGCAGGCCACCCTCGCAGTCTCGCGGTGCGCATGAGCGTCGGCCGTGTGGCGCTACAACGCGACGACGTGGACGCCGCGCTCACGCACCATACGGCCGCGGCGCAGGGCTTTGTGGAGACGCTCGGTGAGGCGCACCCCAACACGGGTGTCGCCCTGTCCGCGATGTCGAACACCCTCGTGCAGGCCCGACGACTCGACGAAGCGCTCGAGACGGCTCGCCGCGCGGTCGCGGTATGGGAGGTCGGCGACGGCACATCGCTGGACCCTCTCCACGCGGGCGCGCTGGAAGGACTGGCCAAGGCCCTCATGGCCAAGCAACAATTCGCCGATGCGCTGCCAGCCAACCGCGCGGCGCAGGCTATCTACGAGCAGACCGGCCCCGACGAGGCGGTCACTCGCACGCGAGAGCGGAGTGCAACGATCTCTGGGCAGCTTGCGGCCGCGCGCGCAGCACCGCCGCGATAGCGCAGCGCAGGTGCACCCAACCCAAACGTTCACTCGAATGCGCCACCGAGTCCCCCGCCAAATCTGAGACAATGACGCTGTGATCCAGCGTGTTCTTTGTGGTCTGGCGCTATCGTGTTTGGCGTGCGGCCCCTCGACCTCGGTCGACAATACGGCAATGCGCACCACGGGTAGCGTCGAAGATACGGGACCCCTTCCGGGAACGTCCGCCGCCTCATTGTCCACGACATTCGGAGCGGAAAGCGGCGGTTCAGCGGAAGCACCTGAGGATGACGGCGCCCCGGACGATGCTCCTGATACCGACGGCGCCCCTGATACCGACGACGATTCGGATTCTGGCAGCGGGTTCTTCGGCGGAAACGACCTCGCCCCCATGGGGTGCGACGTCTTCGCCCAAGATTGCCCGGCCGGGGAAAAGTGCGCCGCGTATGGGGACGACGGCGGCACGTGGAATTCCGTCCGCTGCGTCCCCATCGCCGCCCAACCCAATCAACCGGGCGATGCTTGCGTCGTCCAGGGTGAGTTCGCGAGCGGCTTGGACGACTGCGACCTCGGCTCCATGTGCTTCCAGCTAGACGAGAGAAACCAGGGCACCTGTGTCGCCCTGTGCACGGGCACACCCATGGATCCGAGCTGCGGGGTCGGAATGACCTGCTCGGTCTCCAACGGCGGTGCTCTCAACTTGTGTCTCACGCAATGCAACCCGGCCCTCGATGAGTGTCCAGCCGGGCAAGGTTGTCTCCCCATCGATTCAGACTTCGTCTGCGTCGCGGTGGGTGCGACGGCCGGCTACGGCGAATCGTGCGGGCGGTCGACCTGCGGGCCCGGCCTCTTTTGCAGCACCCAGCCTCATTGCCCGGTGGGCGAGGACTGCTGCAGCGCCTACTGCGACACGACAGACCCAGAGCCCAATCCCGCGTGTCCAGACGCGGCGATGGGGCAGATGTGCGAGCCCGTCTTCCAGGCGGGCGAGGCACCCGAGGGATTGGAAAACCTCGGTGCCTGCCTCACCCCGTAGTGCGGCCAAGCCGATCTCCCGCGCACATCGGCGCAGCGCGCTGCACCTGATACGCTCCCGCCTCGGACCGATAGCCCTTGGACATCGCGATCAAGCTCACCACCGATTTCATCAAGCTGGACGCGCTGCTCAAAGTGGCTGGCGTTGCCGACTCCGGAGGGCACGCCAAGCGCCTTATTCAGGAGGGCGGCGTGCGGGTGAACGGTGAAGTCGCCACCCAACGCGGCAAGAAACTGCGGGCCGGCGACGCGATGGTGGTCGTCGCCGAGCCGTCCAAACGCTTCGTCCTTGAGTGAGGCCGCCGAGCCGCGCCCGCGCCTCGAGGTCCGCGGTTAGCCCGTCGTCACGAGTTCCATCTTGCGTCGCTGCGGCGCGGTGCTACGTTCGCGCCCGGTCGATCCGATGGCTTAGTTCTCCCAGTCCACGAAAGCTGCAGCGCACCGCGTTGCTCTTTTGCATGCGCGCCGCAACGACGGCCGCCGCAGCCGTGCACCACGGAGAACAAGACGATGCCCTACGAACCGATGCTGGCGGCGCGAACTCGCGCTCGCAATCACGCCCGCACGCCGATGCGAGTCGGCCTGATCTCAGATATCCACGCCGACGCAACTGCCCTCGCCCTGGCCCTGGACGTGCTCTTCGACGCGGGTGTCGACCGCATCGTATGCCTCGGCGATGTTGTGCAGAAGGGTCCGGACGGCGATGCCGTCATCGAAACCCTGCGCGCGCAGCTGATCCCAAGCGTGGCGGGGAATCACGACGACGCCGAGTTGGCACTGGGGGTGCTGTCGCAGTCCAGCCTGGAGTGGTTGGCGGGCCTCCCCGATTGTCGCGACTTCGTCTGGTGCGGCAAGTCCGTCACGCTTGCCCACGAGAGCCCATTGCGGCAGGGACGTGTGCTGCCCGGCGAGGTCCCCAAGCGGCTCAAGAGGTACCTGCGTCGGCACACTATGGACGTGCTCATTCTCGGCCATACCCACATCCCGATGCGCACGCGCTACCGTGATCTGTGGATCTTCAATCCGGGCTCCGTCTCGCGCGGCCGCGGCGGTTTTCCACGCACGTGTGCGGTGCTCGAGCTTCCCTCGCTGGACTTCACCGTGCTCGACATTCAGCGTGGGAGGAGCGTCGCGCTCGATCGGTAGCCGCTGCCTCCGCTACGCCTCGGGCGCGGACACCGACTCCGACGGGATGGGAGACCCGTCGTTCCGCAGCACCAACGGCAGCCAGACCTCGAACTCGGATCCGCTGCCCTCGTCGCTGCGCACGGTGATCTCGCCCCCGAGCATCTCGCAGAACTGCCGCGTGATCGCCAGGCCAAGACCGGTCCCGCCAAATCGGCGCGTGGTGGTGCCGTCTGCCTGCGAGAACTCGCCGAAGATATGCTCGAGCTTGTCGGCCGGGATTCCGATCCCTGTGTCGCGCACCTCGAAGCGGACCCCCTCTTCGTTGGGGCGATCGTCGGACACGACGCGTAGTGCGATCGTCCCGTGCTCGGTGAACTTGCAAGCGTTCGACAGCAAGTTGAAGAGAATCTGGCGCACCTTGGTGGGGTCCGTGCACAACGGACGGATCCCAGCATCGAGCTCGTGCGTCAGTGCGTTGTCGCGCGCTGCGGCAAGCGGTTCGACCGTGTTCAAGACATCGACGACCACGTCACCGAGCGAAAACTCGATGCGCTCGCACTCCATCTGCCGCGCTTCTATCTTGGCCAAGTCGAGGATGTCGTTGATCAGCGCCAGCAGGTGCCGACCCGCCCCCATGATCCGCCCCGCTTCGTCCGCGAGGCCCGCGTTTTGTTCTTCGACCGCATCCTCCTGGATCATCTCGCTGTAGCCGATGATCGCGTTGAGCGGCGTGCGGAGCTCGTGGCTCATGTTGGCCAAGAACATGCTCTTGGTCTTGCTGGCTTCTTGCGCCGCGTCCCGTGCCTCGGCCAGCTGCGCGTGGGCGACGCGCAGCGTTTCGTTGCGCGCCTCGAGGTCGCGGAGAACCTGCTCCCGCACATCTCGATTTCGTCGCACGCTCCATGCGTAGAACGTCGCGATCAGAACGGTGACAGCCGCGAACACGGCCGAGTTGAGCAGCTCGAAGCTGCGCTGCGTCGCTTCGGAGACAAGGACGGTAGCGGACGTCCGAGCCAAGGTGTCGACCAGCCCCAGATACGTCAGCGAGAACGCAGCGGCGTACACGAGGCGGAACCACAACGGCACGTACGTGAACAACAGCCCAAGCTCGAGCGCGAGCAGAACGTGCAGCTGGAAGCCGCAAGCGCCGCCCAGTGCGACCGCGGTGAACCACGCGTGCACAGCCATGCCGGTCGACGCCATCGTCATGCCCGTAAAGACATGGCCCCGCAGCACGGCGACAAGGGCGACGACAAACACACCGATCGCCACACCGTTGGCCGCCGCGAGACGGGTTGCCCCGATCTCAACAAAGAGCGGCGTGTAGACGACATACGCGAACAAGCCGCACAGGCACGCGTAGAGCGTGACGGCGAACAGCTCTCGCCGTTCCGCGGGCAGATCCTGGCCCGGGCGCATCAGCCAGCCGTGCGTGGCGCGCAGTCGGGAGCTGCGGTCCGATCCCGCGCTACCGTCGGCGCCCGCGGACTGCTCGGTCACAGGGCGAGTCTATCAGGATCTCCGGTCGGTCCCTCGCTCCATCAGGAGCGCTTGAACGAGATGGTGATCGCGCTGGGGCTGCCCCCGGAGGTTGAGGCGTCGAGCGAGTCTAGGCGGACAAGCCAGCCGGGAATGCGCTCCTCGATGTAGGCCTCGGAGGAATCGTCCCAGCGCTGCCCCGCAAGCTCGCGCCAGCCTGAGTTCACCTTCGACGACTCGATTCGCCAATCGACCTTCGCGGAGCGTGTCGGAGACTCGTCGTCGTGGACCAACACGCTCACGCCGACCAGCGGTGCCCGGATCTTGTGAAACGCATCGACCATCTGAGCGGTGAGCGGAGTCCCCGGGACTGGCACCGTGCTGTCATCGGTCAGGCTGACCGTCGCAATCGCGTTGGTGGCGGTTTCGGGAGGGGTGGGATCCACGGGGTTCGACGATGGCTGGGTTGCCGCGGGGCTCGGCGTATCCGAGGACGGCTTGGCAACGGAGGGTGCGGGCGGCTCGGCGACAGGAGCTGGCGGCGGCGGCTCGGCAAGCGGCGATGGCGCGCAGCCGAGCGCGCCCATCAAGACCGTGAGGAGCGGACCGAGGCGAACGGTTAGGGAAGCTTCGATCGGCATGCACCCCATGGTGAGGGACGCGCCGCAGCGCCGCAACGACCGCGACGAGACACGCCCTTTTGCAAGCCGCGCTAGGCCCCGCCTGCGTCACCAAACGCGGACTCGAGGTCGGCCGCTGCTTCCGCCGCCAGGCTACGGTGCAACCGCACCAGCCCACGGGTGTGGTCGGACGTCGCGAAAAACGACTCGGCGCCCTCATCATCGATGCCCCGCTGGATCTGGATGGTGACCGGCTTGCGTTGCTCGGCGGTGTCCAGCTTCATCGAGAACACCGTCACCAAGTCCGGCGGGGTCTCATCATCGGCCACGTACTCCGACGCGGAGAGCGTCAGCGCCTTGCCCAGCCAAGCGTCGGCCGAGGCGTCCGCAGACGTCTCGCCGTCGCGCGCCCAAAAGCGGGCATCGGCGTCGTCCGGGTTCTTTTGGGCAAAGGCCACCGTCCGGCTCCCATCGTTGACCGCGACCGAACGGATGTCTTTGATCGCGCCCGGGTACAACGTGCGGTCCAAGAGCGTGCGCTTGGCGGCTTTGAGCGGCGCGAGGAGCTTGGCGTCCAGGAGGTACAGCTTGCCGTCGCCCGGATCGCGTACGTACACGTTGACGCCACCAAAGGCATTGCCGCCGAGCTCATACGTCTTGGGCTCTCGCCCCTCGCGAGAGATCGTCAGGGTGGCCTCCGGGGGGTCCAGTCCCAGCTCACCGAGCTGATCGTCGGTGACGCCATCCAGGCGACGCTTGGCCACAAACGGGGCCATGGCCTCGATGAGCTTGTCGCCCGCTTTGCCCACCTTGAACGCAGACGGCGTGGTGTCGGGCGCAGGGTTCGCGTGCGGGTCGGCGGGCGTGGGCGCAGGTTCCTCGGCCCCCTTCGGCGTGACCTCTGCCCAGCCATAGCGGCCCAGGTCGTCGGTCTTCATCGTGACCACGACGTCGAGCTTGTCGGAGTCGTAGACGATCGACTCCAGCTTGTCGGGCTTGCCGTCCAGGATGATGACCGCCTCGTCGGGGTCGAGCTCGCCCTCGTGGGTCCAGGTCGTGTACGCCCAGACCAACGAAGCGGTCAGCAGCAGCGCATAGACGATGACGCTACGGTTCATTGGCCTTTCTCCTTGTCGCCACTGGGCTCGTCGGCTTCATCCGCCGCTTCGGCTTCATCCGCCGCTTCGGCTTCATCCGCCGCTTCCGCTTCGTCGGGTTTGTCGGGCTCGCTGGCCTCGTCGTCCCCGCTGGCTTTGTCGCTCGCAGGCGCCGCCGCGCGGTTGTCTGTGGAGCGTGCCTTGGACGAGGCACGCTCAGCCGAGACGATCCGAGGCTTGCGGCGAATCCGGACGCGCACCGCCCCCAAGCCGAGAACCAGCAAGGGTACGCCGAGCACCGTGCCGTAAAACCAGCTCGTCTGGCCCTCTTTGGTGTGCTCGATCTTGACGTCTTCTTCCGTCTCGGTGGTGCCCGTCAGGTCCTCGGCGCCGATCAGCCAGTTGACGCTCTCCACGACAAACTGCTGATTGGCCAGGAAGCGCAGAAGCCAGCGGTCGACGAGCGACAGCGGCGAGCTGAGCACGATGACTCGATACCGAGCGCCCTCTTCACCCCCCGTGATGGCCGCCACGATATTGCGCACCTCTTTGGTCTCGCCCTTGTCGGCGGAGAACTCCGCGTCCAAGTCCAAGTCGGCCCACGACATCGACAGCGACCGAATCGTGAAGGTCAGGTCGGTCTCGCGCCCCTCGAGTTCCTCGATATGGCCCGCCTCTGGGGACACAAAGATGTCACGGCGCCCCATGTTGGCCAGCTCGCGGCTGGACGGGTGCGAAGTGAACGAGTTGGAGACCGTGTTGAACCGATCACTCTTGCTGTGCGAGTCCGGGACGATGTTTCGCTCTGCGCTCAGGATTCCGTTGCCGCGGCGAACCCCCATCTCTTCGAGCAAGCCGTCGAGCGGGTCGGCGATCGGTGGCTGCCCCTTGAGCTCAAGCTTGGGCGGC
>Ga0316189_10000424_pt1 | contig 42069 bp, 48 predicted proteins | sample LowCovwburrow_MG_FD_204930 | JGI IMG/M metagenome (GOLD analysis project Ga0316189, IMG submission 204930) | Coastal sediment microbial communities from Maine, United States - Lowes Cove worm burrow | ecosystem: Environmental > Aquatic > Marine > Coastal > Sediment | place: USA: Maine... | reverse complement strand
ACCAGGAAGGTCGTAACGACCAGATCGTGGAAGACGGCGACTCTTTGGACGTCTGTGACGACCCGGAGTGCCAATGCAACCAATAATCCAGATGCCCAGCACTTTGATCTCCACACGCCACAGTCCTATGACTGCGACGGACGTGGAGACCACGGGGTTCACTGCTGGCTTTCATGAGATCATCGAAGTGGCTTTCGTCGTTCTAGACTCTGATCTAGAGCCGACCGACAACTACTTCTATTCTCGCATTCGTCCAGAGCGGCCCCAGAACTGTGACCCCAAGGCCATGAGAATCCACGGGATCACGTTGGATGAATTGAACAGATGGCCGGTGGCCTCTGTCGTTCTGGACATGTTTAACAAATGGTTCGACGACCTGAAGCTCCCTTTGAACAAGAAGCTCACGCCGTTGGCACAGAACTGGTCGATGGAGAACAAGTTCTATGACGCATGGATGGGTGAGACGCTGATGAGTAAATACTTCAGCCTCCCACGAGACACTTTGCGAGTCGCGGCGTTTATGAACGACCGTGCTTGTGTTCAGTGTGAAGAGTTCCCTTTCCCCGAGAGTTGCCAACTCGGAGAAATCTGCAGACGACTTGGCATTGATTACGAAGACGCACATAACGCTCTGGCCGATTCACTGGTCACAGCCAAGGTGTACAAAGAACTATTGAGGAGAGGTTGATGTCCAATCTTAACAGTGAGCAGGTAAAGGAAATGCTTGACGATTACGAGAAGGAGTTCGTTCAACAAGAAGGTCGCGTGAAGACCGAGACGGAGATGAACCGCGAGGAAGATCGGGCGGAGAACATCCTGGGCAACCTAGCCTGTGGTTTTCTCAGCACCTTGCTCGATGAGGGGACCGACTTCGAGGACGTGACTTGCCTAGAAGGTAGCGAGGTCAACGGAACTACCCTGGCACTGCACGAGGAGACCTTCACGATGTTGGACTCCCAGCACCCAGGAGATCTCACGCTGATCTTCGATCAGTTCTTCATCCCGGCTCTCGAACAGCTTGCGGAGAAGATCGATGGTGACGGACAGCTGGTCGTTCGGCCATACCAAGACCAGGACGTGATTGACTTTGTCACCCACGGAATCTTGAGTGCGACTGTCAAGTCTGCCGGTCTCGCGGTGACTATCAATCAGTCGTACACTAAAGCTGTTGGTGGCAAAGAAGGTTTCACGACCATCAAGATCCAGTTCTTGTCAGGACGAGTGCAATGAGCAACATTTTACTACCGGGGCAACCAGACCCCAACGACCCTATGGTCCAAGCAGCAGCACGGGCCAACCAACAGCAAGCCGAGTTGAACCATCTGATCAAGGGATTCCAAGATCAGATGTTCGTCTCGGTGTTCACACAGCTGGCCGTTGGCCACTTTGCGACAGGCGAAACCTTGAACCTTGAGACTGGGCGAGCCCTTGCCAATGAAGCCGCGAGTATGGCTCAGACCGTTGTTAACGGTTATGCCGGTTTCATGTTCGAAAAAATGGGACTTGCCAAGATGGAGAAGGTTGACCCAGAGTGATTCGTGGTGTATGATTAAGGAGTAAGACACTCGGTGGGCTGGCCGTCAACCGAAACACAGGAGTAGTGTCCTGGAGATCGTGATAGAGCGGGTTCGATTCCCATAGCCATGGTGGCGTTCTATCAGACGGCTGGCTCATCGTTACTTTGGAAAGACCCTATGAAACTCATACGAAAGACATCACAGGCAGAAGAGTTGATTCCCGACTGGGAAGACATGGAGGCAGGCCAACTCTTTGTATGTACGCAAGGGTTCACCCACATGGTGGTGGGCGGCCCTGACATGGACGGCGACAAACAATTGGTTCATTGGTGCCAGTCACTGGGTCCACAACTTTGCGATCCAGAGGAGTCGGTGTTCGTCGAACGCTTACTACAACTTGAAGACTTGGAGTTCATGAATTGATGAAGTACACAACATTTGGCAACGATATTGACGAAGGGTCGCACGATCAGATTGCGGCGGCCTGTGACCTTCCTATTGCGAGAGCCGGAGCTTTGATGCCCGATGCTCACTTGGGATACGGTCTTCCCATTGGTGGCGTGCTCGCAACAGAGAACGCAGTCATCCCGTACGGAGTGGGCGTCGATATCGCTTGCCGAATGCGTTTGACTTTGGTCGCCACAGACTCAGCTGACGTCGAGTCCTGGTTGGAGGTTCCCGGCCTTCAGTCTGTCTCGCTCGCGAACGCCCTGCGTGAGGGAACTCGCTTTGGGATCGGCTGCAACTGGGCCGGCGAAGAGCACGACCACGAAGTGCTGGAGTCCCCCGTTTGGGGGATGACTGATCACCTGAAGGAGTTGAAGGACACCGCTTGGCGGCAGCTTGGAACCTCGGGATCGGGAAACCACTTCGTTGAGTGGGGCGTCGTACACGCCTCTCAGGAGCTTGCTGAGGCGTTCGGGATCACAGTGGGGAAATATATCGCCCTTTTGTCCCATAGCGGCTCACGCGGTCCTGGGGCCAAGACGTGCAACAAGTACACGAAGCACGCCAAGTGGCAGAACCCAGCCGGAGAATTGAGCTGGCTGGACATGGACACCGACCTCGGTCGCGAGTATTGGGCGGCAATGCAGCTCATGGGCGAGTTCGCGGCGGCAAACCACGAGTGCATCCACAAGAAGGTTCTCAAGCTCGCGGGCTTGGAATCGTGCGGAGTGATCGAAAACCACCACAACTTCGCCTGGAAGGAAGATGGTCTGATCGTGCATAGAAAAGGGGCAACGCCTGCTCAAAAAGGAGTCTCGGGAATCATCCCTGGCTCGATGGCGAGCCCAGCCTACATCGTTGTAGGAAAAGGCAACGAGGCTTCTCTCAATTCAGCGTCTCACGGTGCTGGCCGCCGGATGTCGCGTAAGCAGTGCAAGAAGACGTTGGATTGGGACGAAGCCCGTGCCGATTTGAACGAGAAGGGCATCTGGTTGTTGGATGCCGGTTTGGATGAGATGATGGGAGCGTACAAGAACATTGACGCTGTCATGTCTCATCAGAGAGATTTGGTGGATACCATCGGAGAGTTCCACCCTAAGATTGTACTCATGTGCGGCGACGGGTCGCGACCGGAAGACTAATGAGCGGCGTCAAAGAAATCAACTGGCAGCTCCAAGTGGACATGACGCGGGACGAAGCCGAAGCTATGGCTCATCTCGCGAAGTTCTCCGGCAACATCAAGATGATGATGAAGGAAGACTTCCCTCGTGATTACGCGGACATCGATTGGACACTGGTCGAGCGAACGCTATCGAAATACTCGCGAGCCAAGTATCAGGACGACAAGTTCAAGAAGGCTCTACTTGAAACCTTGAAGAAACTGGAAGACGATGCTTGAGACCTCGCCTGATGTCACGATCCAATTGTTACAGGCCATCGCGAGCCTACTCCTGTTCATCTTAATGGTGCTTTGCGGCATCGCAATAAACCAATGAAAATCCAAGCCTTTATCGCCGCCTCGATCATGGTTGCTATGATCGGTCTAGCCACGTTGACCGACATGGCCAAGCGACACGAGGTCGAAGACTCATTTCAGCGAGGGTCCTCCAGCGGCAAAGCCAGAGCCACACAGGGCTTCCATGCTGAAGAGATGAAGCTTATTGAAACCATCCAAGCGAACGAGCGTGAGATCGCTACCCTGAAAGCTCAGAGGGATTACTACCGAGACTGGGCCATGAAAGAAGCCGAATGAAGTTCCTGAAAGTACAAATCGAAGCCTGGAAGAAACCTGTGTCCGCAAATCCGTACGAGGATGATGACGACGACACGCCCATCACTGAGATCAACACCGAGGATCTGGTGTCCGTCATCTCGGACGGGGCAATCAACCCTGACGACATCCAATTCCTCATGGCAGCCCCGCGAGACAATCGAACCTTCTGTACTATGAAGAACGAAAGCAGCCCCATTACGCTCGTGGGTTGCTTGAACGAACTCTGTGTGAGACTTGAAGAACTCTGAAGAAACTGCTTGACTTATGCCCTAAGTGTGGTATAGTTGAAGTAAACAAACACCCCTACTAAGGAACTTTCTATGAAAGTCAACGGACTCAAGACAGCCGTCAAGGCTGGAGACATCACGCCCCAAGAGGCATTGGATCAAATCGAGGCGTGGAACGCCGACACGCCGGAACTCATTCCTCACCGAACGGTGAAGTGGCTGAAGAACCGGCTCAAGAGTTAGTCGCCGCCGGCTTGCACGTTGATCTCTAGCCCAGCTAGATTCAGCGGACGAGCTTCAGAGAAGTCGGTCAGTTTAACCTGCTCGACTTCTACACCGTATTCCTCAAGGGCCTCTTGAGCGGCCTCAGTCATGGCGTGGATGTTTCCTTCTACGTCACTCATGAGTTCCTCAAGAGTCCAACCGGTGATGAGATCAAAGATGCAAGACTGGGCGATGTCGGAAACGGTGTCGTCAATGTCGAAGTTCTTCTCACCACAAGCAGCAATGATATCGCTGATACTGTAGACGACGATCCCTCGGGCCATTACTTTCCGAAGGTCACTGGTCATCAGTGTTTGCGACGGAAGCTTGAGTGTCTGTCTCGCGACAGGATACTGGGCCACGTCACTGACCATCGGCCAGTACCAGTGGACATCCGGTTCCAAGCGGACAGGCTCAAGGCCAAACTTCCACTTAATTCCTTCATGAGTCGCAATCACGATGACTCTGTGAGGGAAGAACCCTAGAATCACTTCAGCAATTGTGTTCAACCATTCAAACATAAAAGGATCTCCTGTGGATTTTGTAATTGAAATTTGTTCGGCCATCAACCCTGACTACGCCTTAGCTGCGTGCTGTTTGATGCTGCTCGTGTACTGTGTTACTCTGTCGTTGCGTATCAGCAAGATGTCAACGGTTTCTGGCGTTGCCGGCGTCATCAACAAAGAACTTGAGCGGACACGGTTCAAAGCTGTCGGACCTACTTCTGGCCGCCTCAGCGGACGATCTTCAAACCCTTACGACGCGGGAGCAAACAGACGATGAACAACTTCAACAAATACCAACACGTAGAGCGTTGGGGCAACAGCGAGGTGCGGGACATTGAGTATGGCGAGTGCCATATCTTTCCAAAGCTAGACGGCACCAATGCGTCTGTCTGGATGGAGGATGGTGAGGTCGCCTGCGGTTCACGTAACCGCAAGCTTGCGGTAGGAGCTGACAACGCGGGCTTCATGGCTCACGTGAACAGCAATGAAAATATCTTGGCCCTCTTGAATGAGAAGACCGAATGGCGTCTGTACGGCGAGTGGCTGGTTCCTCATGCTTTGAAGGGCTACACCGACGAAGCTTGGCGGAAGTTCTACGTCTTCGATGTCGTGGATCAGTTTGACCCCTTCGATGACATGAAGCCTCGGTACGTCCAGTACGACGAGTACATGCCCGTCTTGCGAGACGCTGGTGTTGAGTTCGTTCCTCGTATCGCACTCTTGGACAAGCCGACGTACGAGCAGGTCGCGACTCTTGCTAAGACTGACCGCTTCTTGTTGCGGGAAGACTTCGAAGGCGTTGGCGAAGGTGTCGTTGTCAAGAACTACGCCTTCAACAACAAGTACGGTCGTCAGACCTGGGCGAAGATCGTCAACGAAGAGTTCAAGGAGAACAAGGGCAAGGACGGACCTCCTGGTACTCCCAAGGAGCGGCCTATGGTCGAGGGAGCCATCGCTGACAAGTACGTGACCAAAGTCCTTTGTGACAAGGTCAAAGCTAAGATCGAGAACGAGGTCGGCGACTGGTCGAGCAAGTACATCGGTCGATTGTTACAGACGGTGTTCTACGACATCGTTCGTGAGGAGTCTTGGAGCTTCGTCAAGGAGCACAAGTTTCCTGTTATCGATTACAAAACCTTGCGGACCCTGATCAATGAGCAGGTGAAGCGTAACATGCCGGAGTTATTCTAGTGCATTACGACTTGGATGAAAAATTAACGGAGGCGTACCGGTTGGCAGAGATGTCACCTGACCAGTCCAATCAAAATGGAGCGATCATCTATCAGGATGATGTCGTGATGTCCATGGGGTTCAACCATTTCTACAATGGTGTTCCCGAGACTGACGAGCGGCCAGCGAAGTATGAGCGAATTGCTCATGCCGAGTTCGACGCTTGTATCAATCTGGCTCACCAAGAGAAAGCGATCAGCGCGGACGCGGTCATGTTCTGCCCATGGGCGACATGTAAGCCTTGTGCTCTCGCGATCATCGGAGCCCAGGTTCCGTTCCTCGTTGTTCACCTTGAGCGTTGCAAAGCCTTCATGGCAACTCGCGGCGGCCAAGCGGAAGTCAATCTTCAGGATTGGCAACCGGACATCGACGAGTCGTCGCAATGGATCAAAGACAGTGGTTGTGAGATCATCGTCTTCGAAGGCCCTGTTGAGTCCTACGTTGGACCGGGCATCAACATCAACGGGAACAAGTGGTCCCCAAAGACATTGGAATTTGTATCTTGATTTCAGGAATCCCTATCTCAGGCCCGGTCATTCACGCCCAGCCACAACCGAAGTTCATGTTGGACGACGAGCACGCTCGTATGCCATATCGAAGCAAACCAGCTTCCGTTGGGCTCGACATCCACTCGTGTCATTACAAGGTTATCCAACCCGGTGAGACCTCGTTGGTCAAGACCGGTCTTCGTTGCTCCTACAACTTTGGTTGGGGAGCGTTCTTCTGGGACCGCAGCGGCATGGGCTTCAAAGGCTTCCACCGGTTCGCCGGAGTCATTGAGAGCGACTACGTTGGGTTCTGGGGCGTCGTGATGTACAACTCGACCAACCAGCCCATGGAGGTCAGCCCCGAGAAGGCGATCATCCAGGTCGTCTTCCAGTCCGTCTGGATGGGCGAGCCCAAGCAAGTCGATCAGATCGACATGAATACTGACCGGGGCGAAGCCGGATTTGGGAGCACCGATGCCGTTAAGTGACATAGTGGATCGAGTTCAGCGGCTTCTCACGTATGAAACTGAGGGCCGATTCCCTGACGGTTACGACGTAGACCGAGCGATGATGGACGACCATCTACGCGAGCAACCAATAACTTGCGAGATCGCTATGATGATCGTCGCCAATCGACAAGGGAGTTTTGAACAATGATCAGTGAACGCTACAGCGTCGAGAAGCAAGGGATGGAGCTGGCCGACAATAGTCGGATTGTCTTGGTTCCCGACGAGGTCCGGTACAACAACCGCGAGGTATGTGAAGCCATGGACTCAGTGAGCCGGCTGACTCCCGAGGGCTTCAACAAGCTCTGTGAGCTTCTGCCTGAACGGGTCCAACAATACAGCCCTCCTGTGGAACGGAAGGTCGTTGACCTGAAAGGGTTCACGCGGCGGGCCGGCGACATCAGTGACTTCGACTTCGTCGTTGACTTCCGCCGCCCGGACGGCTCAATTGTCACCGTCTTGATTCCAGACGTCCAACCGGACCATTACAGCCGCGTCGGCCAAGCCGATGCTCAACAAGAGCCTTACGGCTTGAACCTAGTTTGCAGAGGACACTACACATGAAATTAGATGGACTGTGGTTCCGCCACTACAAAGGCACGGAGTACCAAGTGGTATGCGAAGCCGAATGCTGTGAGAATCTCTCACCACAAGTCGTCTATCGCGACCGCGATGGGCGTACTTGGATCAGAAACAAATTCGACTTCATGTCGTCGCTGCCCGGTGGGAAACGTCGATTTGCACCAATGGTCTCGGACGCTCCGAAGGACCGACTGAACGTGTGTGAGCTTCGACGTGAGGAAGCTGTCATCGCGATCCAGGTCTATGACGGCTCGATTGAAACCACTGAGCACCCACTCGTTCTCGAACGAGGGCGGCTTGAGTTCGCGGATGAGGGTGGCCTGTTCGTACTGTCGATCCTCCACGGAACCACCAGCAATGTGCCTGAAGGGTTCTTCGTCGGCAAGTTCAACATCCGCTATTCAAATGAGCTTGACACCGTCGTGGACCTCAAAGGCTGTGAGGTGAACAACCCTCAGTCTGCCAGCGTGTTCCGTCTCGCTGGGACGTTTGAGTCCTCGACCCTATCGTACACTTAGAGGCGTTTTGGTTTCTGAATCGGGCAAGCCGGGTTGAGCAGTGTTGCTTATCAACCCGGCTTTCTTTTTGTATGGTTGGCCGCCCGAACTTTCGAACGGGCGACCGGTTTTTCACTTAGCCAGTCACAGTGAACTGATCGGTCGGAACCATCTCCCGGATTTGACCCGAGTACGTTGCGATGTCCGAGACAGCCAAGCTGCCATTGGCCCCTACCTCGATAACGCTCCCGCCTGACACAATGGTCATTCGGTTCAAGTTATTCATGTAGAGACCTTCGGGTGTCGAAGCGTCAGGGCTGAAATGTCCAGGGGTAGTGTTCTCGTACGATACAGATGCCATAGGGCGTTCTCCAAATTGGAAAGTGATAGACGGTCTTCCTGACCAACGAAACATCCAATGTTCCTAGCGGACGGGGCAAGCCCCGCCTTCACATTCAAGACCTTCCAGCATCTCGCCCGCTCCGACGTCACCTTCGATCTGCTTGATCTTGGATGACGCCTTAACGAACTCAGCTTCAGTGATTTCTTCGAGCGGTGCTTGCGCGAACCCGTGATCATCGTGACATAGAAAGGAGATCGACTTCAGGTTTCGAAGATTGGCAGCGAGCCAGTCCTTGATCTGAGAGATCTCAGATTTCTTGTAGTAGACCGTTACCGACACTGCTTGGTCAGCCCAGTGCTTCTGAGCCATCAAGAGTGTGTCGAGCTGTTGCCACGTGTCAAACGTCTTAGCAGTCGGTGCTCCATCAGGAGCGTGCTTGTAGAAGTTCACAACGACCGTGTTTGGATCTCGGGTTCCATCGAACCGTTGAACGTATTCCATCGGGTGGCCGGCGGCCTTCAAGATCGGAATCAGTTTGTCATTCGAGGAGAATCGAACCCGACGAATGTACCACTCAGCGTAGTAAGGGTGAATGCCAGGAGAGACATCGCCCACGAGTGACAAGGTTCCCGAGGGCTTCACGACAGTCGTCCGGATGCTCAGAGGAAGATTGTATTCCTTCGACGAAGCAACGTTCTCTTCTTGGATTGCGTTGTAGGCGAAGTCCAATGGCTCGGGAGCGAACAGAGGAGACTGAAGGCAACCCGTGATCGATGTTCCCACGCGAGCGTTGCGAGCAACGACCTCTTGGGTCTTCGGATCGTGGTACTTCTCAGCACAGACACGTTTCCCGTACCGGTGAAGCAAACGGGCCACCCGAGCGAACTCGTCCGGACCTTGGATTCTCGGCATGAAGATCTCTTGCAGATTGCAAGGCTCGTGACTCTCAAGAGTCGCTTCCGCGCAAGGGTTCATCCCTACCGCCGAGTCGAACATCTCTTCGCCCATGCGACCGTACTTCTGCATGTTGAACCGGTTGACGATGCCATAAGGCTCCCCATGCTCGTACGTCTTCCAGAAGCTCGGATGGAGATCCTCGATGTCTGAACAGACCACAGACAGATTAGCACAGGCTCGGTGCGACGGAATCTCTTTCAAGTCCCATCTCTTAGCTGTCAGGTATTCGCGGTCCCAAGGGTCGCCCAGGATGATGATCGCAGAGCGTCTGACGTTGCCGCTGACGACCATCTCGCCAGTACAGCACAGGATGTCCATTGCGTCGATAGGACGCACGTGCTTGCCTCCACGGGACGCTAGGAGGGCACAGATCTTCTCAATGAAAGCGATCAAAGGCTGAGGACCACTGGCCTTGCCTCCGAACCCTTTGATGTCCTCGTCTTTCCCGCGAACGCAAATGGTCGAATAAGTGAACCCTTTGCCCGTAACGAAGAAAGCTTCCAGCACTCGGTAGAACAACTTGTTCCACCCTTCTCGCGAATCGGGGACAATGAAGTCCGCGTCCGCTGTATTCTTACACGTGATGACCACGTCTTTTTTGATGTGAGGGAGCTTCGAGACGAATCTCTGCTCCACCGACAATCCAACGCCGCCGCCGAGCATGAGCATGTCTTGTGCCCACACGAAGTTTTCCCATTCGTCAGCTGACACGTAGTAGCAGTTGTTGAGGGCCGCACCACCAAGAGTCTCATGGGAGGGCGAGCCAGAGAACCAAAGACCACGCCCAGCTGGGAGGCCCTTTCGCTCTGACATCATTTCTCTTAAACTGTTGATCTCATCCTCAGACACGTTGTGGTTTCGGACGTTGCCTCCGAGAACCCTCTCTACGATGTCTAACCAGTCCTCCTGCTTTCCGTTATCATTCCGTGAGTACGTACGCTTCGTAACAACTGTGGACAAATTGTCCCAGTATCCATAATCCATTTAGTTCTCATTTCCACAAGTGCATTGGGCACGATTCGGTTTTCATTTTCAGTTTGTTGGTAAGTGGTGCGCTGTCAGTATTGACAGCACATGAACACTTCTTGCACGCATGTGCTTCAGGGTCAAATAGCTCGCAGCCCTTGCAGAACGTTTCGAAGATGTACTTCACCTCTTCGTCTGTACGCACGGGTCTACCGGCTACCACCCACTGCCGAACAGCGTTAGCCCACTTGGCAGCTTTACCTACCAAGCCAAGGTTCGCCACTTCGTCAGCGGTCTCTTGGTCACAAGCTTTACAGATTTCTGGATTGATTTTGTGGCCAGTTACTCTGCACTTGTCGTCCCAACGATAAGGGCACGCCTGAGCGTACCCCTTCTTTCTTTCCTCGGAGTGCATCACATACGGGTCGCTTCCCATTGGCATCACACTCAGTAATTCTTCGCTCCAATGTGGAGCCCCTTGACAAGCGGCCTTCTTCTGCATGGCCTTGATGGCCATCAGTGGGCAACCCTCACATGTGGGAACGTCCACGATCTTCAGGTAGGTGTCAGGAGTTTTAGGTTCGAGGCACCGGTGTTGTGCCTCGCCCTTGATCTCCTCTTTCTGCCGCTTATCGCAGTCAATTTTTCGATCAGTCATTTACGTTAACCAGTTGGAGTCGGTTCGTTAATTTCGCCGTCACCCGCGCCGGGTGCGTCAGGGTCTCCAGGGATTCCAACGGAACCTCCGTTTTCACACTCACCGTATCCAGCAGAGCCAGGAATGGCCTTGAGGAATCCAGCTTGCCATGTGTCTGATTTACCACACTCGTATCGGCAGTTGTCCCATAGCTCCGTAGCTTCAGCGTTCTTCTGCTCCATGAACTGTTGAGCCGCCCAGAGGGCACCGAACGTGTGGCAGAATGAAACCGTTGGACCATAACAAGGTCGGCCCGGAGAACCACAACCACAAGGGCCTCCACCTGGACAGCTTGTCCCTGGGTTGATCGTGGTCGTAACAGCTTCGGGAGTGATCGTGATGACCGTAACTTCGTAGGTACACGTGTCGCTTGGGTGTGGTGAACCACAAGCTTCCTTGTCTTCGTCTTCGTCGGCGTTCCCGCCTCCGAATCCCGATTGGTTGTTCTCGAAGTGATCATCCTGTCGGTTAGCGATCTCCTTGAACTCAGAGAATGTAGGAGCTGATAGAGGGACCGTGATGTCAGGGTCGTTGGCGACTGGGCAGTTGCATTGGGCAAGTGTGTCACCAATGTCTGATGGGAACCGGTCGCCAGTTGTCTGAACGACCAGACGGTCGGCAGCGTTGCCCGCAACCACACCTTGAGCCCAGATCTGACCAGGGTCAGTTGTCGAGAATCCTCCAGCCAGAATGTGGCCAAGTGGCGGAGTAACGTTGAATCCCAATGCGTCACCGGCTCGGCCATCGTCTGTCCCGGTAAGAGGGAAGTGCTCCTTGGAATCCTGTGCCGCAGGCCAAGCAAACGTGTAAGGGACTTTTTCCCCCGCGCGAATCGGTGTCCAGCATCGGAATTTGATGGTGTTGGTGTCAGCATTGTATTGTGAGTCCTCAACGATCACCGTGGTGTTCGCTGGGAACTGCGGAATGTTCAGAGCTACTGCGTCGAACGCATCGAGATCGATTTGAGTCAAGGGTGTCTCAAAGTGAATACGCTGCCAAGTCGTCGCTTCTCTGATCATCCAGAAAGTCGCAGACTTCAAGACAGTCTCAAAAGTGTTTTGCGTATAGTAATCATACACTACTTTTGACGTCCCGTAAAGCGGAATATTCCATTTTAGAGAGATTCTTCTCTCGGCCTCGTCCGCTTTATTGTTAGGAGCGGCAGAACACTTCCAAGTGATCTCATGCTTAGTTTTGAGATCTTCGGTATCACCGTGTGTAACCCGCACAGACTCTGGAAGGATGTCAGCCATTGTAAGCGTTCTAATCGGTGTAGGCTCTTCAGCCAGATAAATCAGAACCATCTCGCCGTCGCGAACAACCGCAGCCAATCGGGATTGGTACGCGATGTCACCGATCAGATCAAAGACACTCGGTCGGTCGGTGACCATCATGCCGATTGGGTAGTTCTCCAGCTTGGGTTGCACTGCAGCGTAAGACACTGGGTCCATCGTGATACCGGATGTCGCTAGGTAAGTATCGACCAGGAACTTGATGCAATCAGCTGGGTTGGGTCCGACGTTGGACCGAGCGGTGACATAGATGTCCTCTTCCCACTCCTCGTCCTTGTAAGTCTTGAGGGGTTTGGTGAGGACGATTTCAGAGACGCTGTTGTATGCCCCGTAGTCGGTGACTCGAACAGAGTAGTAGTCGGTTGGAAGAGAGACCAACAGAGTTTGCTCGCCGTACTTGCGGTACGCGGCTACTCCGGTAATGGTGCCACCAAACAGGTTCGCAATGTGTAGGATTTCAGCTTCGGCTTCCAAGAATACTTCGCTCCCTGGTCGAAGCCAGATGAAGTCTGCGGCCTCGAACAGCTCGAAGTATCTCCACGACTCACCAGCCCCATCGACCACGCCGACAGAAGGGTCTCCGCCGGAGTTACAGTCCGCTGAGGAAGGGGTTGTGACGTTCTCATTTGAGAGACCGTTGTCACCTTTTGTGTTCCAGCCGACGTTAGGCGTACGGTTTCTCCAACCGTAGCGAGCCTCGTTGAACCGCTTGCATGGTGGGTTTCTAACTTCGTCAGCTTGAGGGTGTTGCACGTCACTCCATGTGAAGTTCTCCCCACTGAATCGACCGGTGAAGACGACCCCTTCAATGTTGATCTTGAGGATCTGGTTTTGTGGGAAGGCCGCTCCACCTCGAATTTGCATTGGGTTGACGACCAGGGCCAGCTCTTGGTTGCGACGTACGATGATCTTACAGATCTCGTTGAAGCGACGAGTCAGGCACTCTTTGTCAATCCGATCAGAGAGAGGGATTTGTTCAGCACATTGTCCCGCTGGTAGTCCAGGGCAAAGGCAACCCACTTGCTTCGTGAAGTTACTTCGGAATTGGATACACTCGTCGGCACCCGGTGGCTGTGACCCCTCTGTCCGAGGTGGGTCGTACTTCAAAGCACACTGTAGGTACGTAGCTTGGCACAGACGCTGAGCAAGGGTAAAATCAATCACACCTTGCCCACCGACCAAGAACCCCTTGCGAGGTGATCGTACACGTTGAGTCTTCTCCCAGCAGACGTCGCCAAAGATCATCGGCCACGGCTTGCCTCGAAGTTCTTCAGGAACGTTTGGAAAGTCACCGTCTTCGATTGCGAAACCAGTCTCAGTGGATTCCACCTGACTGATGATGTCGAAGCTCAGTGTGCGGTCGCTCTCGTCCCATTCAAGAGGAGAGTTGATCTCGCCTTGGAACAACAACGTCTTATCTGACAATTGAACACCCTGAACCATAAGGTACACGCGGGCCTTCACCTTGTGAACGTCATTGCAGTCAACAACGTCCTTGAGCTTACCTTTGAAATCGCCGTCCTGGATGTCGCTAAGGACGACGGATACGTTCTGGGTGGAGCTGGACGAGTTGACGACTTGAGTGGTGTTGAAACCTCCCAGGTCCGACATGGTTGGAAAGGGATACTCTTGGCCGTTAATCTTTCGGTCAGAGTAGAGTGTCTCCGTACCTGGGGTCCATTCGATCCCCAGCACTCGGACAGGCTCGACGCCCTTCTTCTTCAAGATCAGGTTGGTATTCAGAGCGGACGATAGAACTCTCATTAGACTTTTTCCTCAAGCTGCAGTGTGAAGCTGTAAGCTTCGTTTCCTGGCCATCCTCCGGCGCGGCCTTCACCGCTTCCCTCCCAAGGATTGACCGTCATGTACCCGATGTACACTGTGTCGTTGTGGTCATACATTCTCACTAGTGAGCTACTGTAAGCTCGGAAGAACTCTTTGACCTCAAGCATCTTCTTGTAAGATACTTTGAACTCCCATTGGTGGACCTCGCGGCCCCGCTTCTTTTTGATGTAGGTATAGAGTGTCCCATCCCCAGTACGAATGGTTGACATCGTATGGGCTTTGTTACGTTGGTTGCTGAACTCCGGACTTCTCAACAGAAGGTTGTCTGTGATGGCTGGATATGGTGCTTGAACGATGAAAGACATGCTGTCCCCTAAAAGAAAGCCACCTCCGAAGAGGTGGCCCGTGAAACGATTAGCCGTTGACTGATCGTGAAACTTCTCGCCAGCTTGTTCCGTCGTATACAAGCGAGAGGACGGTGCCAGATGCACCAGTGAATGCCGCCGAAAGGTTGACAGTGTCAGCCGCTTCGGTGGTCAAGTCAGTAATCGTGACGTTCGTGTCAACGAAGATCAACGTAAGCGTCATACCGTCGATACCACCAGTGATGGTTCCGATAGTGTTGCCTCCGCCGTCTCCGGTGACAGTCATGACCTTGCTGGTGACCGCGATAACAGTCGCTGCTGCTGCCAAAGTGACAGCCGCGTTGGCCCCAGCGAGCCCGCCGATTTGTGGCTCTGCGACCATCTTGACAACAGGTGTCAAAATGTCCAGCTCAGTATCGGAAGCCGTTCCGATTTTGTATGTGCTGGAATCGTCGTCGTCGCCTACCCAGGCAAAGATGTCCTGCTTCGGGCGTGGTGATGGTCTTCCCATAAGAAAGATCCTCCATAAAGATTAGTTGACGGATCGAGAAACTTCGAACCACTTATTTCCGTCATGAATAAGTTGCATCGTGTCGTCTGCCGAGCTTGTAAATGCCGCAGACAGGTTAACCGTGTCAACCGTGGCCGCAGCCGTGTCGGTGACCGTTACCAAACCATCAACAAATTTCAAAGTGAGGAGCATACCTTTGACGCCGCCAGTGATGGTAGCGAGCGTGTTTGCCCCTGCGTCCCCTGTGATCTCCATATAGTCTCCTACGACTGCAAAAGTCGTGACCGCCGCAGCGAGAGTAATCTCTGGGGTTCCAGGATCGCCGTAGGTTGGAATCCAAGCGTCTACTCCGTTGACTTCGCCTCGAACAAACCCGGAAATAATACCAGGAGTAGTGAGGCTTGAGATCGGGTTCACAGCCGAGGCTGCCGAAGTAGCCTCAAAGTTAATGAAGCCCTCTGTGATGTCAAGCTGACTCAGCCCCAAGCACTCAACAGCCGCAGCGGCTGTAACCTCAACGTTGAGTTGCTCGCTCAACGTCTCTTGGTTGATACCAAGTCGGTTGATGTTGGACGCCATGTTACCGGTGATGATCGGCGTGTTCGATCCGCCAGCGAAGTGGATCTTCAACTGACCATCAGTGCCAGCCGCGTCTGTTTCCAGACCAGGGCCGATCAGAATGTTAGACGCTCCGGTGGTAGTCGAGTCACCTGTTCCGTTGCCAAGGAAGGTGTTCGATCCGCCGGTCGTCAGAAGCAACCCGGTGTCTTTACCAATACACAAGTTCCCGGCACCAGTTGTCAAAGCCTGACAAGACCGTCCGCCGATAGCAGTGTTGTTCCACGTGTTGCCTTCGATCACCAACAGAGCGTTGGTTCCAATGGCCACATTGAACTGACCGGTGTGAGCCGTGACAGCTGAACCAGAGAGAGCTGCCTTACCGATGCCGAGGTTGTTCGAGCCTTCGGTGTACCGAAGAGCTGCGTCACCAATCGCGATCAGGTCACCCTGGTCAACGGCGGTGATTGTGTTGGCTCCGATGGCCACGCTGGTGTTCGTTGCAACGATCCCAGTGCCGGAGTTCTTACCGATACAGATGTTGTTCGCGCCTGCGGCGACATTGAGGCCCGCACTGTCCCCTAGGAAAGTGTTTCCTCCGCCAGTTGTTAGGTTCGAGCCGGCGAGGACTCCGAAGACTTCACAGTCTCCACCTGAACCGCCACCAGGGCTAGTGATTCCGCCGTTGGCGTTCACCTGCCCAGAGAAGACCGCTGAGGTCGTAGTCAGGGAGCCACCAAGAGTGAGGGCTCCGCCGACTGTAAGCGCAATGGTAGCCGTATCAATGACAAGGATGTCAGAGAATGTCCCCTGTTGACCGATGGTGATCTGCCGCGCGGCAGCGTCATCACCTTGAATTTGAATGCCCTGGTCTAGAGCAAATAGATCGATATTAGCCACTGTAAGTTACCTCGAATCCTCGGAATTGGACATTGTCCCCGTTGTGAATTACGTCGTCAGTTAGAACTTCAACCGCGTGTGTAAGCCCGAGGTTGCTGGTCATGTCTCGTGTCAACAATTGAAGCACAGAGACGCTGCCGGACAAGCCGACTTGTTGAATGATGTCTGGTCCTGGCATTTCGACTCCTTCGAACTCGAATGCCACGGTCCAACGATCTCGGGTGTCTTCCACCACAGGCTCGTTGGGGTTCATAATGACCCCTCTCCAAAAGCGGCCATGCCAGTCGTGCAGAGAGATCTCTTCTCCGAGGTGGTCCCCGAAGAATGTCAGTAGAGCGTCCACGTCCGTCAGCTTCAAGCCGACGATGGTTCCTTGGAGAGTGTTCACCAACGGCCATGTTGGGTCCCGGTAGACTTGGAGTTCGCCACCACTTGTCTCCCGATTGATTCTCGTGTATCCAAGACGGTCCCGGTCGTCAAGCTCTGGGTTACGAAGGAACGTGATGTCGTTAGACCCATCCAAAGCAGTGAAGCTGAGTCGAGCCCCTGTCTGAGCCGTGTATGGTTCAGGGCCAAGAGTTCCAAAGTTGTTGAAGTCGTTGTAGACGCATTTGGTTCCATCGTCGATCCAGTAAGCGACTGCTTGTGAAACGATGTCGATGGTCGAAGGGGCTGAAGCGTACTGCAGGTTAATCAGCACTGAGTGGCTGAGCCCCAGAGCTTGCTGGAAGTGAGGGTCTGCGTTCAGGTACGCGACCGCGTTATGGGTAAGCGAAAGCTCTTGCTTCTGGACGTCAGTCGCGATTGACACGAGTCCCAAAGGTTGCACAATACTCTGCTCATTGTCCTTGCCCGCGAAAGAGGTCAGCCCGAGCGGACTCGCTACTGTTTCTACCAGAGGTTGCCCGACCTGAACACCATGCCCTAGGAACAACTGCTGTACAATAGGGCTGAAGTTCAAGACATCAACCGTGTGACTTAGCCCCAGACCTTGAACCAGTTGAGGGAAAGAGTCTGTGACGGCTGCGTGGGACAGCCCGAGAGTGTGTCCCACTGCGTGGAAGTCACCGATCAGCAACTCGATAACCACCCCCTGTGTCAGGACGATATTCGTAGCCACGTCGATCACCGGACCCAGAGTCTGGGTGATGCCCAGTGTGTGGGACAGACTTTGGATGAGCGGATCTCCCACGCCAAGTCCAGCCGTCATCGACGACCCAAGCAGGGTGGAGTCTACTGTTCCTAGTTGTGAGGTAAGTGCCATTTACTCTTCGATCCAAGCGAGTAGGTGAATCATCTGGTCGTCGGCTCCCTGGTTGTCCCCGCCCCACCAGATTTCGTCAGGACCTGTGTCAAAGTGGAAGCCACGAAGTTCAGTGTGTTGTTGCCACCAGTTGTAACCGTCCGCTGACTTGTAGTAGATAAGGTTGGTGCCATCATCTTCAATCCTCAGCCAGTAGTCTGCACGAACAGGAGTGTTCTCTTGGGACGAGTTGGCCGGAGCTGTGCCCGTAGTGGCGAAGTCGTCAAGGTATTGAGTCCAAGAGTCGTTGCTGTGGTGGTAAGCGATGAAGCTCAATTTTGAGCTGGAGCTTTCTCGGAACCCGATCAAGTTGGCGTTGTCTGCGGAGTCATTAGCACCAACACCTGTCAGGACGTGGCAGGTGAGGGTGTAAGGTGTTGCCGGAGCCGTCTTGTACAGACCGACACCATTAGGGGCCGCTCGGCTCTCCATCTTCAATGTGATCCCGCCAGTGGCATCGTCCAGAACTGAACTGGTTCCGAAGTTCCCCTGAGTGAAGTCAGATGAAGTCAGGACGGTCCCAGCTTGGTTCAACAGCCGGTTGGGTGGACGGTCGAAAGCGTATGGGTCGATGAAGTCAGTGATGTACTTGTCGATTCCAGCCTTAGTGATGATGATCGCTACGTCGGCGTTGTCAGCGTGCCCGACAGCCGTGCTACCTTCAATACCTCGAACGACCGTCAGAGCCCCGCCTGATCGAGCGGTGACCAACATGATCTCAGCCTCTACAGCGATTCGGTAGTCGCCTTCCAAAGGGAAGCCGGCCAGAGAGTTGATGTTCACCGTAGTTACGGCTCCGCTGATGCCACCGTTAAGGGTGGATGTTGCGTTGTTCGCGAATCGTTCTTGTCGTACCATTATCTAAATCCAATCGCAATAGCCTTGGTGACTGATGCACCAACAGTTGTGAAGTCCAGGGTGAGCCCACTGGCCGAGAACCCAACGAAGTCAGCTTCCCACAGTGTTCCGCCCGCACCGTCTGGAATCTTGAGGGCCTTGTCCGAGTGAAGAGCTTGACTCGCCGCTGGTGAAGCGTTGTGCTCCAAGAACATCGAGGTGCAAGCTTGTCTCTCGGCCATGATGTTTGAGAACGCCCAAGCACCGTCCACATTTTGAAGGGTTCCCAGAGCCGTAGCTCCGGACGTGATCAACATGACCAAGCGTGGCTCGAAGCCAAACGCGAAGGTCTGTTCGCCGGTCGAAATCGGCAGATCGATGGAAATGACATCGGAGTCGGCTGGGGCTCCAAGCTTCAGGAACAAGAGACCAACGGTTTGGCTCATCGTGTTGATTCGCCCAGTCAAGGTGATTCCGTCCGCGTCCCAAGACGTGACCTCAGAAGCTTCGTCAGTAGTACCGTCTCGGCTCACGTACATTAGGTGGGTCAAATCCGTCTGGATGTGGTTTTCGCTGAAGTCGTTGTCGTCAATCGACTGCATTAGGCAACACCCTTGACCTCCGCCATTTGAAGCAAAGCCAATACCAGACGAAACTTTTCTCGTCTGAAGGTTCGTGTGACCACCCGCGCTTCCTCCGATCCAAATCACTGCGTCAGGAGCGAAGCCAACGCCTGTGATGGCTTGGGTCGCCGCGACCGAGTGGGTGATCGATTTACTAGTTGCCTTGGCTTCCAGCTCGCTGCCCGCAAAGTGAAGCATAGCTCCTTTGTAGTCGCCTGCCGCGTTGCTGTTCGACCAATTGATCTGCAACTGGCCGCCGACAATGGATGTCAGAGCGCGTGACGCTGGCCCCAGTTCTCCTGTTTGAGTAGGCCAACCTAGAACGTAATCGTTGTTCTCATAGTTACGTGCTTGGGTGTAATCACCTGTAACAGCTGTAGTGTCCAGGTGAGAGACAGCTGTTGAGCCGTTGACGCCTCGGGTGACTGTAAGGGTGTTGCTTGACCGGTTGGTTACCGTCATTTCCTCAGCTTCACACACGATTGTGTAGGGAGTTTTTGAAGAAGGCGGGAAAGCGTTTCCGTTGACCAAGATCACCGTGGTCGTGACATCGTCAATGGCTCCGTTCAAAGTTGTTGCTGCAGCGTCGTTACGCTGGCGGTTACCAGAGCTGAAGTGAGACTCGTTCGCGATTGCCAAACCGTCCGTCAACGACACGCTCATTCCAAGATCAGTGCTGATGGTTCCATCAGTGTCAGATCCGTGGTGTAGAAGCGTACCTTTAGGCGTGCCGATCAGAGAAGCCGAAGTCTGGGTTGTGCCTGTGTCCCCGAAGAATGTCACAGGCTCGATCTGGAAGTCAATACCTTGCACGGGATCTTGGGGGTGGACGACAAACGACCGCAAGTGCATGAGCTTGTCGGCTTCTCCCCGAGGGTTGAAAGCCCAGACCAATTGATCGGCAGCAGCGAGCCACGCGGTTCGGGTGTCTTGGCCAATCAGTCTCCAGTAGATTCCGTCCGGCGAGGAATAAGCATAGATGTTTGTGTTGTCGTCCTCGACACGCAACCACATGTTGTCGTTCGCAAGGTGCATAGGGTTGTTTGTTGCGGCAGCCGCACTGAAAGTCGATGGGCTGGTGTACCTGAAGAACTCGATCTCGTCTCCGATTTCGGCGTAGGCGAGTTCGAACCGACCGCTCGCAGAATCCCTGAATCCGATACCTTGAGCACTTCCGCTACCGCTTCGGGTGAACCCAGGTCCAAACTGGATGTGGGCAGTCAGCGAGAACGGTGGGGTAGGCATCGCGATTGTGAGCATCTTCCAGTCGCCGGTTGTTTCGTTGACCGTGACGGTCATCCCACCAGAAGGGTCATCCGCGACAGACGAAGTCCCCTCGTTCAGCCAAGTGAAGTCTGCCGAAGTCAATGTGTTGCCTGTCAGATCCAATAGACGGAAAGGTTTTCTCTTAGACGAGCCGCCGAACTGACCCATGACGGCCAGGGTGTCGTCAGTGAAAGTCGTCAAAGCACCTTTGGTAAGGACAGCCGTAACGTCTGCCAGAGTCAGGTGAGACGCTGCTGATGTACCGTCAGCTCCCCGCTCCACAGTGAGGACGTGGGTTGCTCGGGCCGTTACCAAGATGATCTCACTGTCAATCAGGATACGAAACTCACCAGTGGCTGGGAACACAGAACCGTCAGTTACAGTGATCGAGGTCACGACGCCGTCGATGGCCCCGTTCAGAGTTGTTGCTGCGTTGTTTACGAATTGCTCTCGTGCCATTTTATTCTTCTTTCCATGACTTCAGGATGATTGAGTGACGCGGCGAGGCTGACCCCCATGCCCTCTCGCTAAGTGCGAATCCAACTTGGTCTGGTCCGCCCGCCATGAAGTTCGTTCGGCTCTCGCTAAGCATCTGGAAAAAGTTGATGCCGTCGTGTGAAATGCTGAAGATAAGGTTTGTGTTGTTGTCTTCGATACGCATCCAAAGGGACAAGACGTCCGAGTTGGGTGTGGGGGTTGTTGCGGTCGAGGTGAAGGTAGTTGGATTAGTCCAACGGAACACTCCGTGGTTGTTACCTCCATGGCTTGTCATGTTGATGAACTCACTCGTCGATGATTCTCGGCAGTGAATGCCTCCGGTGGTGGCGGTCCCCGCCCAGTCCCATCCGTGGTATAGAAAACCCGCAGTGACAGTCCAAGGAGCTGTGGGGGCGGTTTTGTAAGCGACGTGGAGTTGGGCGTTGTTGGTAGCGGTGTTGTCAGAGATAAGAGCCAAGCTTCCGTCAGCTTGATCTTGGAAGAACGAGCCGTCCACATTATCAATGGTGAAGTCAGCTGAGGTCAGTCGGTTGCCGTCGATGTCTACCAATCGGGCCGCTTCTCGGGAACTGGCACCAGCTGTGATGTGATCGATGTAAGTTTTGAGACCGTCCGCTGTTAGGACTGGGATGAGAGTTGTACCATCAGTGTGGGAGACAGCTGTCGTGCTGTCTGCTCCACGTTCGACTGTGAGTACGTTAGATGACCGGGCCGTCACAAGGAGGACCTCGTTGTCAATGCGAAGGCGGTAGTCACCTTCAGAAGGCCAGATAGAACCGTCCGCCACTGTCACAGAGGTGGCCGTGTCATTGATCGTACCATCCAGAGTGCTGGTTGTGTGGTTGACGATTTTCTCGTAGCGTGCCATAGTTGTACCTTTGAAAGAAAATCTGAGCCGCCCGCTCTGCAGCGAACGGGCGACCCAGACCGAGAGGGAGCGATTAGCCAGAGACCGTGTAGGTCACTTTCAGCGTGTCTCCGTTGTTGACTGTAACTTCCGTTGAGAAAGGAGCAGTCGCCCATAGTGTGCCAGCTGTTCCCGTCAACGCATCGTTGATGAAAATGCCGTGGATCGTTTGCGTTGTTGTGAACGCAAAGTCAATCGTTGTCGAGTTCGAGATCGAACGGGTAGCGGCAGCCGACAAGGCTGTCGTCCAGTTCTGCCGAGCGGCAGCCGTGAAGTTCAAGTTTTCGTCCCAAGAGTTCGACGACATTGTGTCGGCGTCGGCAAGGGTGGCCCCGGTGTCGATCAGACTCATGTACCAAATGGCACTTTGAGTCTGGTTGCGGAACATGATGTCCAGCAGGGCGTGCATACCTTCGTCCACGATACCGTTCTGGGTAAACGTGGTCTTGGTGATGACACCGTCGCTGTTGACAACTTGTGCCTTGATCGGGTTGAAGAACCCGGCGGCGTTGAGTGCTTTGCGAGCCGATGTTACCAACCCGCTGTCCATTTTGTTAATCATTTAGAATGACTCCTAGTTAGAGAGAAGAAGAGCGAGTTCGAAGCTCACGCTTCAGGTCACGGGCGACGTCACGTCCTCGGATGTCACTTGCATCCGATGATTGAATATTGACATTGATGTCTCCCACGTTCGTTACTGCTCCACCCTTTTCCCGGAATTGAGGTTTCTGACCAGCGTTCATAGCTGTCAGTTGTGAGCGGAACTGTCGCGTAGACGCGGCGTTCATCACAAACTCTCCGGGAGCGGTTGATGTTGCAATACGGTCCTGACCACGGGTGAAACCACCCGTTTGTCGATGGATTGCTTTGCCAAAGAAGGCAGTCTGGGTTGGAGCACCTGCTCCACCTCCCGCTGCTGCGGCTTCTTGAGCTGCTTTCGTGACTTGCTTCCATGCTGTTGCCACTTGATTGATTGACCCGATTTGCGAAGCCGCAGTCGGCCCGATCTTTGCAACCTCTGGTGCTACCTTGCTGGCAGCAGTTTTGAGGTTGTTGGTCGCGGTTGTAGCGTCGTCGATCTTTGCTGGAAGCTCACCCGCTTTGTTCTCAACTGCTTGCCCTTGAAGTTCAAGTTGCTCGCTTCGAGTTTGGATGATTGCTTTCGCGTTCGCGATCTGTGCTTCGACGTTCGCAAGTTGACCGCTGTCGAGGGGGTCCTTTCCGGTCTTCTGATTTTCCTTCAGAGCCTTATCGACGTTTTCAAGAGCGTTCTTCGCCGCTTCAATACCAGCCTTGTCCAGCTCACCAATGCCCGCGATGCTGTCGTTGATAGACTTCGTGAACAACCCTTGAGGCCCGAACACAGCGTTGATGTCTGTGGTCGCGGTCACGAATAGGGCAGCCAGTTTCTGGGTGACGGTATCGAAGACGTTCGTGTCGATGGCCACAGGAACGTTCAGGGCTTGCTTAGCGAGTTGCTCCTCAAGAGTGAGTTGCAGAGCTGCCAGCTTCGCCGAGGTACGAGCCTCGTCCACGACAACTTCCGCTTTGATCTGCTGGTCCTTGATGTTGACCAGAGCCTCGAACGGAGCCGTGCCGATGGCGTCTTGTAGATTCTTTCGAATCTGAGCGGTGTCGAAGACTGCTTTGGCAGTTCCTTCCAGAAGCTGCTGGCTTCCCTTCCTGTTTTCAGTGTCACCTTTCTGTCCGCCAAGCTTCTTAGCTAGGCCGCCAGTGACGTCCTTACCTGCAAGCTCGTTGACCTTCTCCAAAGCTTTGATAAGCGTCTGGGTCGCGATCTCGGCTTCCTTTGGTCCGGTAGACATCTGGCCCAAGATCGCAAGTTGAACCTTAACCACGTCGCCCAGAGTCTGGACTTCAGCGGTCACCTTCTTCATTGCCTCTTCGACTGTCTTGACCTTAGCCAACTCTTCGTCGCGCAACTTCTTGACAGTCGCTGCCCGAAGCTTCTCGTCTCGAACGATCTGCTTTAGGAACCGCTTCTTAGCGTCGGCGACAGTCTTGTCGTCTTGAGTGGTCTTTGTGGAAGCTGCTCTACGCTCGGCGTCGTCCAATTGCCGACGAGCTGTGGCCCGCTTCTCCAGAGCTTCTTTTGTCTTCTCTTGGTCAAGCCCAGCAGACCCCAACTCTCGTCGAGATTCTGCAGCGGTCTTCAGAGCCCGGCTCAGAGTAGCCGCGACCTTACCTTGGTCTGTGAGGTTCTTCAACCCGTCATCGAACTTGATGTCGGCCAGTTCTTGCTGGGCACTCTTCAAGCGGCCCGCAGAAGCGGCGATCTCAGCGTCCGCACCCTTGATGGCGTCAGTGATCGACTTGATAACCTTCGAGCGAGAGTCAGCGAAGGCGTCCAGGACTCCCTGGAAGCTTGCGATAACTTTTGCGTTTGACTCTCGGGCGGTTGCCAGTTGTGTTGAGAATACGTCCTCGATGAAAGCCTTGGTCTCGTTGAAGGAAGTCTCGATAGCCGCGAGCTTCTTCTCTTCCGCTAGAACAGTTTCGTCAGCTGTTTTCTTGGCCTGCTTGCTCTCTTCGAGGCTGAGGTCGATCCGCTTCTGAACTTCTTTGTTCATCTGTTGCATGACACCGACAGCGATGAGAGTGGTAGCAGCAACAGCAGCCGCAGCGATACCGAATGGTCCCAAGAGGGCCACGATGGCACCCAGAGGAATGACTGCGTTTGCAGCCCCTGCAGCTAGAAGGCCAAGAGCGATTGTGACTCCGCCGATAGCAACTCCCATTGTCTTCGCGTTCGGGATAACCTTGTTGAACATCTGGACGAACTTGGTGATGATCGGTAGGATTGTGTCCCCTAGTTCCTCAAGACGGACTCTCAGCTCGTTGAAAGCTTTCTCAGCCTCACGCGCGGGTGACCCGTCAATCTTGTCGAAGGCAGCTTGAGCCGCTCCGGCTGAGCTGTCCAGTTTCTTGAGGACTTCGTTGAAGTTCTCGCCCTCGTTGGCCGCCAGGGTCAAAGCACCTGTACCGCCTCGGACTCGACCGAACATCTTAACAAGAGACGTTCCGTTCTTAGCAGCGAACTCACTCATCTTCTGAAGCAATGGGTTCAGGCCGCCTGCGGCTGCGATAGCCGAAGGACCGTCAGTCGCACCGAAAGATCGGAACGCTTGGTTCATTTGCTCGGTAGGCTTCAAGAGCTTCGAGACGATACCTCTGATTTGTGTCATCGCCACGCTGGTGGTTGTACCAGACTTGGTGATGGTCGCCAAAGCTGCGGCGACTTCGTTGAATGAAACCCCAGATTCCTTAGCAAGTGGGAGAACAGAACCAAGAGAGTTCGCGAACTCCGACATTCGGGTTCGACCTTCCTCGACAGTCTTGAACAAGACGTCTGAGATCTGAGTGGCTGTTCCGGCTTCTTGGCCGTAAGTGTTGAGGATCGATGACAGAGCGTTGACGGCATCGCCAGTCTCTGACACGGTGGCAATCGCCAACTTGTTCGCATCCGTTAGGAAGGACATGTCGCTGGCTGAGTTGACAACTTGGTTCGAGAAAGCTTGGTACGCAGCTTCAGCCTGCTCGACGGTCGGCTTCCCGAACTCCACTGAGAGGTTGCGTACTGCGGTTGTGAGCGTATCGACCCCTACGTTACCAGAGATTGTCGAGACCTCAGCAATGGCTTGCTGGAACTCTTTAGAAGCGTTGGCGGCATCGCCTAGAAGGCTCACAATGTCCCGAAGGCCAGAGAGAGCGGCACCGAAGACGAAAGCTCCGGCGAAGGTGGATTTGACTGAGTTGCCGGCAGCTGCGGCCTTCTGCTGGGTTTGCCCGAGCGAGTTGTTGAGACCGTTAAGTTGCTGGGTGGCCGCACCGACACCAGAAGCGTTGCCGAGCGCAGACATTGACTTCTGAGCGGCAGCAGCTTTCTTGGGAGTGTTTCCTAGGCCCCTGTTGAGCCCCGAGAGCTTCTTGGACACATTGCCCAGGGAAACCTTGTTCAGTTCACGGAGCGAAGAGGTGAGTCTCTTGGTGGCATCAGTGAGTGAATTAAGGGCTTTCACTCCTTGGGTAACATCGAAGCCTAACTTTTGGGTAATCTCAGCCATTTACAGTTTTCTTCCCTTAATGAAATTGAATGGATTGGTGAGTTCAGGAGTCCGCTCCTTAAACTGTTCAGCGGCTTTGCCGGTGAAGTTGAACGGCGTCGGTGTCTTGAGGCCGGTCGGCGAGAAGATTCCTCCGTGAGGGAACTCCGCGTGGTTGAACTCGTTGAACGCGAGATACCGCAAGCTCGTCTCATAAGTGAAGTGGAAAGTATTCTTGGTGATTTCTAGACCACCGCTACTTTCGCTTCGTCCGAGACCGCTGCGATCTTTCTTAGCAACTAGGGGTTGTGTTGGGATGCTGAACCCCACCGCGTCCGCGAGGTGTGAGAAAGTGGCGTGAGAAGCCCTTGACCAGACAGGAACGATGGCGATCACGGTCGCGAGCCAATCTCGGCCCGCGTCCTTGATCTCTTCTTCCATGTCTTTACGCATTTGGCGGTTCCAAGCATTGATGTCGATATTCACCGACTGCAAGCTGAATTTCTTCCGGATGCCCATTGCGTATCTCTCTGGTTAAGGTTTAGGAGCCTGATCGCCACCTGACTCATCGTACGATCTGACTCGATCATATTCGATGAGCTTGGCTTGGGACCAGACGTCCAGTTCGTCCCAGTTCACCATTCCGGGGACGTTGATCCCCGGCGGGTTTACTCTGAATCGCTCGCAGGCTGACCAGATGGCGTATTCCCCTGTTCGGTATCTGGGCCAGAGGATTTTTCCGCTGCCTCCTCCAACCCACGTAGAAAAGCCGCTCGGGCTTCTTTGAGTTTGGCTTCGTCGAGCGAGTTGGCCTGCATGACACAGACAACGATCCGCTGAACTTCAAATTCGCTGAGGCCAGCGTCTGAGAGTTCCTTGGTCCAATTGACCCAGGTTGCTGGCTCTTCCAGCTTGACTGTTTGCCATTCGATTTCCGAAGGCTCAAGAGACTTGATAGCCATGAACGCGAATCGCTTCTCGCCATAGGTTTCCATCTCTTTCACAAATCCAGGGTCTTCGGTCAACAGAACGTTGCCTTTACCCTTCACGAAAGCTCGCTTGGCTTTTGGTTGCCGCACGTAGCGGTCGAAGTCTTCCATACTCAACACAGCTCGCGCGGTGATGACTAGGTCTCCATTTGATCGTGGTAGGACCAGGATTTCTTCCGAAGGTCCGTCGATAGTTTGTCCGCCGATATTCAACGCCATTGTTTTACCCTCTCACAGATAAAAAGAAAAGAAGGGACCGCCCCGAAGGGCGGAACCAGGAAAAGATTAAGTGATGTCGATTGGGTTTGTCACAGGACAATCCAACGACGCCAGTCGAGTCGCTACTGCGTCGGTGACATTGCACCGGCCAGCAACAGCGATTGTTGCCTCTTGGAGGTCGTACTCCAAGGTCTCGTAACGGAAGTCGGCGAAGACGAGCTTTTCGTCTTGGTCGGTTCCACATGGGAGACAGTGCCGCAACTCGACGTTGATAGCGTACGGAGCACACTGATCAGAGTCTGAAGAAACCCACTCCGCTGCGTCACCTAGCTGTTTTAGGGCGTCAACAGGTGTTACAACTTTGTCGGTCTCTTGTGTTACGAACACATACGTGAACTCAAGGCTGAGTTCAAGAGGTTGCTCATCGCCGTTCCGGACTGTATCGAGGATACCTCGGTCGCGGTCGTAGATTCGCTCAACGGTTTCAGTAAAGGTCAAGTTGCCGTCACCAATCTGAATGTACAGAAGGTGAGGAGCAAACGTGATCACAGCAGTGTCGGAGATAACGCCGTCCAGTGCTGGGGTGAACAAAATGTTCGTCGTGGTTCCGGAGTTCGGGTCACGGTCAGTGACCGTGTGGACATTAGCAGTGGCCTCGCCCGCAACAGTGAACGTAGCTCCAACGGGAATTTGGTCCGCTACAGTCGTGTTCAAAGCTACCGACAGGACGTCCATGTCAGTGTCACCGTCAATGGTGACGAGGTTGTTCGCCGCTGTCCCCGACAAACCGTCCCGAAGATAGATCGGGCTGTTTTTCAGTTCAATTCGTGCCAAGGTAGTCTCCTTTAGGCGATTGGGTTGGTTACTGGGCAGTCAAGACTTGCGAGTCGCGTAGCGACAGCGTCAGTCACATTGCATCGACCGGCAACAGCGATAGTCGCTTCTTGCAGATCGTATTCCAGTGTCTCATATCGGAAGTCCGCGAAGACAAGCTTCTCGTCCTGATCCGTTCCGCAAGGCAAGCAGTGTCGAAGTTCGACATTGAGAGCGTACGGAGCACACTGGTCTGAGTCTGAGGAGACCCACTCAGCCGCGTCACCAAGTTGCTTCAAAGCATCGACCGGAGTCACAACTTTGCCAGTTTCTTGTGTAACGAAAACGTAAGTGAACTCAAGGCTCAACTCAAGGGGTTGTTCGTCACCGTTTCGTACCGTGTCGAGAATACCTCGGTCGCGGTCGTAGATTCGTTCTACAGTTTCGGTGAATGTTAGGTTGCCGTCACCAATCTGAATGTACAGAAGGTGTGGGGCGAACGTGATTGCTCCGCCATCGGCATACGTACCGGCTCCAAGAGCAGGTGAGAAGACGATGTTGGTTGTTGGGCTAGTGGACGCAGGTGTGCGAGCAGTGACCACGTGAGTCTGAGTTGCATCAGTCTCTCCGGCTACTGTGAACAAAGCTCCGACAGGAACAAGGTCCACGTCGGTTGTGTTGAGCGCGACGGTGTCGAGATCAAACTCAGTGTCAGTTGCTACCGGTGCGGTAGCAGGCTCGTTGATTGCTCCAGTACCAGCCAAACCATCACGCAAGTAGATCGGCGAATTTTTCAATTCGATTCGTGCCATTTGATGTTTACCTCGTAGGGAATTTGTTAGCTAACAGTGTAACCTAGCTTCTGATGTTGTTCTGCTGTGAACAGAGCGGCTTCTGGGTTGCTAGTATCCCGTGTTCGTTTAGACCCAAGGAATCCACATGTCGAGTACGCCGCCAACAGTTGCCTGTTGGATGTTGGTTCCGTTCTTGACGTAACCGTATCGGTCTACTCGTAGGAACTCTCTCTTGGATCGCTTTGGCCCCAGACAACCAATCAGGCTGTCGTCATCGTCCGGCCCGTTGCCGCAACGATTCACAAGTAGGGGTTTTCTCAAAGCTTCTTGGTAGACGCCTAGCCACCGGTCGAGGGTGTAAGGGTCTTTGACTTCATCTTGTCGGAAGGTCATCAGGAAGTTAATTGGAACTTCGTGAACTTCCCATCCTGGGTTGTCCTTGAGATAAGGTCCCTGGATTCGCATCTCAATATGGTCTCGCTCTTCTTCGCCCTCTTTCAGGTCGTAACCTGTGACGTCAAATTCGGGAGCCGACGTGATGCTTGCGTTTACGGTGTTCTCAAACCAGTCCGTCATTGAGGCGACGATCCAGCGAGGCATGTGTGGGTTGGTTGTTTGCAATGTCATTCGATGGTGAATCCTACGCTGTGTCCAACTCGAAGTTGAAGGGTGTCTGTGAGATTCTCCTTCACGGATCGTTGAGGCGTCACTCCGGCGATCTTGTTTCCTGTAACCATCCAACCTGACCCGAAGAACAACTCTTCAAATGACTCGACGTCGTATCGCTCAAGGCGACCAACTGCTGGATCGTCAACGATGATCCAGTCGGACAGGCTCCATTCGTAATCGAACGGGATGCCTCGTCGCTCTTCGAAATCGAAGATGAAGTTTCTCTTGCCCGCGACGAACTGGCCGCCCATGATGAATGGTTTGGACGCTGAAATGTAGGAGATCGATTGTGTGACTTGTGAGGTCACTTTGGCCGGAAGCACGATGCAATTATCGACTTCAATCGAGGTGGAAGCTGAGGTTCGTACGCCGGTCTTTCGATTCAGGTCCGAAGAAGTCATCTTGTAGACTTGGACCGAGCAACCGTGTTGCTTCTTGAGCGAACCGATTACTTGCTTGACGAAAGTTTTTGGGTTAGAGCGTCTCATTGGTTCCTGTTCTACAGAATGATCCAGCCCGTCCCGATGGACGAGACAGTGATGGAGTCGTTTTTGGTGGTCAGGCTCTGAATCAAGTCGTCATCGATAAGTTGAGAACCGTCACCATCAACGATGATGGTTCCTGCGAAGCGGCTTTTGATGTCATACTCCTTGCCGAAGACAAGAGCAGCGTCGATCAGCGTGATCGTCAGGGCCGCAGTACAAACAATGATTGAGTCATCCGCCGTGACCGTGTAGTCAACAGCAGTGAACCGGGTGTGGCGCACTCCCGACTGCTTGATGTTGTTCCCTTGTTGAACCTTGCCATCGACAATGATCAAGGGAGGAACAGGAGCATCTGGCACAGCGAGGAACGTAGCGACACTTGTCAGAGTCATCGCTGACTCAAGGACTTGCGAGATCTCCAGGTTCAGGGTCGCGACACTCGAAAGTGACATGACCGATGAGGCGGATTCCAAGATGAAAATGCTGGTGACAGTATTGGTCGCCACCGACGTCATAGCCAGCGTGCTCGACGGGTTCTCAATGGTAGAGGTGTCGGCGTTAAAGCCCGCCGTCATCTCAAACGCGAGGGAAGCTTCGCTCGTACCTAGAACTGATGTGAGTGCCATTATAGAAGAATCGGCTCCGCAATTTCGATGTCAAGTTTAGTTGCAGACGCCGCTCGCGCGACAGCCACAACGTGTTGGCCAACTGTTGTCGTTGGAGTCGAAGTCAACTTCCCGGCAACAGAGTCTAGGTAATACACTGCTCCTGGGGTTAGGTTGGTCGTCCCTACAACAGTTGTCCAATCGGACTTGGTGATCGTTCCTTCTGTGATGTAGTCGCCGGAAGCTCCGGACGTGACATCTTCATTGGCGAGACCAATGACTGAGTAGTTCGTGACGTTGTCGGCTAGATCGACATTCGTGTCACTCACGACATAAACAGGCTGGCCTTCGACAGCAGCACTGTCAAAGATAGCTGTGCATGGCACAACTCCGCCGACTCCGCCTCCACCAAATGAGCCCGCGTGAACCACTGTTTGTGTGATTCCAAGAGCACTTGAGGCCGGCCAGGGCACGGCATGTTGGGGAGTGACTGTCTGAGTCAAGCTCAGAGTCGAGGCGACGTTGCCGAAGGCAATTCCAAGAACTGTTTGGCTGATGCCCAACGATTGAGCAAGCACAGGGCAGTAATCCACATTCACAACCGACTGGAGGCCCAGCCGGTGTGTGATTAACTTAGCACTGTCTGCAGTGCCTTCGTACGGTGAGTGGATACATTCCATTATTCATAGGACAAGACGTTGAGGGTGGCACTGGCTGCGGCCTCGATGACCTTCAGCTTGGTGACGTCACCGTTGTATTTGAAACAAACACCAGCCGGGATCAAAAAGCCGACAGTGGTTGTTGGGTCTGTCCCGTCATCTCGGATGCGGACAGCTTGTGTTTCGGGGATCAGCCAGCAGATACGGCCCGATCCGGGAACGCTTACGGCTGCTGATAGAGTGGTCAACTGGTTATAGCCCTTTGGGACTAGATTAGCGTCAGCGACGATTTGATTGGGTTGTTCCATTGAGCTGTCTCCAGGTGAAAGAAAACCGAGAGGTCCCGCCCCGCGAAGGGCAGGACCAATCGGGTAATTGTCGTTCAACTAAGCAACGCTTAGCTGTACATCACGCAAGCGAGCTTGGTGTTGAGGATCTGAACTCCGCACAACATATCAAGGGTGATACGTGTAGCTTGGTTCAAGCCGTCGTACGTCGAAGTCATTCGGATGGACAAGCCACCGAAGCTTACAACGAAGCTTTCTGCCTGCTGAGTCGAAGGCGTTGCCAATGGTCGGATAACCAAAGCAACCGCGTCCTTGTGGAACGCAACGTTCATGTCACCGGCTGGGCCAGGGAAGACCACGTCGGAAGCCGACATTGCTGTTTCCAGCGGTCGGTCCAACTGAACGCTTGCCTCGGTGTCAACGGTTGGGTAAGCCAAATCTTCGTCGATCTCGGTGATGGTGTAGACCTTTCGGGCTGCTCCAACTCCGTGAGCCAACAACTGGCCAACCTGAAGAACTGTGCCAGAGGCAAGTCCGTCAATGAGGATCTCGTTGTCGTAACCGACAGCGTAGTTGTTACCGGCCTTGACGATGCCCGAGTCGTAAACAGTGATTGCAGCAGCCGCAGCGATAGGTCGCTTGGTTGCTTCAACCAAAGTGAAGACGTCAGGAGTAGCCGAGGTGGCTGAGATGACGTGAGCGTGGCCTTCGCCTTCGATCACGATGTACTCTCCGTCAACCTGACCAGTGGTAGTCGCGGTTGCAGGAATAACTGTTACGCCCTTCGCAAGAGCAGTTCCGCCCTGCACGAACGCAGTGCTCGCAACGTCGGCAACGTCAACAGAGTTAACGTTCTGGTCAACCCAGGTGGTCATGCCGTAGATGCGACCGATGTTAGCTTCCGCCAACGTTCCGCCGCCGTCGCCACGCTTGTCCGCTTCAACAACGACACTCGACTGCAAGAGTGCAGCTTCGGCGTTGGTTGAAAGGATGAGCTGACGTCCAGCCTTTGGGCACTTGTTGTCCTGAAGGACCTTGTTGGTCTCGACCAAGAAACGCTGAGCGTTCGAAGCCGTCATGGCTCCCAACTCACCCGAGGTGTAGGTGCTCAATCGAGCAACCTGTCCAAGGACGATTCGGTCAGTAGCTTCCGCCAAGGCGAGAGCAGCTGGCTCAAGGTAATCTTCCGACAAGTTAGCGAACGACTTGCTCGCTTCTCCGTCGTTGATCAAGAACGAAACAGTCGCCCACTGGTCCAGGGGAACCTGGATCTTTGTGCTGGTCGCGTCTTGGGTCTCAAGAGCCTGACCGTCACGTGTCCGCTTCATCTTGAAGGCAGATGGTCGTCGAACGTTGACAATGTCACCGTGCGATTGGATCATGTCTTCGAAGTCACGCTTAACAAGCGCGGCTGCGACCATGTTGGAACGAAGGAACATCAAGGTTGTTCGAACCCAGTGCTCGTCGATAGATGCAGTGTTGTCGTTTGCGTACGCCAAAACCTGCGGTGCTGCCATTAGGTAGCTAGTGTTCATAAGTTTCTCCGGTATGGAAAAGGATGTTTGTTTGAAAAAAAGTTTGAACCCTGCATAACCGCAGGTGGTAAGGGCCTACCCTCGCCTAGTCAAAGTTTCACAGACAGAGACTCGGTTTAGTAGTGTTTTGGAGCCAATCCAAGAGACTCAGGGTTCTCTTCGAATCGCTTCGCGAAGTCGTCCATGCTGATCTTTTTGCCATCGACGGTACGAGCGTCTTTGACTCCGGAGGCTGCAGTTCCTCCACCAATACCTGCAATCACAGCATTTCGGAATAGGTTTTTGTTTTCGTCCGTGGGGTCGTTCTTCATCAGCTCGACTACCTCAGTAGGCGGCTTCCAGGTTGTCAGGACAGACCCATCTTCGCCTTTGACTTCCAGGGCTGTTAGAGGAACAAGTCGGCCAGTGGGGTTGCCCTCGCTGTCCTTTTCCTCTTTCATTTCAGTTTTGTCCCGCAGAAGCGAGACGAGTTGATTTGGGCTGTATGCGTCGTGAACCACAGCAGCGTCCGTCAACGTTCGTTCGATTGTTTCACGCTTGTACAAGCTCTCCCATTGCTTGGCCTCATCAGCCAAACGCTGGACTTCTGATTCATGAGCTTCTTTAGCCTTCTTGGCCGTAAATGCTCGTTGCTCTTCAGCGGATCGTTGTGAAGCTCGCAAGTCTTCGAGGTCGTTCGCGAGGGCCGCTCGCAACTCTTCCGAGTTCTTGTTGTCCGCGATTGCCTTCTTCAGGCGTGCTTCCATTTGCTTCGCAGTCTCGCCAACCTTGGCTCGCTTTGCCTCTTCCTTTCGACGGTCCTCAGCAAGAATCTTGTTGAGTTGGTCCTGGGTGAAAGTTGCTTGTTCCTCCTCCTTCTTCTTTGCGGCGGCGTCATCACCACTGCTGGTGTCATCGGCGACATCAGCAACGTCATCAGCGACGTCAGCGACATCAGCAACGTCTTCGTCGTAAGCAAGAATCTGAGGGACAGCAAAAGCAAATCGAAAATCTTTGAACGTCATGGACATTCCCCTTGTGTAAGGTAAGCCCCAGATGAAAGCTGCCTGGGTTCAGCATGGTCACGCGGAATGCGTGGTTAAACTCTGATGAGACAGAAGCCCCAGTCATCACGGAACCACGGTCGCAAGTAGTTGAAAGCTTGCGGGCTCGGAATCAGGAGTGCAATGTGATCCATTGCGATCTGTCGGTTGTAAGCTTGGCGAACGCCGCCGTAAGCTTGGCTCGTGACGACCAGTTGCTCGAAGTCTTCTTCGGGAACTCGTCCGTCGAGTAGGGCGTAAGCCCAAAGGTACTGTGCCCAAATGACTTCATTTGGAACAACAAGTGAATCTCCGCGAGGGAACTCTCCGGCTTGCGTCAAGTACGCGGCCATCAATGTCGCCTCGGTGGCATCGGCGTCAGCATTCAGGGCCTGTTGCACTGGATACTTCTCGTCGATGTAGTTGAACATGTTCATGCCTTCGAAGGCTTGGTTACATGCTTTTGTTCGATCTTCAGCTGAGCCTCGGTCCCACGCGAATGTGTGGAGTCGATTAGCAAAGTAGTTGTTGGCTTCAACAAGCGAGCCATAGCCTAGCCATGTTGCCATTATTCACCGTCTTTCTTTGCTTTTTGTTCTCCACGCTTTTGCGTGTCTTCCGCTCGCTCCGTTTTACCTGACGACTTGTCGGCGTCAAGCTCCGGTGCTCCCCGTGCCGCCGGACGATCCGGTGACGCTCCGGGAGTTTCGCCCGGTGGAGTTTGAGCTTCCATTGTAACTTTGATCTGCTCCGCTCGGTCCTTGCGACCTTGCTCGACTTCCTTCTTAGGCAAGTCTTGGGAACCGGCTGCTGTCTCGTCAGAGATCAGAGCCCCTTCTTTCATCGCCATGATGTTGTCGAAGTCGCCGATGAACGGATGCTTTTCAACTGCTGAGGTCATCTCGGTCATCTTGTTAGACGAGACTTTACCCGTGAACAAGTCACGAATGACCTTCTTGGCCCCTTCTTTCTTCACAGGTTGACCTGGAAGTTGGTTGGTGACCTCAATGAAAGCCTTAGCGTTGATAATTCTCTGCTCATCAGACAGTAGGTTGTATCGCTTTGGATAGGTGATGACCGGGAACTTGGTCCCCTTCTCGTACATGGTCATGTACTTGCCGATCTGAGTTTCCAGGTTCTGCAGCTTCATCGCAATGAAGTGCAATCCGGACTCAAGACCTTGAGCACTGATTTCACGGGTCTCACGGCTCTCTGAGCGTGTCCCTGTTTGGTTCTGAACGGCAACGTTGATCAGCTGTCGAATCTCGTCAGCAAGCTTCTCACGGTACTCTGAGGACCCCTTGAGGGAATCGACAGGCATACTCAGCCAAGTCGGAGCCACTTCGTCCGGTCCAAAGAACCTTCCTGTGACCCAACCGCTTCGAATACCTGTTCGGACTGATGCGTCCCGCGACCGTTGGCCGCCGGGCTCACCATTTCCTCCAGGAGGCTTCTTCCACTGTTGTGCGTCCGCGCGAGTGTCCTTTTGGATCAGCAACATTGGGTTGTTGGCGTTGATCGCGAACATGACTTCGTTGGAGGCGATGTTCATCAGGGCTCGCTGGTAGCCAGCGGTGTCTGCTAGGAGCGACTGGTCAAGTGCCGGCATAATGAAAGGGATTTCTCTCAAAGCCGTGATAACAGTCGATCCGTCGTCCTCGATCTTCTGCTCGCTGCCTACTACTTCCGCAGGCATCTGGCTGAGGTTTTTGTCGAGAAACTTGTATCTCATGAAGCCGTCGTCGCCGATCCAACATAGTCGGAACCGCTCGGTGGCGTTCGTTGGGAAGTTCAGTCCAAAAGCTTGAGTGAAGTCCACCTTGTGGTCACGTAGCATGACCATGGAGAACGTTCCCTCTTCTTCTGGGCGTCTCATACTCCAGTTGACGATGTCCTCGACCTTGTACGCATAAGCGTATGGTCGCGACTCTCCGTCAGCCATTGTTGGGCCTTGAGGAGGAGCGTTGTCAACGAAGACCCCGACTCGTCCCATGACCAAAAGTTCAGTCAGAACATCCGTCCCAACGAAAAGGTTCATCGACTGACCTTCGCGGTCAACCCCTGTCCCTTCTCCGGCGACGGCTGCTTGATAGTGAGCTGATCCGCCGGAACGGACAACGTCTTCCATTCGCTGAGTGATAGATCGCCGAACGTCCTTCACAGCGTCTTTAGCGACAGCTGGGATTGGGGTGTTCAGTTTTCTCAAAGCAAGTTGCTTCGGAGTTTCGTCTGGAATGTCCAGAAGATACTGCCGCATGAACTCATCACCACCCTCGAAGGTCAGGCGGTACTCATACCAACGATCAACGTCGGCGGTGAAGTCCGGATGGCTCAGTGACGATAGTGATAGGTTATGTGCCATTTACGATGCGCAGACTTCGCAGAGTTCCTTGGTTGAGTCCATCTCAGTGATCAATACTCGCTGAGAGCATCGGCCACATGTTTTCACTCCTACGGGATCAGTGTTTCGAAGTTCCATGATGACCCGCGAAGACTGTTGGCTTCGCTTTGCTCGCTCGGTTTGGAGCAGCTCGTTTCGAGTCTTGACTTCCGCCACGGTCTCGTCCAAAGGAAGGGTCGCTTCCTTCTTCAGGTTGGTGAACTTGCGTGCGAGCATCTCCGCTTCGGGCTTGCTGATCACTTCTGGCGTAAACGTGGTGCCAGAATCAGATACAACCGGATCGCCTTTGTAAGAGACATCCTTGATAACGGATTGGGCTGAGTCCGCTGGTACGCCGACTGATTGTGCAAACTCCGGCGCGAATCGTCCGAGTGACGAGTCGGTGTCAAAGTTTCCGTCTGTTGAGTCGATAGGTGTTTCGGGGGCATTGTCGGCCTCCGAGTCTACATCTAATACGGTCTCGACGAGCTTGCGAGGGTCGATTGCGGCCTTCAACTCTTCTCGTTGGTTACCGTTTTGTTTCTTCGCCATGTCTGCTCCTTAAAAGTCTCGAATTGAATCGTCGTTGCCGATTGAACGACCGGATCGTTTCGCGTAAGCTCTCATGTGAGCTACTTCGCCAAGTGTGTAAGCATGAGCCAAGTGATCAGCCTTATTGGGTGGCGTGACGTACTTAGCTTTTGGTCGGTTGTTCTCGTCGTACTCGTAAGTTCGAGTCAAGTTGCACAAGTGCTCCTTGAAGACGTAACCAGTGTCAACTGGGATGATCACTTGCTGCTTGTGGAATCTTCCAAGAGCCATATCTAGGAAAGAGGTGCGATCCACAGTCAGCAAGGAAACCTTGTCGTCTCCGACTTTGCAGTTGATGTCCAGCTGTTGTGTTCCCTTTCGGTACTGACAAAGGCTGACTCCGCCGTAGAACTCGTTTGCAAAAGCTCTCGCCATCGTTGTTTCAGGTTGGAAGTCGATCACGGCGTGCTCAATCGAGTAGTCTCGCATCAAGTTGCCCAGTTGGCCCCAATCGCCTCCAGGAATCCTTCGGACTTGAAGAACCTTGGCGACCGAAGCTAGGTGAGGCTCGAAGCCAGGGTCGCGAGTATAGATGTACTCGGTCACCACGCAGTCAAGCATCGTACCAACGTCGATTCCCATTACGATCATCCGACCACCTTCGACAGGTGGGTCGTCAGTCAGATGGTGGTCGCCGATGCAACGATTGATAATCTCGTTGCTAAGCTTCGCACCTTCCATGACGTACGGAAGTCCAAGGCTCTGGTTGACGAACTGAACCTTCTCGGCTTCGTTCGCTTCAGCCTTGATGCTCTCGACGACCATTTCGCCAGCTGTGATCTTTGGTCCGTACATCTGAGGGATGTAAAACGAACGGTGATACTGAGCTTCGGCGTTGGCTTCCCACCGTGCGGTGCTAAGCCATGGCTTCATCAAGAACTCATTCTTGTATTTTGGATCGAGTGCCCGCTCGTCGATGTCAAGCTTGTGTCCACAGTGCTGACACTTGAAATACGATTCGGCACATCGGGGGTCGTCGGGCGAGGCTCCAATGATCTCGACAGACTCTGGCCACTCCAAGGTGATTCCTCGCGAGCAGCCTGGGCAATCAAAAACGAAGCGTTCTTGGGTGCCTTCTCTGAATTGTTGGTCGATTCCCATCTCTGGCAGGATCGGCGTGCTCAGTACGAACACGTGACGCTGAGCCAAGCTCCGGGCCGACATACGTTTTTTGATCAACGCGAGACAGTTGATGTTACAACGGTCAAATTCGTCGATGATCGCAACCGATACGGGTTGCGACGTCAAGCCAGCTTCCGAGATGGAACCTCGCATGAAAATGTGTGAGTGAAATTTGGTCGTCTTCAAGGACACCGAGTCGTTCTTTGGGAACGCATCTCGAAGTGCCGGGCTGGTCGCGATGATAGCGTCCAGTCGAGACTGAGCAAAAAGTCCGGCTGCTTGAGCCGTGGGTTGTACAATCATCGCTTCATCCCGCATCTCAATGGCGGTGAACAGCGATTTGACCATGGCGACCACTGAGCAACCCAACTGGGAGCCCTTCATGACCGATACTTGGCCTTCCATGACGTTAACGATTTCTTCGAGCCATGGAAATGGTCCGAAGTCCAGTAAACCTTCAAACGGTGACGGCATCCAAACTTTCTTGGTTGCCCAGCGCGATGGCCACTTGAGTGATTTGTCAACTAGTCCCTGACGGAACTGTGCAAGGAGATCTTGCTTCATAATAACTGCCCTCTTTCCGAGGTAACCCTAAGAAAAGCTGCTTAGGTTCAGCGGGCGTGTAGTACGCTAGTTCCAGTGGTCGGGTGTTTCCTCGACTTCTTCTGGTCCCCTCTCGTACTTCTCTTTGTCTTCCAGGAACTCAGGTTGCTCGTTGTACGGCAAACCTTGTGCTCTGCGGGCTTTGCGTCCCTGGACTCCTACGGTGTAGTGCAACTCGGGAATCCCGCCTACGGCAGGGTATGCCTCAAGTACGTCTACGATGTTTTGGAACGAACGAGTTCGCATCCATTGTCCCATGTCATAAATGTCGATGCCTTCAGCTTCCGCGTAGTCACAGAGAGCGTCGAGGGCGACTTGAGTCCGAGTCTTGGAGCAAACGTCGTCGTATTGTGTCTCGTTGATCTGGTTGTTTTCGAAACGGAAAAGAGCTTCTTTTCGAACTAGCCGAGCAAACAAGCAGGAAACGTAAGGTCGAGTTTTCATGGTGGTCCTCAATAAAAAAGATCCTGTATCAGAGTGCCATCATGGGTTGGTTGGAGATGCACCTGACTTGGATTGTTATTTTGTCAGATGTCTCTTGATGTATTTCGCAGTGACTTTCTTGCCGCCCTGATGGTCTCGGACGACTTTGTTCCCGTTGACGACCACATACATGACTGTCGGGACGCCACACTTGCCGTTCTTCACCTCTTTGGGTAAATCGCCGGGCTTGGGCTTGGCTTTCTTCCACTCGGCCAGCGTGTAAACGTGGACGTCGTAGCCTTCTTTCTTGAGCTGCTCCAAGTGTGGGTCAAGCTCGCGGCACGGTTGGCACCAGGACGGTTCGCTGATCACCAACAAACGAGTTGGCTTGTTCGTCTTCGCGGCCTTGACTTCCCTGACGATGCTGGAAAACAAATTGTAGATCAACGGCGACTCGGTCACCCGAATCTCTTGGGAGACAACGGGAGCTGTTAGCAAGGCAGCTGTGATGCAAAGGGCGGCGAGCAAACGTTTCATTGTGTCAGCCTGTAGTCCAGGGGTGAATTAACTCTTACAATCGCGAATGCGTCGTTCTGTTGGACCATTTGAGTCACAGTCCGGGTGTCGATCCAGAACGATCCAGGCGGTTGCCCAAGTTTCGTCTGTCCGCTGACCCAAGATGGTCCCCAGGAGTTCATACAGCATACGCCTCGGCGAGGTGACCGGTCGTCAACTCCTCCGAAGAGCATTGCGTGCTTCCAAACGCCTCGTCGGCGAAGGAACCCGTCTGAATCGCGAGTGGCCTTTACGCGGCCCCAAGTAAAAATGGTTCGTTGACTGAAGCCCACATTCGATCCGACGACGACAGGGTAGCCGTTGTAGATCGCGTCTCGAACTTCTTCGTAAGTCGTGACTTGGTAGTAATCGACCACGGGCGTGATCTTAGCGATTGGTTCCAGAATATCTGGGAGCCCGCTGCGACCCCATGAGCGACTGACACTCGGGTCATAACTCGACAGATCGTAGCCCGCGTACAGGTAATTCTTCTTGTAAAGAGCCCCGTATTCGTTCATTGCCTGCATGGCCCAGCTGACTTGGCTGCCTGCGGCCCAAACGGTGCTGCCAATCTCGATTCTACTCAAAGCATAGATCGAACTTGCGTCTGTTTCAATTTGCGGAGGGAGGTAAGGTCCTTCGAGCGATTGAACCGCGACTCTAAGGTCGAGGCCGCCCGCCGTACTTTGGCCGACACAGTCCGGGGCAACTTGGTGCCGAGGAATGTAAACGTAGCCTGTCGCCTTTTCCCAGTCCTTGTACAAGAGTCGAATCTCTCCGGCTCCCGAGGGAACGTCGCGAGCTTCGGTCTGACCGTAGCCACCTTCTTCCGGCGCGACCCAGCCCATGTCAATCGGAGCGGACAAACCTTGAACATCTTGATAGTTCTGGATCTGAACGTTCGCACCGATGATGAAGCTCAGCGACAGGGTTGCTGCCGCCAAGAATTTCAGGAGGGTCTTCATTTAATTGCCCTGTGAGTATTTCTCGAACCCAGCAGCCATTGACTCCCAAACGTCGAGGTGCTGTGTCATGCTTGCCAAGTCGCCATTCTCCGCCATTGTCTGAAGAAGAATTTTGATCCCGTCTTCCGCGTCTCCGGGAAGCTCAAGCTCTTTGTTGAGTCGCACAGTTTCCATGAGCAAGGCTCGCGGGTTCTTGTCTTCCATCGTGTTTGCGGCTGCCCGCAAGTTGACGGCCACGGCTGCGGCGGTGTCGGTGTCAAGATCGACGTCCTTCGCCATTTTGAGAATCTTCTTCGCGACGGCGTCAAGGGCCTTCACAGGCTCTACAACAGGCTCTGGCTCTGGGACTACTTCTGGGACTACTTCAGGCACAACTGGCGTTACAGGCTCTTCTGGGGCCACTCTGGGGTCGATCTCGACCTCCTTTTGAGTGAGGTAGAGCTTTCCCTGTCGAATCATGGCAACTGTGACCGTGGTCGGTCCTACTTTGGGTTCTGAGAACACCATCTCGCCGTCGTTCACACCGTACTTCTGCGAGTCGCCGACCGTGTACCAGCAGACGTCGGTCGGCTCGTAATCGGAAACTGAGAGTCGGATGAGCGTGCCCGCTTCGGCGCGGTCGGGGCCGATGACGTGGAAGTCAGCTTGGTCGAGGTAGGTCGCGGAGCCAGGGCCTCGCGTTGCGTTGACTTGTTGGAGGACAACTGGGGAAGCCGATGCTGCGGCGAGGACGGCCCAAAGAAGGACTTGCGCTCCCGACTTGCGTACGGCGGTCATGAGTTGCATGGCTGCGGCACCCATCTCGGGTGTGACTTCCGGCGTCTTAGCTGTTTCTGGCATGGTTTCCCTTGACAAATTGGTGTTCGTGTGTTATGATGTAGGTGTTGCGATCCGTTCGCAGTATTGGACCTTGCGGTCGAGCACTGGAACTCAGAATCGAACTGAGGTCAATGGTTTACAAAACCATGGCTCTGCCATTGAGCTAAACCAGTGTAGAATTATTCATTTGGCACTTCTATAAGTGCTCGGACAGACCCACGGAGCATGAGCAAGCCGGACACGTCGTCCTGAACTGTCATAGACATGAAGTCACCTTCATTCAGGCGAACCGGAGGGTCGAATGTGAACTCGATCTTGAGCCAACGGTTTGTTGCGTCTCCGCCTGTGTCAATCCTGAACTCGCCGTATGTCTGAATCACGTCAGACAATTGTCTGAGAGAGATTGAGGTAACTATCTCGCCGCGAGTCTGTCTTGTCAGTAGGAAGCCGTTCGTCAAAGCCGGTACGGCCAGAAAAGTGTTGTACGCTAAAGCAGTGGCTTCCGTAACTGCGTCGGCCATAAAGATTGACAGGCCCGACATCAAAGTGTTCCGACCAGTAAGGTTTCGAACATAGTAGGTGACTGGGTCTGCTGCTGACACTCCGGTCCAAAGCAAATCGTCG